>Ga0206993_1189_pt1 | contig 11489 bp, 9 predicted proteins | sample Alteio_BWMinCont_7_FD_153499 | JGI IMG/M metagenome (GOLD analysis project Ga0206993, IMG submission 153499) | Enriched cells from forest soil in Barre Woods Harvard Forest LTER site, Petersham, Massachusetts, United States -... | ecosystem: Environmental > Terrestrial > Soil > Temperate forest >... | reverse complement strand
GTTAGCCCACGAGCTCATCCAGCGCGAAAGCCTTGACGGAATCCTGCTTGCCGGAACCGACTTCTCCTTTGTGTTCGATCCACAAAACATGGATTTCCCGCATCTGGATGGAGCGCGTACGCACATTGATGCAATTATGCGCAGATTAACTTGCTGACAAAACGTTGAAGACTGGGATGACAGACTTGCTCCGACTGTATCCCAAATCGCTAATTTGCTCATCGAGCGGATGTCGATGAGTGACTCGCCCTGAAGGCGCCGTTGAGATTCCCCAGCCTGGTTTGGATGACAACGGGCCGTCCTGCCTCGGCGGATTCGGGGCCATTCGACCGTTCAGAAGCGAGGAATGCTCGCTTTCCTTGACGGCTTAGGAGAGAGACTGTTACAGTCCTAATTCGTTTAGGAGAGATTCGGCATGCCCGATCAGGCTCAGCTTCTTCCGGGAACTCTTGATCTGCTGATCTACGGGCGGTTTCGCTCGGACCTTTACACGGATATGGCATCCTGCTGCGTATCGCTCAAATTTCAGGACAAGCTCTGATGGTCGAGCAGGGCACACTGTATCCGATGGAAGAGCCCGGTTTCCATGGTAACGCGGGCTCCAAAAACAGCAACACGAGCGAGCGAGCGGCGTGAGACTTCGACGATGATCGCATCGACCAAATTTATAAGCGGAAGCGGAGTTCTCTCCGCCAATTCTTGCGCACAAATCTGAGGCGAGAATGCGGGGACGGTGGCCACTTCCGCTCCCCCTCCGGCAAGTTGCCCCAAGAGCTTAACCAGATAGTCTGCCAGCTGACGCGACTCGCGCGCGTTTGCAAGGCTCATCACCTTCTGTACGTTGGCGTGGACCATCACAATGCGCGGCGACAATCCGCGTGCAAGGTGAGCATTCACCAAGGATCGGTAGTAGAAGATTCCGGCGCCCACTCCAAGGCCCGCAACGAGGCCGAGAGTGGAAGGTTCGATGCCATGCTTCATTCTCTTCATGGTACATAGGAGCTAGCAATTGAGCGAAGATTCAGGGAGACGTCAAGTATCTGTTCTTCGCAAATGTCAACCATTCCCAGCGGGGCGACTCGCTCATTCATCTTCGTTTGATGAGTGACTCGGCGAGTATGAGCTCATTGAGAGAAGCCGTAGCCCGTCAATTGGCGGCAATCGCGTGTCCGAGAAGCCAACTCTTCGTCTCGGTAGATTACTTCGAAATTCGCTCTTGCCAGATGCCGTGCCCCACCAGAGTGCCTCATTTGGTCTAGGGCTGGCTCATATGAGGCACATCGGGATCCTACCAATGTCGCAAACCCTTTGTTTTGTGAAAACACAGCAACGGAGAGCGGCTTGCTTTGCAGCCATGTACTAGAACGGTCGTGACGATCGGAATCGCCGCCGTCTACACCGACAAGGTCGAGGCAATAGGAGACACGCACGCTCGCCCCTGCCGTACAAGACATCCCGTAATCACATGGATAGCAGTCGATGATGTTCCCAGTCCGACGCGCCGCCAGGAGAGTCCCGAAGGAATGCTTGGCTCGCCGGTCCTGCCAGATGCCACGTAAGGAGAGCCACTTGCCTAAAACTCGCCCTAAGCAATATCCAGATCAGTCCCCACCAAAAACCACCCGCACTGATACCAGCGAGCGACGCAATCCTCCTACCGCTACACGTATGGCGCGGGCAGCAGCAGCAATGCTCGGAGAGAAGAAGACTTCTTCGGGAATACCTGTAGACGCCGCAGAAAAGGAAGCGATAAAGAAGTCCGGCGTTTCCGCGCGCAAACTGGATGCCATGCCTGATCGCGTGGATATCCGCGACTGGGCCTATCAACCTACCCTTCGAGCCCTTCCGCCGGAACTCATCAGCATCGATGATGTTCCGGCGATTCTAGACCAGGGCCAGGAAGGAGCCTGCACGGGCTTCGGATTGGCGGCCGTCATCAACTATCAGCTTGCGAAGCGAGAGATCAAGCGCCAGGTCAGCCCGCGCATGCTTTACGAGATGGCGCGCAAGTATGACGAATGGCCCGGCGAAAAATACGAAGGATCGTCGGCCCGCGGCGCCATGATCGGATGGGTCAGACACGGCGTCGCCGCGGATACCATCTGGAAACCCACGATGAAGGGATCGGGGTACTTGACTCCGCAAATCGCTCACGAAGCACAGGCGACTCCGGGAGGTGCTTATTACCGGGTAACGCACACGCAGGTGCGCGACGTTCACGCCGCGCTTTTCGAACTCGGCGCGATTTACATGACCATCATGGTGCATGACGGATGGGATAAGCCGGGCCCATCCACGGTTCCCATCAGCTATACACAAAAAGGAAAGAAGGTCACCGCAAAGCTTCCCGTTATCACCCGCTTTCAGCACGCTCCCGACGGGCACGCCGTCGCCATCGTCGGCTACACCAGGGATGGCTTCATTATTCAGAATTCGTGGGGACCCACATGGGGATACCAGGGCTTTGCGCTGTTACCCTACGAAGATTTCATGATTCATGCCACCGATGTCTGGGCAGCGCAGATCGGTGTGCCCGTGAACTGCGATGTATGGGCCGAACCGGAGAGCAGCGAAGGTACGACCGCCGGATTGCAGCGCGCAGCTGAGGCCATTCCTCTCGATACGATTCGCCCATTTGTCGTCGACTGCGGGAACAACGGCCTTCTCTCAGACTCCGGACAATACTGGACCACGGAAGACAACGTGGAGCGGCTCTTCACGGAGATCATTCCCGCAGCAACCAAAACCTGGAAGAAGAAGCGAGTCGTCCTCTATCTCCATGGCGGCCTCAACAGCGAGGCCGACGTCGCCAAGCGCGTCGTTGCCTTTCGTGACGTCTTCCTGCAAAACGAAATCTATCCCGTCCACATTATGTGGGAGTCCTCAGCGATGGAATCGTTGAAGGATCTCATCAACAATGCCATCACCGGAGATGATCAACGCTCAGGCGGCGCCGCCGACTGGCTCAAGAAAGTTCGGGATCGCCTTGTCGAAGCAAAGGACAGGACCTTCGAGCTAACCACGGCGCGAGCAGGCGGAGCGCTATGGGGAGAGATGAAACGCAATGCCATGCTCGCGTCCACCCACAGTCCTGAAATCGGCGCAATGCAGATCGTTACGAAGCACGTGATCCGGGCCCTAAACGCCGTCACTGTGGCTGAAAAGGCCAAGTGGGAATTCCACGTGATTGCTCATTCTGCCGGAAGCATTTATTTCTCTTACGCATTGAATCATCTGCTCGAGCTGAAAAGCCAGGGCATTAAATTCAGCTCTGTTAATTTCATGGCTCCTGCCATCACAACAGAGCTGTTCAAAAACCTCGTCTATAAATCTGTCGCAGACAAAGTCTGTCCGCTGCCCAGCCTCTTCATTTTGAGCGATGCCGGTGAACGCGACGACAAGGTAGGTCCCTACGGAAAGTCGCTGCTCTATCTCGTAAGTAATGCCTTTGAGGGCGAGCGCGGTGTTCCGCTCTTAGGCATGCAGTTCTTTCTTGCGAAAGACCAGGAACTGGCGGATCTCTTCAATCAGCAAATCCCCGGCGGCCATCCTGCTCTGGTGGTTGCGGGGCAACACGCGAACATTGCGCAGAGTCAAATGTCGCCGGACCAGAAATTCAGTGTCTCGGAAAGCGAGTCTCATGGCGGTTTCGATAACGATCCTGCAACGCTGAATTCCATCCTGAGGCGTATCCTCGATACGACAGGCGCGACCGTCGCGAGGGAATTCACGCCATGGGAGCTAAAATATTAACCCGAAGATCCAAGGTATTTTGGGTGCAATTCTTTGGACTACAAAGGAGCTGTGCGCAGTCCGGAGCGCTTCTCTCTTATCGGTAGCGATGAACTCACCGTGGTCGCATCGGAATATCTGAAAGTAATCGCGATGAAGGTGAGAAATTCCGGGCTATCCCGCGAATCTTACACGACAAGGAGGTACGAATATGGCTTTGATGCGTCCGGATCCAACTTTTTACCCTTCACCGGGGATGGCAATGCAGGCCGCGCCAGAACGCCTCGCATATGTCGCTCTGCTCAACGCCGGCAAGAATGAACTGCGCGATGCCATGGGCGTCATTGACCTCGATCCGAATTCCACCGAATATGGCCGGCTGGTCGGGAAAACTGTTTTTCCACGTGGCGACAATGAGCTTCATCACTTCGGCTGGAATGCTTGCAGCGCTTGCCTCTGCCCGCAAAACCCGCATCCCCACATGGAACGCCGCTACCTGATCGTGCCGGGCATCGGGTCATCCCGTATTTACATCCTGGATACGAAGCCGAATCCCAAGCAGCCGACGATTGTAAAGGTGATTGAGCCGGAAGAGTTCATAAAGAAGACCGGCTACACCGCGCCCCACACATTTCATTGTGGTCCAGACAGCATCTACGGGAGCGCACTCGGATCGGCTAGCGGAGACGGTCCCGGTGGCATCTTCCTGATGGACGCAAACACATTCGAGTTGAAGGGCCCCTGGGAACAGGATCGTGGCCCACAGCAACTGGCTTATGACTTCTGGTGGCACCTGGGACACGACACGATGATTACCTCCGAATGGGGCACGCCGAACATGGTAAAGGACGGCGTCAACCCGGAGTTGCTGCTGGCAGGCAAGTACGGCCACAAGATTCATGTCTGGGACTTGGACAAACGCCGTCATCTGCAGGAAATCGATCTGGGTGCGGAGCAACAATGGGTGCTCGAGCTGCGACCTTCTCACGATCCCAATAAGACCTACGGTTTTGTCAGCGTGGGCGTTTCGCTCAAAGACCTGTCGTCGTCGATCTGGATGTGGTATCGGGAAGACGGCGGTAAGAAAGGTAAGTGGGCCGTCCGCAAGGTCATTGAAATCCCCGCCGAGCCCGCCGATCCGGATACGCTACCGCCGCTGCTGAAGGGCTTCAAGGCGGTGCCACCGCTGGTGACTGACATAAACCTGTCGCTCGACGACCGTTTCCTCTATGTTTCGTGCTGGGGGACGGGGGAGTTCATCCAGTATGACGTCTCCGACCCCGCCAACCCGAAGAAGACAGGCTCGGTCCATCTCGGCGGCATCGTACGCCGCGCGGCTCATCCGAACAAGCAAAAAGAGCCGCTCAACGGCGGCCCGCAGATGGTTGAGATCAGCCGTGATGGCAAGCGCGTCTATTTCACCAACTCGCTCTACTCCCCGTGGGACGACCAGATCTATCCCGATGGGTTAAAGAGCTGGATGGTAAAGCTTGACGTGGATCCGAAGGGCGGAATGAAACTCGATGAAAAGTTCTTCGTCGAGTTCGATGGGCTGCGTGCTCACCAGCTACGGCTGGAAGGCGGCGACGCCTCATCGGACTCTTACTGCTACTCGGAGCCGCAATGACGCACCCCGAGATGGGCTCAACTGCGTTGTGGCTAATGTTGCTCCTCGGCGCTTACCACGGTATCAACCCCGGGATGGGGTGGCTCTTCGCGGTGGCGCTGGGGATGCAGGAGCAGAAGGGGAGTGCGGTGGCGAAGGCGCTCGTCCCGATCGCGATTGGCCACGCTTTGTCCATTGGCTGCGTGGTGCTGGCCGCGGCATTTCTCGGCATGGCGCTGCCGCAGGCGGCGATCCGCTATCCCGTCGCCGCGCTTCTGTTCGGCCTTGGAATCTTCTCTTTGGTGCGGCATCACCACCCGCGCTGGGTCCGCATGCAGGTGGGCTTTCGGGACTTGACGGTCTGGTCGTTTCTGATGGCATCGGCGCACGGTGCTGGTTTGATGTTGCTGCCGGTGCTGCTGGGCAGCCGCACAGTTGAAGCGGCTGACCACATGGCAGGCCACCATCACACATCCGCGGCAACCAGTCCTCTCGTAGCACTGCTCGCCACAGGAATACATACGACCGGCTATCTTGCGGTTACGGGGCTCATCGCGTGGGTGGTCTATAGCAAGTTCGGCCTCGCGATTCTTCGCAAGGCTTGGCTCAATGTCAACCTGGTATGGGCTGCAGCACTCGTCGTCACCAGCGTGATCACTCTGCTGGTGTAGCCTGTTAGATTTTAGTGACTGCGGCCTAGACAAGACAGAACAGGAAAGTTATGGAAACAAGAGAGTTTTATCCGCCGGTGTTTTCCGTCGAGGCGCAACCAAGTAAACTGCGCTCCCAGACTAAGGAAATGTCGGTCAGTGTTTACTCATCGACTTTTCCCCGGAGAATCTCGGCGGCTGATTGTTCGGTGAGTGCGTCGGCGTTTTGCAGCAACTGGGCGGTTGGAGCTGGCGAACTTACCTCAGGCTTTCTTCATGTCCTGAACTTCAATGAGCGCATTGCCCTGATAACGAAGCACTCTTTCCGAATTTGAACTCAAGCCGATCGAGCAGAGCCATTCCCCGGTGGTCCGTCCGCTACAGTCACCTGATCTGAACAAACGCCACTGGATAATAGCTTATGATCTTTCTTCCTGTTCTGCTCAGCGTTGTGATCTGGGCGTGGCTACTAGTTGGGCATGGGGCTTTCTGGAGGTCCGGACCCGTTCTAGGAGCAGCACACCCGACTCGTCGGCTCAAAGTGACGGTCGTGATCCCAGCCCGGGATGAGGCCGAGCATATTGCAGATACTCTGAGATCTCTGCTCATTCAGCAGTTCGACGGCGAGCTAAAGATCGTGCTGGTAGACGACAACAGCTCAGATGGAACGGGAGCCATCGCGCGTGAGTTGGCGGTAACGGACGGACGCCTCCGTGTCTTGGACGGAGAACCGCTGAAATCCGGCTGGACAGGCAAGATGTGGGCGGTCTCGCAAGGTTTGAGACAAATGGAGACGCTGGCGGCGGACTATGTTCTGCTCACCGATGCCGATATCGTGCACGGACCAGGACACCTGGCGTCTCTTGTCTCCCGTGCGGAACGAGATCAACTCAGTCTTGTGTCGGAGATGGTGCGTCTGCGGTGCGAGAGCCTTGCCGAGCGAGCTACGCTGCCGGCCTTTGTCTTCTTCTTTCAGTTGCTCTATCCCTTTCGCTGGGTTTGCGATCCGGGGAGAACGACAGCTGCGGCTGCGGGCGGTACGATGCTGGTATCTCAGGAAGCCTTACGAAGAGTCGATGGGGTAAACAGAATCAGTGCGGCACTGATCGACGATGTGGCTCTGGCGCGAGAGGTCAAGCGTGGAGGCCATAGGATCTGGCTCGGACATGGAGACCAAGTGGTCAGTAAACGGAGATATACCGGGTTCAGCGACGTGTGGGAGATGATTGCGCGGACAGCCTACGTACAGCTTGGGTACTCTCCCTGGGTCTTATTAGGAACATGCGTCGGCATGCTGTTGGTGTATGTTGAGCCGGCGCTGGCCAGCATCTTAGCAACTGGCGCCCTGCGTTGGGTTGGGGCGGCTTGCTGGATCGGCATGGCCTTAGCCTTCCAACCCACGCTTCGGCGATACCAGCGTTCTCCCGCATGGGGATTGCTGCTCCCGGCGATTGGGTCGTTCTATCTGATGGCGACAATCGGTTCAGCAGTGCGGTTCTATCAGGGACGAGGCGGGCAGTGGAAGAATCGGAACTATCCGGCTCATGGGTAACCGGCTTGCCATACGCCGATATTCTTCGTCTCAGCATAGCTCTTGGTGGATGACCGGCAATACGGAAGTGTGCCGTTGAAATGTCCGTATGGCCGACTAGCCGCAAACAATCACAGATCGGGTCTGGAGCCGATTGTTCAGGCTGCCCTTCGTGCATCACGTGTGAGGTGGGCTCCTCCATTCAAGGATCAGGTCGGGTTCTCATTCATTATTGACGAGTGTTGCTCCAAACGATCTCACACACTCCAACAATTAGCATGATTGCGCCATAGAATGCCCAATGTTGGTCGCCTTGCATGAAGCTGCGGCTGAGAGATCCCCATGCAAGATTCAGCCCCTGTAGGATCCAGACCCCTCCCATCAGAATCATCAAGACACCGATAAGGCTGCTTATCACTCGCATTACCGCGTTGAACACACTACGCATCGCACACCTCATCGAATCGCACCGCCAGGAAATATGCGAATCGGTCTTATTCTCCCTGAGTTACTTCCGTATTGCCGACCATCCCGGGATGTATGGTCCGCCGCCGTTCTGCAAGCTAAAAACTGGCGACGGGTGGGCCGGCTCGAATATACAGGGACCCTTTGTTGGAGCAGTGTCGAGACTATGAAGGCCGATTTCTGGAGGTAGTCTCTTCGACACCGCTTTAATCGCTTCTTACGTGGATTACCACCATCGTAATATCGTCATCCAGTTCTTCGGCTGAGCCTCGGTCTGACCAACCGGACAACTCCTCGAGCAGTCGATCGGCAAATTGATCTGCCGAGGTGCTTCGCTCCGTCTCCAGAAACTGCCTGAGGCAGTCAGTGCCAAACTCGACTCCAGCGGGGTTCGTCGTTTCCGAAATTCCATCGGTGTAGAGCAAAGCTCGATCACCAGCCTTGAGCGGCAGCTCCACTGAAGAATAAGTTGCAAACGGAAATTTTCCCAGAAACAAACCATTTTCCACCACATCACGCACCCCTTTGGGTGATCCGTCCCACAAAAGCAAGGGCGGGTGACCTGCACCAGCGTAAGTCAGCGTTCGCTTTTCCATGTCCAGGAACAGGTATGCTGCCGTGACGAAATGCTCCTGGAACTTTCCGCACAGCACTTGATTCAGGCCCAACAGCACTCGCGCCGGATCGGCAGCGTGTGCCCCCTGAGTTGAAAGTGCGATCTTCAGCATCGAGGCGATAAGTGCGGCAGGCATTCCGTGTCCTGACACATCGGCCACAAGAATCCCGATGTGCTTCTCATCCACAACGATGAAGTCATAAAAATCGCCGGCAACCGATGTCATAGGGACGTAGCGTGCAGCAATGTCCAGACCTTCAATCTTCGGGATCCCGGATGGAAGAATCGACAATTGGATCTTCCGCGCTGTCTCCAACTCCTTCTGGATCGTGAGTAGCTGCCGTGCGAGCTGTTCGCGGGTCCCGCGAAGCGCGAGGTGCATTTGCACTCGCGCCCTCACAACGGCGGGGGAAAACGGTTTATGAATGTAGTCCACTGCACCGACATCGAATCCCCTTGTTTCTTCCTCGACATGCGTCTGTCCCGTAAGAAATATGACTGGTATGTCCTGAGTCTTCGGATCCAGTTTCAGCTGGGTACACACTTCGTACCCATCCATCTCGGGCATCGAGACGTCAAGCAGGATTAGGTCAGGCGGAGGTTCAATTCTCGCCATTCCCAGCGCTTTAACACCACTGGCTGCGACGCGAATTTTGTACAGGTCTCTCAAGATCGCTTGCACGGTCTTGATGTTGGCAGGAGCATCATCCACCAGCAGCACCGTCTTCTTCTGATCAGCCTGGTTCATGAGTCATCCCCGTTTCGTGCAGCGATTGGCGATCTCATCCAGTTTCACTAGCGCAGCGTCAAAATCGAAGTCGCTGATTGATGCACTCAGTTCCTCCAGGTGCGTCTTCTCGACAGCGCTTCCTACCGCGTCCTGTAGACTTTGGAACGATTCGTCGGCATCGCCGTCGCCTGCTTCGAGCAGGATTCTGAGCCGTGCAATCGCGGCGGCTGCGGCCTCTGCATTGAGAGGTGAGGTCCGGATTTTCTCTGGGCCCGGGGATGCTGAGTCGCGCAGGGCTTTCTCGATGTTATGAACTTGAGCGCCCATCAAGCCTGCGAACTCAACAAGCAGTGCTGAGACCTTTCCGTCGCCGTCACGAAGTGCGTTTTCCAGCTTTTGAGCCACGGACTGCACTTCCGTTATTCCAATATTGCCGGCAACGCCTTTCACGGTATGGGCGATGCGTTCAGCAAGTTTGAGGTCTCCCCTTTCTAGCGCCGTTGAAATCTGGGCGGCTGCATTGCCTTGCTTGGCGGCAAACTCTCTCAGCAGATCACGGTAGAGGCGCCTGTTGCGGGCAACGCGATTCAGGCCATCTGCAAGATCGATCCCTGCGATTTCTGGGAGAACGACTTCGTCAGACGCTTTTATGGAGGTGAATGATGCCCGGGACTCGACTGCTGGTTTAGGCAGGGGTTTCGCCCAGCGCATCAAGGTCGAAAACAAGTTATCGGGGTCAATCGGCTTCGACACATGATCGTTCATGCCTGCATCCAGGCAGCGTTGGCGCTCCTCTACGAGGGCGTGTGCCGTCATCGCAATAATCGGAAGCTTCTGCAAACGTGGGCTGCCTCGCAATAGCCTGGTTGCAGTAAACCCATCCATCTCTGGCATCTGCAAGTCCATGAACACCACATCGAACCCCGGGACCTGGTCTCCATCGGTCAGGATTTTCACGGCTTCACCACCATGGTTGGCCACAGTTACGATCGCTCCGGCACTCTCCAGCAGTTCTGTAGCAACCTGCTGATTGATCTCGTTGTCTTCGACCAGCAGGACACGGATTCCCGTGGCATCATGCACCGCGCTTTCGTCCTTCCTCTCACGGGAACGGTGTTCCTCGAGCCCCGCAAACCCGAACAGGTCCACCAGGGTGTCGTAGAGCATCGACTGAGTGACAGGCTTCAACAGATAGCTATCGATGCCAATCTCCTCTGCGTGCGTCCTGATGTCTTCCCGCCCGAATGCCGTAACCATCACGATTTTGGGAATATGCTGCAGACGGTCATTGCGCTTGATGATGCGGCTGGCCTGTAGTCCGTCCATTCCCGGCATCTGCCAATTCATCAACACCAAACGATAAGGATCCAGCGAATCAGCTGCCACTATTTCGCGCACTGCGTCTTCCGCGGACGAAACTGAGTCGGCCCGGAGCGCATATGCCAGGAGTGCCTCGGTGAGGACCTCGCGCGCCTGCGCGTTGTCGTCTACAACCAGTGCCCGGAGGCCCGCCAGATCAGGAATGAAGCGTTTGTGTTTACCCTCTGATCCAATCCCGAACCATGCAGTGAAGTGGAAGGTGCTCCCTGCGCCAGGTTCACTCTCGGCCCAGATGGCGCCTCCCATCATCTCAACCAGGCGTTTGGAGATCGAGAGCCCAAGCCCCGTGCCGCCATACTTTCGCGTCGTCGAAGTGTCTGCCTGTGAAAACGCCTGGAACAGTTTGGCGCTCTGTTCGGACGTCATGCCGATACCACTGTCGCGGACGGAGAACCTCACCTTCACGCGCTCTGCTAACTGCTCCTCTAGTGCAACCGTCACTAACACTTCGCCGCGTTCCGTGAACTTGACCGCGTTGTTTACCAGGTTGATCAGGATTTGACCAAGGCGTAAAGGGTCGCCGACAAGGTTCGGCGGCAGATTCTTCGGCGGGGCGATCAAAAATTCCAGGTCTTTGTCACGGGCCCTCTGGCAGACCACTGAGGAGAGGTCTTCAAGTACTTGATCGAGGCGAAACTCCGTACTTTCCACGTCCATCTTGCCAGCCTCGATCTTCGAGAAGTCGAGGATGTCGTTGATGATGCCGAGGAGGGCCTGAGCAGCCACCTTTGCTTTCGTCAGATAGTCGCGCCGCTTCGCTGTCAAGTCGGTCTTCAGGG
>Ga0206993_1181_pt1 | contig 11833 bp, 11 predicted proteins | sample Alteio_BWMinCont_7_FD_153499 | JGI IMG/M metagenome (GOLD analysis project Ga0206993, IMG submission 153499) | Enriched cells from forest soil in Barre Woods Harvard Forest LTER site, Petersham, Massachusetts, United States -... | ecosystem: Environmental > Terrestrial > Soil > Temperate forest >... | reverse complement strand
GACCAGAGCAGTGGTTTGCAGAGTGTGGCCCGGACGCTCCCGTTTCAGGTAGCCGTGGGCCATGGCGCGGAGGTCCCTGTAGACAAGCGGCACCAGAGCTTGCAGGGCTTCTTGGTCGCCGGTGCGCCATTTCGCCAATAGTTCGGCGACGATTTGAGAAGGGCTTTGAGGCACGTTGTCCGTCACAACGGGCAGAGTTGACCTAACGATAGCTCCGCCGCCAGATCAAGTCAATTTGCTTCGAGTTTTTTGGCCGACCTCGATTTTTTCTGAACCTTTTGACGGCGAATTTGCGCAGTCCTTAGTAGAGCAGCAATCCCGGCCAATCGTGTCGCGCGGCAAAGTGCCGGGTAGCGCCGAAAGAGGGCATATGGACAGCAAGCCAGATTCGAGAAGTGGCAGGCCAAATATTATGCGAACAGTGTTGCTGGTCATCCTATTGGCTGGGGGCGTTGCTTCTGTCGCGCTAGCGCAGAGTAATGAAGGGCAGTTCAGGGCCAAGGACCCCGGCCCACGCCCGAATCCTACGTCGGCCATACCACTTCCCGTGCCGGGGCTGAACGAGAATGAGGCGGCGCTGTTTAACGAGAGCCTTCTGCGCGTTTCCGAGCTAGAGGGTTCTTGCGATACCTGCGCGCAACAACCGCAGGGAGTTCCCCCCATTGATCCCGATCCCAACAACCCGTTCTCGCCGCGTGGGTTAGTTAACTCCGCGGGAATGAGTCCGGTCTTCAACGCCGATCAATGCTTCATCTGCCATTCTCAGCCGTTGATTGGGGGCAGCACTCCCGCACACAGTCCAGCTGAAACGATCGCGCATCGTCTGGGAGGCACCAATACTGTGCCCGCTTTCGAAGATCCCGACGGGCCGTTTCGCGAAGTTCGGTTCAAATTCAATACGGACGGGACGCGCGACGGAGGAGTCCACAGCTTGTTCACACTTCAAGGGCGTTCCGACACTCCAGGGTGCAGTCTTGAACAGCCCGATTTCGATCAGGCCGTTCGCGACCGAAATATCGCGTTTCGTATTCCCCTGCAATTGTTTGGACTAGGCTTGATCGAGAGCATCCAGGATTCCGCGATTCGCGCCAACATGAACGCCGACCGCGAGGCGAAGCACGCACTTGGAATCACCGGCCATCCCAATATCGTCCCCAATAACGGCACGATCAGCCGCTTTGGTTGGAAAGCGCAGAACGGGTCGCTGACGATTTTCGCGGGCGAGGCGTACAACGTGGAAATGGGCATCAGCAACGACGCGTTCCCGACAGGAAGAAGCGAAGACCCCAACTGCAACGTAGTCTACGAGCCGTTTGACATTCCGCGCACGGAGAAGGGCATTTATGACAATCCGTTGAAGATCATGCCCGCGTGGTTGATGTTCGCGGAGTTCATGCGCTTTGTTGACGCTCCGCACCCTGCCCCTTTGACGGCATCCGCGCAGCACGGCAAGGAACTGTTCAACAAGGTCGGTTGCGTATTCTGCCACACGGCGTCCTACCAGACTGTCGGCACACCCAATCCCACGAGCGAGCGCGAAGAGATTGGGCCGCACTCTCGGGCGCTGCGTGGCCAAACAGTGAATCTATTTTCAGACTTGCTGGTTCACCACATGGGCGCAACGCTGGCCGACAACATCGTGCAAGGAAATGCCGGGCCTGACGAATTTCGCACGACGCCGCTTTGGGGGCTCGGGCAACGCTTGTTCTTTCTGCACGACGGACGTACCAGCGATCTGAACGTAGCGATTCAAGATCACTTCTCAAGGCGATTCTCCGATGGCGGCGATAATCCATCCAAGGATTTTCGGTCTTATTCCTACGAACCGTCGGAAGCTAATACGGTGATTGAACGATTCCATGCATTGTCGGAAGCCGAGAAGCAGGCACTGCTCGACTTTCTAAGATCCCTTTAGTTCTGAGGCGCAAAATGAAGAAGACCACGTGTGTTTTGCTAATGGCCATCCTTGCGTCGAGCGCAATGGGCTCCAGCGATCCATTCGTTGGCAAATGGGTACTCGACGTGCGGCGGTCCGAGTATCCCGCCGGCACTTGTCCCAGGACTATGGTGATTGGAATGGAAACAACTGGCAAGGGCGTTCGATACCGTTCGGACGCCACCTATGCGAATGGCGGTAAGCTTCATTCGGAATATACCGCCGACTACGACGGTAATCAGGCCATTGTGATGGGTGCCCGTGGAATGATGCTGCCGGTATTCCTCCGGCGGATTGATGCTCATACCGTAGTGGCCTCCTACACAAAGGAATTGATGGTTGTGGCCACCAGCCGCAGAGTAGTTTCCGAGGATGGGCGGGTCATGACAATAACCACTATTTCGAAGGATCCGTCCGGCAAGAGTGTGAAAACTGTCGGGGTGTACAAAAAACAATTACGGCAGAGTCCGGGAAATTCGGTAACCCGGCGAGTGGGGAGTGCGCCTCGGCAATTGGCTGACCGCGGAGCAGAGCCAAGCTCTTGGGCCAGCACCCCATCATCAAAGACGGAAAAAAAACCGCGGTTGCAGGCGGCAGATTCGATCAGCCGTCAATGATCGCATTGGCATCGAACCGAGTCCTTGAGTTGGGTGCGCGTTGCGGAAGGTTTGCCGACATCCCGAACCGGTCCTCTGCGTTCGTAAAGGACCAAACGACCGGCCAGGGTCACTTCGAGCATTCGTGAGTTTTGCAGCCAGCACCGTACATCGATTGCGCGGCCTTCAATTGCGGACGCTCGATCACGCGCATTTATGACTCCACGCAAAATGGCGAAGAGACAACTAACAGAGAGCGGGGCGACCCGTGCCCCGCTCTGTCGCGCCAGCGCCCTGCGAAGACACTAATCCTCATCGCTGGGAGGCAGGACACGCTCGGCGTCGCTAGTGGTCGCGAATCCGGGATCGGTTACAACAGTGTGGATGTGATTGCCGGATTGGCTTACTAGGATTGCCAAGTGGAGCGTCGGTTGGCCTGGGCTACTCACAGTCATGGTTCCTGTGCAATCCGAGTTCACCGTGTAAGTACCCGTGCCAGGACGCCAAACCAGCGGAATGTGGCCGTTTATCGCGACGGCGTCCACCTGGGTGAGGTTGCCGGTGCCGTCGAAAGTAGTCCTCGCAATGCCATCAACAAGAAGCGGCCCGTTGGGCGTCAGAATTTGACCGTGAATAGTAAAAGCGTAGCTTCCCTTGATGGTTGGATTTGTGCAGCCGGCATGGGCGGTCACTGCTGACGACGCGGCCAAGGCCAGGGTCAACAGAACGAGAGAGATGCGGAATTTCATGGTGCCTCCGAGTTTGTGGGTGGCGTGCGGCCTCACCCTGATTCGAGGCCGATCTTGCAACTTGGCCATGCAACACGCAATGGAGAGCGCGTGTAGGTTGTCTGTAGGACGCGTGACCGACCCCGAGCCGAACGGTTGTACAATAGGCCAACGCTGCGTTCGGACGGGGCTTCGATGTCTTCAGAAAGAGTCCATCTGGGACAATTCGTGTTGGACATAGGCCGCTACGAACTGACTCGCGCGGGTGAGCCGGTTCGTGTGGAACGCATCCCGATGGATTTGCTAATACTCCTAGTCCGCGAAAGCGGGAGATTGGTCAGCCGGGACGAGATCATCGAGCGTCTCTGGGGCAAAGACGTTTACTTCGACACTGACAACAGCATCAACACCGCAATCCGAAAGATTCGTCGCGCGTTAGGCGAAGACCCAGAGAAGCCGCAGTACATCGAGACAGTACTAGGCAAAGGATACCGCTTCAAAGGCGGGACTGACGCAGTTACACGAATGACATCGCCACAGGTGGATGCCGAGAGGCCTCGCATCATGCTGGCGGTCCTTCCCTTCGAAAATCTGAGCGGCGATCCGGATCAGGAATATTTCAGCGATGGATTAACCGAGGAGACTATCATGCGATTGGGGAAAATGTCCCCCCATCGCATGGGCGTGATCGCGCGCACTTCGTCCATGGCCTACAAGCGGGCCGACAAGTCAGTCTTACAAATCGGTCAGGAACTCGGAGTGGACTACGTGCTTGAGGGCAGCGTGCGCCGAGAGGCAGACCGCGTCCGCGTCACCGCACAGTTGATCCGCGTGCGTGACCAAATTCACGTCTGGGCGGAAAATTTCGATCGCCCACCGCAAAGCATCCTCGACATCCATAGCGAAGTCGGCGCGGCAATCGCTGCGCAGGTGAAACTTGAGCTGACTCCCGAAGGCGAGCGACAGCTCCGAAACCAGCGGCCCGCGGACCAGGAAGCATATGACTACTATCTTCATGGACGCTATCATTGGGCAAGACTCACCTACCCCGAGATGCGAAAGGCTACAGAGTACTTTCGCAAGGCAACGGAACGCGATCCCGGATTTGCTCTGGCATACTCAGGGCTGGCCGATTCCCTCATGATCTTGCCGATCAACAGCGATGTGGCTCCTAAAGACGCGTTTCCGGAAGCGAAAGTCGCGATAGCGAGAGCGCTTGAGTTGGGGCAAGATTCTGCCGAAGCTCAAAATTCCGACGCAACCATTAAGTTTTGGTTTGAATGGGATTTTAACGGGGCGGAAGCAGCGGCGCGAGAAGCCATCAGCTTGAACTCAAATTATTCCCTGGCGCATCTCTATCTCGCACACGTTCTTTCGAACGTCGGCCGGCACGATGAGGCTCTGGCAGCGATACAGCGGGCGCGGGTGCTCGATCCATTTTCGCTAATCACCAACGCGATGTATGGGCAGTTTCTCTACCATGCGGGACAAGCTGAGGAATCTATCGATCAATTCCATTCAACTCTTGACATGGAATCCCGATTTTGGGTGGCGCACATCTGCTTGGCAAAATCATACGAGAACGCGGGCATGTACGGCGAGGCACTCGCCGCCTGCGATAAGGCCTGGGAGTTTTCCGGAGGCAACTCGGAGGCCTTGTCCTTGGCGGGCTACATCCACGCGGTTTCGGGGGAAAAAGCAAAGGCGCAGGCCAAGATTCAACAAATGTTGGAGCGAAAGAAAAAAAGCTATGTACCTCCCTACAATCTGGCCCTAGTGTTTGCGGGATTGCGGGAGACTGAAACCGCGTTGCACTGGCTGGAGAATGCCTTGGCGGATCGCGACGTTCACATGACGTTCCTGCTCGATCGTAAGTGGGACGGGCTAAGATCGAATGAGCAGTTCCGGCAGCTGGTGTCACGCGTAGGGCTCACCCGTTTCTAAGCACCTGCGCAGTCGCCCGGACTGACTCGATCGCGCTCTGCTGGGCTTCCGGACGCGTTGTTTTGCCCTCGGTCTCTAACCTGTATTGCCTGGCGATGATGCCAGAGGCTGATTCAACCAAATTCTTGATCTCTTCTCGCTTTCCGGACTCGATTACCCTTTGCTCGGTGTTAAGCCAAAAGCTCGCTAGGGCGATTAATCCCATAGCAGCGACAACAACGATTAACCTGAATTTGCTACTGAGTTTCAACGCGGGCTCCGCCCTTGGAGGCTGCTAGAAGCAGCTGCAAATAAGGGGCCTAGCACCACCCTTTCCACAGCCCTAAGACTCTTCGATTCAAGCAATTTGTGGGGAGACGCAAAATCCTGGTGACGCAGGGTGTTCCTAATTGGCACATTTGCCCTGAATTGATCACAACCAGCGCTAGCCGCCGGACCTAACCTGGCGAATTGGAAAACAGATTGGCGATGAACGCCGAAACTGGAGACGTGACGCACCAGAACGGGACATGATCGAGCGGCCGGGCCGCCTCGCGCCTGCCCCCTCGCCAAGGTAGTTACACCTGAACAGATGATCGCAACTCTTGGACACCTCGACAGGCCGGAGACCAAGTTGGAGTGGACCTTAGCATTCGTTTCGCGCATTCGCGAATTGTCATGCTCATAAACTATGTCGCTTGGATCTCGGGGGAGAGTGGTTGCAAGAGAAGACCCTGGATCCCAGGTTCAATGTGCGTAGCGCCGATAGCGCGTCTGCCGTGAGAGGAGACAAACACCGGCAATGCGCCCGGCATCTTGACGTCCAGAAAATACCTGCCCGCCAAACGCGCCAGCTCGAACCCGAACGCCCCTCCTGCAAGGACGTCCGCCGCAGCCATCACCGCGCCTCTGCGATCACGCCTTTGAGGAGTCGTTGCGGCTCCGATCCCAGGGCCAGCCGGATGCCGAATTTCCGCGTCCGCGCGCTCACCGCAAACGCCAGCACCCCCGCAACGCCCACCACGGCGATCGCCAACGCGACAGGCGTTCCATACACCGACGTAGGCTAGGTGCTAGGGCCACCGATCTTGGTCCGTTGCTGATCGGAGCGCTTCCAGGTTGCAAACGGTCCAGTCGAAACTACCTTGACGTCTCGGAATTCTGCTTCTGGAGTGCAAGCACATGCTGCTCCACTGGAGCTTCGAGCGTCCGCCGAGGCGAAGCTGACGAGTGCCGCCGAACCAGTGAGGGTGAGCGCCCCAGTTTCTGCCACTGAAGCACAAGGTCCGCCGAAAGGATCGAGAACGCCAGGCAGGCCCACACAATGGTCTCGCTCGCACGGTCGCTGAGGTTCTCCCAGCCAGTCACGCCGCCGATCACGCGCCCCTCAAGAAAGACCAATGCGACCGCAAAGCTGCGCGTCATCCATTGCTGATGCTCCTGAACTTTGCCTTTGAAAATGAAGACCATCGCAATGGCGGTGGTAACCATCCACAACTCAGCGTCCACCGCGGCGGCCATTGTGAAAGATCGGGCCCCTCCCGTGCGTTCCTGGAAGTACTCGATATAGAAGCCGAGGGGAGCTGCCAGGAACACACCCGCAACGTAGATGCGCCCGACTACCCGATGGAACTGGCTGAAGCGCTGACGAATGCGATCGGAGAACTGCATGGGGCCCAGCAGAAGAGCGCATGCTCCTGCGATTCCATGCGGCAGCAGCCACCACTTAAAGGGCTCATAGTGCTGCCACTGCGGGTCCTTCGGATGTACCAAGAAACTTTCATCGTGAGGGATGACGTAGGCCAACATCAGGCCGATGACAGCAAAGAGCAAATATTTTGCGCGAAACCACGAACTCCGCTTGAGCGCTATCTGCATCGTGGACATGAGAATGCCCCCAAGACGATGGATTCTTGCCGCCCCGCTGCTTCCATCATGACGGCCTCTCTCACTGCGAAAACCTTGCTATCTTCTAACCTTGGTTCGCACATCTCGGTGACTCAACGCAGCATCGTGGCGACTGAGCTGTGGATCGCCGCAATCATTGCGCAGTTCATTCGGGGCGCCTGTCGGCGGAGGACTGAATGTATTGTCGATGCAGGGGATGGCGCTTAGATACTCATAGATGGCCTCGATCTGATGGTCGGTCATGTTGTGAAAAAGCGGCCACGGCATGACTTGGAGCTTGCTGCCGTCGACAGGAGGCGGGACGCAGATGCCCAGCGCTATATTGGGGTCCGTGTCGGATTGGCAAGTTGGGTGAATCTTATCGAAATCGGTGCCGTTCCTCAGAATGTCCTTAAACTCTTCAAGCGTGCGTCCTCCTTCCGGACGCCCGCTCTTATCCGGCGTCAGGTTTCGGGAAATGATGACTGGACCGGCATACGGGAATCCGGTTGTGGGATCAATCGGATATCCGTTCGGCGGATAAGAGGATGGTATGGAACCGCTCGGAAATCCCCCCACGGAGGCACTTGCGGGCACAGCCTGGCCAAAGGGTGCGCCTCCGGCCAAGTAAGTAGTGGGGTCTGTTTTTGTTCCTAAGGGCTGCTGCAAAAAGTACGGGTTCCCGTTGTTCGCGTAGTTGAAGTTTGGAGGCCCACCAGCAGTGTGGCAGCCATTGCAGTCAGCCTGAGCGTTGACAATGAAGCTGCCTAATCCCACCAAATCCCGCTTTTTCCCTTCCAGATTCAGTGGGACCGGCGCAATCGCGAAACCGATCCGAATCAGTGACGCCTCATCATTATTTTCATTGTCCTGCGCCTGCACGCGATGCGGGCTGTTTATCATTCCCGCCAGAACAATCGCCCCCAGGGCTACAACAGCTCCCACTCTCATTTTAGAAAGTTGCCGTATCTTCACTGTAGTTCTCCTTTTTTCAAGAACTGTGCCCGGATGGTGCTCGGTTTGTCCTCGCACCGGAGCGCATAATGTTCCAAGTTCGAGCGAGCAGGCAATGGAGAAGGTCTGGAAAATTGTGTATTCGTCTGCATTTTTATGTACCTATAACGTGCTGAATAACCTTGGCTTATTGACCGCCTAGGAAGGGATGTAGAATCACAGCCGAGTTGGTGGAGTGATCAAGCTTGACTCGAGACCTCGTCAGATTTGAGGAATTTGAACTGGATCTTCGCGCCTACCAGGTGCGGCGTTCCGGCCGCACGCTGAAGCTGGAACGCATCCCCATGGAAGTCTTGCTACTGCTGGCAGAGCGGCGCGGCCAGCTGGTAACGCGGGAGGAGATCATTGAAAAGCTTTGGGGCAAGGACGTCTTTCTCGATACCGATAATGCCATCAATACTGCGATTCGGAAAATCCGCCAGGTCCTTAAGGACGATCCCGAACAACCTCGGTTCGTTCAAACGATAACTGGGAAGGGGTATCGCTTCATCGCGCCAGTCACCGAACCCGGGGCTAAGGAGGAAGCTCAAGAACGGAAAGGAGATTCAGCGCGCGCCGCAAAGACAGAGGAGGCAGCAACCGGAACGCATCTTCGGAAGCGCTGGATGTTGCTCGTTGGTGCTACCGTGGCTGTGGCCGCTCTTGCACTGACTGGTTACTTCTATTTTCATCGCGCTCCAAAACTCACGAACAAAGACACCATCGTTCTTGCCGATTTCGCGAACTCGACGGGCGATCCGGTCTTCGACGACACGTTGCGGCAAGGCTTGGCTGTACAGCTTGAGCAGTCGCCTTTCCTCAGCCTTATCTCGGACGAGCGTATCCAGCAGATGCTGAAGCTGATGGCCAAGCCACCCGACGCACGACTTACCCCGGAGGTTTCCCGGGAAATCTGCGAACGAACTGCCAGCGCCGCCGTTCTCGACGGTTCGGTTGTAAGCCTTGGAAGCCAGTACGTGTTGACGTTGCGCGCAAAGGACTGCCGCAGCGGAGATGTTCTGGACGAGGAGCAAGTGCAGGCCGCAAGAAAAGAGGACGTTCTCTACGCCCTGAGTCAAATCGCAAGTAGATTTAGAACCCGTGTTGGTGAATCACTCTCAACGGTCAAGAGCCATGACACTCCTCTCGCTGAAGCCACGACGCCCTCACTCGAAGCGTTGAGAGCCTACAGCGCGGGTTGGCAGGCTTCCTTTTCGTCTGGTTCGGCTGCTGCTGTGCCCTTTCTCAAGCGCGCCATCGAGATTGATCCCAACTTCGCCAGTGCCTACGCGGCACTCGGCCGCATGTATGGCGACATCGGGGAATCCGCCCTATCTGCGGAGAATACGAGGAGAGCCTATCAACTGCGGGATCGCGCCAGCGACCAAGAGAGGTCCTTTATCTCCCTCACCTACGATTTGCAGGTTACGGGAAACCTGGAGAAGGCGCAGCAAACCTGCGACTTGTGGGTGCAAGCTTATCCTCGTGCATGGTTGCCCCACGGGCTGTTGTCAGGGGCGATTTACCCTGAACTAGGCGAGTACGAGAAGTCGGTCGAGGAAGCCAAGATCGCTACACAGATCGACCCGGACTTCTCGATAGGATATGGCATTCTTGCCAGCAGCTATGTGGCGCTTGAGCGCGTCGGTGAAGCGGAGCAAACCCTGCAGCGAGCGTCCCAGCACAAACTTGATATTCCTGATTTCTATGTCGAGCGCTACATCATTGCCTTCCTAAAGGACGACAAGAAGGGAATGCAGCGGGAAGCCACTGAATCTCGGGAAAAGCCCGGCGTGGATGACTGGATGTCCAACGCCGAAGGGTTCGTATCGGCTTATTCCGGTCACTTGGAAGAGGCCAGGAAGATGTCACGGCGGGCAGCCGATTTGGCTCGGAAGGCGGACCGGCGGGAAGCAGAGGCACTTTACGAAACGGATGCGGCAGTGCGGGAGGCCCTGTTCGGAAATGTGTCCACGGCAAGCCAGAGAGCTGGAAACGCGCTTGAGCTGTCAAGGGGCAAGGACGTGGAATATGGAGCTGCCTTTGCGCTTGCTCTCTCGGGAGATTCTACTCGATCTCAAACGCTGACCGATGACCTCTCCAGGCGTTTCCCAGAGGATACGATAGTCCGCTTCACGTATTTGCCGACGCTCCGCGCAATTCTGACCTTGAAGCACAGCCAGCCGGGAGACGCTGTCGAACTGCTTCAAACCGCAATTCCTTATGAGAGCGGAACTCCGATCGAGGGCGGTTCTGAACCGCTCCTGGGAGCGGCTAATCTCTACCCTGCCTACGTTCGTGGCGTGGCCTATCTGGCGGCACACCGAGGACGGGAAGCCACTGCCGAGTTCCAGAAAATTCTAGATCACCGCGGCATCGTGGTCAGCGATCCCATCGGCGCATTGGCGCACTTGCAATTGGGTAGGGCTTACACACTCTTGGGTGACAAGACCAAAGCGAAATCCGCCTATCGGGATTTCCTTGCGCTCTGGAAAGATGCGGACCCGGGCATACCCATTCTGAAGCAGGCCCAAGCGGAATCCGCGAATCTCAACTAAGGCATTGCCTCGCTCTTAAGAGCCCTTCTAATGTCACGACAAAAATCCCGAGATGACCTGCGGTCCATTAACTCCCGAATTGACGGCGGCTACCCTGACCTTACCGGATTACGGTAGGGTTGCCGGTAATTCGGGAGCAATCGCAGAATACTCTCCGATCCGATGTCCGAAGTTCAACCACATCACTACGGTGACGCCGTTCTTGTTAACCACGGAGATCCCGTACATGGGCGGTGCATGGTTGATTGACCGGTGACTACCAACAATCACCTTCGGGCTCTGTTGTTATCGAAGCAGCTCAGCCAGGGCGAGCGTGCCCTAGGCCGCGACCCCGGCCATTTCTCGAAGACGATCATTCGCGAAATACTGCGCCTGGCCTTCTTCGACAGCCTGCAGAACGAGGCGGGCGACGAATTCGGGCTTGTCACCATCGGCGTAATGAGCCGAGGGTCCGCCACCTGCTGGATTGCCCATCCTGTTTTTGCCGAAGTTCGTCGCCGTGACGAATGGGTAGATTTCGCTGACGACGATGCGGTCCTTTTCCAACTCGGCGCGTGCGGTAAGACTAAAGCCAAGAAGCGCACGCTTCGACGACGAGTAAACACTATATTGAGGAAGAGTCATGAAAGCAGTTCCCGAATTGATGTTTACAATGCTTCCGCCGCCTTGCGCCCGCATCACCGGAATCGCAGCCTGCATTGCGACGATTGGTCCCAGGACATTGAGATGGAAGATTTCGTCAAAAAGCGCAGGTTCGATCTCCTCTATTGCGGCCGCATAGCTACGCCCTGCATTGTTTACGAGACCGTCGATCCGGCCGTAATGCTGGTGAACAGCGCCTACGGCTTCCCGCACTCGATCAAACTGCGTCATATCTACCGCGAACGGCAAGCTGCCCGGAAGCTTCTGCGCTAATTCTTTCAGCGCATCGGTGCTGCGAGCGAGAAGGGCGACTTTCCCGCCGCGATCAGACAGAGCGATCGCTGTCGACAGCCCTATCCCCGACGAAGCCCCGGTCACAATGAATACGCGATCTTTGATTTCCATCGTTTAATCCTCCCAATTCCAGCGCTTAGGTGCGTCGCGTCGCAGACGCAGTAACGGTATCAGCTTCGAGATGGTTCATTTGTTCAAGATCGGCAATCAATCCAGGGCCCGTGGGGTGCCATCCCAGCTGTGCCTGTGTTTTGGCGCCTGAAGCCGCCAAGTTGA
>Ga0206993_1180_pt1 | contig 11857 bp, 12 predicted proteins | sample Alteio_BWMinCont_7_FD_153499 | JGI IMG/M metagenome (GOLD analysis project Ga0206993, IMG submission 153499) | Enriched cells from forest soil in Barre Woods Harvard Forest LTER site, Petersham, Massachusetts, United States -... | ecosystem: Environmental > Terrestrial > Soil > Temperate forest >... | reverse complement strand
GGTGGCACCATGTGGACCCGTGACGGTGGCACCTTCATGCGGGAACTTGTGATGCGCGGGTACTACGAGCATGCCGCGCTCCTGGCGGAATGCCTGATGCGTCTGGTGGGGAAAAACCAGGAGGGATTCTATTCCTTTCCGATGTTTTTCAAGGGGTCCGAACCAGGAACCGTAGACTGGCCGCCCGGCATGCACGTGACGACCGACATGGTGGTGCCGAGATCGGGTACGGAACTCGACGGCACTGCGTCGATCATCATCGGCATGGTGTCGTTGTGGGAGCGCCTGCCCGGCGGGCACCCGTCAAAGAATCATATCCGGGAATTCCTGTATCAGGATTCCTCACCGGTCAATTACCTGAAGTCCCAGTTAAAGTCCCAACCTCTGGTGCTGGGGAGCGGCGAGTTCGGCGGGGGGATGGGGTCTCCGGGCGATTATTACAATGTGGTACAGAACAATCTGAGCATGCTGGGATTCCTCGCGGCTGCCAACATGGCGGAGGAATCCGGGAGTCAGGGCTTGGCGGAGGAAGATCGTCAACTGGCGGGCAAGGTCAGGGACAACATGGAGAAGTACCTCGTAGACCGGGACGGTGGCTGGATTTGGTGTATCAATCCCAAAACCCTGAACCCCGATCCCGCCGTCAACAATTCCGAGGCCAACCGCGGGTTTGGTGGGATGAACGGAGTTGCCTGCATGTACTCGGATGTCCTGGGGTTTGAGCCGCTGGCATCGTCATGGAAGGGTATTCAACACTGCGAAACGACGTTCGGCCGGCTCTACCGCACGCCCTTGCGCCAACTGCAGTTTGACAGATACGGAATATGGACGCAGTTTGATGCTCTGGGGGGAGGGCTGCAGACGAGCCCGGCATATGGTCAGGGATATGCACTCCAGACCATGCTTCTCTATGACAAACTCGAAATGGCCGACAAAGCCTTGTCTTGGCTCGCAAACGCTACCCGCCATCCCGTACCTGGATATAATCTGCCCCGGGAATCGCCATACTATTTTTGCGAACGAACGTACTCGCCGGATGCAGTGGGCAAGATTCCCTTGGAGGAGGGCTGCGGCGCCTTGAATCTGGTGTGCGTGTCGGAGCCGTTGAAAGTGTCCAGGCTTCTATTGGGCGTGGATGACACGTCATTGCAGTCCGTCCGGCTCATCCCCAGAATCCCATCGAGCTGGAAAGGTGTGGAAGCGGATAATTGGCCCATCAGGACCCGTCGTGGTGTGGTCAGAGCCGATATCCGGTTTGAAAGAAAAGGCGCAGGCGGGCAACTAACCTTGAAACTTCCCCCGGGGCAGCAGATTGACGAGCTGAAAGTTCGGTTGCCATCAGGCGACGGACATACTTGGCGTGAGCAGAAGCATGTCAGTGCCGCAAGCTTTGCAACGCAATAATCCGGTGTACACTTGGGGGGATTTGGCGAAAATGAAGAGTGCCCTGCTTCTCTTCGTGGTCGCCACTTCCCTCCATGCCCAATCTCCGCCCGCGTGTCAAGCGGGGCTGGATCAAGTAAAGGGCGGCGATTATGTCAGCGCCCAAGACTCCTTGTGGGCGTGCTGCGACAAATGGTGGGCGTCGCTCGTCCGTTTTGGGTGGGGCTCGGGATTTGCGTTGGCTCAGGCATTGCCTCGGCCCTTATCAATGTGGGTTATAGCCTTTCTCAGGGAATTATCACCAGCGCGGTTCAGGCGGGCAACAGTGCTTTTGCAGGCTCGAATGTGATCTGGTTTTTGTTGCTGGGAAGCGGCGCCATTGCCAATCTTGCTTATTGTGGATATTTGCTGGGAAAGAATCGGACCTGGTCCAACTTCCGCCAGCCGAAGTCGATGCCCCTTTACGCGCTCGCGATTCTCATGGGTCTGCTATGGGCAGGCGGCATCTTTGCTTATGGTTTGGCTGCGCCAAAACTTGGAAAACTGGGACCGGCCATCGGCTGGCCACTTAGTTTGGTGGTCAGCCTCGTTACCGCCAACTGCTGGGGGTTCCTGACCGGAGAGTGGAAACTCAGCTCCCCCCCAGCTCGCCGCGCGATGAGGGTGGGGTTGGCAATTCTCCTGGTGGCGATTGGCATTCTGGGCTGGTCAGGCCGCTTGGCGGGTTGATGTGGAATCATCATGTCCCAAACGTCGTCGGTGTGATGTCGCGAGCAGTTGCATTACCTTAACCTTCGTTCCACCCCAAAAGAGTTCAGGGATACTTTGAAATTCAAGGGAGGTCGTATGAGGCGCAGAACATTTGTGGGCAGTGTTTTCGCTGGGTTAGCCACTGCGGGTGTTGGGATTCATCAGCCGAAGCCGATGGGCGGGGATATTCCGAAGCGGGTGTTCGGGAAAACAGGTGAAAAACTCACGGTGATCGGGCAAGCGGGTGGACGCTTTCCTTTGATCTCGTTTGACGAGGCCAAGGCCATTACCCTGCGCGCGTATGACCTGGGAATCAACTATTTCGATAATTCTGTTGATTACTGGAACGGTCGGTCAGAGGAAGTGTACGGAACTGTGCTCCCGCCCTTCCGCAAGGATGTTTTCATCACGACAAAGGCCAATAGTCGCACGCGGGCGGGCGCCGAAGCTGAGTTGGAGCTTTCCTTGAAACGCCTCCGAACCGACTATGTAGATCTTTGGCAGATTCACGCCTTGGGTGAGAAAGCCGAGGTGGAGCAGATCATGGCGCCTGGCGGAGCGATGGAAGCTTTCGAAGCTGCCAAGAAAGCCGGGAAGTGTCGTTTCATCGGGTTTACGGGCCATCATGACCCCCACGTTCATCTTGAGATGTTAAAAGCTTATGATCATTTCGATTCCATTCTCATGCCGCTGCACATTGCGGACCCAGGCTACCTGAGCTTTGAGAAACTCACTCTGCCTCTCACGGTGGAGCGCGGCATGGCCATTCAGGGCATGAAGAATTTTGCCAATGGTAAGCTATTGCAGTCCTTCAGCATCAGAGAATGTCTGAACTATGTATTGAGCCTCCCCGTAAGCTGTACGACACTCGGCTGCACGTCGATCGGCCAGCTCGAGGATAATGTTCGCTTCGCCCAGCAGTTCAAGCCATTGTCAGCCGATGAGATGAATGCTCTGCGTAAGCGGGCGGCAGGCATTAAAGGGCCGCAGCTTGAAGATTGGAAGAGAAACATCCAGGATAAGACAAGCACTTCCCCGACCAGCAGCGTGTGGCATGGCTGATCAGTCGACCAGGAGGTCCCATCCGAATCCAGGGCGATCCGGGGGCCGCATATAGATGCCCTCGGGTCCTCGCGTGATACCGTTTTCCTCTTCAAACCGTTGGTACACTTCCGGCGGTCCGCCCGGCGGCGGCATGAACATTTCACACCAGGGGCTATTGGCGGTGGCGAGAATGTAATGCGCCGCGCCATGCTGCCACCCGGCGTGAGGAATAACAGGAATATTGTAGGTTGCTGCTAACGCCCCAATATGCCGCAGCTCGCTAAGTCCTCCACACCAGGATATGTCGGGCTGCCAAATGTCCGCCGCTTGATGTTCCAGGAGAAGCCGGAATCCGTAGCGGGTATATTCGTGCTCGCCCGTGGCCATCAAAGTGGACTTGATTCTCTCGTGCAGCCGCCCGAAGCCGGCATAGTCATCGGGCTGAAGGCACTCCTCCATCCAGTAGATCCGGTATGGCGCCACCATCGCCGCAAATTCGATGGCGTACTCCTCGGTGAGTGCCATCCAGCAGTCCAGCATGATTTCGCCGTCGTCTCCCAGGAGTTCCCGCGTCCTTTTCACAATTTCAAGGTTCTTCCTCATGCCTTCGCGGCCGTCCGCCGGACCGTAGGCAACGGCCAGCTTCAGCCTCTTAAACCCAAAAGCGATGTGCTGATCAATATCGTTTCCCGTGCAATAGGCGGGGATCCGGGGCTTGGTTTCTCCACCCAGAAGCTCCCAAACAGGCATGCCCAGGGCAATGCCGATGATATCCCAGAGGGCGATATCCACAGCGCTCAGCGCATGGACGACGATACCCTTGCGGCCGTAATAAAGGGTTGACCGCCACATCATGTCCCAGAGCATTTCAACGTTGAAGGGGTCCTGACCCATGAGCAGTTTTGTCAGATGCTTTTCGATAACGTACCCGCATCCTGGCCCGCCAAACCCGATCCCTTTTATCCCCTTGTCCGTGGTGATTTCGACAGCGTCCGGCCCCAGATCATCAGCCATAAACGAGTCTCGCCGGGCTTTATACCGGGGATAGATCGACATGGGATTCGCGACCAGCGCTCCACCCGTAGACCATGACCCAGGTGCAGGGTCGTAGCGCGGCAGCGGCTTCTTTGGCATGGTGCGGACCATCCTGACGCCGGTGATTTTCAGTTTACCTTCTTGATGGTGGAATGGAAGCTGGGAAGGCAAGGGCGACGTCGATTGGTCAGTTTTTACTGGTTTGGCCGAGCCACTGAAGGCGCCGAGCGACAGAGCGGCGCTTGTTTCCATGAATGTTCTGCGGTCCATATCGAAATGCTCCACGGTGCAGGTATCAATATTAGAGCAGCCTGCAAACCTCATCACAGGCTCGACATTGAGGGAATGATACAATGCCGGCATGAACCGTAGGGAATGGCTCGCATTTGCGCTGGGCGCGGCGCCGATCGCGTTGGCAAAGACGCCACAATTCATACCCGCCATCGACACGCACATCCATTTGTTTGACCCAAGGCGACCGCAGGGCGTGCCTTGGCCCCCAAAGGACGATAGTGTTCTCTACCAGCCGGCATTGCCCTCTCAATATCGAACCGTCACTGCCGGGCTCGGGATTGTAGGGGCAATCGAGGTGGAATGCAGCCCCTGGTTCGAGGACAACCAGTGGGTCCTTGACATCGCCGAGCACGATTCCATCATCGTTGGGACCATCGGAAACCTGGATCCAAGCCAGGTGGATTTCGGATACCGCTTCGAACGGCTTCACCGAAACCCGCTTTTCCTCGGCATTCGCCACGGGAATTTGTGGGAGCGAAGCCTGGCTGAAGGATTATCGAATCCCCAAATCATCTCGAATCTGAAGTTGGTGGCAGCTTCCGGATTGGCGATGGATACGGCCAATCCGGACCCACCTTTACTTGCGGCGGTGGTGCGACTGACGGATCAGATTGCGAGTCTCCGGGTGGTAATTGATCACCTGCCACAGCTTGAGCCCCCGCAAGACATGATTGCTCGCACCGCACTTCAGGCCAGTCTCCGAGAACTTGGGAAACGGCCTCAAGTCTATGTCAAGGTATCGGAGGTGCTCCATCCCGTCGGCGGTCAGGTCCACTATGACCTGGAATATTACCGGTCAAGGCTCGACGAGATCTGGGACACCTTCGGCCCGGACCGGCTCATCTACGGCAGCGACTGGCCTAACAGTGATCATTCCGCGCCCCTCAGGCAGGAGTTGAAGATCGTTCAAGACTACATTCACAGCAAGGGTGCGGCTGCGACGGAGAGATTCTTTTGGAAAAATTCGATCGCCGCATACCGCTGGATCAAACGCTCGCCAGATCAGCCGACCTCTGGCGTGTATTGATGGTGTGGATTGCCAAAACGAGGCCCGGCGACAACTGAAGTTGATCTTTCGGTCAGGCTACCTCCACACCCTTTTGGAGCCGTCTCCCTTGTTGCGGCCATGGAATGCTTGCCGGCGATCCGGACAGTCCGTTTCCAAGATCAGAGCCTTCTGCCGTGTGGTTTTCACATACCAGCCACGTCCGTGGTTCGCGTGAAATGAATTGCCCAGCTTTCCGGGCCATAACAACGACTCCTGCCGGGAATCGGGTACACAATTCGCAGACATGTGTGCCGGAAATCAGGATTTGTTGGGGTTTTAGTAGGGCGTTCCTGAGGGGGAATTCGGTGGCTGACTCTGAAGACGAGGCGCGGTCTGCAAAAGTTCCGCTGAAGTCGAAGCCATTCTCGGTCCTAGTTCAAAGCCGCGCCCCTCCGACTGGGCGTCTTTTTGGTTCCCACGTGGGTTCCCGCGTGCAAATTGGGCCACGTGGGTTGTACGCGGCTACTCACGACTCTAAGTTATTGAGGGCATGTTCGTGAAAGTTCTAAAGTTCTGCACTCTTGTACGCGGGGAAGCTTTACTGACTGCAAGTAATTGATTTTAAATGGCGGAGAGGGTGGGATTCGAACCCATAAGCGCGCTGCCCTATCTGTAAGTTATAGATTCCCTGTTGCCAGCCATCCCAAAATTGCCATCTTCGCCGTAGACCCTTGCACGCTATTGCACGCTGAGCGGATGCGAGAATTTGGCGCATCGGCCGGCGGGTTCGCTGTCATGAACAAACCCGTACGGCTGCGGGTAACTTCATTGCTGAACGAACTCTTGTCCATTTGCCATTGAAACCTAAGTGAGTGGGGCGACTACTGGGCAGACCGCTTCAACCTTGCCTCTACTCTCCTTGCAAACCATACCACGTCAATCTCACTTGACAAGCCATTCGGCCCGACTAAAATCCTAGTTCTTGGTTGGCGCCAGAACGGGTTGCGTGGGTGGTTCAAAAACTATCCGCTTAAGGAGGCTTGGTAGCTTGGCATCGATTGCCGTTGTCATCTCTTCTTTCCACTTTCCCTCAGCTTGTCTCTCCCGAACAGCAATCTGTATCGGAAATCTATCTACACGAAGGGCGGCCGCCACAACACCCCATCGAAATCGAACGGCGGGATATACCCTCTTAGTGATGTCGATCGACCCCTTGGCGGGAACCTATTGCCAGGAGATCAACTTAGGAGTGGCCCACCGATGAGCAAGACGAACCCTCCCAATGCAGTGGACAACCCCGCAAGAGAACTTGTTCGATTGTGCCGGGCAGGAATGCTATATGAAATCGAGAAATGGATTAACGACGGCAAGCCATTGGAGATCTCCGCCACGACCAAACGCGGAAGACCTCGGAGTCTGCTTGAGATCGCGGTAGACACCGGATTCCACAGCCTTGTTGAGCTAATTGCAAAACATGACGACAGCCAATCAGCGAAGGACGCGGCTTTAGCTGGTGCCGTTTCATCGCGCAGGCTCGATTTAGTGAAGTTGCTCCTTGCCCACGGCGCCGATATTAAATCTGTCCCGCTTACGGGCGTCCTACTCACCTGGGAGCCAACAATGATTCGGTTCTTTCTCAGCGACGGTGCCGACCCGGTCGCAGGACGGCCTTTCGCGGAAGCGTTTGGTGCAAAAGTCCGAACCGTGCTTCGTCCTTTTGTCGAATACAAGCAAACGCACCCGGAACTCGCAGCGGCAATCTGCGAGAGCCGACGCTCTACAAATACGATCTGCTATCCCGGCAAATGGACCTCTTCGCCCAAGCGCGCGGGTTCCGCCACCTCTGCGAATTCGATTTGCGCATGCTGCGGGAGTTTCGGGCCTCCTGGCCGAATCGGAATCTTGGAGCACAGAAAAAGCTGGAGTACCTTCGAAAGTTTTTCCGCTTTGCTTTCGAGAGCAAATGGATTGACGAGAACCACGCCTGCAAGCTGGAAAGCGCAAAAGTCCAGGTGAGCCCGACCATGCCCTTCACGCATGACCAGATGGCTGACATCCTGAGTGCGTGCGAGAAGTATGGGACCAAGGCTCGCGGCGGCAGATACAGGGGAGCGGAGAATGCCCGCCGCATACGCGCTTTCGTTCTCCTGCTCCGTCATAGCGGCTTGCGAATCGGCGATGCGGTCACCCTCGCGCGACCGCGAGTTGTTGCCGACAAGCTGCTTCTCTAGACTGCAAAGACGGGCACACCTGTGTATCTGCCCCTGCCGCCATTCGTATTGTCCGCACTAGAGGCCAGGCCCAGGATGAGCGGCACGTATTTCTTCTGGACAGGTGACTCTAAGCTTCAAAGCGCCACGGGCGGTTGGCAACGCACGTTAAAAGCGGTTTTCAAGGAAGCAGGAATCCCGGACGGCCACGCTCATCGCTTTCGCGACACTCTAGCGGTCGAGTTGCTGCTGGCGGGGATACCGCTTGACCGCGTTTCAATTTTGCTTGGTCATAGCAGTATCAAAATAACGGAAAGGCACTATTCCCCATGGGTGCGTGCCCGCCAGGAACAGCTGGAGGCGGATGTCCGGCGGACTTGGGCGGTGCCGGACAGCTGTGGGACCAATCACACAGCGACCGAGAGGCCGCATTAGCCTTGGATTTCTCTGGTCATGGACTACACACCGAGATGCCCAAGCCGATTTTGATTCTCCCTAATGTCATGGAATGGCGTTTTTCGGGGAGTTTGTAAGATTGCCGACGGGATGAGCGTTTTTCAATCCGAATCCGATTTGACTTGTGGTCTTCGGCTGTCGACAGATATTGGTAAGCCCTTGACAACTACTCGTTATTGACGCCGGATCTATTGCGGATGATCGGGCTTTAAGATCATCTCAATGTGATTTTCGGAGGTTAGAATCATATACGCCACACTTCCTGCAAACTGCTTGGCAGCTTCGGATTTGATACCTTCTTTTGAGTCTAATGCTTCAGTACACATCAAACGGATTGTTTGCAATTGCTGCCAAACCGTGTCCAACCGGTCGCGCCGCGTATCCCAAAGTTTTTTCTTCTACTTTTTAACTCGGAGAAGCACGATGAACTCCGCGAAAATCGCCCTTAGAACATATCCGAACCATGCTGGCATGATCAGACGCTCCAGAACGTAAGAGAGGAACTGGCCGACCGCTGGAATGCCCCTGTCGCGGAAAAGTGGCAAAGACATTGCATGCCGAGGTAGTCAGATATATATTACCGCTCAGCCGTTAATTCAAAAGGGAAATTCATGCGCCGGGCGACGGGGGTCTCCACCACCCCTGATGAGAATGTCGCAAATCAGAGCCCAAGGAGTTACGGGATGAATGGGGAGATGTCAACTGAAGTCGATGAACGCGTCGAGATGGCGACAATGCGCCCGACGCGCAGCATGCGGCTGGTGGGGATCGCTTTTGGGTTGTGCTGCTACGTGACTTTTGCCGCCCTCTATTACTCCAGACCTGGCAAGCCGGTAGTTTCACTGGGGCAAGCGCGCTTTACCGCCGATGCCTTGCTGGAGTTGTCATTTACCTTACTGGCGCTGCCTTTTTTCGGCGTTGCCTACTTGTATGGAATCAGGCACCACGAAGAAAATCCGGATTTCCCCGTGCCGGATCTTGCGATTGACCTTCTCTTGATGGCCGCGATCGCCTGGGTGGCCATCGGAAACGGCATCCATCTTACCGCCAAGCTTGACGAACAAATGATCTCCACCCTGAACGATCAACACGGGTTGGGAATCAAAGCCGACTTCCACTGGATGCGCCAGGAGGTAGGCCATATATTTCCCCATCTTGGCTGGCAACTGTTGTTCTCTGCGCTCATGCTGGGCCAGCTCAGAAGACCCTATCGAGGTATAGGGGACAAACCAGCCGCCTTGTATTGCGGGGCTCTTTTTGGTTTATTATTCGCCCATGGGGCCATCGCGGGCGGTTGCACACACATTGGGTTTGTCTTAACGGCTATCTCTTGCCTGGGCTTTTCTTATCTGTGGCGCAAATCGAAGTTAGTGCCGGGAGAAGTTCCGATCCTGAAATTTTTTATCTCCAGCCAGGTCACGTTTCTTACGGCTATGGTGGTCTACTGGCTGGTCTTTCACGGCGTCTCGATATGACGAGCTCCAACGAGGGGAAGAAAGCGTTACTGCCACGGATCATCACCCCATGCGGATTGCCCTCTTTTCAGAAGCCTACGCGCCCCAGGTAAACGGAGTAGTAAGAACCCAAGTCGAACTTGTTCGCTATCTTCGCCTGCGCGGGCACCAGGTTCTCCTGGGGGTTCCCTACCACAAAGCGAACCCCAGAGAGGAACAGGTGGTGGAGTTCAAGGGAGTACCCTTTCCGTTTTATCCGGAAATGCCCATCATTCTTCCCCACTGGAAATTTCACCGCCGGGAATTTGACAGGGTGGAAGCCTTCAAACCGGACCTGGTTCATCTGATGAGTCCGGGGGTCCTGGCCTATTTCGGACAACTCTGGGCCAGACGGCATGGACGCCCCGTTGTGGCATCCTACGAAACCGACATCATCCACTATTTGCATTATTATGGGTTCGGCAGGTTCGAGCCTCAACTCTGGCGCTATCTGCGCTGGCTGTATAACCATTGCCAACACACCTACGTCCCATCCCAGGTGACGAAGAGTCAATTGCTCAAAGGCGGCATTCGCGATGTTCGGGTGTTTGAACGTGGCGTGGATAGCGTGCATTTCCATCCTGCCAAACGGAGTGAAGCAGTACGAGAATCCCTGGGAGTTGAACCGGGCGCGGCGCTGGTGTTCTACGCCGGCAGACTATCGAAGGAAAAGAGTTTGGGCGTTTTGTTGACAGCTTTCACCCGGTTGGCGGAGACGCATCCCGAAGCACGATTGGTCCTGACCGGGGAGGGGCCACACCGCCGGGCGTTAGTAAGGTCAGTTAGAAGTCCAGGCATAACCTTCACAAGTTGGAAGAGGGGCGAAGAACTGGCGGCGCTGTTTGCTTCGGCGGATATCTTTGCCCTACCTTCAACCACCGAAACGCTGAGTTTGGTTTCAATGGAGTCGATGGCCTCCGGGATACCTGTCCTGGCCATGAATGCAGGAGGCGTGCAAGACGTCGTAGAACACCAAAGGACCGGGCTTCTGGCTAACTCCGCGCAGGAGTTTGAGGTGGGTCTTCGCCGTCTGGTTGAGGATATCCCGCTGCGCACAAGGTTGGGATTGAATGGGCGCAAATACGCGGAGGACAAGAATTGGTCACACGCATTTGAAAGCCTGGAGCAGAACTACCTCGATGCCCTGACGGGAAGGCCTGAGAGTGGGTAGGGTTGTCTTGCCGACGCCCGTGGGCCCCAGGACTAACTATCTCCCACTTGCCTCACGGGCTCGCCATTTTGCCAGGAATTCCATGTAGGTGATTGGTTCGAGGTGCGGCAGCAGTTCACGGATAATCGCCATGATCTGCGCGAGCCGCCGGTCATGGTCGCCGCAGGGCGGATGAATTACCACCCGCACCAACGGCTGTCGTTTCAAGAGTCCCAGAAAAAGGCGCTGAAACCGCAGTGACAAATCTTCATTGAAATTGCCGGGGCCGAAAACCAGACTGGGCGCAAAAATGGATCTTCCCCTGGCCAAATCGCAAAAGCTCATATAAAAATTCGTGTAATCAAAACCCAGGTCCTTAAGCGCAGCCTGCCCTTCACGGCTCAGCAACCAGGCGGGGGCGACAAACCCTGTGCTCTTTACATTGATGTTGTTGAGTATAGCGGTCCCGAGTTCGATCCGCCGCCTAGCCTTGTCATAGTTCAGGGAGAGGAACTCGCCCTGGCCCGTGGTGTACAAACGGTTTTTGATTTTGTCGCGAATCCCCTGCGGTTTTTGGCCGCCGGTATGGTAGTAGCCGTGAAGAACGAGCTCATCCCCAGCCGTCTGCTGCCCGCGAAGCCGCTCGGCCAACTCGAGGTTCTCATCGATGCGCCACTGCCCGCGAAAGTGCGGGATCACCAGCAGGCTCCGTTTTTTTTGACGCCAATAGCCGAAAGTTGCGCAAGGATTTTCTTCGCGTTTTCCCAGTGCGGCGGGCAAACATCATGGAGTGAGACAACGAGATTCCCGCGATCATTCATAGAGCAGTTTTCTGGAACAACCCACCCTCGTCCAGCAAGCGTTGGTAGACCCTGAAATAATTCTGGAAGACTTTATCCCACGAGTAGCGAGCGGACGCAAGTTTTTGACAATCGTCTCGAATCGAATCCCCACTGCGGCCTGCAACTTCGGAGATTTTTCGGGCCAAGTCCTGGGGGTCGCCTGGCCGGGCAAGCGCTCCTACCTGGGGAGAAATGATTTCGGCTGAACCGCA
>Ga0206993_1179_pt1 | contig 11885 bp, 10 predicted proteins | sample Alteio_BWMinCont_7_FD_153499 | JGI IMG/M metagenome (GOLD analysis project Ga0206993, IMG submission 153499) | Enriched cells from forest soil in Barre Woods Harvard Forest LTER site, Petersham, Massachusetts, United States -... | ecosystem: Environmental > Terrestrial > Soil > Temperate forest >... | reverse complement strand
GGACATGGTGAAGGCGGTGGAATAACGCGCCACTGTGCCAGGCGGCCTGCCTCGCGGCGGGCCGCGAACCGCATTTACATCTTCACCGCGGCTTCGCATTCACATGACGCAGCCAATCCGCCAGGCGTCGTCCTTCCTGATCCGGATACGATTCGAGTACCGCAAGATCCCGGATTCTCTCCAACCCGAAATTGCGGAAATCGCTGCGCAGTTCGCACCACGCGCCGAGCGTCCAGCGCGCGCCCCAATAAGCTAGCGACAGCGGCCACACGCGCCGCTCGGTCGCTGCGACGTTCACATCGGTATAGGCAAAGCTCACGACGTGCCGGGCGTCGATCGCGCGCGTGTCCGCTATCGGGAGGGATCGACAGGCTTTCTGGAACTGCTCAATGCCGAGCGGGTGGAGCTCGCTGCAGGGGACGATCTGGCGCAGGCTGAGTCGGTATTATCGTGCGAGCTATGGCACTGTATAAGTCGCTAGGGGGAGTCTGTGGTGGTGACCATTGCGATACGCTTGTGCAAACCCGCGCTTCGACCGAAGGCACGCGGCCCTCCACGGCGCGCTGATCTAGCTAAGCTGTACCGTCGACCTTCAATGGCAGGCGCACTGTGGTTCAGCCAATGAGCCAACCCGATTGCCATAGGATGAGTCGATTTTGCCCAATGCAACAGTGAGGACGTTCGTCGACGACTTGCGTAGGGATGCGATGCCACGACGTTATGACAGACATGACCTGACGTACGTAGAAGTCTTGGCTGGTATTGCTGAAAATATCATCAAGTTCAGCGAGTGCAAAAAAACCAGAGGGTGGAACCTGATGTAACTGGATATCCACGGAATGACGCTACGTTGAACTGATTTGGAAATGACCGTCGAGGAAGTGCAGTTCATAACTTCTGCGACGCAGCCTTTTTCCTCATTCAAACTTTCGTTGATACACAGGAGCATGAAAATGATCTTCAACATCCGCAATCTGGTTATTGGTCTAACGGTGGTTCTGCCCGTACTTGCGAGCGCTCAGGAAAATGGTGCCCCCATCACGCGTGAGCAGGTACGTGCTGAACTAGTAGAGCTCGAAAACGCAGGATATCATCCGAGCAAATCCAGCCCATACTACCCAGCAGACATTCAGGCCGCCGAGGCCAAGATTCACGCGGGCAAGGCGGCGGGTGGAAATCCGCAGACTTCCTATGGTGGTGTAACCAGCGTGAACTCGGAGTCTGTGAACCACGGGGTCGGGACGCCTTAAACCGGCACTCTGTTTCTGCATCATGGAGCAGCCATGTGGCACGCGCGTCCGTAAGCGCTCGAAATTTGGAGGTTCGTCCTCCACATTACCTGCGGCAGGTCTGGCAGAGTCTGGCGTGCGTGAAATTCCGTGTGGCTGCTCAAGCCCCATCGAACTGTGCATTGGAGTCTTTTTGGACGAAAGGTGACGACGAGATGGAACATCTGTCTTCGATATGTGTCTTCGTCGCGATTGGCAAGTTCGATAGCTTTACAAAAGCATTGGACATACCTCACCTATTCCGGTCCAGTCATTTTCAGGCTGGTGTTCGGCATCGATGAGCACCTGTGCGCAAGACAGCTGAATCGCTCGAGACGGCATGTCGCCTTGGGAGAATGTGTCGAAATTGTTCTAAGACTATGGTCTCGATTCACGTTTGCTTATTTGTGGACCGGTTGGTGGCTCCAGTGCTGAGTCTAACCTTCGTCGTTGTTGAGCCGCCCTATCGGGACAGATATGTCGACTTACGTCGGTCGGCGCGGACGCTACTCTTTCGGTAGACGATTTTACGGGATCGCCACATTTTTGGAACGGAATTGTTCGGTTGCCTAATGACTTTATGGATTTTCCTTATTCAGATCGCTTTGGAGCCGAGCTTCAAGTTTAGAGCACGCACTGTCTGGCTAAACGATATCGTCGGCACAGGCTTCGCTTTGCTAAGCGAAGCCATTGAAAGACCTGAGAATCGGAGAAGTGCACGGAATATGACCGATTCAATGATGTCGCTGACCATTGGGGTGTTTGGTATTTTTTGGTTCTGTCGCGCTTGCGTCTTTGTGATGGCGTTGGATTGTTTTTCGTGGACATTGGCGTGGAGTTTGATCACGTCAGTCGAAAATCGAGGCCATGCTCGGAAGGTTATGTCAATCATCCATGTCCGTATTCGGACAGCCTATATGACGCGCAATTTCGCCGGAAGTGGAGGTGGCGCGGTAGTCGGGTGGGTCTGGGGTCAATGGGGCTGGACAGGGGTCTGCGTTGCTGGGGTCTCAATTCTAGCTGTTCAATTGGTTCGGTGGCTGCTGCCGCCGCTGCAAAAATCTGGTCGATATGCCAAAACTCGCTGACGAACTCATTGTCGATGCACAACTCGATCGGCTCGAAAGGCTCTGCCTCTCTCTCTTTGATGGATGGTGCGAGAGAAGAAACGTAATCCCTCTTGCCTACCTGATGAGTGCGTGGCCGATTGTTTCCTCGAGCGTGCTTGCCACGAGTCGATTGTTGCATGCTCTCCGGGAACTTCAGCAATATCATCCGGAGATTCTAACGCCTGATGAGTATCGAGTTGTCACGCAGATCTTAGCGATTGGTGTCGATAGGGTGGACCAGGATGCTGAGCGCCTCTCGTCATGACGCCCCATTCAAGGGAATCGGCGCTACGTTATATCGGTGTCCAGCTGCTTGCAACTGAATCCGCAGTTCGGTCCTAGAGTGCAGTTCGCGGAATTTGGAGCTTGCCTACGGGATTGCGTCGCGGCATCTGGCGCGGTACCGATTCGCCCGACGCTACGGTGGGCGACAGTTCCTCGATATATCGCGAACCTAAGGCAGGGAATCCTGCTGTGCGAAGGTGACGCCGCATGTCGTGCGTAACGATGAGCGTTAGAGCGGCATCGCGATCAATGACCGTACCCGCAGCATTCGTGGTACCGCTCAATCAGGTCTTCCAAAAACGCAGTGAGGGAGGATTTTAGCTGAGACAAGAGCATTGGCATGATCTGGCCGAAGGTCTATCTCGGAATCGACCAGTACTTCCAACTGGCGATCGTTACGAGAGGCGATGAACCGGATTATGGGAGTGCCAGATGCGGTGTTGGAAGGAGTGGTACATTAAACCTCACGGACGCCGTGTAGCAGGAGGTGCGCATTGTCTGCCGAAGCCACCTGACGAAGCCAAGAATTCGCAGAAATGTGTATGAGAAACCTCGGGAATACGCTTCGAAAGTCATGTAGAGAATTTTCGACAGATCTGCGAGAGCTTGAGAAAGATGGGCGCAACAAGCTTTAAGTATATCGAATGACATGATCATTGCGGTCGTTATTTGGATTGGATAATTCGGCATGCATAGTATTGAATCGCATTAGTGTTTTGATAATTTTGCACATCTTTCCTGGGTTAGGCGTCTTGCTTTAATGATGAGGAAAACTGTTATTTCAGGTAAATGGCGACGGTGATAGAGCGGGAATTTGTGAGGCACATAGGAGTTCGGAGAAAACCAAACCACAGAGTTGGATTCTGGGATACGTGATGGGACGCTCTGATAAGCATGCTATCGGACACACTCCTAAAATTTGTTCATAGGATTCACTGCTCTAGGTTGTTTAAACGAGGTTCAGAAAACTTGGGGCAGCTCCTTCCTCGAAAAGATAAAGCCAGGAGACTGTGTAATGCTCACCGCGCACGAGAGCCCAGAACAATGTCAGGTCGTCAGCCAGCACATGAGCGAGCACGGCCTGTCGAATACTGTCGCAATCTGCCGCACCTGCCCTAGAGACCTGCCACACAGTGGTGCGGTGGGATTGTCTCTGTATAACGAAATCAAAGAAAGACTGACCAGCCAGGGTATGACCGTGATGATGGTCCATTGCCTCGGCAGTTGTCGGACGCCCTGTGCGGTTGCGCTTGATGCTCCGGCAAAACCGCGCGTACGTTTGTCGGGTCTGAAGGACGTCAACGGCGCGGATCTGATCGAGGCTGCTCTGGAATACCAGCAAGCGGCATCAGACGACGTGAGCGTCACAACGCTCCCGGCGGCGTTGCAGGGACACGTAACTGCGATTTCGCCGAAGCGAAGAAGAGGCACTTCATAAAAAAACGGCGGGCCGACGCACCGCACCACCTTCAACTCACCAAACACACTCTGGAAGGACATATGAATCTCAAATACGACGACGTAGGAACAGGTACGCCGGTCGTCCTCGTGCACGGACTCGGCGGTACTGGCAACGTTTTCGGAGCACAGGTCGCGGTATTGTCGTCCGGCTTTCGGGTTGTGGTCCCGGACCTCCGCGGTTGCGGGCGTAGCGACAAGGCGCCGGTTTCCATCGAAGCGCTTGTCGCCGATGTCGTGGAGCTGATCGACGGCGCGGGTTTTGAAAGCGTGCACCTGGTAGGGCATTCGCTGGGCACCGTCATCGTGCAGCGCCTGGCGCTCGAGCATCCGCAGATGGTGCGTAGCATTGCGCTGATCGGGCCGATCCAGGCGGCGCCAGAGGCAGCGAAAACAGCGATACGCGATCGTGCGGAGCAGGCCAGGAAAGCCGGTCTGACAGGCATCGCCGACGCAACCGTGCGGGTCGGCACGTCGCCTGAGACCAAGCGCAACCATCCGGAGCTGGCGGCTTTCGTCCGGGAGCTTGTCATGCGACAGGACCCAGAAACGTACGCGCAGACCTGCGAGATGATTATCGGCCTCGAACCGGCCGAAATCGAGAAGCTGGGGATTCCGGCGCTGGTCGTGACGGGTGACCAGGATGCAACGTCTCCGCCCGCAACTGCGAAGGCAATTGCCGACAAGATTCCTGGCTCGAAGTATGTCGAGATTCCGGAGTGCGGGCACTGGACGCCCATCGAAAAAGCGGCAGCAGTGAATGAACTGTTGTTCCGATTCCTGCTGGAATCGAACGGATAACCTACGGGCCGTTGTCGTGCCGAAGTGAAGATTTGCGGGGGCCGTACTGCAACCGGGATCGCCCGAAACGGACAGATTCACTAACGTTCAAACGGGCAATGAACTCCCGGGTTTTCACCGGATTGTTCTTGTAGAAAAGAATGCGATGGGGTATGCGATGAGATCGCATGTGACAGCTATAGAGCTGTGTTCTCTGGGCGATACCTTAATGTAGTTCGTTATGGAACAGACTTGCCGCGGGTTTGCAAAGGCGCGACTTCTGGCGGTAAGGCTGTCCTTGAGTCTGCGAGTGAACGGTTGTGATTGCGTTTCCGTCCTACCAGCAGGCAGTTGTCTCATGCGAAAGCGACGCATACTAGAAGGCTCTTGAAACCTTGTGCGACGCCATCGTGCCATTAAACGCATCGTCGAACCGCTGATAGGCATCAACGATTTCGGGTACGCACACATTATTCTGTCTGGTATCGAGATCATGCTCGTGATTCACAAGGGATCGATGCAAGACGAGGACCGCCGGGAGACATAACGGCCATAGGTCGCGACGAAGAGTCGGGCAGCCGTGTCCCGGTGGAAACTTAATTTTCTCGCCTTTATACTTGGCGCATTTTTCACTGACGGGAAAAATATGCGGCGCGTGAGCGTCCGGCGCTCGCCGGTTCATGGGAAGGGTCTCTTTGCGATTCAGCAACTCAGGGCTGGCGAGCGCGTACTGGAGTACAAGGGCGAGCTGACGTCATGGCGCAACGCGCTGCGCCGGCATAGACGGCATGGTGTCGCCGGTCATACATTCCTGTTCGGGCTGTCGGATGGGCGGGTAATTGACGGCAGTCGCGGCGGCAACAGCGCACGATGGATCAATCATGCCTGCACGCCTAACTGTGAGGCTGTCGAAGATGGGGGGCGAATCTTTATAGACGCGCTTGATACCATAGCGGCGGGGCAAGAACTGTTTATCGACTATCTGCTTACGGTCGGAGATCTGCTGGATGAGGACGTGCGTCGGCAGTATGCGTGCCAGTGCCGCGCCGCAAGCTGTCGGGGCTCGATGATCGCGAGTGTGGCGTCGGTGGAGTGACGGACCGGTCGGTGCGCGGTGCCGCGCCAGCTCCGAGCGAGTCCTGTCTGCCTCGAAGACGAGGATTTGGTTTGCCGTGGTTAATTGAGCGCCCAGCTCAATGATTGCGACAACGGGCCGGAACTGGTCGATGGACGCATTTGAACAGGAAAATCAGATCCTGTTCCCTCATCACTTGGCGTTCGGGCAATGGCTGGGGGCCGGATGATCAGAGTTGGGCGGAATAATGCGTCTTTCCTCCCAGAGCACTGCCTGACACGCCCGGGCGGTAGAGAGAAGATGGCGTGCGGGTCGGATCCTTATCCAAGTCAATGTTGTGGCCATGTGCCTTGTTTGAACCGCCGAGGAACGAAGGCACGGGGCCGGTAGCCAGATCGGCCCGTTGCAAGCGAAGTTCTGGCGGGCAACCAGGCGTGGCCACATCTCTACGCAGGATGAGCGGTATCTCCGGGTTCAGCAACTTCAGCGCGATCATCGGGAGGCAATCATCGCGGACACCACCATCCAGCCGCGTGACCTGGCTGACGCCGTGGGCATCTTGGATGCTGGCTCCGCATTTCTTCCCTTGCACGTCACGAGAACGCGGCGCTGGATGTGTTCATGGGCCTCGTCAGGAAGAGTCAAGACGTCCGCTAGAATCGTGGATTAGAAGTCCGTTAAATCTATCTCTTGCTTGCTTCGGCACGAAGAAATGCTGACCAAAGAGCCGCTCGGAATCGCGCGATCCGCACTCGTTCAAGATGACGTACTTTCTCCTGTTGACTCAGGTCTTCGATAATGTCTCTTTCCTGGCGTCGATTCAGAATATCGGCCAGTTCGGATCCGATCTTCGTGAACGGCTCTTGATGCTCACCTACGCGTTGTAGCTTGCCGGCCTTTGCAGCGCTGCTCACACAGTTGGCCTGTGTCGTCATCGATATTGAGGGTCGACGAGCAGACTCCGAATATCGACGCTATTCGACATACAACCTTTGGCACGTCGTCACAGAATTCCTTCGTGTAGACGAATTTAGGAATTCGATTTACGTATACCTCTATTTCTAAACTTTACGGGATGTCGGTGTCCACTTCTTCCTGCGGCCCTCGCTGCTTGCCCCGTCAAAAAAGTCATTGCCTGCACAAGAGCGGGTGTGTTGGTCGGCATATCAGAGCAATCGAGGACAAGGTTCTGCCAGCTTTGAATATTGCATCTCGAGTGCATAGTGGGCGCGACTGACACATGCGTACTTTACGGCAACGGCGAGAACTGCTTTTAGATGGAACTCGATGAATCTGAGGAGAAGTCTTTGCGTAACGACGGCCGCCAATAGTAAGTCACGGATATCAGCTCTGTTCGAAACACGGCACGGACGCAGCGGTTTCAACGCGGGTTGCCGACGATCGACGAGATAAAGTTGAGGAAGGCGTTGGTCTTCGCTGGCATATGATTTCGGGAGGGATACAGCACATAGAGAGGCCAGCGTTCGTCGCTCCAGTCGGGGAACAGATTGACAAGTCGCCCGCTTGCAATAAGGCCTTCAATGCCGAGCTCCATGACTTGGGCAATACAGTATCCGGCCAAACATACGGCATGCATCGTACCTGCGTCGTTAACCATTAATCGGCCTTCGGGATAAAGCTCCATTTCCTCGCCATTGCGATGGAACTCCCATTTAAATGGGAGACCCGTCTCCGGATTCCGATAGTTTAGGCAAATATGCGAGGAGCCGCGCAGCTCAGCGGGGCTACGCGGACGACCGTGCTCTTTCAGGTAAGAGGGCGATGCCACCGTGAGTATTCGCGTCTCGAGCAACTTGCGAGCTATCATGGACGAGGACTTGGGTTCGCCGAAGCGGATGGCCAAATCGAAACCCTCAGAGATGAGATCACCGAGTTGGTCGCGCGTGACCAGGTCAAGCTTGAGCTCGGGGTGGGCTTTGAGGAACTCGCTCAGGCGCGGTCCAAGAATAAGGTTTGAGAAGAAAGGATGAACGTTCACCCGCAGACGTCCACGCACAGTCTCCTTGCTGCAGGCAGCTGATTCAGCGGCCTCTTCCAGTGCAGTAAGCAGTGGCACCACCTGTTCGTAAAGGCGGCGCCCCTCGTCGGTAAGGGTTACGGAACGAGGATGACGGTCGAACAGACGCGCGTCAAGCCGGGCCTCGAGCCGTGCGATCGCGCGGCTGACCCCGGGTTGCGACATATTTAGCGCTTCAGCGGCGGAAGCAAAGCTGCCGTTATTGGCAACCGCAGCCAGTACGCTCATCCCATTGAGGGTTCGCTCGTCGAAAGCCATATACCTTCTCCTGTCGGTTGTATCTTTCCGCGACAGCAATGTTAGCGAAAAGCGAAGGCCTATTGATGACGTGGGCTAAGGGACAAGACCCAAGTGTCGTAAGTTTCCTTGTGTCCCTTGACCGCATCAAGAATCTGCTCGAATTCTTTATAAGAGCTGCAAGCCGCTGAACCCCTGTCTAAGGCGGGCCATGTGGTCAGCCGGTTACAGCGGCTCAAAGCGACATTGTTATATCGTGGCGGGCGTGCACTACGCGTCGGTATGCAAATCCGGGAGGGAGTGAAACACGCCTCAATGCCGATCTTAGATATCTATGGACCCAACTAAAAGTGTCGGAAATGAGGCCGCGGCAAAAGCCCAGTGTTGCTTTGACCGAGGGCTGACGATTTGACGGTAACTCATCAGCAACAGATCAGGTCATTGATGTATTGGGTGCACTGCGACCAGCGTCGTCTTCATGTGCCAACGCCCGACAGTGCCGGGGGTGTGAATCGACTATCCATGGAGCTCTTTGGCATGAAACGCAATATGATCGCCAATGAAGGTGGCGATGAAATAGTAGCTATGATCAAATCCGGGGTGGAGTCTAAGTGTCAGGGGATGACCAACGGCTTCGCAGGAATCTTGTAACAGATGAGGTTTGAGCTGAGTCTCTAGAAATTCGTCCGTAGCGCCTTGATCAACCAGTAGCGGAAGCTTCTCTGCCGTGGACCTGACGAGCTCGCACGCGTCGTATTGCCTCCATGCCGTACGGTCGGAACCCAGATACGCTTCGAACGCTTTCTCGCCCCATGGCACCCGGGAAGGTGCGACGATCGGGGAGAACGCCGAGACGCTGCGATAACGGCCGGGATTGCGCAGCGCCACGACGAGCGCGCCATGGCCGCCCATTGAGTGGCCACTTATGGAGCGGACTTCTGACGCGGGGAATTCCGATTCGATCAATTCGGGGAGTTCCGTAACAACATAGTCGTACATCCGGTAGTGGGCTGCCCAAGGTTTTTGAGTTGCATTGACGTAGAAACCCGCGCCTTTTCCAAGGTCGTAACCCATATCGTCAGCAACTTGCTCCCCGCGAGGGCTGGTATCTGGCGCGACTATGATGACGCCATGTTGAGCCGCGTATTGTTGAGCTCCGGCCTTCGTGGTGAAATTCTGTTCCGTGCAAGTCAAACCGGAGAGCCAGTACAGTACGGGTAGTTTCTTTTTGGATGCCTGCGGCGGGAGAAACACAGAGAAGTTCATTGAACAGTCGAGTGAGGCCGACTCGTGACTGTATACGTCCTGCCATCCGTCAAAACAGGCACGGTGTTCTATCCGTTCCATTGCGATTCCTATAAATGGGCGAATCGGCATGAGCGATCCGCCCCGGTTTTTCCTACTTCAGCACACCACTGCGCTTGGCGATGTGTGTGGCTATCGCGTCCATTAGCGGAGGATTGAGTGCGTCGTGCGGTGCGAGTCCAAGCTCGGTAAGTCGGGCACGCACGTCGTCCATCTGTTCCGGTTTCGCGCCGCCGCCCTCGATTACCGACGAGACGAATGCCGCAAAACGCGGCTCTTCCCAGCCGTTGTCGTTGGACAGTTCGGTGTGCACGAAGTCGAGACCGTAGAAAGGATGGTCGCGGTTCTCTATCCGACCATACATGTGCGTTCCGCACGCCTTGCAGGCATGGCGCTGGATTGCAGCCTTCTCGTCGACCACCTGCAGCTTTTCCGGATGAGCCGTGACTTCGACTTTGTCTCGCGGAACTACTCCTACCACTGAGAAAGCTGCACCCACGGGTTTCCAGCACTTGGTGCAGCCGCAAGCATGGTTGTGTGCCACGTTACTGTCTACCCGGACTTCGACTCTGTCGCTCTCACAATTACAAAGGAGGGTACCGCCGGCGAAGCCGGGTGTACCCTTCTTGACACCGGCGTCTACTGACGGGTGAATTACCACAGTACTCATTTGCATTCTCCAATGTTTTCAGAATAAAAATCGGCGCAATAACGCTGCACCAATGACTGCACACGGTGGTGTCTTAGTAGTTGATCACGGTGCGAATCGACATGCCGTCGTGCATCAGGTCGAATGCTTCGTTTATCCGATCAAGCGGCAATCTGTGCGTGACAAATGGGGCAAGCTGGATGTCACCTCGCATGGCGTCTTCCACCATGCCGGGTAGTTGGGAGCGCCCCTTTACACCGCCAAATGCTGTGCCTTTCCAGGTACGGCCCGTCACCAGTTGGAACGGACGCGTCGAGATTTCCTGACCGGCCCCCGCGACGCCGATGACCACGGACTGTCCCCAGCCACGGTGCGCACACTCCAGCGCGGCACGCATGACGTTGACGTTGCCGATGCATTCGAACGAATGGTCGACGCCCCAGCCGGTCATTTCGACGATCACCTGCTGGATCGGCTTTTCATGGTCTTTTGGGTTTACGCAGTCGGTAGCGCCGAAGGCTTTCGCGAGGTCGAACTTCGAGGGGTTTGTGTCGATCGCAAAGATGCGCCCGGCCTTGGCCTGGCGCGCTCCCTGAATCACTGCCAGACCGATTCCGCCAAGTCCGAACACGGCGACACTTTCGCCCGGCTGAACCTTCGCGGTGTTGTGCACCGCGCCGATACCCGTCGTCACGCCGCATCCCAGTAGGCAAACCTGTTCGTGGTTGGCAGCGGGGTTTACCTTCGCCAGCGAGACCTCGGCGACCACGGTGTATTCGCTGAATGTTGAGCAGCCCATGTAGTGGTAGATCGGCTGACCGTTATAGGAGAAGCGGGTCGTACCGTCGGGCATCACACCCTTGCCCTGGGTGGCACGGACGGCTACACACAGGTTCGTCTTACCGGATTTACAGAACAGACATTCGCCGCACTCGGCTGTGTACAGCGGGATCACGTGATCGCCGGGTTTGACAGACGTCACGCCTTCGCCGATTTCCACGACAACGCCCGCGCCTTCATGCCCGAGTACGCAGGGGAACAGGCCTTCAGGGTCGTCGCCCGACAGCGTGAAAGAGTCCGTATGGCATACGCCCGTGTGGGTGATCTTTACTAATACTTCGCCTTTCTTTGGCGGTGCAACATCGATCTCGACGATCTCCAGGGGTTTTCCTGGCGCGAATGCAACTGCAGCACGTGATTTCATGACAGATCTCTCAATTGGACGACGAAGACAAGCAGTATGAGTATCTGGACGGGCTCGGGCCGCACATCATCACCGCAGGTAGGTGCGTACGAGATCGATAACGCCGTCGATCGATGCGTTGGCGTCGCCATTGAGGTTGGTTGCGTTAGAAAACTCCTCGCGCAAATGGCTCTCGAGCACGCCAGCCATCAGACCATTGACCGCGCCGCGCGCAGCGGCGATCTGCTGCAGGACCGGCGCGCACTCAACACCCGCCTCCAACGCCCGCTCGAGCGCATCGACCTGCCCACGTAAGCGTCGGACGCGGGTAAGTACAAGCTTTTTGTCTTGGGGTGAATGCGGCACGCGACCTCCGATAGATACTGGGCATGAGTATGTGGTATCGCCACCGTCTCTCTTTATCTCAACGTCCAGCTTTTTCAGGACGTAAGCGAAAACTCTTGGTGCGTGGCGACTACCTGCCTCTTGCTACGACCT
>Ga0206993_1177_pt1 | contig 11986 bp, 10 predicted proteins | sample Alteio_BWMinCont_7_FD_153499 | JGI IMG/M metagenome (GOLD analysis project Ga0206993, IMG submission 153499) | Enriched cells from forest soil in Barre Woods Harvard Forest LTER site, Petersham, Massachusetts, United States -... | ecosystem: Environmental > Terrestrial > Soil > Temperate forest >... | reverse complement strand
CGTCGAGAAAATCGCCGAGAATCGCACCTATCAGCAGTTCGCTCCCTACGTCGATCGCATGGATTATGTCGCCGCCGTCAGCAACGGCCTCGGCTATTGCGAAGCCGTCGAAAAACTCCTCGTCGCCGAAGCTCCCCCGCGCGCCCGGGTCATCCGCACCATCCTTACCGAGCTCCAGCGCATCGCCAGCCACCTGCTCTGGCTCGGCACGCATGCTCTCGATATCGGCGCGCTCACGCCGCTCTTCTATTGCATGCGCGAGCGCGAAGAAGTCCTCAAGATTTTTGAAAAGTACTGCGGCGCGCGTCTCACGACGCATGCCTTCCGCATCGGCGGGCTCCAGTACGAGGCTTACGACAACCTGGAAAAAGATGTCGAACGCTTCTGCAAGGATTTCGAGAGCCGCATTCAGCAATATTCCGACCTGCTTACCGGCAACAGCATCTGGATCGGCCGCACCCGAAACGTCGGGCTTCTCAATTCCGCCGACTGCATCGCGCTCGGCGCCAGCGGCCCGGTCCTCCGCGCCAGCGGCGTGAAGTGGGACCTGCGCAAGGCCATGCCCTATGCCGCCTACGACCAGTACAAATTCGAAATCCCCGTTGGCACTCGCGGCGACACTTACGACCGTTACATGGTGCGCATCGAAGAGATGCGCCAGTCGCGTCTCATCTGCCTTCAGGCCATCGAAAATATTCCCGCGGGCCCAATCATGGCCCGCGTCGGCAAGGTCCTGAAGCCGCCCCCCGGCGAGGTTTATCATTCCATCGAAGGCCCAAAGGGCATCCTCGGCTATTACATCGTCAGCGATGGTTCTATCCAGCCCTATCGCGTCCGCATTCGTCCACCGTCCTTCATCAATCTTCAAGCTCTCGATAAAATGATTCGCGGCCACCTGGTCACCGATGTTGTCGCCATCATTGGCACGCTCGACATCGTCCTCGGCGAGGTGGATCGCTAGCCATGAGCCCCATCCTCCATTCCATCCTCGCGTTCGTGCAGACCTGGTGGGTCGAACTGCTCTGCGCTGTCCTGATCGTCCTCGTCGTTCCCCTCATCGCCGGCTACATCGTCCTCGTCGAACGCAAAGTCATGGCCGATATGCAGGCGCGCCTTGGCCCCACGCGCGTCGGCCCGCACGGTCTGCTGCAGCCCATCGCCGACGCCCTGAAACTTCTCATTAAGGAAGACCTCATCCCCGATAACGCCGATCAATTTATTTTCTGGCTTGCCCCGGTCCTTTCCATGACCGCCGCGCTCACTTCGATGGGAGCAGTCGCCTTCGGCCCGTGGTTTCAAGTCGCGCGCGATATCAACATCGGCCTTCTCTTCGTCGTCGGCGTCACCGCCCTCGGCCCGTTCGGAATCGTCCTCGGCGGCTGGGCTTCCAACAACCACTATTCCATCATCGGCGCGCTGCGCAGCACCGCCCAGCTCATCAGTTACGAAACCACTGCGGGCTTTGCTCTCGTCAGCGGCTTCCTGCTCGCCGGCACTCTGAACGTCCGCGCGATCGTGGAAACCCAGCGCACGGACCACGCCTGGTACGTCTTCCTTGCCCCCGTCGGCTTCTTCACATACCTCATCGCCTCCATAGCCGAAACCAATCGCGCGCCTTTCGACCTTCCCGAAGCCGAATCCGAACTCGTCGCCGGCTACATGACCGAATACAGCGGCTTCCGCTGGTCCCTCTATTTCCTCGCGGAATACGCCAACATGATCGTCGTCGCTTCCGTTGGTACCACGCTTTTTCTCGGCGGATGGCTGCGGCCGTTTCCCAATATCCACTGGCTCGGCTGGCTGGACGCCGCTCCGACGCTGCTGCTTGCCGCTGTCGGCGCGTATTGTGTGTTCAGGGCAGGGAAGCAGCCCGCCCGCGTGCAATCCCTCTTCATGTGGGCAGTCGCGTTCGCCTGTTTCGTTGTCGCCGTAATTTTCGCGCTTGCGTCGCCGTTCAGTCATCTGCCGCTTGAAAAAATGCACGACGGTCTCTACGGCGCGTTCTGGTTTCTCCTCAAGGATTCCGCCTATATTTATATTTTCATGTGGCTGCGCTTCACGCTTCCGCGCTTTCGCTTCGATCAGCTTATGCGTCTCGGCTGGCACATCCTGATCCCGCTGGCCTTGATCAATGTCGTTGACGTCGGCATCGCCCTGGCGCTGTCTTCCGAATTTGGCTTAAACCGCTGGCTCGCGATGATCGTTACAACTGCGGCCACGCTCGGGGCCGCCATTCTTCTGCTGCATTGGAACGACAAATATTCCGCCGCCGCTTCCGCCGCGCTGTTGGCGGATTCCTCCGTCGTGGAGGATCCCCATGCTGGATAGCGTAATCTTCTACTTCTTTGCCGGCATCGCGGTGATCAGCGCCGCGCTCATGATCACGCGCCGCAACGCCATCCACAGCGCCGTTTTTCTCATCACCACTCTGCTCGCCACCGCAGGAATCTTCCTGCAACTCCGCGCCGAATTTCTCTTCATCTCGCAGATCATTCTTTACGTCGGTGGCATCATGGTGCTGTTCATCTTCGTCATCATGCTTGTCCGGCTGGACGTTCCGTTGCCGCAAATCCGTTCGCGCACGCAGAAATGGATCGCTCTCTTTGTCGCCCTCGCCGTTGGTGTGGAGGCCGGGGTCGTTATTTTCCTCGCGCGCAAAGCTCCGGGACAGGGTCTCCTCATTCCGAATCCCGCGCCCGCCGATAAGCTTCCCCTCAACACGGAAGAACTTGGGAGAAGTCTGTTCGGCACTTATCTCTTGCCCTTTGAAATTGCCAGCGTCTTGCTGCTCGTCGCCATGGTGGGAGCAGTTGTCATGGCCAAGAAGAGGACCGACGCGTGATGCCCATCGGCCACTATCTGTTCCTGAGCCTTGCGCTCTTCCTGATCGGCGCGATCGGCGTCATCACACGCCGCAACGTCATCATTGTTCTCATGTCCATCGAGCTGATTCTCAACGCCGTCAACATCAATCTCGTCGCCTTCTCTCGTTATTTCGGCGACGTCGCCGGACAAGTCTTCGCCCTCTTCATCATCGCCGTTGCCGCCGCCGAAGCCGCCGTCGGCCTCGGCATCATCATCGCCTTCTTCCGCAACCGCGAAACCGTCCTCGCCGACGAAATGGATCTCCTGAAATGGTGAGCACTCATTCGCATCGACCATGTAGCGGCCGCCTTCCGAGGCGGGCGACTTTCGTGAATGAGGCGCGCGCATGACCTCCCCTGGCTACTTCCTCACGCACCTCTGGCTCATCCCGCTCTTTCCGCTCGCTGGTGCCGCGATCATGTTTTTCTTCGGCCGTCGTCTGTCGAAAGAAGCCGTCAACCTCCTCTGCGTCGGCAGCGTGTTCCTCTCTTTCCTTCACGCTCTCGGCGCTGCCCTCAGACTCTTCGCAGTTCCCGCGAGCCAGCGCGTTTACCAGCAGATTCTCTTTCAATGGGTTACGCCCGGCGCCATGCCCACCTCCACGGGCCTCGTCAACTTCGTTGCCGACTGGGGCTATCTCCTCGACCCGCTCTCCTGCGTGATGGTCATCGTCGTGACCTTTGTCGGGTTCCTCATCCACGTCTATTCCATTGGCTACATGGACCACGAAGGCGGCTACTACCGCTTCTTCGGCTATCTCAACCTCTTCATGTTTTCCATGCTCATGCTCGTCCTCGCCAACAATCTCTTACTCCTCTTTGTTGGTTGGGAAGGCGTGGGCCTCTGCAGCTATCTGCTCATCGGCTTCTATTTCCTGAAAAAATCCGCCGCCGACGCCGGCAAAAAAGCCTTCATCGTCAATCGCATTGGTGATGCGGGCTTTCTGCTCGGCCTCCTGCTAGTTGCAGCAACATTCGGCACGGTCCGCTTCACCTCACAGGGTCTCCCCGACCCGGCTGCATTCTCTGGAATTCTGCAATCGCTCAGCAACATGGTCGCGCAACACCAACTCGCATACGGAGCTCCCGTTTTCACCGCCATGGCCCTGCTGCTCTTCGCCGGCGCCGTTGGCAAGTCCGCCCAAATCCCGCTCTACGTTTGGCTCCCCGACGCGATGGAAGGCCCCACGCCCGTCAGCGCGCTTATCCACGCCGCCACGATGGTCACCGCGGGCGTCTACATGGTTGCGCGCATGAGCGCCATCTATCAGCTCACCCCCGTCGCCATGGACATCGTCGCCATCATCGGCGCTACCACCGCCATCTTTGCCGCCTCCATGGCTGTCATCCAAACCGATATCAAAAAGGTCCTCGCCTATTCCACCGTCAGCCAACTCGGCTACATGTTTCTCGCTCTCGGTGTCGGTGCCTTCGCCGCCGGCATCTTCCACCTGATGACCCACGCATTCTTCAAGGCCCTGCTCTTCCTCGGCGCCGGCAGCGTCATCCACTCGCTTTCCGGCCAGCAAGACATCCGCAAAATGGGCGGCCTCTGGAACTCCATCCCATCTACTTCGCGCCCCTTCATGATTGCCACTCTCGCCATCGCCGGCATCCCGCCGCTCTCCGGATTTTTCAGTAAAGACGAAATCCTGGGCCACGCCTTCAATCGCCATCTGATGGTGGATCGTTATCTCGCGCTCTGGGCCGTCGGCCTCCTCACGGCAGGCCTCACCTCCTTCTATATGTTCCGCCTGCTGTTCGAGACTTTCTTTGGTCTATCCCGCATTTCCGCCGAATCGGAATCTCGTATCCACGAATCTCCGAAGACCATGACGATTCCGCTAATGATCCTCGCATTCTTCTCCATCGTTTCCGGCTGGCTCGCACTTCCCGCCCTCTGGGGCGAGCAAAGCCCGTTCGAGCGTTTTCTTGAACCATCTCTTCGCGGTGTCGAAGCCGATACAGGCCCCGTCAAATTTGCCCACCACACAATACTCACCGAGTACGCCCTGACGGCGGCTTCCGTGGCCGCGGCATTGCTCGGTCTGTGGTTCGCGCGGAAGGTCTATCTCGAAGATCCCAAGCTGCACACGAAACTAGCCGCTTCCTGGCCCCGCCTCCACAAACTCCTCGTCCACAAATACTACGTCGACGAAATCTACGACGCCCTCTTCGTCAATCGCATCAAGGACCTCAGCACCGCGCTGGGCTTTTTCGATTCGAAAGTCATTGACGGCCTCGGCGTGAACGGCGCCGGTTGGCTCGCGCGCGCTTTTTCCCGGATTTCCATGTGGTGGGACAAGTGGGTGGTCGACGCCCTGGTCAACCTGCTTGGCTGGTTTCCAAAATTTCTCAGCATGCCCGTGCGGATGTTCCAGACCGGCGTTTTCTCCACCTACGCCGTTTTCATACTCATCGGATTGGCAATTTTGCTCGGCTACTACGGCCACCACGTGCAGGTGTTTGTGCGGACCTTGCACTGAAAGGCGATTCGCATGGAGCATTCCTCAAGTCATCTGCTCAGCGTGATCCTCTTCACGCCGCTCGTGGGCGCGCTGCTCCTGCTATTCATTCCGCGCGAGTCCCAAATTCTTCGCCGCCTCGTCGGCAATCTCTTTGGCGTGCTCGGCTTTCTCGTCTCGGTCCCGTTAATTCTCCATTTTCCGGCCGGCAGCGGCGGCTACGAATTCAGGGAATCCGCCGACTGGATTCCCTCCATCGGCGCAAAATATTCCCTCGGCGCGGACGGCATCAGCATGCTTCTCGTCATGCTCACCACGCTCCTCGGCATGATCGCCATCACCTCTTCCTGGAGCGCCATCCAGCAGCGCACCAAGGAGTACTACATCCTGCTTCTCCTGCTCCAGACTGGCATGCTCGGCGTCTTCCTCTCGCTCGACTTCTTCCTCTTCTACGTGTTCTGGGAAGTCATGCTTGTGCCCATGTATTTCCTTATCGGCGTATGGGGCAGCGAGCGCCGCCTCTACGCCGCCATCAAGTTTTTCCTGTACACCCTCGCCGGCTCCGTCATCATGCTGCTCGCGATCCTCGCACTCTATTTCAACTACACCAAAACTCTCCCGCAAGGCGCCATCGGCACCTTCGACATCCCGACGCTTCTCGCCGCCGCCCAGCAATTCCCGGACGGCCTGAAAATCTGGCTCTTCTGGGGATTTTTCTTCGCCTTCGCCATCAAAGTCCCCATGTTCCCGTTTCACACTTGGCTTCCCGACGCGCACACGGAAGCTCCCACGGCAGGTTCGGTCATCCTCGCGGGCGTCCTTTTGAAAATGGGAACCTACGGTTTTCTGCGCTTCTCGCTACCACTTCTTCCCGCCGACGCCGCTTTGCGCGCAAAAATCATCCACATCGTCATCGCGCTCTCGCTTATCGGCATCATCTACGGCGCCGTCGTCTGCCTCATGCAGAAAGACATGAAACGCCTCATTGCCTACTCGTCCGTCAGCCATCTCGGTTTCTGCACCCTCGGCATCTTCGTGCTCACTCCGCAGGGGCTTTCCGGCAGCGTCCTGCAGCAGATCAATCACGGCATTTCCACCGGCGCGCTATTTCTTATCGTCGGAATTCTCTACGAGCGCCGCCACACGCGCCTCATCTCCGAGTTTGGCGGCCTTGCCACACCCATGCCCAACTTCGCCGCCATCTACCTGATCGTCAGCCTCAGCTCGCTAGGCATGCCACTGCTCAACGGTTTCATCGGCGAATTCACCATTCTGCAGGGCGTATTCTCCGTCAGCAAAACCTGGGCCGCCTGGGCCTCGCTGGGAATCGTCCTCGGCGCCGCCTATCTCCTCTGGCTCTACCAGCGCACCATGTTCGGCCCGGTTACTCACGAAGCGAACATAGCTCTCCCGGACCTCAATCTCCGCGAGTACGCCGTGCTTCTTCCGCTCGTTGCCATGGCCTTCTGGATCGGCATCTACCCGAAGCCCTTCTTCGCCTACATTGAAAAGCCCGTCCAGCGCATCGTCCAGCAAGTCAATCCCGGTTTCTACCAGGCGAATCGCCCACTACCTCCAGTCTCTTTTGCTGCATCACCTGCGTCGGAGGTCAAATAGGGAATGCGGATTGACATTCCTATCGTCGGTCCTATTCTTCGATTAATTGAATTAATCTTTAATTGGATCGGTCGCCTTCTCTCGCCAATTGTCGAGTGGTTGGGACATCACCTTGCTCCGCTCCTCAACTTTATCCACGGCGACGGCATAACCGTCCTGCCCCAGATGGAGCTGCTCCTCTTCGCGCTTGGTATTTTGATCTTTGACTTCCTTCTCGAGAAAAAAGAAAAACACTGGAACGCAGGCCTCGCCCTCCTCGGAGTCGCCGCCAGCGCCTTCGGCCTCATCATGCAAGCCAGGCGTTTCAATCTGCAGCACGAATCGCGCCCCGATTTGCCTGGCCTCTTCGGTTTTCAAAACACCGTCGTCATCGACGGCTACTCGCTCTTCTTCGGCGCCATCTTTCTCGCCACTACCAGCCTGGTCATCCTTCTCTCCGTCCGCTATCTCGATCTCGAACGCGAGCAGGAAGGCGAATACTACGCGCTGCTCCTACTCGCCTGCATCGGCATGATGTTCATGGCCTCCGGCACCGACCTGATCGTGATGTTTCTCGGCCTCGAAACCATGGCCCTCAGCTTCTACGTCCTCGCGGGCTATCTCCGCCGCGAAAAGCGCTCCAACGAAGCCGCCCTCAAATATCTGCTCCTCGGCGGTTTCAGCACCGGCATTCTCGCCTACGGATTCTCGCTGCTCTACGGCCTAACCGCCAGCACCAGCATCCTCGATATCGGCACCACCCTCGATCGCCGTTTCCAGTACGTCGCCGGCCGCGGCATGGCCGACTGGCTGCTCATCCTCTCGTTCGTCACGGTAGCCGCCGGCCTCTTCTTCAAAGTCGCCGCCGTCCCATTCCATCAGTGGGCGCCCGACGTTTACGAAGGCGCGCCCACACCTATCGCCGCCTACGTCAGTGTCGCTTCCAAGACAGCCAGCTTCGCGCTGCTCATCCGCCTCTTCATTTGGGTCTTCGGCGGCTCGCAACCCATGTGGCAAGGCCTTGTCGCCGGCGTCGCGATCGCTTCGCTTACGTGGGGCAACCTCGCGGCCCTCACGCAAAACAACATCAAGCGACTCCTTGCCTACTCCTCCATCTCGCATGTCGGCTACATCCTTCTCGGCCTCGTCGCCGGCAACGAAACCGGCCTCACGGGAATCATCTACTACCTGATTGCCTATGCCTTCATGACCATAGGCGCCTTCGCCGTCGTCGTCGTTCTTCGCCAGCGCGGCATCATCGGCGACGAACTCGACGATCTCGACGGCCTCTATCAGCGCAGTCCGGCAGCAGCCGTTCTTCTCCTCATCTTCATGCTTTCACTCGCCGGCATACCTCCTACGGCGGGTTTCATGGGCAAGTACTTCATCTTCCTCGCGCTCATCGAGTCGCATCATCCGGTGCTCGCAGTTTTCGCTGCGCTCTACATCGTTCCGGCGCTGTACTATTATTTCCGCGTAGTCGTTCACGCCTGGCTTAAAAAGCCCGGCGATGCTCCCGCGCCGGTCATGAGCAACGGCCAAGCCATCGCTCTAGGCGCAGCCCTGTTTGTAACCCTCGCCGCAGGGTTGTATCCTGAACCGTTCACTCGGCTAGCTCACTATGCCCTCGGAATCCAACGATAAACCGGACCCGGAAGTTTCTCCTGCCGCGAAGCAGGCGAGAAGCTTCTCGCAGCAGAACGCGATGGCGATGGAGCTCCCCTTCATTTTCGTCGGATGCATCGTCGTCGGCGGCGCAATCGGCTATTTCCTTGATGGCTGGCTGCACACAAAACCCGCATTGATGCTCGTCTTCGGCGTCCTCGGCTTCATCGCCGGCCTCCGTGACATTCTCCGCCGCCTCGCCAAAGGCTGACTTCTCCGGAAACCTCTACGCCAGATTCGTGCTAAATTCCCCCTCGGCCAACCTGCGCCGTTATGTCCACCACGCCCGTCAACGTCGCCCCTTATCTCCAATCCGAAAAACGGATCGCCCGCCTGACTCTCATCCTGGGTGCACTGGCTGCCATCCCTGTCGCCTGGTTCTACGGCCCGTCCTGGGGCGCGGGCATCTTCGTCGGATCTATCCTCGCCTGGTTTAACTTCCGTTGGCTAAGGCAAGGACTTGACGCGCTGACCACAGCCGCCACCGCCCAGAGCAACCGGCGCAACCCGCGAGTTCCCATCGCGACTTACTTCAAAGCCCTTTTCCGCTACGGGTTGATAGTGCTCGCCGTCTATGTTATTTTTGAGTATCTGAACGTTCCCATCTTGAGTATGATTTTTGGTTTGTGTGCCCTGGGAGCGGCCACAATGGCAGTCAGTGTGTACGAAATCCTGCATCCTCAGGAATAACGAATGGAAGAACGCGTAAGCCCGATAACCCAGTGGTTTAACCACATCTTCGCCCCTATAGCGCTGTGGCTGCTCCACGCGCTGCACATCCAGCCCAAGGACTACGACACACCTATCCCCGAATACGTCGTCATGTCCCTCATCGTGCTGGTGATTTGCACCATCCTGGCGCTGATTCTCCGTTCGCGCCTCTCCGTTGAGCGCCCCGGGGCCCTTCAGCAGGGCGCCGAACTTCTCCTCACCAACCCCCTCGGGTTCGGCATCAAGGATCTTCTGGAAGAAAACGTAGGTCACGGCGGCGATAAGTTCATCGCGTTCACCGGCTCAATCTCAATATTCATTTTGCTGTTGAATCTCCTAAGCATTTTCCCAGCCTTCTCGGCCCCGACGGCAGTCAAATACGTTCCGCTGGCCTGCGCCTCGCTCACTTTCATTTATTTCAATTGGCAGGGTGTAAGGCATCATGGTGTCGGCAACTATCTGCTGACGTTTGCTGGCTCTCCCAAAAACGCCGCGGATTATGCACTCGCTTCCTTCCTATTTCCTGTGGAGCTGATCAGCACCGCCGCAAGACTCCTCTCACTCACGGTACGTCTTTGGGCGAACATTTTTGCAAGCGACATGCTTTATACGATCTTTCTCAGCCTGCTCGTCAAGCTGACCTTCTTCGCCTGGGGTAAATTCGCCGTGCTCGGCGCCGTTCTGGCAATTCTTCCTGTTGCCGTTCCCATGGCGTTCATTGGACTTCACATTTTTGTCGCAATAATCCAGGCCTACGTGTTTACGGTGCTGCCATCCATTTACCTGGGCATCGCCACGGCGGACGAACACTAAGAGTTTGGCTGTGCCGCTTCAGTGTGAGACCGGTTGCAGGGCGCTGATCCGGGAACCACCTCCTGGCGGCAATTTCAAGGAGGCAAGGATGAAGAAGTTAGCGGTTATACTGATGATGTTGGCGGTGGTCGTGCTGTTGGCGCCCGCTGCGTTTGCACAAGAAGCTGGAGCAAAGGGCGGGTCGGGGCACACCGGGTTACTCGCGATTGCGGCGGGCTTGGGTATGGGCCTCGCGGCTTTCGGAGGAGCATTTGGTCAGGGCAGGGTTGCAGCGGCCGCTTGCGAAGGCATGGCGCGCAATCCCGGCGCAGGGGGAGCGATTCGCGCCGCGATGATTCTCGGTCTGGTGTTCGTCGAAACGCTTTCGCTATTGACCTTCGTTATCGCCATCGTTCTCTACTTGAAGATGTAATCAGCGCATCCAGCAAGAGTTTCCATGGTTTGACCAACCGCTCCGGCCAGTCCGGAGCGGTTTTTTTGAGTGCGGCCTGCCCTGAGTCTTTTCGAAGGGGAGCGAAGCTCCCGCTTTTCCGTCCAAAACCTCAAGCACCATTCTGAATTTCGACCTCGCACGCATCACAGGTAGGCAATAAACAAGGCTTACGAATCAGGGAGCGTACGGCTCTTAACGCGCGGAAAGGATTAGGTTTTGCGAGAGGACAATCCCAAGCACATGGTTGGGCAGGAGCCCCAGGTAGAGCGTCGCCAGCGCCGCAACCGCAACCACCATCGCCGCCGTCGGGCTCAGGCTGGTCGCGGCGTCCGCGGGGACGTCCCCCTTGTGCTCGCGCATGTACATCACCACGATTACGCGCAGATAGTAGTACGCGCCAATCGCGGTGTTGATCGTCATTAGCACCACCAGCCAGATCAGCTTCGAATTGATGGCCGCCTTGAACACATAAAACTTGCCGAAGAATCCCGCCGTGATCGGCATGCCCAGCAGGGAAAGAAGGAAAAGAGTCATTGCCGCGGCGGCAAACGGCTGCCGTGTGCCCAGGCCCGCGAAGTCGTCCAGCGTTAGGTACCGTTCGCCCTGTCCGCCGATCTCCGAAACAATCGTGAACGCTCCAACCTTCACCAGCGAATAACCCAGCAGGTAAAACAGCACGGCCGCATACGCCGGCGCCGCTCCCGTCTCCGGATCCAGCTTCATCGTGGTCACGGCGGTAAACGCCACCAGCGTGTATCCCGCATGCGCAATCGAACTGTAGGCCAGCATGCGCTTCACGTTGGTCTGCACCAGCGCGCCCAGGTTGCCCACGAACATCGTGGCCACCGCAAGAATCCAGAACGCCCAGAACCAGAAATCCGTCGCCGCATGAATGGTCGTGAAAATCCGCAGCAGCAGCGCAAACGTCGCTGCTTTCGGTCCCGCCGCGAAGAGCGCCGTCACCGGCGTGGGCGCGCCTTCATAAACGTCTGGCGTCCACACCTGAAAGGGAGCGGCCGCGACCTTGAAGCCCAGGCCGACCAAGATCAGCGTCAAGCCAAGCCGCAGCAGGTTGCTCGACGGATCCGCCGAAGCAATCTGCATCAGGTTCGTCGAGCCAGAGGCTCCGTAAACCAAGGCGATGCCATACAGGAAAAACGCCGTGGCAAACGAGCCGAGCAGGAAGTATTTCACCGCCGACTCGCTCGACTTCACTGCATCGCGCCTGTAGCCGGCCAGCACGTAGCTCGAAATCGAAGACATCTCCAGCCCGATAAACGCCGTCAGCAGTTCCTGCGCGGACGCCAGCACGCCCATGCCGGCCGTGGCAAAAAGAATCAGCGCATAAAATTCCGCCGGCGCCAGGTTTTCCCGCTCCAGATACGAATCCGAAGCGAGGATCACAAGAAACGCCACCAGGCCCACCAGCCAGTGGAAGA
>Ga0206993_1175_pt1 | contig 12146 bp, 17 predicted proteins | sample Alteio_BWMinCont_7_FD_153499 | JGI IMG/M metagenome (GOLD analysis project Ga0206993, IMG submission 153499) | Enriched cells from forest soil in Barre Woods Harvard Forest LTER site, Petersham, Massachusetts, United States -... | ecosystem: Environmental > Terrestrial > Soil > Temperate forest >... | reverse complement strand
AGTTAATTGCCGGAAAGGCGATTCCACCTCAACTTGCGCCGGCAGAACCCAAGATTGAAGCGGAGTTTAAGGGGCGCTCGGGAGGGCCTGAATTCCGAATCCTGGATCACATCAGAACGAAGCTCCGCAAGGTTGGCCGGAACCATGTGACCCAGTGCCCATCCTGCGCCGCCGAGGGCCACGACCGTGGTGGGGACAACCTTTCGATCTCGATCGAGGACCCACACAAGTACATCTGCTGGGCCGGTTGCACCCGCGACATGATTCGGGCCGCAGTGGGATGCCCGAGGTCGGGCACCGATGCCGGGCAAAAGGCAAACCATGGCTGACAAGACATTCGAGGCACCAGACTGGAAGCCGCTTGAACAGCTCGTTGGGACTGAGGGGTGTGGAGATTTCATGTGGATGTGGGGCGAGGCAGGAATCCAGTTTTACAAACACATCTGCACCCGCCGTTATCTGCTACTCGATTCTGCAGGCCGGTGTTACCAGCATGGCCCGAACGGCCTCGAGCCAGCAGATGTTCAAGCTGAGCTGAAGCGAGTAAGGGAATAACGGACGTCTCAGCCGGCCATGCGAAGGTCGATTTCAGCAATCCGATCAGTTGACTGTGAGGAGGTAGGCATGACACGCGGCACCCAGGGACGCGACGAAGCTCGCCAGGGACTGACCCTTCCACGGCGTGCACTGCGGAGGCTGACCGAAGTCGGGATTTATGCAATCCCTGCCGTCAGCTTGGAACACCAGCACCGGGGACATCGCTATGTGGTTCGCGGGACCGAGTCCGGTGGTGCGGTCGAAGAGATCGGCCACTACGTGACCTTCTGCGACCAGGGCGGTGCGCCGCTGTTTTGGCTTCATCCGCTTGACTCTGTAGGGGTGAATGGTGTGCACGCCTTGGTGATCGCCCCGACTCTGGTGCGGGTCGAGATCCTTCGCGTGGGGCACACCTACGACCTGTTCATCACCCAGCACGCCCCCGGGCTTTCTGATCACAGGAAACGCCCGCCACTTGAAAGCAGGGTTCTGTTTCGTGCCCACGAGGGCTATCTGTCACTGGACTTGATGGAGGAGAACAAGGGCCGGAGAGGATCGGTTATGCCGACCTTTCACTCGCGGGCCGGTGAAGCGCTGACAGTTCCGGTTGAATTCGAGGCCGTTGTAAAGGCTATTTCTGCAGCGGCTAACTGCGTCGGCTGTCGGCATTCGCACTACCTTCGGGCACCCGGCCAAGACGATGAAGACCGGATCGAGACTAAAGTTTCCGAGGTGCGCGCGTGACACCGGTCGGCGAAATCGAAGTTGAGATCGTCCTTCGAGTCGCTGTGCGCGGGCGAGCGGGCGATCTGGCGCAGTTGCTGGAAGCGGTAAATACGGCACATGCGGTGGTGGTGTGGCTCGTCGAGAAGCCAATCGCGTCGGAAGAACAAGGTCAAAAAGGTGTCACAACCACTGCGGGAGTTAATTGGGTATGAGAGTAGGAACTAAGAGCTTGCTTTTCGGAGTCCATGCGGTTTGGATTCATCCATTTTTCGTCGCCTGGGCATGGTGGAGATTGTTCGGGTTTCCCTGGGATTTCCGGCTATGGGTCGCCTTTTTTGTCCATGACGCTGGCTACCTTTTCAGCCCCAATATGGAGGGATTCGATGGCCAGCGCCACGTGATTCTTGGCGGTCGTATCATGGGCTGGCTTTTCGATGCGTACTGGCGCGACTTCACTTGCTGCCATTCGAGGCATTGGGCAAAGCGCGCCGGCAAAAGGTACTCAAAGCTCTGCTTGGCGGACAAGCTCGCGTTCGTCTTGACCCCCGCATGGCTCTACCTCCCCATGGCACGGTTGAGCGGTGAGCTTCAAGAATACATGCGTGTGGCGAGTGGACGCCAGTTGTGCGGCAATACCACCGACTTCGAGCAAAGCCTGCTCGATTCCCGCGACTCGCGCGTGTGGCTGGAAGGGCTGAAGATGTACACGCGGCGATGGGTCGAGCAACACCGTAATGGCACTATGGACCACTGGACGGTTCTGCGCTCGCAGGCGCCGCAGAAAGAGGCGTTCGAAACCAGGGGCTGAATATAGAAGCGACTGCCATAGCTGGGCTCCACAGGTGTGGGGTGTTTAGCCTCCGAACAGCCGAGGGTGAGCTTGATCGGGTGGAGAGGACTTTTTTGCGAGGTTTGTATGCCGGAAATGAAAGATAACCTGGCAACGCAGCCCATTCGGCGTCGCTTGCCCGACGAACGCAAAGCCATCGTGCACCACTTCAACGTTGGCGGGTACGAAGGGTATCTGACCGTTGGGTTCTACGAGGACGGGACTGTCGGAGAGATCTTCATTACCACCGCGAAGGAAGGCTCGACCGTTTCGGGCCTCATGGACTGTTTCGCCACCTCCATGTCGCTTGCGTTGCAGTATCGTGTACCACTTAAAGTGCTCTGCGACAAGTTCAGCCACACGCGCTTTGAGCCGAGCGGGTGGAGCGGGAATCCCGAAATTGGGTTCGCCAAATCGTTAACGGATTACATCTGCCGCTGGCTAGCTTTCAAGTTTCTCCCCCGTACGTCTCCTGACCCAACGGGCGCCGAAGCTGAGACCCCGGCTTCGGCGCCCGCCCCCCTCACAATAGACGGATTGGCGGAAGGCCAGACGGACGCGCCGGCGTGCAAGGAATGCGGCGCCATCATGACCCGCAGCGGCTCATGTTACCGCTGCGCGAACTGCGGAAGCACGAGCGGGTGCTCGTAGTCACCCACCCGAAATGGACTGACGGACAGGAGTGAGAGTCAATCAGCCCTTTCACCAAGCCGGCCTCTCCAGCTCTGCGGCTCGCGGTGAAGGTGCATGACTGCGACGATCAGAATTACATCCTGTCGAATCTGATAAATCAGCGCGTAGGGAAACTTGTTGGTTAGGCAGCGACGGGTTCTTTTTGAGATTGGCGCCCAGGCTTCAGAGTATTGGAGAATTCTTTCGCTGGTTCGCTCCACTTCCTCGGCAAATCGGGAGCCGAGTCCGGGTTCCCGCGACTCGTAGTAAGCAATGGCTTCCGCCAACTCGACTCGGGCAGTAGCCAAGAACTCTACAGTTCTCACGGTTTCACGTTCTTGACGGAATTGAAGACTTCGCTCGCGGGAACGGCCTTGATTTCACCTCGCTCAAATGCGTCGAGGCGCTCTTCCGCTTCCTGTCCCCACAATTCGTCGATTCTGCGGTCGGCGGCAGAATCAAGACTTGCCAGCAGGCGGTCCACCACTTCCGCACGCTCCGAAAGCGGCAGTGATAATGCCTCTTCCAGAACCTCTATGCCTTTCTTTGACATGATCGTTGCTCCCGGTACTCTTTCGCATTGTAACATGCCGAGCACGCACAGGTCGGAGGGATATAGGCAGCAGGGCCGACGGAATTTTGTTACCTTTCGGAAAGGAAAACCCATGAAGGCATCATCTATACTCGACGCTTTGCGTGTTCTCGTGCCTGCCCGTCAGCCCGTCTTCGTGTGGGGCGGCCCCGGAATTGGAAAATCGGCCCTGATCAATCAGCTTGCAGGGGCGTTAAAAGTCACACTTCGAGACGTGCGGGCGCTCTTGCTCGATCCGGTCGATTTACGAGGCCTGCCATTCCTGGGAAGCGATGGCCGTTCGAAATGGGCGACGCCGGAGTTCCTGCCACAGGACGGAGCGGGCATTCTCTTCCTGGACGAATTGAACGCGGCGCCGGCTATGGTTCAGGCCAGTTGCTACCAGTTAGTCCTTGATCGAAAGCTCGGGGAATACACTCTCCCCGAAGGCTGGGCCATTATCGCCGCGGGGAACCGCGACTCGGACCGTGGGGTGACAACGCGAATGCCCACACCATTGCGAAACCGTTTCGTGCACCTCGAATTCGAAGTCGATCTCCAGGATTGGTCCGAATGGGCGATCCAGGCGGGAATTCGCCCTGAAGTAATCGCTTTCCTTCGCTTTCGGCCGGAACTCATCTCCGCCTTCGACCGCGATGCCCATGCATTCCCCTCGCCACGCTCCTGGGAGTTTGTCTCGCATATTCTCGATTCGCAGCCGAACCCAGCCATTGAGCACGAGGTGATTGCAGGAGCAGTGGGAACCGGCGCTGCAACCGAATTCACGGCTTTCCTCAGAATGTTCAGAGAGTTGCCCAACATCGACGCCATTCTATTGAATCCGCTCCAGGAGTCTGTCCCGGAGAACGCCGCGGCACAGTATGCGGTGGCTTCCGCACTGGCCCGATGTGCCTCCGATACCAACTTCGACCGAATCTGCTTGTATCTGAACCGGCTACCTACGGAGTTTCGAGTGCTGTGTGTGCGTGATGCTACCCTCCGGATGCCAGCCATTCGCTGTACCACCGGGTACACAAAGTGGGCCGTGGAGAATCACCACGCCATTGCGTAGTAGCAGATTCCCGCCTCCTCGAAAATTTCTTGTATCCCCAAAATGCTTCCCACCAGAAGGAGACCAACGTCATGAACACCATCTCTGTTGCAGAACCCTCTCTGTGTTCCCGGGCCATGCTCTGTTCGCTTTCCATCAGTATGTGGTCGGCGCGGAAACATGACCCCGACGCGTCGCAAGAAATCGCCCAGCGCCATGGTGCCCAAGCTGACGCTGGCCGCTACCACAAGGTGCTTCTTCCCAAAGAGGCACTTGCGGAGGTCCAGAGGATCGTCAGCGATGCTCGCCAGGAGCATTACTTTATGACCCTCCCCTGGGATGACAACGGTTATCGGGTTCTCCCCAGTGCAGCCTATATGGACCACACGCAGAAAATGCGGGAGCTGTCGAACCGGTTCACGCCGGCTGTCGACGCACTTGCGAAGGAATTTGGTAACCTCGTGGAACAGGCCAGAGTTCGACTAGGCGGCCTATTCAGTTCCGAGGACTATCCTGCTCCCGATGAACTTCGTTCCAAGTTTTCCTTCGAGACCAAGGTGATGCCTTTACCGGATGCCGGCGACTTCCGGGTCACTCTCGGCGACGAGGAAAAAGAACGAATCAAGCGCCAGATCACAGCCACCGTAGAGGCTTCGCTTCAAGTGGCGAGCCGGGACCTCTGGCAGCGGCTCTACGAAGCGGTCAGCCACCTGGCCGAACGACTTCATGCTTATAAGGTGACTGACGAAGGGGTCGAGCATCCTTTCCGAGATTCCGTCGTCACCAACCTGGTCAAACTCGTCGACGTCTTGCCCAAGCTGAATGTGACCGGCGATCCCGACCTGGAGCGTCTGGCATCTGAGGTACGTGCCTCGCTGCTGGTCGATCCCCAAGAACTGCGGAAGTCGGAGTCGATCCGGAGCGAAACGGCAAAGAATGCTATCGCGATTGCAAACCGGATGGCGGCCTACATGGGCGGCTATTCAGTTCCTGACGGGAGGGTGGCGTGAACCTTCCTCACACGACCACAGCACAAAAGCTCACCCGAGCAAGAGTTCAGATGATCTTAGTGCAGCCATTTTTCGGCACGCTCTGCTTGAGATTGAAGCTGATTCCCGGCGATCTACCAACGATGGCGACGGACGGCTCGCGGATTGTTTACAACCCCGCCTTCGTTGACGAACTCAAACCATCGGAACTCGAAGGGACGCTGGCACACGAGGTAATGCACTGCGCCTTGGGCCACCAATGCCGCCGGGGGGATCGCGATCCGAGACTCTGGAATGAAGCCGCCGACTTAGCTATCAACCCCATTCTGACCGCAAACGGCTTCACGCTTCCCGCTGGGGCGCTGATCGATCCAGCATTCGCCAACCTGAGCGCTGAAGAAATCTACGCCCGGTTGCTGCGGAAAAGAGCCGAAGGTGGAGCAGGGTCAAATCAGGGACGCCAGCAGACGGGTCTTGGCGGGGGAACGGCGAGTGCTCCGCAGGCAACATCCGCTACACCCCCACCCGATCCCAACTGTGGCACTTCCAGCCAATCAGCACCGCACCAGGAGATGATGGGTGAATCCGCTGCAACCCCACCTTCCCGGCCTGGAGGCTTCGGAGAGGTCGTGGATGCTACCGATGAGCACGGCCAGATTGCCTCGCCAGCGGAGCAACGCCGCCAGGAGCATGAGTGGAGCATTGCGGCAGAGCAGGCTCTCCGTTCGGCCAAGACATACGGACATGACCCGTTGGGCGTATATAGACCGCTTACCGAAAGCCGCCAATCTCAACAAGATTGGCGAGCCATATTGCGCGACTTTGTGGCAGCCACTGCGCCCTGCGATTATCGCTGGACACCGCCCAATCGGCGGTACGTCGCATCGGGCCTGTACTTGCCGTCGGCTGAACGACGTGGATTGGGAGAGATGGTGATCGCTGTCGACACCTCGGGCTCGATCGGCAAACTTGAGCTGGAACAGTTTGCCGGTGAAATCTCGGCGATTTCCGAGGAAGCACAGCCGGAAGCCATCCATGTCGTGTATTGCGACGCGGCAGTTCAGTCCACGCAAGAGTTCACAGCCTCGGAACCGCTGCTCCTTGAACCCAAAGGTGGTGGTGGCACTGACTTCAGACCGGCTTTCGAGTGGGTTGCGAAGAATGATGTCTCCCCGGTCTGCCTGATCTATCTCACCGATTTGTGCTGCGATTCGTTCCCCGAGACCCCGGAATATCCTGTGCTTTGGGTCACCGACTCCCGTAGAACGGCACCTTTTGGTGAAACGGTACGGATCGGTGTTGATTGAGAAAGCAAATATTGCACGATCACAAAGGAGGACAAAAGGCATGTGCCAATGCGTGAACAGAGTAACTCTGATCGGGTTTCTGGGTGATGCGCCGGAACTCAAATTCAGCCAGCAAGGCAAACCCGTCTGCACGTTCAGTGTCGCGGTCAACGAACGGTGGAAAGACGCGGTGGGCGCTCCCCGGGAACGGGTGGAATGGTTTCAAATCGTCTGCTTCGCCCGCCTGGCGGAGGTTTGCGGCGAATACCTGAATAAGGGCAGGCATGTTTACCTGGAAGGCCGATTGCAGACCCGGAAATGGGAAGACCGGGGAGGCGAAAAGCGGACAGCTATCGAAGTCGTGGCCAACCAGATGCACATTCTGGACCGGGCGCCCAAGAATGGGAACGGTGCGAGTAGGGCTGAACCATCGAAGTCCGCTGAGCCCGTCGATGAGGGGGACAATCCCTTCCGCGAGCCGGGAAGCGAAACGAGGGATGAAGAGATTCCGTTAGGGTACGGCCTTCGTTTTCGAGTCCATTTACTACCTTATAGCTTGTGGCAGGAGGCGTCGTATCGACCGCGGGGTGGGGCGTGGGATGGGGCGCAGCGCGACCATGATTTCTGGCGAATAGTCATCGGGATCACTCGTCGCTTCTTACCAATTAACCCACTAACCAATCTATTTTGCAACTGACAACCCACGTAGTGTTGAGACAACCAACGCATACGCCATGAAAAGGAGGTTCCATGTTCGTTGAACTCATGCCTCTGCTCGCCGGCCGCACTGTGCTCATTACGGTGGCCAAGCTGGATGACAGGACCCTGCGCGTCAATATCATTCCCGCTCTGGCAAAGGCCGACGACAGCCCGGCTCTCAGTACACCGCTCACCTATACCGGTCCACCCGAGGAACTCGACGCTGAACTCGGGAAGCACCTGGCCGGCTACGTCCAAACCCACCAGCAAACCGCCAGCACTCTGGCCGAAGCCAAAGCCACCATGGAGGCTGCCGCCGAGGAGGCGCAGGAGGAAGCCAAGCGCAAGAAGGCAACTCACAAGCCACCCGATAAGGGTACTGCCGCAAACGCGGCTGAGCCTCCATCAACAGTTTCTTCCGCATCCCCAACTCCTGCTGGGGCCGCACCCTCTCTCGCATCGACGGGTACGCTTGGATTGTTCCCATCTACCACACCTGAACCCGCTCCAACTCAATCCCAAGGAGGTCTGCACTTTGATGAAGAGCCAAATTCTTACCAGAATTTTCGAGCTTAATGGGATGAGGCTTCCGGACCCGGACCCCAAGCTCTCGGTCGAGGAGGTCCGAACCCTTTACGCACATCAGTATCCTGACATCGCTACGGCCGCAGTCACCGGACCGGAGGCAGTTGGCGACAAGCTGCGCTATCAATTCACGCGAGCCATCGGCTCGAAGGGATAATCCGATGAGCCGAAATCCCAAAAGCAAAGAGGTGACGAAGCGTGCGGTCCTGGCGGAACTTGAAAGACTTCGCCAGGGCCGCCACGCCCGTTGCCAGACACTCGTGGGGAGGTTTGCGAGATGCCCGGATTTTATTCAAGCAGCCGTTCTCATTGCCGCCGCCGTCAATGCCGCCGCTCGCACTTACAACCGCACGCCACTCGACGCCCCACCCGGCTGGCTTCCTCCGGTCAGTTGATGGCTCAGGGAAGCGGCTTGGTGCTGCCGCGACTTGACACCGTCCCGGTAATGCATCGGCTGGTTGCCGATGACCGCCTGGCTGTGATGCTGGCCAAGGCTCTCCTGGAGCTCGATCTTGCCGTCCCTGGAGATTGGGAAAAGGCCGAACGCGAACCAACGTCATTTATCAGGATTACGCTTGAGCGTTGGATTGACGCGCACGGTGGCTCAGCCATCCGCCACCGATTCCTCCTTTCCGCCGTGATTAGCGACAGTCCTTGCGATTGGGCAGAGCGCGACGAAAGCAAGCCTGACCAGTTATTCCTCATCGTCGAGCCGTCCGAGGCAACCTGCGGCTGCGCCGCGTTCGGGCCAACACTACAGTTGCTAGAGGGCGTCCACGCGCAACTGCCAGCGACGTTTTTCCACCTTTTTGTTGGAGCGCTTAATCGCTGGCTCAGAGTCTACGATTATCGTGATGCCGAATATCGGGCCGAGATGCTGCGGGAATGGGCCGCACAGGAAGCCGACGCTGACCAGTACGAACTCCCCGACGTGGCCGGGTCTATTCCACCGTGCATGCGGGAGACAGCACTGGATGAGGCTGGGCTTGCTCACCTCGAGGAAAACATTACTGATCTACTGGCAATGAAACTAGTGGATGCCGCACTTGTACTTGATCGCGTGTCCACTCAAGCGGAGCGACCCGAGCTTGATGACGACACCAGGCAACAACTCTCGGACTGCAATCCGCCGCTACCCTGTCTGTTGGCCGTATTTGCCGAAGGCGACGCCATAGCTGGCTGCTTTGATGAAGAGGCCCAGGGAATGATGGAGGTGCAGCCAGAGCCCAATATCATCATCCCCTTTAATCCCGCGGATACGGCGAGCGTTCAGCGCACATTCCACATGTTTGGGGTTGCCTGCCAGACCATTGCCGCGGCCAGCCGCCTAATCGACCTGATGCCAGGCAACGACCCATGGATCGTTTCAAGGTGAGGGCCATGAAAGCCTACGTCAACATCGGAGCTAACCAAGAATTCAAGCTTGCCGAAGCAATTCTTGTTTACCGGGGTGGAGGCGATGGCGCCTTCGCAAGCCTGCACCAAGTCAAGCAAGATGAGAGTGGAATTCCTTATCTCACCCCCGGCGAAGCCTTGACTACAGCCTTCCTGCGCACTCTTGCCCAAGGTCTCGGAGCCCAGGTCAAGCCGGAAATCCTTCCCGACAACATCCTGGCGCGCACTCCAGACACGCTGGTCTGGTGGTCACGATCACGACGGCGGGTCATGTTCTTCGGAGGCGTGGATGAACAAGCGCGGAAGCTTAACGGTCTCCTCTTCCCGCATCCGGCGCTGATTTTCAAAGTTGCAGGCAGGGACCTCTTCGTGCGAGCTGTCGATACGAGTTCACGGCCGATGCCTGAAACGCCCATGAAGACTGCTCCCTATTGGAATACGGACATTCGGGTCTGCCCCGGCAGTATGCGTGTACCTGACACTTGTGACGTTGCGTCGATACCGCAATGGCAAGGCGCATTCTTTCATTCCGAATTTACACACGCATCGGGCGCGGTGCGGCTTACCAGCCACCCTGAAGGTTTCATCGGGTTGTGGAGAACTCTTGTTGGGAAGAAGCGGTTCCCAGTTCAGTACCTGACTGATGCCGGCGAAACTCTACAAGAATTCGTCGCTCGGGGAAACGAACGTTGAGGAGTTGGTCATGGAGACACACCGCATGCACCCGGAGTTGCTCGAACGGCAGGTGCGCGTGCTGGTGGTGGGTTGCGGGGGAACAGGGAGCGCCGTGGTTGCGGGATTGCCTTATCTGCATCAGTCGCTCGTGGCTCGCGGCCATCCTGGCGGATTGCACGTCACGGTTGTGGATGGCGATGCGATCTCTCCCACCAACTGCGTCCGGCAGCCTTTCGCCCGGTCGGAAATCGGGCTCAACAAGGCGATAGTCTTGGTCAACCGCCTTAACCTGTTCTGGGGGCTCAAGTGGGAAGCCGTCCCTGCTCACTTGCGCCCGGGAATATCTATTTCGCGCAGTTATTCTAGCAATGACCTCCGCGCGCACATTGTAATGGGATGTGTGGATACGCGGGCGGCGCGGGCAGCAATTCGCGACGCGGTTGGAAAGTGGAGCACGGTTTCGTACTGGCTTGATTTGGGAAACAATGCAGACAGCGGGCAGTTTATCCTGGGCGAACCCCTGAATGAGCGGAACCGCAGGGCGAAGCTCCGGTTGCGGTCTGCGGCGGAGCTCTTTCCGGAGATCGTGGACTCGGATCTCGACAATGACGGAGAACCAAGTTGCAGTGAGGTTGAATCCCTTGACCGGCAGGAGCCTTTTGTAAACTCGACCCTCGCCCAACACGCCCTCGCATTGCTGGCACGGTTGTTCCGGTACGGGGGAGTTACTTATCACGGCGGTTTTATCAGCCTCTCTACCGGCGTAAGCAGCCGTCTTCCGATTGACGCCTCTTTGTGGAGGCGACTCCGTAAGCACAGCAAGCGCGGACAGAGCAGGACGTAAGGCACCTACCGGGGCGTCATGCCCATTCCCACTTACTGTAACGCTCAATAATGTGCGACGTGCCCATGGTGCGCAAATCGCACTCCCACCACTTGTTACCAATCTTCGGCAAGGTCATTTTGCCGGGTTGAATCTCGCCCGCCGCCAGTGTGCGGCACGGTCACTCACTTTCCTTTGTTCATATCCCCGCAGTTCACCCCAGGAGGATTTCTACATGTCTGAACATGAAAGCCAATTTAAGGGCATTCGTGGATTCCTTTGGCAGGCCGCTGGCATTTTGCTCCTCGCGGCTGCTTTAGGAAGCGCGCTCTATATCGCTGTTCACCTTTTACGCTGCTTGTGAGCCTCTAGTTCGGAGGAACCTTCTGCGCCTCCGAACACATTCAGAGCTGCGGTCTTTGCCGACACGGCCAGGTTACAACTCCAACCACAATTCAAATAATTTAAGGAGGGGAGCCCCTTGCGCTTTGAAGGAAAAAGTCGACTCGGCTTTTATCCGCTGCCGTTGTCCGAAGCCCAGCGGATTCGCCAAATCCTCGAGTTCCCGGGCACTCCATTGTCCGTGCTTGACCCGTGTGTCGGCGATGGCGCGGCGTTCGAGGTTATCACCGGCGGTGCCGAAGTGCTTCGCTACGGCATCGAGCTGGATGCCTACCGCGCCGAGCAAGCCGGGCAGCGCATTCACAATATAGTCCAAGGCAACGCGCTCGAAGTGCAATGCCCTGTCGAGTGCTTTGGGCTCCTCTATTTGAATCCCCCTTACGACTGGGCCCTGGGGCCTGCGGAAAGTCGTCGCACCGAACCGACGTTCCTGAGCCACACGTATCGCTGGCTGAAGCCCGGGGGAGTTCTGGTGTTTGTCATCCCGGGGGAGAGACTGGCCGAGTGCAGCCAGATTCTTGCATCGCAGTTCCGCGATGCCAGGGTGTACCGTTTGGAGGCGCCCGAGAGTGTGCGCTATAACCAGGTGGTTGTCATTGGAGTACGACGAAGTCGACGTGAAAAAGAGCGGCTTACTGACAGTGACATCACCCGAGCACGACTTTACTACGCCAGCCTGGCCAGGAATCCCTCGCAAATCCCGGTCCCACCTTCCGGGCCCGAAACGCGTTACACCGTGCCCATGAGCGGGCCGGCGCAACTGGTCTACCGTGGACTGCCGCTTGATGAGATCGAGGATCTGCTCCCGAAGTCAGCGGCGTATCGACAGGCGGGCCGCATCCTCTTCGCCGAGCCCGTATCCGCTGCGGGTCGGCCTCTGACACCATTACATGCCGGCCACCTTGG
>Ga0206993_1174_pt1 | contig 12169 bp, 11 predicted proteins | sample Alteio_BWMinCont_7_FD_153499 | JGI IMG/M metagenome (GOLD analysis project Ga0206993, IMG submission 153499) | Enriched cells from forest soil in Barre Woods Harvard Forest LTER site, Petersham, Massachusetts, United States -... | ecosystem: Environmental > Terrestrial > Soil > Temperate forest >... | reverse complement strand
GCTCCAGGCCGATGCAATTTCTTCCATCAGGACTGCGAACGACATCATTAAGCTTCTCCCAGACGATTCCACACGATCCGAGAATACTCCCGCGTCCCTTGTTAATCGGGAAGCGGAAAGCTGGCTGACCAAGTCCCGGGCGGCACGGAGTACCGGTGACGACGATCAGGTCTTCGCCGACCTTCGGCGCGCCGCCCGGTTGGGCGCCGATTTCAATTTCTTGATCCAGGCGGGCCGTTTCCTTGAAACCTTGGCAGCGGAGAGTCGCAGCCCCAAGGGGTTTATTCCGTTAAAAATTGCGCTGCTCTCCTCCAGCACAACGGATCTTCTCGTCTCGATTTTGCGCCTAGCGTGCTTCAGGGAAGGCCTTTGGGCAGAGATTTACACCGGTAGTTTCGGAAACTATCGGCAGGAAATATTAGACGTCGGATCGCGACTATACCAGTTCTCGCCGCAGTTTGTTATCCAAGCAATAAATTGGCGGGACGCCCATCTCCCCGAATTTTCCGATAATCCCGAAGAAACGGTCGAACGTACTGCTTCCGACGTGGCGTCACTGTGGAAGATCCTGCAACAGCGAAACTCTTGCACGATACTTCAGCACAGCTTCGATAGCCCCGCTTTTGATTCAACCGGCCAGTTAGGCGCCTCCGACCCGCGGGGGCGTATTCGCCTCCTTCGCGCGATTAACGAACGGCTCTTCAAGATCGCGCCTCCAGGAACGATCGTGGTCGATTTCGACGGCATTTCCGCCGAATTTGGGAAAACCGCTTGGGGATCCGCTTCGCTCTGGCATCAAGCAAAGCAGCATCCCGCAACCTCAGCGCTGCCGCTGCTCGCCGATCATTACGTTGCTCTGATCAGGGCCCGGCAAGGCCTGACCAAGAAAGTATTGGCGTTAGATTTGGACAACACCCTTTGGGGCGGAGTAATTGGCGAAGACGGCACGGGAGGGATAAAGATCGGGGCTCCCACCGCTGCCGGTGAAGCCTTTGCGGCATTCCAAGCGTATATCTTGGAACTTCGAAATCGCGGGATATTGCTCGTCGTTTGTTCAAAAAATAACGATGCGGATGCGCGCCAGCCTTTTCGTTCTCATGAAGGCATGGTCTTGAAAGAGGAGCATTTCACAGTTTTTACGGCTAATTGGGAGGAGAAACCGATCAATCTTCGGGCAGCAGCTCGAAAGCTCAACGTGGGGTTGGATAGCTTCGTCTTTGTTGATGACAATCCGGTTGAATGCGCTCGGGTTCGTGACGAATTGCCTGACGTGGCCGTGGTTGAACTGGGAACTGATCCTGCGGGCCACATCGCGGCATTGCATGGTGGCCTCTACTTCGAATCCATCGCCCTGTCTGCGGAAGACCGGGGCAGGGCGGAAAGCTACCAGGCTAACTTTAGGCGGGACGAGCTGAGAGAGAACGCGGGAAATCTCGATGACTTCCTGCGAGAGCTGAAAATGAGAGTTTTTCACGGCGCATTCACTCCGGCCGTAATTGCGCGAGTCGCTCAGTTAATCGGAAAAACAAACCAATTTAATTTAACGACTCCCCGCTACTCGTTGCAACAGGTCGCAGCAATGATGGCCGATGAACGAATGTGGACCCGTCACTTTAGGTTGGTCGATTGCTATGGCGACAACGGCATTGTCGGAATTGTCATCGCCCGGAAACTTAGCCGGACAGAATGGGAAATAGACACGTTCCTAATGAGCTGCCGAGTTATTGGGCGCCAAATGGAAAACTATATGATCGCCGTGTTGCTAAGCGCGGCGAAGGAGTGTGGGGCGGAACGCATCATCGGTTACTATCAGCCCACGGCTAAGAACGGTATAGTGGCAGAGTTATACGAGCGGCTCGGATTTGCTCCAGAGGCAGCGCTCAAGACCGGCGAGAGCAAGAAATTTGTTTGGGATCTTGCGGCAAAGCTGATTCCACTAACATCGCTTTTTTCAGAAGCAGAGTAACAGGCCTGTTGCCGGCACAGGCGTTCTGGTGTTCTCCAACTGCGCTGATCAATCCAGATATGGGGTATACTCGGGAACGAGCTTTTGAAGCAATTTTTTCAGCTCGTTCGTTTCCCTCTGATAAAGTTGCTTTTCAAGTCCGGATATTTCTGACTCGTCAAACGATTGCTTGCTGACAAATCGCATGATGCGCGGATGAGCGGTTTGTTGATGCTGTTCGTTGTGATGTTGAAGCTCCTCGAATAGCTTTTCACCTGGCTTGAGTCCGACGAACTTCAATTCTATATCTTCGCCAACGCGGAAGCCGCTTAGCTCGATCATTTGGCGCGCGAGTTCTACGATTTTAATTGGCTGCCCCATATCGAGCACAAATATTTCGCCTCCTTGGCCCATGACTGCGCTTTGGAGGACCAACCCGACGGCCTCCGGGATCGTCATGAAGTATCGTGTCACCTCCGGATGGGTGACGGTCACGGGCCCTCCATGAGCAATTTGCCTTCTAAATATCGGAATAACACTTCCGGAAGATCCGAGCACATTCCCGAAACGAACTGCTATAAATTTTGTCTCTGCACGTTCTTTCCCAGCATGTATGATTTGCAGTTGGATTTCAGCTAAGCGCTTGGTCGCCCCCATCACACTTGTGGGATTAATCGCCTTGTCGGTTGAGATAAGAACAAATTGCGACACTCCATGGGCAGCGGAAAGGCGAGCGAGATGTCTGGTGCCGAACACATTGTTGCTAATGGCTTCCGCCGGCTGCCGCTCCATTAAGTAAACATGTTTGTGCGCAGCTGCATGAAAAACCACATTTGGGCGGTACCGGGTAAAAATGTACTCCATGCGGTTGCGATCCAAAATATCAGCCGTGAGTGGTACGCAAAAGGATTCGAACCCCAGCTCATTCATTTCCTGTTCTATACCGAATAAACTACCTTCGGATTGATCCACCATTAGCATGCGTGATGGACGCAGTGCTCCAATCTGGCGACATAGCTCGCCGCCAATGCTGCCGCCGGCACCTGTAACCATCACAACGCGATCCTCCACGAACTTCTTAATCAAGCTGGAATCCAGCTTTACGGACTCACGGCCAAGGAGATCTTCGATTTCGACCGGCCGGAGCCGACTGGTGCGGACCCGCCCAGAGGTCAGTTCCTCAATTGACGGCACTGTCTCGACCTTTAGCTTGTGCTGGGCGGCGAGCATTACGACATCCTTTATCCGCCTCGCGCTCGCGGTAGGCATTGCGATGACCAGCTTGGATATGCCGTCAAATCCATTTAGGCTGTTTAGTAACTCGGGGGGGGGGGCCCACCACCGGTACTCCATGAACCATCTGCCCATATTTAGCCTTATTGTCATCGAAGAACACAACCGGTTTAAACCCCCGGCCCGGCGCATTCACAAACTCCCGCGCTAAAGCTGCACCGACATCCCCAGCCCCCATGATTGCGATCAATTCTTGGGGACCGGTGGAACTTCTCTTTCCTAAAGACAAACGTTCCCGGTATAATCGCGTTCCAAGTCGCACTGCACACAGGCCTGCGAGGCAGAAGAGGTAGTCGACCAAGAGAGCGCCTCTCGGCGGCAAAAAGAATACGAAGCTCGGCAATCGAAAAATGAAAAGGATTAGGCTGGAAAAGGTTGTCGCCCAAATTAGACGGAACAAGTCAGGAATACTGAAATATGACATTAGACTCCCGAATTGCCCGGCGAATACCAAACCGGTCAGTTTCAGCAGTACAATCAGCCAAACGTACCGAAGTCGATCGGCCTGGTAAGGTGGCGGGACGATGAAATCGAACCGAACTTCATAGGCTAGATAGAAACTGGCGGCGATTATGGCTGCGTAGACGGCGGCCAATACGCACGTTCTTCTCCAATGGCGAAGGTCGTTAAAGGCGCTGAACATTTTAGGTGAGAGACTTGTTTTTAGAGGGATCGAACTCCGCCATCGTAGCTTCTGACTTGGAGCTAATTCCCTCTCTAAGCAGGACGGTCCTAATTGTCATCCAGAGTATTTTAAGGTCGAGACCGAAACTATAGGTTTCGACATAGCGTACATCCCATTCGAATCTCTCGTCCCAACTTAAAGCATTGCGCCCTTTCACCTGAGCGAGTCCGGTGATACCTGGACGAACTTCATGACGTTTGGCCTGTCGGGCATTGTATCGCCCTAGATACCTAACCAAAAGTGGACGCGGCCCAACGAGGCTCATTTCGCCGCATATTACGTTCCAGATCTCCGGCAATTCATCGAGTGAGGAGGCCCTAAGTGCTCGCCCGAAGCCTTTAAGCCTTTCCGCATCCGAGAGTAATTGGCCACGACTATCGCGCGCGTTGCTCATGGTTCGGAATTTAACCAGTGGAAACACCTTCGCATTGAGCCCGGGTCGGGGTTGCCGGAAGAAAACCGGGGTCCCTAATTTTATTCTCACGATGATCGCGATCCCGGCAATAAGCGGTAGCCAGATGGGGCTCGTTAAAAAAACCATCGATAAGTCGAAGGTCCGCTTCAGTCGATCTCGCCGGCTCATCGAACTAGTGAGCTAGCGCCAAATGTAAAGACGTGACCCCAGAGGAAAGCGGAACGGTATGTCCCGCGTTAACATAATTGGTAAACTTTCGTTCGAATGACTCAATGTGCGGCCAGATCGGGGCGATCCAACCGGTGTCGAAAGCTTCCCAGACGAATTCGGCTGTGCCCTTGCGCGGAGATGATAGGCAGATGCATCTATTCATTGTGTCCTGAAGTGCTTCATGTAGCGAAAGATAAGGCGAAATCCAGTTCCTTTGACGAGAGCATCGCGAGCATTCTGGACACCTTTTGAAGCAAGACAAGACACTCTAACGAGTAGGGATTGAGAGGATCCCGCCGGTCAGTCTGTCAAATTGTGATAACGAGCTCATTTCAAGTTGAACTTAATGGGTCAGGTTCGCTAAATTTCTATTTGTGGCAATCGCCGCATCAACAACCATCCCCAAGCGGGGGGCCCAAAACGCTATTATCGACGCTCTATCTTGGAGGCTGGTGCGCACCGATGGCCGGCCTTTGCCGGAGGTAGCGTTCGAGGAGTCGGTCGTGCTATTTTTCTTAGACTTGGCTGAGCTGTTGGGCGTTCCCAAATCAGTGGGTGCCATTTACGGCGTCTGTTTCGCGAGTGCAACGCCACTGAGCTACTCGGAGGTCCGTGCTCGGCTTAACATCAGCGCAGGGTCTATCAGCCAGGGGCTACGTGTTCTTCGGGAAGTGGGAGCTCTAAAAGCCATGCCGGGACAAGTTGACGGTCGTGAATTGTTTGCCCCGGACCTTGAGATTCGAAAGCTGATAACGCATTTCCTTCAGGAAAGACTACAAAAGCAACTGCTCTCCGGACGAGGGAGGCTAGAAGCAATTGCGAAGACGATCCCTCAGGCGAGAAATAGCTCGGCCAAAGAACTGAGATCGAGGCTAAAAACGCTCCAGGGCTGGCACGAAAAAACGCAGGCTCTTTTGCCATTCGTGAAAACTTTTTTGAAGCTAACTTGAGGCGGACCGTCCTGCTCGCGAGCGCCTTCCCTGGCAAAGTTAACTTACGTCAAACATCTTCTTAGTCTTGGGGGTAGACTTGACGGGGCGAAGCTCTGCCTGCGGTAGGAAGTTGCGACTTGCTTGGCTAGTGTCATTTGCTCGGCCGGTCGCTGAAATTAAAGTGCATGAACAATAACGTGCTAATTTGCAGTAGCAGGCAGCGCGCCGGCTTGTGGCTTATGCTTGCAGCCTTGCCGATCGCTCCCAACGGGCTAGCCGACACGGGTTCTATCGCTGAGAAGCATCTTTTTAAGGTCTATGATTCTCTGATCTACCGGCATAAGCCAGATCTACGCAGCTTAGGACTTCTCCCGACGCGTGATCTCGCACGATTTTGGCCTAAAGGCGCCTCCCGAGATGGAGTTGACGAAGTTTACGTGAGAAATGAGGCGAAACGTCTGAACGGTTACCGCGGCCTTGTTTATATCGATATCGAAAACTGGCCAGTCTATGACGTGCCAGATAGAATAGCGCAGGCAAGCATCGCGAAATTTGTGGAGGTGGCAGATATAGTGCACTTCAACACCGCAAACTGCCAAATTGCCTATTACGGGGTGCTACCGGATCGGATTTACTGGCCGATTATCCAAAAAGATGAAAAAGCATTGAATAAATGGCATGTGGCTAATCAGCAGATGGACGTGATTGGTGCACACGTCGACATCATCGCTCCATCACTATACACCTTCTACGATGATCCAAAGGGGTGGAGATTGTACGCGGAAGCGATGTTGATCCAAGCACGGCGATACCATAAGCCGGTGTACGCCTTTTTATGGCCAGAATTTGCTAGCAATGAGCCAGCTCTCCAACATAAGCAGCTGCCGGCGAATTCGTGGAAGGGAGAACTGGACTGCTGCCGCGAATTTGCAGACGGGGTCGTGCTTTGGGGGGGGGTGGTTGGAGGAGTGGGATGAGCGCGCGCCTTGGTGGTTAGAAACTAAAAGCTTCATCAAGGAGTGCGCCCTCCGGCAGAACCTTTCCAGTTCAGGACATTCGAGCCACTAATTTGATCGATCTACGTCATATTAAACAAGTTACAAACACAGGTCTTCCATGAAGGTAGTCATTTTATGCGGCGGCAAAGGCACTCGGCTTAGAGAAGAGACGGAGTTTCGCCCAAAACCTATGGTGCCGATCGGAAACCGGCCGATTCTTTGGCATATAATGAAAACATATGCTCACTTTGGGCATAAGGAATTTATCCTCTGTCTTGGGTACAAAGGAGACATGATCAAAGAATATTTTCGCAATTATCGATGGAACACCTGCGACATCACGTTCACGCTTGGGCACAACCCAGCGGAACAATTTCATAGCCGGCACTCCGAAGAAGATTGGAGCGTAACATTGGCAGATACAGGTGAGGAATCAATGACGGCATCTCGTGTAAAGCAGATCCAGCGCTTTATTCCGGAAGGAGAACCATTTCTGCTCACATATGGCGATGGGCTATCAACTATTGACATAAACCGCAGCATTGCAGCGCACCGTGCAGCTGGGAAAGTATGCACGGTTTCGGCGGTTCACCCTGCCGGAAGATTTGGTTCTTTGCGCATCGATGACGACGGAGGGATTCATACCTTCAATGAAAAACCACAATTTGAGGATGCATATGTAAATGGCGGATATATGATCTGCGAATATCGGATGTTCGGCTACCTTTCAATCGATCCCACCGTAATGCTCGAGCGACAGCCGATGGATTGTCTAGTCAAGGACGGGCAACTAAACGCCTTTAAACATGACGGCTTTTGGCAACCGATGGATACATATCAGGAAGCAACCTATCTGAATAAACTATGGGCTGAAGTACAAGCGCCATGGAAGGTTTGGTGATCATGTTCGGCGATATTTACAGGGGCCGGAAAGTTTGGTTATCTGGGGTAACTGGATTCAAAGGATCTTGGCTGGCAGAATGGTTGCTCAGCCTCGGGGCGGAAGTCCATGGATTCGCCCTTGTTCCGAGTGAAGGCTCGTCGCTTTTTGAACAATGTGGTTTAGCTGATCGTATTACCTGGGATCCCGGCGATCTGCGCGATGCTGAGGCCGTGCGGCGTTCCATGCTGAATTTTGCCCCGGACTTTGTTCTGCACTTGGCGGCGCAGCCGCTGGTTCGTCTTTCCTATCAAAGCCCTGTGGAGACCTACGCAACGAACGTCATGGGAACCATCCATGTGCTCGAAGCTTTGCGGTCGCTGGCTGAGCCATGTGCGGCCGTCTTGGTGACGACCGATAAATGCTACGAAAATCGAGAATTGCTCCATAACTATAGCGAGGAAGACCCGTTAGGGGGCTTTGATCCATACAGTTCCAGCAAGGCGGCCTGTGAGATCGCGATTGCCTCATGGCGACGGTCTTTTTTCAAGGATCATCCAGTCAGAATTGCTAGTGCCCGTGCGGGGAATGTAATTGGGGGCGGGGATTGGGCTGTCGATCGAATCGTTCCAGACTGTATCCGAGCTTTGACTCGAGGTGAACAGATTGAGCTCCGTAATCCTTTTGCGACTAGGCCGTGGCAGCACGTACTGGAACCGTTGAGCGGCTATTTGTGGCTGGCCGCCGTGCTATTTCAGCCTGATTTGAGAGCTATTCCATCAGTGAAAATTGCCAGTGCATTTAACTTTGGGCCAGAGTCTGATTCCAACCGAACTGTGGCAGAGTTGGTCTCGGAGGTTCTGTTGACATGGCCTGGCTCTTGGTTGGACAAATCAGATGTGACGGCACCTCACGAAGCGAAGCTTCTTCAGCTAAGTACCGCCAAGGCCAAAGCACTGTTGAATTGGGCCCCTGTTTGGTCGTTTCCGGAGGCGGTGCGCGAGACGGTTGGCTGGTATCGCCGGAACCCTTCTCAGGCCGGGCCGGGGAGCGCGCATCCATACACTTTGCGGCAAATCACAACATATTGCGAGCGAGCTGCTGCTCAGCAGGCCGTTTGGGCAGCCTAATTTATTATGTCGAATTCTGCTGAGTTAAAGTCTGAGATTTTGCGCCTGACGCGCCAATATTCTGCGCTAATGCACAGAGCAAACCGCCCGGGCAGTGAGTCCGCAGCTGTTTTTGAACCCGGCAAGACAACGATACCTTATGCCGGACGAGTGTTTACTGAAGATGAGGTCGAAGCGGCGGTCGGAGCAACCTTGGATTTTTGGCTGACGATGGGACCTGAGGGCGCGGCGTTTGAAACGGAACTTGCTGGCTTTCTGGGCGTAAAACATTCGCTTTTGGTCAATTCCGGATCCTCGGCCAACTTGATCGCGCTCACGACGCTCACGACGCACAAACTTCCCGCGGCCAAACGCATTTTGCCCGGCGACGAGGTAATAACGGTTGCTGCTGGCTTTCCGACAACGGTCGCACCAATTATCCAATGCGGCGCGGTCCCGGTGTTTATCGACAATGATCCGAGCACAGGCAATGTCCGAGCCGAGCAACTCGAATTGGCCTACTCGGCTGGAAAGACGAAGGCCGTGATGCTGGCGCACGCTTTGGGAAATCCGTTCGACCTGGGTTCGGTGCTGGAATTCTGCCGGAAGTACGATCTCTGGTTAGTTGAGGATAATTGTGACGCACTTGGTTGCACTTACTCGATGCCCAAAGCGCGGGCGCGGGCGTTCGGTTTTTCCGAGAATTCGCCGGGCCTTCCAGATAATGGTACTCATATCACGCGTTACACGGGAACTTGGGGGGATCTCTCGACGCAATCATTTTATCCCCCGCATCACCTCACCACGGGAGAAGGAGGCGCCGTAAATATCATTCACCGCCCGCCGCTCAAAGCCTATGCTGAAAGCTTCCGTGACTGGGGGCGGGACTGCTGGTGCGCTTCTGGTAAGGATGACACCTGTGGGAAGCGATTCCAATGGCAGTTGGGTGAACTACCTAAAGGTTACGATCACAAATACATCTACAGCCATTTGGGTTATAACCTCAAACCGCTCGATTTCCAGGCCGCTATCGGACGCCAGCAGTTAAAGAAGCTTCCGTCCTTTATCGAAGCCCGGAAATGCAATTGGGAAACACTGCGGGCCGGGTTGGCGGATCTCGAAGAATATTTCGCCTTTAGCCTACCCACCCATGCGATACGGTGGCAACGAACCAGAGAGGCCGCTGCGAGTTGTGCCTTCGCCTGGGACGACTCAGGTTGTCAGACAGAGTGCTCATGGTTCGGCTTCATGATCCGGGTGAAAGCCTCGGCCCCTTTCTCTCGGACGGAGCTGGCGCGTCATCTGGATGAGAATGGAATCGGCAACCGGATGCTCTTTGGCGGCAATCTCCTGCGCCAGCCGGTTTTCGTTCAGATGAAGAAAGACCGACCGCAAGCGTTCCGAGTGGCGAGCGATTTTCCCGGCGCGGATGAGATAATGCACCAAGCGCTTTTTCTCGGCACTTATCCCGGTCTCACGCCGGCCATGCTCGATTACGTGATCACAACCATTCGGGCATTTGCGCGGTCAAAATAAAGCAGGCTGATGTTTGCTTCATCCAAACCGCTGCCGAGCGAAGACCTCGATCACGTTCTCGCTCATACCTACGAACTATGGGAGGAGGCGCGGGGCTGTTCATTTTTTATCACGGGAGGCACCGGATTTTTTGGCTTATGGCTGATAGAAAGCCTGGCGCGGGCGAATGATGTTTTATCGCTTGGCATGCGCGCGGTGGTGCTGACCCGTGATCCCCTGGGTTTTGAGCAGAGAGCTCCGCACTTGACGGCCCGTGCCGATGTAGAAGTACTTGTTGGCGATGTGCGTTCCTTCGTATTTCCTCCGGGGCGTTTTACATATCTGATCCACGCGGCAGCCGAGACCAGCATGCCGGCGATGAAAAGGGCTCCCGACGAGTTATTTTCAACGTTGGTGGCTGGCACGACGAGAGTTTTGGACTTCGCCGCCCACGCTGGCGTGACGAAGTTATTGCTCACCAGTTCCGGGGCGGTGTATGGTCCCCAGCCTCCGGCACTTGCCCGGATGCCGGAAGACTATGCCGGGGCCCCCGATCCACTTTCGGCCAGTTCGACCTACGGCGAGGGAAAGCGGGTGGCTGAGCATCTGTGTGCGGTTCACGCATCTCTGCACAACTATTCCGCCAAGATTGCGCGCTGTTTTGCATTTGTCGGGCCTCATTTGCGGTTGGACGCGCACTACGCCATCGGCAATTTTATTCGCGACGCATTGCAGGGCGGCCCGGTCAGCGTGCGAGACGGCACACCGGTGCGAAGTTACCTTTATGCGTCCGACCTTGCGATCTGGTTGTGGACAATTTTGTTTCGAGGAATAGCCTCATGTGCTTACAATGTTGGTTCTGATCAAACCCTTACGATCGGGGAATTGGCCCATGGTGTGGGCCAATCCATAAACCGAAATATTTTGGTGCAAATGCCTTCGCCAACCGACCCTGGCCGCGAGATTTCCAGGTATGTGCCGGCTATTGTTCGGGCGAGAGATCAGCTGGGTTTGCTGGTACGGGTGCCATTGCCTGAAGCTATCCGTAAAACCGCCGCATGGTATGCCTAGCCCCATGGCCTCTTCTAAGCTCAATGTGGCAATCCTCGGCACCGGGAATATCGGCACCGATCTGTTGATCAAGGTCATGCGTTCGAAAGTGCTCGATTGCCGGCTTTTTGCGGGCCGCAATCTCTCCTCACCTGGCATGACAAAGGGCAGCTTACTTAATGTGCCGGTGTCCGCGCGTGGCATGCAAGGGATCCTTGATCTCAAGGATGAGCTGGCGCTTGTGTTTGACGCCACTAGCGCGGAGGATCATATCAAGAACGCGCCGCTGTTTCGCCGAGCCGGGCTGGTAGCGGTGGACCTGACACCGGCCAAACTTGGCCGGCTGTGCGTTCCGGCGGTCAACCTCGCCGAGTGTTTGGATGAACCTAATGTCAATATGATCACTTGTGGCGGTCAAGCGGCGATTCCGCTGGCGCAGGTTATCGCGCGCGCCAATCCTGGCATCACGTATATTGAGTCGGTTTCGAGCATCGCCTCGCGCAGTGCGGGACCGGCCACCAGAATCAATCTGGACGAATACCTGCAAACGACCGAATATGGTCTGCAACTCTTCACCGGCTGTGCGCATACAAAAGCTATTTTAAATCTGAACCCTGCCCAGCCCTGCGTGCATATGCAGACCACGGTGCTTGCGAAAATCGATGAGCCCGACTTGCCGCGGACCCGAGCGATGGTGGCGGCCATGGTGGAAGAGATCCGCCGGTATGTTCCTGGCTACGAGCTGATTTTGGCCCCCATGGTAGAATACGGCCGCCTCGTTGCGATGGTGCGGGTGGATGGATTGGGCGATTACCTGCCACGCTACGCTGGCAATCTTGATATCATCAACTGCGCTGCGGTTGCATTTGCCGAAGCCCTAGCCCAGCGCCGCCGGGCCTGATTTCCCGCGGTCATGATTACTGGAGAACCTTCGATCATAGTATGTGATGCCACGCTCCGCGATGGGTCGCACGCTTATAGTCATCAGATCACCGCTGAGCAGATCCGAACATATGCGGCGGCGGCTGAGGCGGCGGGCTACGATTTTGTGGAAGTGGGGCATGGCAATGGCTTGGGCGCTTCGTCGCTGCAGGTCGGAGAAAGCTTGGTGGCGGAGGACGAAATGCTTCGGGTAGC
>Ga0206993_1168_pt1 | contig 12413 bp, 10 predicted proteins | sample Alteio_BWMinCont_7_FD_153499 | JGI IMG/M metagenome (GOLD analysis project Ga0206993, IMG submission 153499) | Enriched cells from forest soil in Barre Woods Harvard Forest LTER site, Petersham, Massachusetts, United States -... | ecosystem: Environmental > Terrestrial > Soil > Temperate forest >... | reverse complement strand
CAGATTCAGTGGCAACCGCAGGGATAGGTGGGTGAAACAAATCCCTGGAGAATCCCGGTCAGGGTCCCATTAGCGCCCCCCGCGCTGGCGTTGGCGGCGTTGGCAGAGTTCAGCGCATTGTTCGCCTCGGTATTGGCATTATTCAGGGTGTTTCCGACGTTGTTCAGTGTGTTGCCGGCCTGATCGAGCAAAGTTGACGTGTGGTCGGCGTTGCTAATAGCTACTCCGGCGGTGCCGGCGCCCGCGCCCGCGGCGCCCACAATGGCGACATTTCCAATGTTTCCAAGGCTCCCGCCGGAGGTGGCCACGCTCGTTCCGCTGGGGTTCGTCGCATTCGTTTGGGCCTGGATGCTGCCGGGAGAGAAGGACGTGCCGGGGGCGGGAGGCATGCCCAGCGCGACAGTGGTCATCTCCCCGGCGCTCAGCATCACTATTCCCGCAATAGCAGCATTCAGGTTGCGAACCCTCACGGAACCCTCGATGCACCAGACGGTAGTCTTCTTCCGATCACGGTCTGAATCTACAATGAAGTCAGTGCCAACCACGCCGATTACAGCGGTTTGGGTGGTTACTTCGAAGCTGCCACCCTGTCTGGATATCTTCTGCACCTGGCTGCGAACTTTTCCGGCACTCAGTTCGATGGCCGTTTGTTGTGACTGGGGGTCGTGCTTGACAACTCTCATTTCCGAACGCGCGCCCACATTCAGGAACGATCCATCCTGAAGCGTAATCCGCACGCGGCCGGTGTTCTGGGTGCGAACCAGATCCCCCCAAATCACCGCGTCCTGGAGTTTTAGCGGAGCGGTTTGGGAGTTGCGTTCAACGGTTTCAGCCGGGATCGCGGCGGTCACGGTGCCTGCCGTCTGGCTGCCTCCCTGGGGGCGGCCGGCCTTCAGCGTGGCGTACTGGCCAATCGGAAGGATCAGTGGGGCGCCCGAACCGCGAATCTCCACATGTCCGCGGTCATTAATAATGGCGGAGCTCTCCCCCACCATGGCGATGCGGCAGACGGCCGGGAAGGAGCCTTCGCTCTTTACCAGTACCGTGGCTCCGGGCACCGCCACCCACTCCGTTTGTTGGCTGGGATTGGTCAGGTTGATGGCGCCGCGATGCAGCGTCAGGCGCTCGGCAGAGGCGTTGGGGCTGGCCAGTTCCAGGGCGACCTCGCTTTGCTCCGACATCGCCACCCGGGCTCCGGAACGCAGCTTCAGCACCGCGGTCGCACCGTTTCGGGTCTGGAGAACGTCACCGGGAAAGATCGTGGTTCCAGAGATCGTCGGCGCGCCGTTGATTATTACGGAGGATTCCGATCTCGTCATGACAGTACCCACGGCGTGGGACTCCATCATGGGTCCGGAACCGTAGGTAATGGAACATGTCAGAATTGAGAGCAGCGTCAGCGCGCCCAACCACTTTCGGCCTGTCATGATAATCCTCCGTTTTCCCTTCAACCACTCATCTGAATTCCATGTTCGAGCCCGTTGTTATTTCACCTGCAACGTCAGGCCCTGGGTACGGGTCAAACCCGTTGACTGTCCAGGCGATGAATCATAGGTTCCGGTTACGGTGAGGGCATAGGTTCCCGCCGGCGTTCCGGTGTTGGCCACCACGTTGGAATTCATGGTGCCACCGCCGCCGCAAGCGGACCAGGCCATCAGCATCAAGGCCAGGGTGGCGAGCACGAGCCCGCTTAAAGCCCAGCGCCGGCCCTCAAACACCGGCAGCCGCGTTCCCAGGCGCCGGCTTAGCACGGCCCAGGTGGCCAGCAGAAGCAGCGCCGCGAGCGACGCCAGCTCCAGCCACAGCGTGCCGGGACCTTGTGGCGGCGCGCCCGTCGGGGGCGGCGCCATTGACCGCGAGGCCGTGGAGACCGCCACCGTTACCTGCGCCGGATTGTTCTGGCCCAGCGTCACCGACGCCGGAGTCACCGTGCAAGCCGCCCCCTGGGGAGCGCCCTGGCAGGTGAGGTGAACCAGTCCCGCCAGGCCGTTGACGGGTGTAATCGTCATGGCGTAGCTGGCGGTCTGGCCGGCTGACACCGTGGCCGTGGGCGGAAACGCCGTAAAGGCGAAATCCGAAAGCATCAGCGAGAGGTTGACGCCGGTCGTATTCGTCTTGTCCGTGCCCTGCGCGGTGAACGTCAGCGTATCGCCGGTCAGCGCGTTGAGGTTTTGTACGGTCAGCACGGTTGAGCCTCCCGGAGCTATGGTGGGAGGGTTAAACGCGCATGACGCCTGCTGGGTGTTGACGCAGGCCATGGTGGTAGTGGTGGTGTGGCAGCTCGGCTGCGTGTCCGTCAGATTGAACGTCGCCGTGGGCGTGGTCCGCAGAATCTGCTGCGAGGTGCTGCTGCTGTGCATCAGGCAGGGCGGGAACACCTCGCCGCTCAGGGGAACCACGTGTGGACTGCCGGGTGCATTGTCGGCGATGGTCAGGTTCCCGTTGTACTTGGCCACGGGCGCTTCCGCCGTGAAGCTGATATCGATTTCGCACGTCCCTCCGGCCGCCAGCGAACTTCCGCAGGTGTTGCCCGAAACTGCAAACGTTCCTGAGGCCACGACGCTTGAGATCGCGAGCGCTTGGCCACCCGTATTCGAAAGCGTCACGGATTTGGCGGGGCAGTGCAGATTCAAGTTGTGCTGGAAGGTGAGGCTCTCGGGCGAAAGGCCGACCACCGGCCCGCCGCCGATTACGTTGGCGGTGGTTGAGCTGGTGTTGTTCGATGAATTGGGGTCGGTGGTGGTGGCGGAAACTTCCGCCGTGTCGCTGACCGTGCTGCCGCTATTTACCGTCACCACGATGGTCACGGTGGCAGTGGCGGCGCTGGCCAGATCCCCGAGGCTGCACGACACGTGGGTGGTGCCCGTGCACGAACCTACGCTGGCGGTGGCGGAGACAAACGACACATTGGAGGGAAGGTTGTCCGTAACCGTTACGGCGGTAGCCTGATCGGGGCCGCCGTTCAGGAGCGCCGCGTGCAAAGTGAGCTGGTTGCCGATATGCACCGGCTCCGGCGTATGGGTGAGCGTGATCCCCACATCTGCGCCGTGCTGAATTACATGGCCGGCGCGCACCTGGAAGCCGAGGCGGCTCAGGGCGCTACCGTTTCCACCGGAAATCAGGCCAGTCGTGGTGTTGGAATCCAATAATGCTCCATTCATCCCTGAACCCGGCAGTTCGAAGAAAGTGCCCGCGTCTCCGGTGCCATTCGAATAACCGGCGTGGGCGGAATCGCCGCCCAGGCCATTGACGCCGCCGCTGGCATCTCCGGTTTCCCACTGAATTTTTCCGTAATTGAATTCAATATCAAAATCGCCGGGCGCAACGTCGTGGCGGTCAATCAGCACTAACTGAAAACTATCCAGCTTATTGGTTTGTGCAATGTAATATCCTACGTTAATCCAGTTCACGCCGAAGGCGTTGAAACCATTCACAGTGCCGGTGCCGTAAGTCACGAGCCCGGAACCATTTCCGCGTGTGTCCACGTCAGCCCAGAAGGGGGCAATAATGGCAGTGCTCGATGTTTCGTTAGTACACACCAGTGGCGTAGTGAGTCCGGTGGGCGAGTACTCCGAGCAAGGCGTATCAAACGTCACATTGCCATTGTTATTGACGTAAAGGCCCGTATAGATCTTCCCGAAAAAGTTTAATCCCAGGCCGCCGTTGAAGTTGGAGCCCAGTGGAATTTTCGCCGTGAAGCCGTCATCATTGGCGGTAAGCACGTTGGCTATAAATCCCGGCAACGTGCGGATGGGGTTGACGCCGGCAACATCAGCCACAAAGGCGTCGGTGCTTCCGCCGTTCGCTGCCTGGAAGGGGCTCTGGGTGGGAAAATTGTTTGACGCCGTCGAGCCCGTCAACCACGTGTCCCCATTCGCATCCTGCGCCAGGGCGGCGCCGCTGTCAGCCCCGCTGCCTCCAAGATACGTGGAGAACACCAGGCCTGAGCCTTCCGCGTTGACGCGAAGCAGGAAGGCATCTGAGTTGCCGCCCGCGCATCCGCCGCCACAGGTGCCCTGGACGGGGGCTATTGGTGGGGAAGTTATGCGAATTGGTTGATCCCACCAGGTAGGTGTTGCCGCTGAGGTCCAGAATAATTCCATTCGCTTCGTCATCGCCGGAGCCGCCCACGAAGTCATAAAAGGCAACAGGGTTGGTTGCGCTCGGTGAGAGCTTCACCAGGAAAACGTCCTTGCCGCCCTGATTGGTAACGGTGCCGCTGTGCGCCTGGAAGAAGTCATTCGCGTTGGTGGTGGAACCCGTCACGTAAACGTTGAAGGGGCTGTACAAGGCCGCGCCCGTGGGCAGGGCAGCCGCCACGTCAGGTACCGTCTTCAACGGCAATTCCCGGGGAGTGGTTTGCGCGGCAGCCGCGGGCGCCACCGGGCCAGTGGTATTGGCGACGTAGAGCGGGTCCAGGGCGATTCCCGTGGCCTCGTCATCGCCCGCGCCGCCCAGGAATCCGGAAAAGGGTACATTCAGGCCATTCGCCGCGAATTTGGCCACAAAGACGTCAAAGGCCCCGCCGCCATAGCTGGGGAACAAGCCGGCGGTGGTGGAATTCTCAACCATCAGGTCCGACGAGTGCGTGCGTCCCGCCACATAGGCGTTTCCGCTGGTGTCGGCGGTGACTGCGGTGATTGCGTCCGTGCTGCTTCCGCCAAAATACGAGATGTACACCAGGCTCACCCCGGAGGCCGCGCTGAGTTTGGCCACAAAGCCGTCGCTCGCGCCCCCGCCATACGACGTCTGGTAGCCGGAAGCATCAAACCTGCTCACCAAATCGGTGGAAGTGGTGTCGCCGCCCAGGTAAACATTCTTGCTGCCGTCCACATAAATCGCCAGGCCGTCTTCATTACCGCTGCCGCCCAGGTAGGTGGAGTAGGTAATAATTCCGAGGCTGTTCAGGATGCTCAGGAAGGCATCGCTGGAGCCTTGCAGCCCGTTTGACACGGCGCCGCTGGTGACCGGGAAGTCGTCCGAATGCGTGGTGCCCGTGATGTAAACGTTGTTGCTGGAATCAATGGCAATGCCGCTCGCGCCATCGCCCTGGGTTCCGGCAAGGAATGATGTGAAAATCAGCGAGCCGCCCGCACTGATCTGGGTGACGAAAGCCCTTGGCATGCCGGGGCTAATTGCTGGGTTGGCACTGGGGCTGGCCGGGGGCGCGGGATGCGGAAAATCCAGAGAAGCCGTTGTGCCCGTCACCACCACTTTGCCGGTGGAGTCAACGGCAATGCCCGAGCCGCTGTCGGGGCCGGACCCACCCAGGTAGGAGGAGAAGCTCAACGTGGGGTCAATAATCAGCGGAAGGCGCTTGTCATATTTGCCCACGGCAAAACCCACTTGATTGCCGCGCGCCAAAATAAACTTTCCCTCAAGGTTGTGCCGGCCTTCACTGTCAGCCGTCCGCACCGTCTGATACACCTGGGGTTGGCGGAAGCGCAGGACGCCATTAGCCCCTTGAATTACCAAATCACCGTTGCCATCCACTGCCAATGAAGCTTTCCGGCTCCCCTGGCTCATTCCCTGAAGGTCGAACGCAATGCCAATGGTCCGCGGGTTGGCGCCCGGCTTGACCACAAAATCGTATTCCAGCTGCTGCTGGCTGCTGCCGTAGTAAACCAGGTCCACCCCCGGATAGACATCGCGGTACGTCACCCGGCCATAGTTCGGAACCTTGGTCAGCCATTTTCGTGAATCGTTCCCAACATAGTAATTGATCCTGCCGGGAAGCAGGTTGTCGCCGGCGGGCTGGACGGATGTGCGCGCTCCTGCCAGCTTCATGCGCAGTACGCCGGATGATTCCGCTTCCGCCTTCGCGCGTTGTCCGGGCAACAAAGAACCTGACGGCTGCGAGGGTTTATATAGCGACAGGACGGATTCGTCTGGAGTCAGGAAAAAGGTGTACCCGCGGCCCTGCGAAGTGAATTTTACCTTCGGATCGGTCTGTCCCTGGTTGGGTTGAAAGCTCAAGGGAAGCTTGCTGTAGGAGGCAAGTTGACGCGCGCGGGCCGCGTCTGTCGCGGATGGGCTGCGGCTCAGCGCAGTTTGGCTGGCGGCCGCACTCGGCGTTTCATTACGTCCGCCAGGCGCCGGGCCCGCTCCCCAGGCAAGCGTGGTGATAGCCGCCCACATCACGAGGGGCGCCGCAATTTTGCTTCCCCCCCGCCGCGGTAGAATGAGATGGAATCGCATAGAAGCCTCCACTTGAACCGCCAACAGCGCGCAGGGCGCTGGCACGTTGATGAGAGTGCCAGTACTCCAGACCAACCGAAAACCGGCATCGCCTGATTATCTAAAGAAGATAAATTGTCTTGAGTTGGCTATCTGACCACGGAATTGTGCCACCAGCCCATTGCGCTGTCAAGAGTTACAGAAAACTATTTAAATCCAGCGAGTTGTCCCCAGCCTGCCATTTTTCCATTTGGGAATCAGCGGCCACCCTGCCGACGATGCCGTTTAGCCGGTCTCCCGGGCAGAGAAGCTGGCGAGCGGGTGTGCCGGCGGGTCCGTTCCATCATCTACCACAGCGAGGTTGGTAATGGTGTCATTAACCCATTCCAAATGACACCGCCACGGCGCCATGGGCTTGATTGCACCGGAAGGCCAATTTCACTATAATGCCTCTGTTACCCCAAGGAATTGGAACCAACACTATGGCTTCGCCGATTGTCCAAAAGCTGCAGGCTGAAATTCAGACCCTGGAGCACGAACTGAATCATGAGCTCCCCAAGGAGCTGAAGCGTGCCCGCGCTCTCGGCGACCTGAGCGAAAACGCCGAGTACAGCATGGCGAAGGAGCGCCAGGACTTCGTCAGCGCGCGCCTGATGCAGCTGAAGAATCGCCTGGCAGACCTTTCCATGATCAACATGAACAATATTCCGCGGGACCGCATTGCTTTTGGTTCCAAGGTAACTTTGTATGATGTTGATCGCGATGTGGAAATTGAATACCGCCTGGTGACCAGCGAAGAGGCCGACGTCAGCAAGGGGTTAATTTCCACCACCTCCCCTATTGGGCGGGGCCTGATGGGCAAGAAGGCGGGTGACACGGTTCAGATCACCACGCCGAACGGTTCCCGCGAGTTTGAGATCCGCTCCGTCCTGACCTTTCACGAGCAGCCTTAGGATCTTCCCGCGGCCGCGCTCCGGCCGGGAGCGCCAGGGTCCTTCATGATTACGCAAAAAATCGGCGAGACTCTTCAGAGTGTGCTTGATGGCGTTGTGGCGGGCTTTGCCGCCAGCGGCATCAATCCCAATTTCCTTACCTTCATCGGTTTTGCCATCAATTGCCTGGCCGCTTACCTGTTCGCCTATGGCTTCTTTGCCTGGGCCGGCGCCACCATTATTCTGGCGGGAATTTTCGATATGACCGACGGCCGCGTGGCTCGCCTCTCCAAGCGCGTCACGGCGTTCGGAGGTTTTTACGACTCGGTCCTTGACCGCTACTCCGATCTTTGCCTGCTGATCGGGCTGCTGATCTACTACAGCCGCATTAATCGCTATGCCTACGTCGTGCTGGTGGCCGTCTCCATGATTGGCTCCGTCATGGTCAGCTACACCCGGGCCCGCGCCGAAAACCTGATCAAGACCTGCAAGGTGGGATTCATGGAAAGGCCGGAGCGCGTGGTGCTGACCATCATTGGAGCGCTGTTTGACCGTATGGCGCCCGTGCTTTGGCTGATTGCCGTCCTCTCCAATGTCACGGTGATCCATCGCATTATGTTCACGCGCCAGGAGGCGGCGAAATTAGCCCCGCAACAAACAGCGTCGTGAACTTTGGCTTCCTTTCCAAATTTAAGTCTCGTAGGGGCACCCCTCGTGGGTGCCCTTCCGGTGGGCACCCACGAGGGGTGCCCCTACGAGACGAAGATTACTGTCAATGAAGCAGCGCAAATCGCTCCCCACGGGTCATTCTGAGGCTCCATGGTGGCAACCCATCAATTCGACGCCCAGGCCCGCAACATGGTGGACCTGCAGCTTCGCCGCCGCGGCCTTCGCGATGAGCGCGTTCTGGAAGCCATGCGCCTGGTTCCCCGCCACGAATTCGTTCCGGCGGAGTTGACGTACGCCGCGTATGAAGACCGGCCGCTGCCCATCGGCGAGCATGAGACCATTTCCCAACCCTACATTGTGGCGGCCATGACGGAAGCGGCGCGCGTCACCGCCACCGACAAGGCTCTGGAAATCGGCGGAGGCAGCGGCTACCAGGCTGCCATTCTGGCCCAACTGTGCGCTTCGGTTTGCATGGTTGAAATCAATCCCCGCCTGGCCCAGGAATCTCGCCAGCGCCTCGAGCGTTTGGGATACGCGAACGTGAAGGTTTTCGAGGGCGATGGAAGTGAGGGCCTGGCCGCCGAAGCGCCTTACGACGTGATTATCGTGAGCGCCGGAACGCCCGGCATTTCCCCCATTCTAATTGGCCAAATGGCCGAAGGCGCGCGCCTGGTGGCTCCCGTGGGAGGCTTGCACCAGCAACAACTCTTGCTGCTCTACAAAGAAGGCGGCGAGATCACCACTCGCCACCTGGACGCGTGCAAGTTTGTTCCCCTGATCGGCAAAGGCGGCTGGGCGGGGGGAAGCTAGAGGCAGGTGTCAGGTGTCAGGTGCCAGGTATCAGGGAAAAGCAGGTGCCAGGTGCCAGGGGTCAGGTGTCAGGGGAAAGCAGGTTCCAGGGAAAAGCAGGTGCCAGGGGGCAGGTGTCAGGGAAGAACGGCGAACACGTATCAGGCGTGAAGTATTGATTGCGGGAGAAAGGCGGCAATGCCGCGGCCTGTGCTGGCACCTGACACCTGACACCTGACACCTGGCGTTTCGCCCCGACACCTGACACCTCCTTCCAGGTTCTGCTATAGTTGCGCAGGAATCAGGAATCAGAATTAAGGAGTTGGGGCTGACACCTGGCACCTGCTTTCCCTGACACCTGATACCTGACACCTGACACCTTTCCTCCATGCCCGAACCGTTCCTGAGCATCGTGATTCCCGCTTACAATGAGGCCGCGCGCATTGTCGGCTCACTGGAGGCAATTCAGGAGTACGCGCGTTCCAAGGCCTTCCCCGTTGAAATCATTGTGGTCGACGATGGCTCCACAGACAACACGGTGGAAATCGCCTCGCGCCAGCCGGGGATTCGCGTGCTGCGCAATCTGCGCAACCGCGGCAAGGGATTTTCCGTCCGGCACGGTATGCTGGAAGCGCGCGGCGAGCTGCTGTTGTTTACGGATGCTGACCTCTCCGCCCCTATTGAGGAAGCGGACAAGCTGCTGGCGGCACTCGAATCCTCACGCGCGGATGCCGCCGTGGGTTCGCGAGCCCTGCAGCGCGAGCTGATTGGCGACCACCAATCGCCCTTTCGCGAATGGGGCGGCCGCTTCTTCAATCTGCTGGTCAGGATTTTCACCGGGCTCAGGATTCACGACACACAATGCGGCTTCAAACTCTTCCGGCACGCCACCACCCTGCGCGCCTTTGAGCTCCAGCGCGTTGACCGGTTTGGTTTCGATCCGGAAATCCTGTTCCTGGTGCAGCGCCTGGGAGGCAAATTGGTGGAAGTCCCCGTGCGCTGGAATCACAATCCCGCCACCAAGGTGCACTATCTGCGCGATTCGCTGCACATGACGCTGGATCTTCTGGTACTGAGGTGGAGGGCGTTGACAGGTCAATATCAGAACTGATTTTGGCGAGTCCGCAGATTGCGCAAATCTCGCAGATTTTGGCTGGATAATGTCATCGTTCGGATTTGAATCGATCCTTCCAGGGTCGGCTGGCGCAGGCACCCGCCTTTTGCCGTCTGCGATTCCGCGTCAGAGCTTTACCGCTGGTTCCGCGTTGACGCCTGTCCCATAAATATGGGAAACTGTTCTCATGAAGACGACACTGGAAATTCCCGATCGCATTTTTCGCCGGGCAAAGTCCGCGGCGGCCGAGCGCGGAGTCCCGCTGCGTGAATTTGTGACGCAAGCGGTTAAGGAAAAGCTGGCGGCCGGCTCCACCCCTCCCGAAAGACCCTGGGTAAAGCACATGGGCAAACTGAAGCATCTGCATGAGGAGACGGAGCGCATCAACCGCCTGATCGAAGCGGACTCCGAAAAAATCGATGCGGAGATGTGGCGTTGATCCTGGATACCAACGCCTTGTCGGCCGCTGCCGACCGTGATCCCGCCGCACTGGATTTGGTTGCCAGGGCCGAGCGCCTGGCGGTTCCGGTGATCGTCCTGGGGGAGTATCGGCTGGGCATCGCGCAGTCGCGGCGACGAACCGAATATGAGAACTGGCTGCGGGAGTGGACGGGGACAGTGACCGTCCTCGACATCGACGAGGAGACCACACATCACTACGCCGCCATTGGCTTGGAGCTCAAAAGATCAGGCAAACTGATTCCCGCTAACGACCTCTGGATTGCCGCACTCTGCCGCCAGCATTCCTTGCCGCTCCTAAGCCGGGACCGCCACTTTGATGTGGTGAAGGGCCTTGACCGAATCGCTTGGTGACGGGCTTTCATCCTATAGGGGAAACGGGGACGGTCAGACTTTTCGCACCGGGCCGCGATACCGCGCCACCGCCGGATCAACCGTCAGCAGAACCAATCCTTCAACCATTGCCTGGGCCACGAGAATCCTGTCGAAAGGGTCCTTATGCAGGGGAGGCAGACTGTCGGTGGCCACGGCATGTTCGCTCGTGACATGCAGTTCAAGATAGCCGTTATCCCGCAGACCGCGCCGCAGCACTCGCGGGTCAACCCGAAAATCCCTGGCGCGACGTTTCCGGGTTTCCCATGATGCGCCATGTCCGCAATCGCTAGCCGTGCCACACGTGGCCTTGCCCCGTGCGCTGGGATTACTATCCCGCCGCCAAGGTGCACTATCTGCGCGATTCGCTGCACATGACGCTGGATCTTCTGGTACTGAGGTGGAGGGCATTGACAGGTCAATATCAGAACTGATTTTGGCGGGACGGAAACGCGTTTAATTTTGACCATGACCTATGATAGATTTGGAGGGTTGAATCGCCTTGCAAAGGCCGATGCGCCGGAGTGGGGAAGCACGGGGCGCCGAGCGAGAGGGGCATCTTGCAGCCCATCCAATACAATATTTTTGAGGTCTTGCCGGGCGGCAAGCCAGTCCTGCACTCTTCCGTGTTAGGGCTTGAGGCTGCCTGGCAGAAACTCTATGAGCTGGCGCAGCAGACGGCCAATGAATGCTTTGCGCAAAACCCAGCGACGCGCGAGATTGTCGGCCAGCTCAACGTGCCTCTGGCAGAGGAGCGAATGCGCAAACGGCTGTTCCAAATCGCTTACACCGAAAGCCTGGGATTTTCGAGAGCCGACGTGCTGAGGCACCGCGGATATAGCGTCACTACGGTGGTTGGCAATCAGAGCGCCGAGGTCGTCCTGACCAGCACCAAAGAGCATTACGATCTCTTCATCCTCGGCCATGCGGCAACGGAGGCAACAAGAAAAGAGATCGTCGCCTGGCTAAAGGCAAGATTTCCTGATGCCAGAATTCTCGCCTTAAATCGACCTCACCAACAACTCGGCGATGCCGACTTCAACGTGCGCCTGAACGGTCCAGAGACGTGGATGCCCGCTGTCGCCCAGGCGCTCGCTTAAGCAACCAACTTGTCGGCTCGCTCAGGGTGAACACCTCCTCAGGCGCAAAAGCTAAACAGACGTCGAAAAACAGGAGCCAGGCGTTAGAAGCCCGATACGGCCCGGGGTCACCTCACCCCAATTCACGCCTGCATTCCCAAGAACTCTCCGCATATGCGCTGCGTATTGTTGACCGTTTGATCAGGCGGTCGCAACAAGGATGATGATATAAACCTATGTCGCAAAAAAGGATTTCCAGCGGCGTGGTACACCAGCTGCCCGCAGACTTAAAAAAAGCACTTACATCCGACCCGCAAGTGCTAACAGCATGGGAGGATATTACGCCGCTCGCACGCAACGAGTGGATATGTTGGATTGAGTCAGCTAAAAAGGCGGAAACCAGAACCCGCCGGATCGAGTGGGGCTGTTCAAGCCTCAAGGATGGAAAACGACGCCCCTGTTGTTGGCCAGGATGCGCCCACCGCTGATTCCAAGAGGCTCAACTTGGATTGCGCCCGCGGACTGGAGTTGGCCAACTTCCGGTTGGCGCGTAAATCGTCCACGAAGCTCGCCGTGAAGAAATCAGTGTGGTGAATCCGGCGCCAGCAGCAGGATCTTCCCCATGCCGCCTTTCTCCCCCAGCACCTGTGCTTCTGCCGCATCACGCAGCGGCATCCGGCGGCCAATGGGCAAAACGAACTTGCCATCGCGCACGTCATCGGCAAACTCACGCACCTTGGAGGGATCAGGCTTCGCAAACACACGCGTAATCTTCACATCCGCAGATAGTCAGGCATGGGTCACACGGATTGCAACTTACGA
>Ga0206993_1159_pt1 | contig 12535 bp, 13 predicted proteins | sample Alteio_BWMinCont_7_FD_153499 | JGI IMG/M metagenome (GOLD analysis project Ga0206993, IMG submission 153499) | Enriched cells from forest soil in Barre Woods Harvard Forest LTER site, Petersham, Massachusetts, United States -... | ecosystem: Environmental > Terrestrial > Soil > Temperate forest >... | reverse complement strand
GCCTAAAGGTAACCGTCGAGATCTACATTGAGCAAATGTATGCCGAAGGCCGCGAACTCGCCGTACACGGCAGCTTTGCCCTCGTAGCTATCGACGAACATAAAAAACCCATAAAAATCATCAACTAAAAATCAGTTACCCTCTCGAGAGGGGCCAGGGGTGTGTTCTACAAGCGACAAACTGTACTATCACACAAGTGAAACACATGGTACTTTTACTACCGCAACCGTCCCGCTTGTGGCAACCATACAAGGTCAATTATGATAAGTACTGGGCAATAGCATAATTCCCCTTTTAAGAATTTGAATAGCTGATTGTTTTATTAACCCGAAAAATATTTCAATACATTTGCGGCCTAGAACACTTATCGAAATGAAAAACGGCCTTTTAATTGACATGGACGGTGTCATATACAGCGGTGAACAACTTATTCATGGTGCTGATCGCTTTATTAATGATCTGGTTAAATCTGATATCCCTTTTGCCTTCATGACAAACAATAGTCAAAGAACAAGCCTTGAGGTAGTCAGAAAGTTACAGCGACTTGGGATTACAGTCGAAACCCGCCATATTTATACAAGCGCGATGGCCACCGGAAAGTTTTTAGGGGATCAAAGCCCTAATAGTACGGCTTATGTTCTTGGCGAAGGCGGCCTGCTGACGAGTTTACACGAAAATGGCATTACATTGGTGGATTCTGATCCGGAATTTGTTGTGCTGGGAGAAGGCCGAAACTTTACACTTGAAATGGTGCAACGTGCTGTTGATATGATTTTAGCTGGCGCTAAGTTTATTACTACGAATCGCGACCCTTCACCAAAGAAACCGGGTTGGAATAACCTTGGGATCGCGGCAACTACAGCGATGATAGAGGAAGCTACAGGAAGAAAAGCCTTTGTAACAGGAAAACCGAGCCCCGTAATGATGCGGTCTGCCCGCAAATTCCTTGGACTGGAAACTGCAGAAACAACAGTTATTGGCGATACGATGGAAACCGATATACAAGGAGGGGTGCAAATGGGTTATAAAACAATCCTGGTATTATCAGGAATAGCCAGCAAAGAACAATTAGGCTATCATGCTTTTAAACCAGACATGATTGCCAGCTCTGTAGACAAAATCACTTTCCCTCTAAAGTGGTGGCAATAAGCAGCATAAGCTCTTTGCTACCGCAAGCGTCCCGCTTGTGGTAAACATGCAAAGCAATTAAATAAGCGTAGTAAGCATAAACCCACAAGCGGGACGCTTGCGGTAGCGGGGTAACGTCGTGTTCTTACCCCCCGCTGTCCGAAGTCTCCGACTTCGAACGACTATGCCTGTAGTTTGCAACTACAGGCCATACCCAAAACAAAAAAGGGGCTGATCGCTCAGCCCCTTTTCTTTTAAAACGTTGTCGGTACGTTATTGTGCGTGTAATTCGTCCAGCATAAAAAGCCAATGTCACCTCCCGGTAAGCCATCGCTGTCGGGGCTGTACTGGCTGGCTATGTAATTGGTTTGGGCGGTATTGTAATGGCGGTTCGCCACTTCAATACCCGGCCATATCTGGGCAGTCGGGCTGCCTTTTGGCGTACATGGCGGCGATACGGTTCCCATCATCAATTCATACTGATAATCGTAGCCGCTCAGCAACCTGCTGCTGTTAGCCGAGTAAATAGACAAGTTGCCCTGTATACCACAAGTATTTGCCGCATAGCTCAACCCGGTAAGCGAATACTGAAAATGCACATAATCATCATGCGATCCGCAAACCTCACCATTCATTGATCCGTCAGAAGCAATGTCCAGTGGTAATACATTATCAATCACGGTTATTCCGGCTTGATAAACTGTTTGGTCATCTTCAAAAACACCAATGGCAATTTTTGCCCATCCTTCCGAAATATTCCAGTTGTTATTATACCCAGGATTGGTAGCGTTATTGATGTAATTGTTCTTCATATTATTCAGGAAGTTCACAAACTGGGTGTTCTCGGCAGTTGTCCAGCCGCCTGCTGCGCCGGTAGTAGGCACATAATATTTAATGATCTCAGCCGCTGCCGCGAAGGTAGGCGCCGCCCACGATGCTTCCAGATAAGCCTGGTTAGGGTTATCCCCCGTAACACTAAAATTTTGGAAGGCATTGGCCCAACCATCGAGCATTTGCTTTACGGTAGTAGCGTAAGATGCCGTTCCGGTTTTACTCCAACGCAACGCCAGCGCATAACATAGCAAGGCATCGCCCTTAAAACTGATCTCATCAGGCGTGGTTACGCCGCCAGCCACATTTACGGTAGCTTTATAATTACCGCTCGGGCTATGGGTATTGCAATAGTTAAGCACATACTGGTAAGCTGCTAACCTACCGGCATCACCGGTGTTAGCCTGGTTGGCGACATAGTCCAGCGTTTGTTGAGTATTTAAAATGCCGGGGTGTATAAATCCGCTGGCATTGGCTGCCGCTTTAATAGGGGTAGTTTTTGATGCAGGGTTTAAGGTATTGCTAACCGGTTGTGCCGATTTTTTACACTCATATAAAAACAAGCTGAACAGCAAACCTAAGGCAATAGCAGTCCCGGTACGAAATTTTTTAATTTTCATGGTTTAAAGGTTATTGATTTATAAATGAAATACTTACTTAGGGGCTGCAGCCGATAATTGGTTTATATACTAATGTAGAATTCATAATAAGCAAAACCTATAATTACTGCGACAATATTTACGATAACGTTTTCGCCATAGCTAATATAAAAAGTTAATAAATAACCAATTAACTGTTATCACGATGACGTTCATCCGATGTCCGAAGTCTCCGACTCCGGACGACTGTGCTCCTGGTTTTCAAAATAGTTTTTTAATATTTGTAAGTAAACAAACGTTTACTTACTTTTGTGCCATGCGTCCAAAGAACTTAATAAAAGAAGAAGCCATCCGCAGTATCGCCCTGCAAATCATCGCCGATGAAGGCCTGGAAAACCTCAGCATGCAAAAACTGGCCAAGGCTGCAGGCATTTCACCCCGTACCATTTACATTAAGTACGAAAACAAAGAAGACCTGTTGGTAAAGCTTTTTATTGAAGAAGTATTAGGCGCATACGAAAAAGCAGTATTAAAAAATTTCGATCCAACTATGCCTTTCACCCAAGGCGTGCAAAAGCTTTGGTTAAACGGATTTGATTACCTGATCAACAACCGCCATGCCTTCGCGCTGCTGCAGCATGGCAAAGCATCGCCTTTATTAAATCGCGCCTATCAGCAGAAAAACATTAAAGAAGGAGATTTTTTTGGGCCGATACAGCAATTTTTAACATTGAATGTAGATGCGGGTATTATTAAAAATTTCCCACAGGAAGTACACCGGGCACTGCTATTTTCACCAATGCTCAACCTGGTTGCTGAATATTTCGACTACCAAACCCGCCCTCAACAAATCATCACCCCCGAAACCATATTAGCATGCTGCGAGGCGGTAACTCAAGGCATCCTCATCCAAAAAAAATAAAAACAATGAGCTCAATCAACAATAAAACAATAGCTATAGTAGGCGGCGGCCCCGGCGGATTAACCCTTGCCCGCCTGCTGCAAATGAATGGCGCCAACGTAAAAGTATACGACCGCGACCTCAACAAAGATGCCCGTGTACAAGGCGCCACGCTCGACCTGCACGAAGAATCAGGTTTGCACGCATTACAACAAGCCGGACTAATGGATGCCTTTAATGCCAACTATCGCCCCGGTGCGGATGCCCTGCGCATAGCCGATAAAAACGCCAATATTTTGTGGGACGATGACACCACCCCACGCGAAGAAACCCACCGCCCCGAAATTGACCGCGGGCCACTCCGCAAAATCCTGCTCGAATCATTGCAACCCGATACCGTGGTATGGGACAGCAACTTTTCATCGCTAACCCCTGAAGGAAAAGGTTGGAAACTCCATTTCAAAAACGGGACTTCAGCTACCGCGGATATTGTAATTGGTGCCGATGGCGCAAACTCAAAAATCCGCCCATACATCACCCCTATCAAACCTTTTTTCGCAGGGATGACAGCTATTGAAGGTGCGGTTTACAATGCCGAAGTAGCCAGTCCGAAAGTATTTAAGTTATTAAACGATGGTAAAATATTCGCCATGAGCGATTCTAAATCACTTATCGTAAGTTCAAAAGGTGATGGCAGTATGACTTTTTACCCGGGCTTTAACTCCACCGAAAACTGGAGCAAGGATAGTGGGATAGATTTTAACGACAAAGCGCAGGTATTAGCCTGGTTTAAACAGGAGTATGATGGTTGGGACGAAATATGGCAGGAAATTTTTGAAAACGCCGAACCCAAATTCATCCCTCGCCCGCAATACTGCATGCCGCTCGATCAAACCTGGGAAGCTCTGCCCAACCTCACCATGCTGGGTGATGCCGCCCACCTAATGCCACCCTACGCCGGCGAAGGTGTTAACATGGCGATGTTAGATGCGGTAGAATTAGCCGAATGTTTATTGAATGATAAGTACACCGATACCAAATTAGCCATTGCTGCTTACGAAACCCAAATGCGTAAAAGAGCATCCGAAATCGCTGCGTTAACTTTAGAATCAACAGCTGCATTACACTCGCCAGATGCGATCAATTATTTGATTAACATCATCAGCGGGTCACACCCGGAATGATGATGGTGTAGCGCTGGTTTGCTTTTTAAAGAAATGGTTAAAATGGGCAGGCTCATCAAATCCCAGGCAATTGCTTATCTCGGCAATGTTCCAATTGGTGTGCAGCAATAGGGCTTTGGCTTCAATGACGATACGCTCAAAAATAACTCCGGTAGTGGTTTTACCGGTGGTAGCGCGGATAGCGCGGTTCAGGTGGTTAACATGCACACAAAGTTGCTCGGCATAATCCTTTGCCGAACGCATTTTTAGCTGTTGCGAGGTCGACTCAATCGGGAACTGCCGCTCCAGCAAATCAGTAAACACGGCGGTTATCCGCGCATTGGCATCAGCATATGGGTATAGGCTCTCTGATGGTTGCATTTTCAGCGCGAAATGCACCATCTCCATAATATAACTGCGGATCAGGTCGTACTTAAAAGGATAATCGCTGGCGATCTCCGAGGTGATTTTTTTGAATATCTCGGTGATCTGCTCATCCTGCACAGCATTCAAATTATAAACTGCATTTGCACCGGGCACAAACATTGGCAAATATTTTACCTGGCTACGAATATGGTCGCTAAAAAAAGCTTCCTTAAAAATACAGAAGTAACCGGTACTCTCCTCGTCAACCCGTTCAAATTTATAAGGCACCAGTGGGTTAAAAAACATCAGTGTCGAACCCGATACCTCCAAACTCTTATCCGCATAATGAAAAATATTCTCACCCCTCAACAATGAAATCTTATAAAAATCACGACGTGCATATTTAGGCGTGGCCCCGCTTTTACGGGTATCCTCCATGTTAAAAACATTAAAATGCCCGGTGTCCATTTTCAGGTCGCCAGGTGTTTTATCAAATTTATGCTGATAAAATTCTTCGAGCGTTTCAGTCTTTGGCATATTACTAAATTAAAACATTTTGGTGGATAATCTCTCTACTTAACTTATCCCTATTGTCATTTCGAACGAGGTACGAGAGAGAAATCTTCTTCAAGCACAAAGCAAACTATGCAAGTCGAATAAGATTCCTCCCTGCGGTCGAAATGACATCCATTTAAGCCGGAAAATCGGTACTAAAAGATAACTCCTTCCATTGCTCTAATTCACCTTTTATCAGCTCTAATTTCGCGTTAGCCCTGGCGTAAGCATCAGTCCCCATAAACAAACGTACCGGCGGGTTCGGGTTTTCAGCTAAAGCAATAAAAACCTCTGCCGCTTTATTCGGGTCGCCTGCCTGCACACCATCCCTTTTTTGATAAAGCGCGAGCGAATCCCTAACCGACTCGTAAGCATCAATCTTATTCTTCGATACCACCAGCGACGCTCCGCTCAAAAACTCTGTGCGAAACGCACCCGGTTCAGCAACAGTAACTTTAATGCCGAAATCACGCACTTCCTCGGCCAAAACCTCCGTAAAACCAACCACCGCGAATTTAGTAGCCGCATACATGCCCCAACCCATAGCCGCCGCGAAACCGGCTATTGAGGCGATATTAATAATACTGCCCGAACCCTGCGCACGCATAAACGGCAACACATGCTGTACCACGTTAATGGTAGCGAAAACGTTAATATCAAAGCAGTCTTTTATTTCTTTGTCTGATAATTCCTCTGCCGCGCCGCCAATACCGTAGCCCGCGTTATTCACCACCACATCAATACTGCCAAAATGCTTATGCGCTTTTTGTACCGACTCCCAAATAGAGTCATTATCAGTCAGATCAACTTCCAATGCTAAAAAATCCTCATGCTCGCCAACCACATCCTGTAATTGCGCCGCCGACCGCGAAGTAGCCGCAACCCTATATCCCTCAGCCAATAACTTTTTCACCAGCGACAATCCCAACCCTTTTGATGCGCCGGTAACATACCATACTTTATTTGCGTTCATCATCTTACTTTTCATGATACAAATATCAGCCCATGTTATGAATAATTGCTTACGCATATCAAACCAATACTTGTACAATTCAAACAATTGATGATTTTAAAAGGAAGATTTGGGCGTTCCCTCCGGGCCGGGCTGTACGCTCATACTACACGAGGCATTAAGCGCGAAGGCCGGTATCCGCTTCCATCCCTAACGCAACTCAACTTCGCCAACGCGGGCAAAGGCTATCATGCTAAGGTACTCGAAGTATGAGGGCTGGCCCTAACGCTTATGCTTCGAGTGCCTCAGCATGACAACACGCCATAGCCTTAGTTTTAAAATCAATTAGATGGCGGGCAAATTTGCATCATCGTTACCACACTACTCGCTTCGTACGATTGTATTTCACCCGTTGGGCATGCAACCGCGTATGACCGGTATGTTAAATTGCGGGCTTTATCGCGGTTCGTCCAGCCTGTATTAATATTTTGCTGTATCCATGATAAGTATTGTTTTTGCCCTCCGTCGTTTATCAGCATCATTATATACTGGCCAAAAATAGCTTTCAACACACCCTGTTCATTAAAATCTCCCTCAGCAGGTAGTATCCCATTAACACACATGCTATTTTGAGTATAATTGGCAGCCAGCTTAGCATCAGCAAGGTAAGAGGTATCATTAGTTACTTTATAAAGCATAACCCCGGCTCCGATGGCTGTCCCCTGATTATAGGTGTAATCCTGGTATCCCGGCGCGCCATCACCTATCTTATGGTCGGCCACCTCACCGTTAGTTGCATTAAACAAGTTTGCCCTTGCCCACGCATATACCGATTTTGCTTTTACCAGATAGCTTGTATCCTTAGTGATTTGGTACAAGCGCACAGCCGCTATAACTGTTGGATAATTAATACATGCATTTTTGCCGCTATGCACAAAATCCCAAAACATCCCCCCTTCAACCGGGTCGTATGAGCCAGCCCATACACGGTTAAACCCTGCTATTGAATTTTGCAGATAAGCTGCATTCCCTGTAAGCTGGTTGGCCCTGGCTAAAGCAGTAACCCACCACATCATATCATCATAAATAAACCACGTGGTGGTATTATTCCAATTATAGTTATCATATTGATTTGCGCCGCCCGCGTATATATCAGTTATCATTTTAAGTTGGGCAGTATCATTGGTGCGCTGGTAAACATCCATAGCCAAATCCCAGTAAATGGCCTGTGTCCATATTGCACCCAGTGCATTTTTGTCGGTAGTGCTATAATAAAGCTTTGCCGTAGGACTATAAAAATATTGGTTAAAAGCAGTGTAGGCGGTATTGGCATCGCTTAACGTAAAATTCACAATTTTAGTAGTTGGTACTGGTTTTAATGTTTGCGGTGGCGGCATGTGGTAAGGCTTAGCACAGCCCATGCAAGCAAGCCATAAGCTGAATGGTAAAATGCAAATCAATTTTTTCATAATAAAGGTTTGTTTCATAATTATAGGTTAGTGAATTGGTTTATTATTATTTGCTTTATATAAAGCTGGTTTAGCGCGTATCTGGGGTTTCGCTTAGCAAGGATAGGTTTCGGGTATTAACAAAACGGTTAAAAAAGTGGTTAATACCGAGATTAATTCATTAACCACCTTTTTCCTTAAACGCAATCAATTTCGATTAATGAAAATAGCTTGCGACAGAAATAATTTGCACAATTAAATTATTATCCATTACTTTGAATAACAAAGTACTTTTAAATGAAAGAAGAAGAACTTCACAACGAGCTGGCATCCATTCGCAACATCATGGAACGCTCCTCAAAATTTATATCGCTGAGCGGTTTATCAGGGATATTAGCTGGCGTGTATGCGCTGATTGGGGCTACGGTAGCTTGGTTTGTTATCAAAGATCATCCTACAGCGTTTGTACATACTCCGCCAGGAACATTTGATTTTGAGATTTTTTTTAATCTGATATCGGTCGTTGAGTATCTTATAATGATAGCAATAGCTGTGCTGTTAGCTTCAATAATTACCGGGGTGATCCTATCCATTCGCAAAGCAAAACAAAAAGGCGAATCCGTTTGGAATAAAACAAGCCGTTTACTTTTATTAAATGTAGCCGTTCCATTATTAACAGGATTTGCTGTAATAATAATGTTATTCTTTAAAAGTGATTTAACCTATACAGTTTCCACCATGTTGGTCTTTTACGGCCTCGCCCTTTTCAATGCAAGTAATTTCACATACACTGATGTTAAGTACTTAGGTATAATTGATATTTTATTAGGTTTGGCAACGGCCTTTTTTCCCGAGTACAGCCTTTGGGCATGGGCCATCGGTTTCGGCGTACTGCATATAATTTATGGTAGCATCATGTACTTAAAATACGATAGGTGAAGATCCCCTTTGAAAAATTAGACAAGGCATTTGAGAACCGCGTAAGGTTACAAATTATGAGCGTACTGGTAGTAAACGACCGCTACGATTTTAATTCATTAAAAGAACTGCTGGCTGTTACCGACGGCAACCTGGCATCGCATTTAAAAGGACTCGAAAAAGAAGAATACATACTCGTGAACAAGTCATTCCTGGGCCGTAAACCCAATACCAATTACGTAGCAACTGCCAAAGGTAAGCAAGCATTTAAACAACATTTAGATGCCCTGGAACAATTTATAAAATCAACAAAATCATAAACTATATTTTTTTACCTATTTACTTTGAATTACAAAGTACTTTTAAAAAACAAACACAATGGATGAATTAGAAAAACCCGCAGGAATAATGACCTGGTTCAAGGAATCAGTTACCGTTAAATTAGCTTTTATTGGATTATTAATCGTCGTATTGCTTATCCCCTCTTCAATGGTGGATAACCTGATCAACGAGCGGTCTGATAGGCAACAGGAAGTAATTAAAGATATTTCCTATAACTTCTCCGGCAACCAGCAAATCAAAGGCCCGGTTTTGGTTATACCCTACAAGGCACAAGTAAAAGATTTTGATCAGGCCGGAAAAGAAGAAACTAAAGAAGTAGTTGAAAACCTGTATATCCTCCCCGATGACCTCAATATTAAAACCCGGCTCAATACCGAGATTATGCACCGTGGTATTTATGAGGCCGTAGTGTATAAAACAACCGTAAAAGTAAGCGGCAACTTCGCCAAAGCCGATCTCAATTCGCTTGGCTTAACCGCCGATCAGCTGATGTTAGATAAAGCTAAGATCACCTTTAGCATCTCCGACTTAAAAGGATTAAAAACCAACCCTATTGTAAAAGCCGGCACACAAATGCTAACAGCATCGCCTACTTTCAATAACCAGGCCTTATTTACCGATGGTCTGCAAGTTGCCGTAAACCTAACCGGCATTAGCGACCAAACCCTGCCGTTCGATTACTCGCTCGACTTAACAGGCAGCGACGAACTTAGCTTTTTACAATTAGGCAAAACAACCGATGTGGAGGTAAATGGCAACTGGAACAGCCCTAGTTTTGATGGCCGCGCGTTACCCGACACACGCAAAATAAACGATACTGGTTTTAACGCCCACTGGCGGATGCTATACTACAACCGGCCCTTCCCGCAACAATGGGCTGGCGATGATACGCTGTTAAACAACCACGCCAAACAAACCCAGGCTACCTTTGGCGTAAAGCTGCGTTTGCCGGTTGATGAATATCAGAAAACAACCCGCACCAGCAAATACGCTATCCTCATCATCCTGCTTACCTTTATTTCATTGTTCCTAACCGAACTCATCCGCAAACAGCGCATCCACTCCTTCAACTATATACTGATAGGCGCCGCCATGATCATTTATTATATCCTGCTCCTTTCATTCTCCGAACAGATTGGCTTTACCGGCGCATACCTTGTGGCATCTGTTGCAACGGTAGGGCTTATTACTGTATTCATCTCATCACTGCTGAAAAACAAAATCGCCGCGGCTGTATTCGCTTGCATTTTGTCAGTGTTTTATGTATTCATCTATGTTATTATCCAGCTAGAGGATTTCGCATTGATGATAGGCAGTATCGCGTTGTTCATCATCATAGCTGTACTCATGTATTTCAGCCGAAAAATAAATTGGGATAAACATTAATGGATAGTCCCTCTATAATTAATTATAGAGGGACTATCTCCAATCACAGTTTTCTAAACAGAATCTTACACGCCTATAATCTTATATTATGAAACAGATATTAAAATGGGTGATATTACCCTTAGGAGTAGTTTCAGCAGCGTTTTTATTATACATGCATTTTGAGATTACTACCTATACGGATCGTACAATTACAAATTATGCACATGTTACTGATTATAGAATTATATCAGAAGTTCATGATGATTCCCAGTGGTATGTAAAAATATGGATTGATGGAAGAGACGGCGAAAGACTGTTAAAAATATGCCCATTCAGATATGGCGAAAACGCATTCGATTTGAAAAGTTATTTCATCAATGATTACATAAAACGAAAACCAAATTGCTGGTATTACCTCAAAAAAGGTCAAGGGCCTTACGGCTACATTTTATATTGTCTAAATAATAACAAAAGCGACTTAGAGATATATGAATTGTTTGGAGATTAATTAACCGAATCTAGCCTCTATCACACCCCGCTGTACGAAGTCTCTGACTTCGTACCATTAAGCCTGTAGTTTGCAACTACAGTCACCCGGGCAACCAGGACTAATCAACAAACATTATTCTCGGGATTATGGATCAAACAATACACCATATTCTTTAATAAATTGGTATAAATATTAACCCCTTCTTTAATTTCATCCACAAAAATATACTCATTCGCCATATGCGAGCGCGCCGAATCACCGGGCCCCATCTTTAATGATGGCACATCCAGCCAACCCTGGTCAGAGCTAGTTGGCGACAGGTAAGTTTTACGCCCAAGGGCAATCCCAGCCCTCACCAAAGGGTGAATCTGATCAATGCAGGAAGGTTTCACAATCCCCGGCCGCGCGAATACATCACTGATGGTATGATTTTTTATAATGGCTAAAACCTCACCCACATTATAACAATCATTCAACCGCACATCCACTGTAAAATGGCATTCAGAGGGAACGATGTTGTGTTGGATGCCAGCCTTTATTTCGGTAACCGTCATTTTTATATCTCCCATAAACCCAGAACGCTTCGGAAAATGAAACGAACTGAACCATTGAATGTCTGCCATTGCTTTATACAAAGCATTATCACCTTCGTTTCTGGCCGCGTGGCCTGCTGTGCCGTGGGCTGTACAATCCAATACCATGCAACCCATTTCGGCAGTTGCCAGTTGCATTTGTGTTGGCTCACCCACTATGGCAAAATCTATATGACCAAGCAGCGGCAATACTGCTTTTAATCCATTTTCGCCGGTATTTTCCTCTTCAGCGGTAGCGGCAAAACATAAATTGTAGCACAAATTAGGGCTATTATAAAAATAACGGAACACCGCCAGTAACGAAACCAGGCATCCCCCGGCATCGTTACTACCTAAACCATATAGCTTTCCGTCGCGCTCTTCGGGCAAATATGGGTCGCGGGTATAACCTTCATTGGGCTTTACCGTATCGTGGTGCGAGTTTAACAGGATGGTAGGTTTTTGTGGATCGTAATATTTATTGAAAGCCCAGATATTGTTACGCAATCGATGGGTGCTCATATCCCTGTTTTCTATAAAAGCTTGTATCCAATCTGCTGTGTTATCTTCCTCGCCGCTAAACGAAGGTGTAGCGATCAATTGTTTTAAAAGCATTAACGCGTCATCAGCAAGGTGCGACAATTGCTGATCTCCCACTAAAATTTCATCAATTAACTGAAGTGACATATCGATATTTTTTAAATTTTAAAATCTTTTAGTTGTGGTTCACTGGTTTAAACAGCATGGCTGTACACAGGCAATTATGCCTGTTTTTACTTTCGAGGATATTGTGATTAACACAGCTTTTGCATCCTTCCCAAAAAGATTCATCATGCGTTATTTCGGAATAGGTTACCGGTTCAAAGCCCAGGCGGGTATTTAACTTCATGATGGCCATACCC
>Ga0206993_1138_pt1 | contig 12630 bp, 12 predicted proteins | sample Alteio_BWMinCont_7_FD_153499 | JGI IMG/M metagenome (GOLD analysis project Ga0206993, IMG submission 153499) | Enriched cells from forest soil in Barre Woods Harvard Forest LTER site, Petersham, Massachusetts, United States -... | ecosystem: Environmental > Terrestrial > Soil > Temperate forest >... | reverse complement strand
GACATCACGAGTCTGGTCCAGAAGACGGTGACTGAGTCAAAGGTTGAGGGAGGAACCTGCTTCATCTTTGCAGCTCACACCACCGTGGCCATCCTGATCAATGAGAATGACGACCCCGCTTTGCAAAAAGACCTCGATGATTTCCTGAAGTCATTGGCGCCGCGAGACGGCCACTATCACCACAACGATGGCAATTGTGATGCCCACCTGAAGGCTGCCGTGATCGGAAGCTCAAAGTCGCTGCTCGTGGAAGAAGGCCAACTGGTCCTGGGCCGTTGGCAGGGGGTCTTCCTGTGCGAATTTGATGGCCCGCGCAGTCGCGAGTTGAAAATCAAAGTTGTGCCCGACTGAAGTTGCCGGGTGTTCGCTGATTTCGAACTGGAAGCTCGAAAATGACCGTCCATTCCATTTCCGATAAACCGTCCCTCGGCGTTTACATGCAGGTGCCGTTTTGCGCGTCGAAATGCACCTTTTGCAATTTCAGTTCGTCCGTGGAGCGCAGCACGATCTTCGATCAATACACCCGGATGCTGGAGCGGGAATTGGCAGATTATCTGAATCTCGATTCGTTGTGCGGGATCTCGCCCAACTTCATCTCGCTTCCCGTGGATTCGATTTACATGGGCGGTGGAACGCCTGCACTGTTGGGTGAGGAGCGTCTGCGGCACGTCGCCCACAGCTTGCAGGATCACCTGCAGTTGGGCGCGGAGGTCGAATTCACATTGGAAACCACGCCCGGCTCCGCGAGCGTCAGCCTGCTCCAAGCGCTGCGAGCGATGGGCATCAACCGTCTCAGCATCGGCGCGCAAACTTTTGACGAGCAGGAACTCAGCGCGGTTGGCCGGTTGCACACTGTCCCTGACACTTCTGACCTTGTCTGCCAAGCGCGTCAGTCGGGTTTCCCAAACATCAGTCTGGATTTGATTGCCGGGCTGCCTCACCAAACAGAGAAATCTTTTCGCCGCAGTCTGGAGACCGCGGTCAGATTGGGGCCGGAACACATTTCTCTGTACCTGTTTGAGGTTGATGAAAAAAGCCGGCTAGGAAAAGAAGTGGTTCACGGCGGGAATCGTTATCAAGCCGGCGCCGTGCCGGGCGACGATTTCATGGCGGATGCTTACGAATCCGCCTGTGCGTTCTTTGCAAGCGAAGGCTATAACCAATATGAAATATCCAACTTTGCCCTGCCGGGACATGAGTCACGCCATAACCGAAAATACTGGCAGCTCGCGCCCTATTTGGGCCTGGGCGCGGGGGCGCACTCCTTCGATGGAACGCGGCGTTGGTCGAATCAGAGCAATGTACAGAATTATCTGGCGAAATTGGACGTGAGACAGTCTTGCATCGAAGAGTCTCACATGCTGACCACCGATGAACAGGTGGAGGAATTCTTCTTTCTTGGGTTGCGGCAGGTGGAAGGCGTCAACATGCAGTTGGCGAGCGAGCGCTGGGGAGCCGAGTACCTCACGCGTTGGACAGAAAAGATCCAAAGGCTTGAAGACGATGGCTGGCTGGTTTCGCACGATGGTTGGGTGCGCTTGACTCGCCCCGCTTACCTTGTCTCCAATGAGATTTTCCAGGAATTCGTTTCTGTGTGATGGCCGCAGGGCGCGGAAGCATCGAGGGCCGCGATAACTCTCGCGGCTTATTGCTGATCGGAGAATAGGAAATATGCCCGCAACAATCGTGGATTTGCGCAGCGACACCGTAACCAAGCCTTCCGATGCCATGCGAAAGGCCATGCACGACGCCGAAGTGGGCGATGACGTCTACCGCGAGGATCCCACCGTCAACCGCCTGCAGGATCGGGCCGCGGAAATCTTTGGACGCGAAGCCGGATTGTTCGTGGCATCGGGAACCATGGGAAATCAGGCCGCTATCAAGGTGCTGACGCGCCATGGGCAGGAGGTCATTTGCGAGGCCCGCTCCCATATTTATAACTTTGAAATGGGTATGATTTCTGCCTTTTCGGGAGCCGTCCCTCGCACCATTCATGCCGAAGACGGCATCCTGAAGTGGGAAATGATCGCTCCGCATGTGCGCGCCCGAAATGACCATCGCGCCCGCACCGGGCTGATCGAACTCGAAAACACATCCAACTTGGCGGGTGGTTCGGTCTATCCCTTGGTGGATGCAAATGAGATCGTTGACTACGCTCATGCCGCGGGACTGCCCGTCCATCTGGATGGAGCGCGAATTTTCAACGCCAGCGCCGCACTTGGCGTCTCCGTCCTGGAACTGACCCGGAAATTCGATTCGGTGATGTTCTGTCTTTCCAAGGGACTTGGAGCGCCCGTCGGGTCCATGCTGGTGGGCAGCAAGGAATTCATCGAGGAAGCGAGAATTGTGCGAAAGATGTTAGGCGGGTCCATGCGCCAGGCCGGAATACTGGCCGCCGCCGGACTGATTGCGCTGGAGGAAGGGCCCCGGCGGCTCCACATCGATCATACGAATGCAAGATTTTTGGCGGATGAATTGACCCAAATTCCCGGAATCAAAATTGACGCGCCCAAAGTGGTCACGAATATCTTGTTCTTTGACCTATCAGAATCAGGACTCACTGGCCCTGAACTATCAAAACGACTGGCGGCGAAAGGAATTCTGGCGAATGCTACCAATCCGAATGTGATTCGCATGGTCACCCACCTGGACGTTGACCGGGCCGGGTGCGAGCGGGCGTTGACCGTGCTGCGCGAAGTCATATCTCCGCGCCGGGTCGCGGCATCTTAACCAAATCTATTTCTTCATATCTTTACGCGCCTGAATCTTCGCCAGCATATCGAAGTAGTGCGTTCGATAACTGGGATCATCGGGTTCAAGCTGGGTGGCGATACGATACTCCTTCACCGCGCCGTCGATGTCGTCAAGTTTTTCCAGTGCGTAGCCAAGTCCATTATGGGCGTCGGCGTCACCCTGGTCATGGCGGATGGCCTCAATCATTTCTACGCGGGCGCGCTTCCATTCCTTCGCCATCAAAAAGGTAATGCCCATCTCACGGTGCAGATCGGCGTTTTCGGGATCGAGTTTCATGGCTTGCCGCAATGCTGTTACCGCTTCATCTGCTTGCCCCTGCCCGCGCAGTTGCACCGCCTGCTGGACCAGCCGGCGCAATTGAATCTTGTCTTCCGCCACGCTGGACGTTTCCTTTGCCGCCAACCCCGACGGCGCATCCACTGGGAAATCAATTCGAGCCTGGGCATTGGCCGCTGGCGAGATGAAATACCCCGCTTCCGGCTTGTCCGGGCACCGCACGTGAATGTAATGGTCACCCGGCTCGACGTCGGTAAGGATAAGCTTCCCCGAAGCGTCGGTTGTGCCCACCGTGTCCGCGTCCAGGTCAACCTTGCATCCTGCCCGTCCAGTCTGGACGCCAACGCTAGCGGGCTTTGCTGCGCGCTCGTGCGATGCTCCAAGTGCCAGCAGCGCCCCGAGCACCAGCCATGATGCCGAATATCGGAATGTTTTCGACAGAGTTATCGTCATGCGATTCCGTGAGTGGCGGCCAACGAGGCAGAAGGCCTCGTATCGTTGCGGCTTCCCACCCCTGCTGCTCGCACCAGCTTAGCACGGCTTGTCGGACCTGGGCACACGACACGCGTCGTTTTCTTGACGCCTCTCGGGTTGTGTTATAGCCTGAAATATGGACGGATTCGTGCAACTTCCGCCACAACCAGCGGCCAATTTGATGGTATAACGCATCTCCACAATGGTGCTGAATGGCGCGACGGCAGCCCTCTCAGTTTAAAATTTGCCATGCCCAAGATCGATAGCGAATTCGTCGAAAAGATACTTTCGGGTGATCGGCGCGCCATCGCCCGTGCCATTTCTGCGGTTGAGAATCGCGACCCGACAGCGGTTCCGTTGCTTCGCGAATTGTTTCCCAAAGCGGGACGTGCGCGCGTAATCGGATTGACGGGATCTCCCGGAGCGGGTAAGAGCACGCTGGTAGAAAAAATGGCGCAGGACTATCGCCGCGGTGGTGGACGCGTGGGAATTCTCGCGGTCGATCCCACCAGCCCTTACTCCGGCGGAGCCATCCTGGGCGATCGGGTTCGCATGCAAAGCCTCGCCCATGATCCGGGCGTTTACATCCGCAGTATGGCGACGCGCGGGCAGCTCGGTGGGCTTGCGCCCACCACCCAGGATGCGGTCACCATTCTGGACGCCTCGGGTTGCGATACTGTTCTGATTGAGACCGTAGGCGTGGGGCAGGATGAAGTGGAAGTTGCGCGCCTGGCGGACGTGACGGTTCTACTTCTGATGCCAGGATCGGGAGATGACATTCAAACCTTTAAAGCCGGCGTGATGGAGATCGCCGACATATACGTAATCAACAAGTCGGATCGCGCCGGCGCCGACCGGGTGGCACAGGAGGTCACGGCGATGCTCTCGCTGGCCACACGCGCGGATGGCTGGCAGCCTCCCATTATCAAAACCGTGGCGACTACGGGGCAGGGCATTGCGGAGCTTATCCAGGCCCTCGATGAGTTCCACGCCTTCAGCGAAAAGGGTGGCGTCACGAATCAGCGTCGCAAGGAACACTGGCGCTCGCGGCTTTTGGAATTGTTGCGGCAAACGCTATTCGAAAGAGCTGCTGCCGGCCCGCTCCACGACGGCTCAATTGATCGCCAAGTCGATGATCTGCTTTTGCATCGAACCGACCCGCATCAGGTGGTTGAGGGGATCATCGCTTCGCTGTTCTCCCGCAGCGCGGCTCGCGACGCGGCAATCCTGCCTCAAAGCGGCGAAATGAAAATCCATCATGTAGGCATCGCGGTGGAGTCGCTCGCCGCTGCCGTCCCGATTTTTCAGCGAGTGATCGGCCGCGCTCCCGACGCGGAAGAAACCGTTGCCGACCAGAAGGTTCGCGTTGCCTCTTTCCTTCTGGGCAATAGCCGCCTGGAATTGCTGGAGGCAACGGGCGGGGATTCTCCTATCGCGCGATTCATCTCGAAGCGCGGCCCCGGTATTCACCACCTGGCGCTGGCAGTTCCCGATTTGGCGGGAGCGCTGCGGATATTGGAAAGCAATGGGATGCGACTGATTGATCGTGAGCCTCGCATCGGCGCCGGCGGCGAACGGATCGCGTTTATCCATCCAGTCAGCACGGCCGGGGTGCTCATCGAATTGATTGAGGAATCATGAAACTTGGCGCATTTGATCTCCACGCGATTTCCGACGGAACTTTTCAGCTTGATGGCGGTCAAATGTTTGCGGTTGTTCCCAAGGTGCTTTGGGAGAAGCGAATCTCCGCTGACGAGCGCAATCGGATCCGGCTCGGCCTGAATTGCCTGCTGATCCGGACAGGCCGCCACAACATTTTGGTGGAAACAGGTATCGGTGATAAATTCGAGGCGAAATTCAACGACATTTATGGCGTGGACCACTGCAAAAGTGTTCCCGCCGAGCTCCAAAAGTTGAACCTGCAGCCTCAGGATATCGACATCGTGATCAATACACACCTGCACTTCGACCACTGCGGGTGGAATGTTCGGAGCGAGAATGGCAAACTTGTTCCCACTTTCCCGCGAGCGCGGTACTTTGTGCAACGCGGCGAATGGGAAGACGCGCACCATGCCACGGAACGCAATCGCGCCAGCTATGTGGAGCGCTTCTTTGCCGCCGCCGAAGCGCAAACGGAGTTTCTGGATGGAGAGGCGGAAATCGTTCCGGGGGTCCAGGTGGAAATTGGAGCGGGTCACACGCGGTGGATGCAGTGCGTGCGTGTGAAGTCAGAAGGCGATACGGCATACTTTCCCGCGGACCTCGTGCCCACGACCGCCCATCTCCCCTTCCCCTGGATGACCAGTTTCGACCTTTACCCGCTGGAGACGCTTGCCAGCAAGAAGCGTTTCCTGCCCGAACTCGCTGAGGCCAACGCGCTCCTGGTCTTTGCTCATGACCCTTGCGTTCCCTGGGCGCGGCTGGTAACAATTGAAGGCCGGATTTCCGCGCAACCGGTTGAGTAGTTTCCGCGCAAAGCACAATGCAGGCACATAGGAGGAAGTTTGGGCAAAGTCGAGATTGGAGTCATCGGGGGCAGTGGGCTTTACAGTATGCCCGGCTTGGAGAAGGTTCGCGAAGTGCGGATTGCCACGCCCTTTGGAAAACCTTCGGATGCTTACATCGTTGGGACTCTCCATGGGCGGCAGGTGGCCTTCCTTTCCCGTCATGGGCGTGGCCACAAGATCTCCCCCTCGGAAATCAACTTTCGCGCCAACATTTACGGATTCAAAAAGCTCGGTGTGGAACGGATCATTTCCGTGAGCGCCGTGGGCTCGCTGCGTGAGGATTTCCACCCGATGGATATGGCGCTGCCCACGCAGTATGTTGACCGCACTCGCGAGCGCATTTCCACATTCTTTGGGAACGGATTGGTGGCGCATATCGGCTTTGACACCCCCGTTTGTCCTGCTGTGGTGGAAGTGCTGGCGGATGCCTGCGCCGTTGCTAAAGTGACGTTTCATAAGGGTGGAACCTACCTCTGCATGGAAGGCCCCGCGTTTTCCACCAAGGCGGAGTCAAACCTCTACCGGTCGTGGGGAATGGACGTTATCGGAATGACGAGCCTGCAGGAAGCCAAGCTGGCGCGCGAAGCGGAAATTTGTTACGCCGTGCTGGCCATGGTCACCGATTATGATTGCTGGCATGCCGGCCATGACGCCGTAACCGTGACGCAAATTCTGGAAATTCTTGCCCGCAATGTTGCGAACTCGCAGGAAATCGTGCGGCACGCCATCCAAGCTCTCCCGGTGGAGCGGAATTGCAAATGCCCTACGGCGCTTGCCCATGCGATTATCACGGATCGCAAGAAGATTCCCCCGGCGACCCGGAAGAAATTGGCCCTCCTGGTGGGGAAGTACTTGAAGTAAACGACAACCGGTCAATTCATTCTCGCGAGGTTAATGCAAAACTATGTCACTACTGGCGGTTGGTTCGATTGCGTTTGACACGATTCATACACCCTACGGCGATGTGGAGGACATTCTCGGCGGCTCAGCGACGTTCTTTGCCGTGACCGCAAGCTGGTTCACTTCAGTTTCGGTCGTTGCGGTGGTGGGCGAGGACTTTGGGGATCAACACTTTCAGGTGTTTCGCGAGCGGTCCATTGATACGCGCGGAGTGGAGCAAGTTCCAGGCCGCACGTTTCGCTGGAAGGGTGAATATGTTGGCGACATGAACCAGGCGCACACGCTGGACACCCAACTGAATGTGTTTGAAAGCTTCGTGCCCAAAATTCCTCCGGCTTACCTGAACTCAAAGTTTCTCTTTCTTGGCAACATCGTGCCTGTGCTGCAGCTTAACGTCCGCCGGGCCCTTCCGCATCTTCATGCCACCGGCATGGACACCATGAATTACTGGATTCAGGGAATGCCGGAAGAGTTGGCGGCGGTGCTGGCCACCGTGGACATTCTGCTGATCAACGAAGGCGAAGCCCGGCTGCTTTCCAAGCAGCACCATTTGAAGAAAGCGGCGGCGGTCATCCAGAAGCTCGGTCCACGTTTTGTGGTGATCAAACGCGGCGAGCACGGCGCCACGCTCTTCGGCCCGGAATCGATCTTTACGGTACCCGGCTACCCTCTCGAACAAGTCTTCGATCCCACCGGCGCCGGCGACAGCTTTGCCGGTGGATTCATGGGCCATCTTGCGCGAACGGGTGATCTGTCGGATGCCAACCTGCGCCGCGCCGCCGTGTATGGTTCGGTCATGGGAAGTTTTGCGGTGGAAGAGTTCGGAGTGGGCCGGCTGCTGCGCCTGGCGCCCAGCGACATTGAAGCGCGCTACCGCGAAATTAAAATGCTGACACATTTTGATGCATGATTCTGAATTTGAAGCCACGCCGTGTCAGCCCGAGCCATGGCACATTCCTGCCGCCGCGCATGGCGCCATCGCACTGCTAATTCTCGCGGTAACCTGCGCCAGCCTTCACTTTTTCTACACGCAAGGCCTGTCAAATCTTAGTGGCGACGGCCTTGCCCATATGGAGAGCGCTCGGCGCCTCTTTGACTCCCTCACGCCCGGGTACGAGGAAATCGGCACCGTCTGGCTCCCTCTCTACCACCTGATTTGCGCCCCACTGGTTCTCAATGATTTCCTTTGGCGCTCCGGCCTGGCCGGTGGATTGGTCTCGTCCATGGCGTTTGCGCTGACCGCATACCTGCTCTTCCGCCTGGGGGCGGAAATGAATCGCAACCTCGCGGCGGGGCTTGTCGCTCTGGCCGGAGCGTTGCTCAGCCCCAGCCTGCTCTACCTTGCCAGCACGCCATTGACGGAACCGCTAGCGCTGATGTGGCTGGTGCTGGTGGCGTATGCGCTCTTTCGTTACTCGCAATCGGGATCGTGGAAATCACTGGTGGGAGCAGCCGTGGCCGCTCTCATGGGTACGCTTACCCGCTACGAGGGGTGGAATATCCTGCCCTTCGCCGTGCTGCTCGTGTTCTTCCTCTATCCCTACCCCTGGAGGCAGCGCTTACTGCGCGCCGTCTTTTTCGCCGGCGTCGCCATCACTGGCCCGCTGCTGTGGCTAATTCACAATGCGCACCGTTTCAACAATCCTCTGGAATTCTACAATGGCCGTGGGTCGGCGAGGGAAATCTACCTGCATCAAGTGGCCACAACCGCGTTCGCCTATCCCACGGATGGCAGCGTACTTCTCTCCATGCGGTACTACCTAGAGGACCTCAAACTGGTGATTGGCGTCTGGGCGCTGGAGCTGGCCGTTCTGGGACTGGTAGCCTGGTGCGCCGGCCTGCATGAATCACGCCGACGCGCCGTGGCCGGGCTCTTCATCATCCCGCTGCCATTCTATATTCAGGCGATGGCGCACGCCGCCATTCCACTCTATGTCCCCACGCTGTTCCCGCACGCCTATTACAACCTGCGGTATGGCGCGGAAATGATTGCCGCAGTCGCGCTGTTTCCTTCCTTCATATTGTCCCAGCGCCTGGGGAAGGCCCTTCGCATTGCGGTGCTGGCAGCCATTGTTGCCGTGCTGGCGGTACAGTTTGTACAGCTCACAAAGCATGGCGCCAGTGAAATGCCGCTCGTGAAGGAAGGAATCCTCAATACTCCTTGCCGGGCTCCGCGGCAGAAGGCTATCATCGACTTCCTGCGCTCGCATTATGACGGCAAGCGCCTCTTGGTAGCAGTGGGGAAGTGGCCATGCCTCGAGCCGCAGCTTGGCATTAATTTTCGGAATACCATCACCAATTTAAATCGCCCGTACTGGTTCAAGATGCAGACCGAGCCGGCACAGTGGGCGGGGTGGATTATTCGCAGCGATGGCGACGCCGTCGATGGCTTGATGCAGACTTATCCGCAGGCTTTTACGGATTTCGACGTTGCAGATCAGGGGACCTATCCGGGCGAAGGAAGTTTCACGATTTACCAGCTGCGGAAAAAGTGACCCCGGAAAACTCGATTGATAGCCCTCATATGACCAAGCAGATACCGTTCGTTAAATATCATGGAATGGAAAATGACTGGCTCGTCGCGCTGGCCAGCGACCTTCCTTCTGGTCTCCCGGCCCTGGCGCGCATGATGCTCGACCGGCACACGGGAGTGGGCGGAGATGGGCTTATCGTCGTCATGAAACCCGACCTGCGAAGCCACGACGCGCGAATTCGCTTCTTCAACGCTGACGGTAGTGAAGCCGAGATGTCAGGCAACGGCATTCGGTGCGCCGGCGCATTCATAAGTGAGCGAAAGCCGAGCAAGCGCGCGCTGGAGATTGAAACAGTTGCGGGATTGAAGACGCTCGATAAAGGGAAGTCGGGTGCAGGGAAGTGCATGTTTCGCGTGCGGATGGGAGCTCCCATTCTTACCGCCGCGCAGATCCCGTTCGCGCCGCCGGAGGCGGAATCTCCCCTGCTGCGATTCCCGCTCAATACCCATCGCGGCGTGGTGCCCGTCACAGTCACCTCCATGGGAAATCCCCATTGCAGCGTGTTTGTAGCGGATTTTGCATCCGTCGATTGGCTCCGGCTCGGCCCGGAGATTGAGCGGAACGAACATTTTCCCAACCGCACCAATGTGGAGTTCGTACGCCTCGTTTCCAAGGACGAAATTGAAGTGAGATTTTGGGAGCGCGGCGTCGGGCACACGATGTCGTCGGGGACGGGTTCCTGCGGCGCCACGGTTTCGTCCATTCTGAATGGTCTTACCGACCGGCGGGTGCGCGTCCGCACCGAAGCTGGCGTTCTGGATGTGGCATGGCCCGAAGGTGGTGAAGTCACTCTGACAGGGCCGGCGGTAAGGGTGATGAGCGGGGATTACAGCTACAGCCCGGGCAAGTAGGCCGCGGTTGCCGTTCAATCGTGCACTAGCAGATTACGGGCGAACGTAGAGATAGAGTTTGTGGGGGACTCCGTACCGCGTCGTCACCTCGAGGGTCGTTTCCGGTTCCCATCCGGGGACCTGAAAATCATGACAAACAATCCGCGTGCCGGAGCGCAGTTCTCGTTCCAGCTTGGGCCGCAATTTTGCATTGAATGAACTCAGGAGGTACAGGGTCATCACCGTGGCGCGGTGCACGCTGACGTCGAACATGTCCTCGCACACAATGTGCGCGCGGTCGTCCAGGCCCAATTCCTTGATGCGATCGCTCGACTTCCGGTACAGGTCGGCATTGATTTCCACGCCCACCGCGTGCGCGCCATACTTCTGCACCGCAGTAATGACGATGCGCCCGTCACCCGATCCCAGGTCGTAAAGCACATCGTCAGAAGTTACCTTGCCGAGCTCCAGCATTTTATCCACGACTTCCTGAGGAGTCGGCACGTAGGGAACCTGTTTGATCAGGGTGGCGCCGTAAAGACCTTGCACGGATTGCGCCGGCGTTTGAGCCTTTGCCGATCGTCCCGTCAGGAGCAGGACCAGCATCCCGGCAAATACCAAGGGGAGGGTGAAGCCATAGGTTAATTTCCGCATGACTTGATTTTAGCGGCCTCGTGGGAGGTTGTCGAGCCGGGAGAGCGCAAAAACAGTGCGGCGGAATGCGACGCCTTGAAGCTGAGGCAGTGAAAAGGACTGATAACTGATGACTGACAACTGAAGACTGAGAAGTGAAGACTGATAAGTGAATTCCATACAAACCCTCTTGCACTTCTGGCGATTCCACCCTAGGCTGTGACGTGCAGCCGCTCGCGCGATTAGTGCTTGGCATCAGCCTTCCGCGGGGGTAACCAAAACAAGTTCACTGGAGATTCACAGCGTGGCTCAACCTGTCTTGCGCCGGGAACTGGAATTCACCCATACCACGGCCATTGTTATCGCCAACATGATTGGCACCGGCATCTTCACCACCACGGGATTTCTGGCGGGAGATTTGGGGCGCCCCTCGCTGGTGCTGGGAATTTGGGTGGTGGGAGCCATCATCGCGGTTGCCGGCTGCCTTTGTTACGCGGAAATGGGCGTAAACATTCCGGAGTCGGGCGGTGAATACATCTTTCTGCGTGAGGCGTGGGGCCCGGTGTGGGGATTCCTGAGCGGATGGATTTCGTTCTTTGCGGGATTCGCTGCGCCCATTGCCGCCGCGGCCCTGGCTTTCTCCGCGTACTTCGCCCACTTTTTTCCTTCCTTTGCGGTTACAGGAGCGCCAGCCGATTCCGGTGGATCGCTCTCATGGTTACACACCGGCCGCGGGCAATGGCTGGCCGTGGGAATCGTGTTGGTCTTTTCGCTCATCAATGTGGTGGGTCTGAGGTTGGCCGCGCGGGTACAAAACCTGATTACCGCGCTCAAACTCGGCGTGCTGTTGCTTTTCCTGGGCTTCGCGTTTGCGGTGGGCCATGGAAGTGTCGGCCATTTTTCGCAAGTGGCGGTCCGAACGTCGACCCATGGCCTGCCCGCGCAATTTGCGGTTTCACTGATCTTCGTGATGTTTGCCTACAGCGGATGGAATGCCGCCACCTATGTTTCCGGAGAAATGAAGACTCCGGAGCGCACACTTCCCGCCTCGCTGGTGGTGGGGACCCTCACCGTGGCGGCATTTTACCTGCTCTTGAACGTGGCGTACCTTTACGCGCTACCGCTCGAATCCATGAAAGGCGTGGTGGCAATTGGTGAGGCTTCCGCCGGCGCCTTGTTCGGATTGAGGGGAGGGAATTTCTTCAGCGCCATCATGTCCGTGGGTTTGCTCTCATGCGTCAGCGCCATGGTGATTGCCGGGCCGCGCGTTTACTTTGCCATGGCGGTGGACCGATGCTTTTTCCCCTCGGCGGCGCGCATCCATCCGCGATGGGGAACACCGATTTACGCCATTCTGTATCAATCTCTGGCCGCCATCCTGATGATTCTGGCCGGAACATTTGAGAGCCTGGTCTATTACATCGGCTTCGCGCTAATCTTCTTTGCCGCCATGGCCGTGGCCGGGTCCATTCGATTGCGCCGGCGGGAGGGATGGCGAAAACTCGCGTCAGTCAGCGCAGTTTACCCGTTGATCCCAATTCTTTTTATTGTCGCGAGCATTTGGATGCTCTTCTACACCGCCTCCATGCGGCCCAAGGAGTCGGCGCTGGGTCTGCTGACAATTGTTCTGGGCGCAGTATTTTATTTTCTGAAATTCCGGCGGAAGTCACAACCCCAGGGCTAGTTAGGGAAATCAGCGTGCGCTCTAAGATTGAACCTGTG
>Ga0206993_1079_pt2 | contig 12773 bp, 8 predicted proteins | sample Alteio_BWMinCont_7_FD_153499 | JGI IMG/M metagenome (GOLD analysis project Ga0206993, IMG submission 153499) | Enriched cells from forest soil in Barre Woods Harvard Forest LTER site, Petersham, Massachusetts, United States -... | ecosystem: Environmental > Terrestrial > Soil > Temperate forest >... | reverse complement strand
GTCCGAAGGACTCTGCCCCATGAAACTTACCTTTGCCGACTGGGTGGTGGTCGCCACTTATTTCCTGATCAATCTCCTGATTGGGCTCTACTACCGCAAGAGGGCGAGCGCCAGCACGGAAGATTTTTTTGTTTCAGGGCGGCAGGTTTCGTGGTGGCTAGCGGGAACTTCGATGGTGGCCACTACGTTTGCGGCCGACACACCGCTTTGGGTTACGGGCCAGGTGGTGCGGCGCGGTGTGGCCGCCAACTGGTTCTGGTGGAGCTTTCTGCTCAGCGGCATGATGACCGTGTTCTTCTTCGCGCGCATGTGGCGAAGGGCGGAAATCATCACTGACGTTGAACTTGTGGAGCTGCGCTATGCCGGAAAGCCCGCGGCATTTCTGCGAGGCTTTCGTGCCCTCTATTTTGGCGTGCTCATCAACTGCATCATTCTGGGATGGGTCAATCTGGCGATGGAAAAGATTCTGGGGATCTCGCTGAACATCCCCAAGTTTCAGGCCGTGGTGATTTGCATGGTGATCACTGCGATTTACACTTCCATCTCCGGCCTGTGGGGAGTGCTGTGGACCGACCTCGTGCAGTTCATTCTAAAGATGGGCATGCTGATAATTCTGGCGTTTTATGCGGTGCGCGCCGTGGGCGGCATGAGCGCGCTGAAAACGAAACTCGCCGCCGTGGACGCGGCGCGGGGGGCGGCGGCTGGGGGAACCGGATCCATCCTCTCCTTCGTTCCCGATTTGCACTCGCCCTGGATGCCGGTGATGACTTTCCTGGTTTACATCGGTGTGTACTGGTGGTCGGTGTGGTATCCCGGAGCGGAACCGGGCGGCGGCGGGTATGTGGCGCAGCGCATCTTCTGCGCCAAGGATGAAAAGAATTCCCTGCTCGCCACGCTGTGGTTCAACATTGCCCATTACGCGCTGCGGCCCTGGGCGTGGATCCTCACGGCGCTGGCGGTGGTGGTACTCTACCCGGCACTGAGCCTGCCGGGCGCGGACGCAGAAGGTGGCTTCGTTCGCGTCTGGGTGGATTACCTGCCCGGAGCGCTGCGTGGATTGATGCTCGCCGCCTTTGCCGCTGCATACATGTCCACGGTGGCGACGCAGCTCAACTGGGGATCGTCCTACCTGGTAAATGACTTTTACCGGCGGTTCGTGGCGCGCGATCGATCACCCCGCCACTATGTGACCGCGTCCAAAATCTCCACCATGGGGCTAATGGTGATCAGCGCGGCCGTCTCCTACATCATGCACTCAGTGGCCGGCGGGTGGGACATGGTCGTCAACATCGGCGCGGGCACCGGAGCGGTTTACCTGCTGCGTTGGTACTGGTGGCGCATCAATGCCTGGTCGGAAATTTCATCCATGATTACGGCGGCGGCAGTTTCAATTGCGCTGCGCGTCCACAGCCCCTTCGCGGACAGCGATCCCAACCAGACCGCGAAAAACCTGGTCCTGACGGTAATCATCACTGCGGTGGTATGGGTGGCCACAACGCTGCTGACGCGACCGGAGCCGGAATCGAAGCTGCTGGAATTCTACCGCCGCGTGCGGCCGGGCGTGGCAGGATGGAAGCATATCGCGAGGCTCGCGCCGGAGATCAGACCCACGCAGGATGGCTGGTATAATTTGATGGATTGGGGACTGGGCTGTCTGATGGTCTACATGGTGCTGTTCGCCATCGGCAAGCTGCTTCTGGGTTCTACCAGCACCGGCCTGCTATTTCTGGCCGTCGCCGCGATTTCCGGGTACATCATCTATTGGGACTTGTCGCGCCGCGGGTGGGAGACGCTTTCGGGGAAGGAATGAGGAAGGTGTCAGGTGCGGGGTGTCAGGTGTCGGGGAAAACCAGGGCGTCCTCTCCATGAAATCCAAACTTCGCGAACGCATCACTGAACAATCGAACCCCGCGTCGGATTCTCTCGACACCAAGTCCACGCGGGAAATCCTGCGCATCATCAATCGCGAGGATCATCGCGTGGCGCCGGCGGTGCGCAAAGTTCTTCCCCAGATTGCGCGCGCCGTTGACCTGGCGGTTGACGCCATCCGGAATGGCGGGCGCCTGGTGTACTTGGGCGCTGGGACCAGTGGGCGGTTGGGTGTGCTTGACGCGGCGGAATGCGTTCCCACTTTCGCGACCGACCGCGTAATTGCCGTGCTGGCCGGCGCTCCAGCATCTCTCGACTCCTCGGTAGAAGACGTGGAGGACAATTCGCAGCAGGCGGTGCGCGACCTGAAGATAGTCAGATTCAGCGGGAACGATCTTCTGGTGGGAATCTCCGCCAGCGGGGGGGCGCCTTACGTATTGGGCGGAATGCGCTTTGCTCGCTCGATTGGCGCGAAGGTTGTGGGCTTAAGCTGCAACCCGCAAGCTCCGCTCAAGCCTCTTGCCGATGTGAGCATCCTTCCCGTAGTCGGGCCGGAAGTAATCGCCGGATCGAGCCGCATGAAAGCCGGGACGGCGCAGAAGCTGGCGCTCAACATGCTTTCCACTGCGACCATGGTGCGCCTGGGGCGGGTGCTTTCGGGTAGTATGATCTACGTTCAACCGACGAACCAGAAGCTGCGGGCGCGCGCTGAAGGCATTTTGATGCGACTTACAGGGATCAGCCGGAATGCGGCGGCGAAGGCTTTAAGGAATTCGCGCCGCAGCCTGCCCGTAGCGCTGCTGATGGTTTTGAAGAAGATCACCCGAACGGAAGCCGAGCGGCAATTGCATCAAGGCCTTAATGTGGCGCAAGTTTTGCGCAGTGCAATCAAGAACGTCCCGTAGGGGCAGGCCTCGTGCCTGCCCGTATAAAGGGCACCCACGAGGAGTGCCCCTACTTGCTGATTTTTTGGGGGCTGTTAGTGGACAAATTCCAAATTACCGGTGGGCGGCCGCTCGAAGGCCGCGTAATGGTGAGCGGGGCCAAGAACGCAGCGTTGCCCGCTATGACGGCGGCGCTGCTGACCGAAGATCGTGTGGTTCTGCACAACGTCCCGCGCGTCCGCGACATCAGCACGTTGCGCAGCTTGCTGGAAGATCTGGGCGTTGATTCCTCGGTCACCCACGAAGCGCATGGCAACCGCATTGAGATTGAAGCGCGCCAGTTGCTCAATCCCGTGGCGCCCTATGAGCTGGTCAAGCAGATGCGCGCCTCAGTGCTGGTTCTGGGGCCGCTGGTGGCGCGCTTCGGGCAGGCGCGCGTCTCCTTGCCGGGCGGCTGCGCAATTGGCGTCCGCCCCGTCAACCTGCATTTAAAGGGTCTGGAGAAGCTCGGCGCATCAATAAATTTCGATCATGGTTACGTGAACGCACGCGCCAGTGGCCTGAAGGGAACAGAATTTTACTTCGATACCATTTCCGTAACCGGCACCGAAAACCTGATGATGGCAGCCACGCTCGCCGAGGGTGTGACGGTGCTGGAAAATGCGGCGCGCGAGCCGGAGGTGCAGGACCTTGCGGAATTGCTCAATAAGATGGGCGCCCAGATCGAAGGCGCGGGCACCGATAAGATCCAGATTCGCGGAGTCAACCGGCTGCACGGCGCCGAACACACGATTATTCCGGACCGCATTGAAGCCGGAACGTTCCTGATTGCGGCGGCGATGACTCGAGGGGATCTGGCGGTAGAACGCTGCAATCCTGAGCATCTGTCTGCCCTGCTCGCCAAACTGGCGGAGGCTGGCGTGCAAGTCATTCATAATGAAGACAAAGGCACCAATGGAGGCCACACCCTCACGGTGAAATCGGAAGGTAGACTGAGAGCCCTGGACGTGACCACGCAGGAGCACCCCGGCTTCCCCACCGATATGCAGGCCCAGTATATGACGCTGATGACTCAGGCCGAGGGGCCATCGGTGATTACCGAAACCATTTTTGAGAACCGCTTTATGCATGCCCTGGAACTGGCGCGCATGGGGGCGGACATCACGGTGAACGGCCGGCGAGCGGTCGTGCGCGGCAGGACACCACTAAGTGGTGCGAATATACAGGCTTCGGACCTTCGCGCCAGCGCTTCCCTGGTGCTGGCGGGGTTGGCGGCGGAAGGAGAAACCGTGATTGATCGCGTCTACCACATCGATCGCGGCTACGAACGCATTGAGGAGAAGTTGAACCAAGTCGGCGCCAGAATCGCGCGCATCTCTGAAACGGATTAACCCCTTCAATCAAATAGATCAAGCGAGCTCGGTTAGCCCATTTTGCCCGAATCAGCAAGGCTGGTTAAACTTCCTTTAACTTGTTGAGCGGTTGTCGGGAACAGTATATATACTTATCGGTACATATATCTATTAATAATGTACACTTATATATAAAATAAAATTAGCAAGTCCCTTAAACACTTCCCGTCCCGAGGCACCTTCGGGCCGCGAATACTCGGACTCTCGTAACTAACTGAATCAACGCAATTAATTGTCATGGGCCGAGAATTTCCAGCCCCATATCACCCAGCCAATACCTCCAGATTCACGTCATAATCCAGTGTTTGCCCCGCTTGGTTTGCTCAAAGCCCAGCTCCCGGTAGAGCTGCTGTGTTGTGGATACTCCTTCCATTAAAACATTCTTGAATTGTTCCCCGACGGCCGCCCCCCCCAGTACCTTAGTGTGGATAATTGTGCTGGAAAGGAGGTAACGACTATGCTATCTTTCAATCGTAATCCGGCAGGAATTCCGCCGTCGCCCCAACCGCCCGATGTTCGCTAAGACCTTTTTCGGCCGTGGATGGGCGTGCACAGCAATGGCGGTGCTTGCCCATCCCGGTCGGGCCTATGCAGATTCTGGGAATAGCGGTTAGCGCATGCGCGTTCTTACTGGGAGGGACCGTTCTCTTCCGGGGGATCGCGGGTAAGTGTTTGAAGCTGTTCCCCTTATTCTATTCGTACATGGTGTACGTATTCGGCGGATCGATTGTAATGTACTTGGTATACGGTTTCGATCGGTCGGCATACCGTTCGGCATATTGGTTTTACTTTCTAATCAGCATTCTGGTTGAGTTTGCAGTCCTGGTTGAAATCTCCGACCATATTTTTCAAAGCTTACCTGCCATTCGGCACCTCGGGCGCGCGCTCACCGTTGCTATTTCAGCCACCCTCGCTCTCACGTATATCCTGCCAGTAATTCTCTGGGAACAGAGCAGGCGTCTCGCGCTGCTTGATTTCGCCCTGAGGGCTTCAGTGACCAAGGTCATCGTTTTAGCCGCCCTTTTTATAGCGGCGCGCCACTATGGTCTGCAAATCGGGAAGAGTGTGGCTGGCCTGATGTTGGGCTTTTCAATTTACCTGGGATTAAACATTGCGAATCTTGCTGCTAACAAGGCATTTCATCCAGCGTTGTACGGCGGAATATACTGGATTATGACCCCCACTGCATACTCGTTGTGCTTGCTCGTATGGACTGTTGCCCTATGGGATTATGTTCCGGCACCGAGTAGGAGTACAATATCGCCAGTTGCCGGGGAAGGGTCAGAAAGTTTGGCTTTGGAACTAACGCGCTTCAACAATCAACTGTCCAAGCTCATAGACAAATGACCACGATTATTTACGCCGCCATTGCGATCGCCTTTCTCATCATGGTCATAGGTTTCCTCCGGAAGCCCTTGCCTGATGACCCTGATGAAACCTCAGCCGGGTATGCTCCAAAAATCGGGAGCGGACGCTGGCTGGATCTCTCGGAACCCATCTTCAACCCCAGCGATGCCCGTTGGCTGGAGGACGAGTTGGCGTTCCCCAAACTGGCCAGTGATCTGAGGCTCGAGCGGAAGCGCCTGGCCATTCGCTGGCTCCAAGCCTTGCAGGCTTCGTTTGACGAACTCGTCCGCACGCCTGAAATTGTGCCCAGCGAGGCGCCGGGGTCGACAGTTGACCATGGCTGGCAGATGTTAGGGCTGACCCTGCGCTTTAAATTCCTGGTGTCCTATGCTTTGTTTATGGTCAAGGTATTTGGCCCCTACCACCGATTAATCCCCTCATTTTCATGGGTTCCGCTTCCCCAGAAGGAAGATCCCAACTTGCGGCGAGCGGCCATGGCCGGTAGTCGTGGTTCCAACTGAAGCAGACGGGGAGTCCGCCGGGCCAAAAATCGGTCATTTTGTACCAGCAACTCTCTCGGTCCCCACGCGGGATTCCCCCCACCGAAGGGTCTTCTAGCACTTTATGTCATTGAAATTTGACAAGGCCTCACCTGGCTCGCCCGTAATGAAAGGCATCCACAGTACTTAGCCTATTATAACGTCTGCCCGTCTTGGCCCTCCCGTTGCTTCTTTGAGGCGTGGGTTGCTAGGGATGCTGCCACGTCTTAGTTCCGGAAACAGAATGCTCGCCGAGGGAGCCCTCGCTGCGGGTTGCCGTTTCTTTGCCGGTTATCCCATCACTCCCGCCTCCGAAATCTACGAAGCGATGATGCGGGAATTGCCCGGACGTGGCGGGCTGGCCATTTCCGCACCTGACGAGATTTCGTCCCTCTGCTACTGTGTCGGCGCCAGCTTGCGGGGACTGAAGACTATGACCGCCACCTCCGGCCCTGGCTGGGCGCTGATGATTGAAACCGTTCAATACGCCCTGATGACGGAAACCCCCGTAGTTGTGGCCCTGGTGCAACGCCTTGGACCGAGTACGGGAGGCGCAACTCAGGGCGCCCAGGGAGATGTCTGGCTGGCGGAGTTCTCGAATTCCGGCGGATACACGCTTCCGGTTTTTTCTCCCAGCAACTCGGCGGAATCGTTTGAGCTCGCCGTTCACGCTTTCAACTGGGCGGAGAAGCTGCGCACCCCCGTCCTTTTGCTATCGGATAAAGAAGTCGGCATGACCACCGAGGTTGTGGATGACGACGCCTTGCAGATCCCCGCTCTGGTGAACCGCAAAATGGCGATGGCGAATGCCGCTTATGCTCCCTATGCGGCGGAAGGCCCGGATGGCGTTCCTGCCTTCGCCACGGTGGGGGGGGAAATCAAAGCCACCGTCACGGGATCGGCCCACGACACTCAGGGCCAACTGCGCAAGAATTCCCCTGAAGTGGTCCAAGGCCTGAAGCGTCTGCAGGCCAAGATTGAAGCCCACGCCGATGAAATGGCCATGGTGCGGCCGGATCTTGACCCCGACGCACGCTGCCTGCTGATCAGCTATGGGGTAACGGCGCGCGCTGCCCGTCAGGCGGTCAGCCAGTTGCGCAGTCAAGGCTCGCGCATCTCCTTCCTGCAAATCCAGTCTCTGTTTCCCATCCCCCGGAAATGGTTGGATTGGGCAGTCGCCGGCATGGACACCGTATTTGTGGCAGAGGAGAACCTCACCGGCCAATATCGCACTGCTCTTACTCCTTATCTATCTGGCAAACGGGTTTACGGGATCAACCGCATTGGTTCCCCGATATCTCCGGGCGAAATTGCCCAAACTGTGCGGGGGGAGCTGGCATGACGACCGAAGCGCTCTACCTCTCGCCCACAGCTCATCTTCCCTATTGCCGGGGTTGCGGGCACTCGCTGGTGGTGCGCCAATTGAGTTGTGCACTGGAACGTCTCGGGTTGCCGCCGCGTTCCATTGCGCTGACCACCGACATCGGCTGCATGGGGCTGGCGGACTCGCTGTTTCCCTACGTGCACACGGTTCATACCACGCACGGACGCTCCACAGCTTTCGCCACCGGGATGGCTCTGGCGGACGTCATCATGGACCCCCAGGGATTGAAGCCCATCGTCATGATTGGCGATGGCGGGGCCATGATTGGGTTGCTACACCTGGTGCACGCCGCGCAACTGAATATCGATATAACGGTGCTGGTTCACAATAACTTTATGTTTGGAATGACGGGCGGGCAGCACTCAGCGTTGAGCCCTTTGAACTGGGTTACGGCCACGACGCCAGAAGGCAACTGGACACCGCCCATCGACTTGCTGGGCCTGTTGCGCAGCGCGCACGCCACCTTTCTTGCACGCCAGTTTGCCACCTCGCCGGAACTGCCCGGCATCATCGCCAACGCCATCAACTCGCCGGGATTTTCCGTGGTGGAGATCATCGAGCTTTGCACCGCGTACGGAACACGCTGGAACCAGGCGAATGGAGCGGCCCTGCAGGAGATCATCCAGCGCCAGGGAATCCCTCTCGGCGAACTTGAAACCGAGATGGGCCGGCCTACATTTCGCGAGCTCTACCACCATGAAATCGAATCGCCCCCGAAGAAGCGCTTCCAACCTGCGGTTCCCCGGATCAATCCTCCCGCCAGCCTGACAAAGGAACTCCGGCTGGTCATCGCCGGAACAGCGGGTGAGCGCGTCCAATCCGCCGCCGCGTTGCTATGCCGGTCGGCACTGGCCGCCGGACTCTACTCGACGCAGAAAAACGATAACCCGGTCACGCAAGGTTCGGGATTTTCCCTTGCGGAGATTTGCTTAAGCCCGAAGCCCATCGACTACACCGGCATGGAAAATCCTGATGTGGTGCTGGTGGTGAGTAAAGACGGCTGGAAGGAGCTGCAAGCCAACGGCACGATTGGAGCTTGCCGCGATGAAACCCTGCTTGTGCTCGATTCAGAAATTGATGCCATTCCGCAACGGGGTCGGGTGATGCGGATTCCCCTCCGCCACAAAGCCAGTCCCCGGCGTGCCGCACTGGCTTCGATAGCCGCCTGGCTGGCGAAAGATCCCGTGCTGCCGGTGGAAGCATGGGATGCCGTGGTGGCGCTTGAGTCCGTCGGGCGCCGCGGGGAATTCCTGGCTGCGCTCGAAATCGGCCGGCAACTGGCTGGCGGGGGTCCCGCACTCTGATCACGCCGACCCTGGCAACGACCAAGTTTCTTTGCAAGAAGTTTCGAACAAATACTTTCTGGATAACGGAGTAAAAAGATGACTAGACGTAAGGTAACCATTGACGGAAACGAGGCCGCTGCCCGCGTCGCTTTCCGCACCAATGAGGTAATTGCCATTTATCCCATCACGCCCTCTTCCAATATGGGAGAGTGGGCGGACCAGTGGTCGTCGGAATCGAAACCCAATATCTGGGGCACCGTTCCGCACGTGATCGAGATGCAGAGCGAAGGAGGCGCGGCGGGCGCGCTGCATGGCGCGCTTCAGGCGGGATCCCTGGGCGTCACCTTTACGGCCTCGCAAGGCCTGCTGCTGATGATTCCCAATATGTTCAAGATCGCCGGAGAACTGACGGCGACGGTGCTGCACGTAACGGCGCGCACCCTGGCTGCACATGCCCTATCGATTTTCGGCGACCACAGCGACGTGATGGCGACGCGTTCCACCGGCTTCGGCCTGATCGCGTCCAATTCCGTTCAGGAAGTGGGAGACTTCGCTCTCATCGCGCAAGCTGCCGCGCTCCAGTCGCGCGTTCCGTTCCTGCACTTCTTCGACGGCTTCCGCACCTCGCACGAAGTGGGCAAGGTAGAAGAGCTGACGGATGACGATTTGCGCGCCATGATTTCCGCCGACCTGGTGGCCGCGCACCGCAAGCGCGCGCTTTCACCGGACCGTCCGGTTCTTCGCGGCACGGCGCAGAACCCTGACGTTTTCTTCCAGGCTCGCGAGACGGTGAATTCCTTCTACACCGCCTGCCCGGGAATTGTGCAGGACGTGATGGACAAGTTCGCCAGCGTGGTGGGCCGCTCCTATCATCTGTTTGACTACGTAGGCGCCCCGGATGCCGAGCGCGTGATCATCATGATGGGTTCCGGGGCCGAGGCCGCGCAGGAAACCGTGGAGTACCTCACGGGACGCGGTGAGAAAATCGGGTTGCTCAAGGTTCACCTGTATCGCCCGTTCTCAGTTGAGCATTTCCTTGCCGCTCTCCCCAAGTCGGTAAAGAATCTGGCCGTGCTGGATCGCACCAAGGAAGCGGGCGCTGCCGGCGATCCACTTTACGTTGATACCATCACTGCCATCAGCGAAGGATTGGCGGCGGGCAAAGCGCCGTTTGCAAGCTTCCCCCGCATCATTGGCGGGCGCTACGGATTGTCTTCCAAGGAATTCACTCCCGCCATGGTGAAGGCGGTATTTGACGAAATGCTGAAGCCGGCGCCGCTTAACCATTTCACCGTCGGCATCAATGACGACGTAACGCACACCAGTCTGGAAGTTGACTCCACTTTCTCCACCGAAGATCCCAAGACCGTGCGCGCGATCTTCTACGGGTTGGGTTCAGATGGCACTGTGGGCGCCAACAAGAACTCCATCAAGATCATCGGCGAAGATACTGACAACTACGCGCAGGGCTACTTCGTGTACGACTCCAAGAAGTCCGGCTCCATTACCATTTCCCACCTGCGCTTTGGGCCCAAGCCGATTCACTCCACGTACCTGATTACCAAGGCGAATTTCGTGGCCTGCCATCAGTTCACCTTCCTCGAGCGCTACAACGTGCTCAAGGCCGCTGAACCCGGTGCGGTGTTCCTGCTAAACAGTCCTTACGGACCGGATGAGGTCTGGAACATGATGCCTCGCACCACCCAGCAGCAGATCATTCAGAAGAAATTGCGTTTCTTCGTGATTGACGCCGTCAAGGTGGCCAAAGAAGCCGGGATGGGGGGACGCATCAATACCGTGATGCAAACCTGCTTCTTCGCCATCAGCGGAGTGCTGCCGCGCGAGGAAGCCATTTCCGCCATCAAGCACGCCATTGAGAAGACCTATGGCAAGCGCGGTGAAGCCGTGGTGAAGAAGAACTTCGCCGCGGTTGACGCCTCGCTGGACCATCTCCACGAAGTCACGGTTCCGGCGGAAGCCAGCAGCAGCTTTGACATGCGTCCTGCGGTGCCGGCACAAGCCCCGGCTTTCGTGCGCGACGTGCTGGCCAGAATCATCGAGGGTGAAGGCGATTCGCTTCCCGTCAGCGCCATGCCCATCGATGGAACCTTCCCCACAGCCACCGCCCAGTGGGAAAAGCGCAACATCGCGCTGGATATTCCCGTGTGGGATGAGGAACTCTGCATTCAATGCGGCAAGTGCGTGTTGGTGTGCCCCCACGCGGTGATCCGGGCCAAGGTCTATGAGCCGTCGCTGCTGCACAACGCTCCCGACACGTTCAAGTCCAGTGCCGCGCGCTGGAAGGAATTCAAGGAATTCAAGTACACACTGCAGGTGGCGCCGGAGGATTGCACGGGTTGCGCGCTGTGCGTGGAAATCTGCCCGGCCAAATCGAAGAGCGAAGCCAAGCACAAGGCCATCAACATGGCGGACCAGGTGCCCCTGCGCGAAACGGAGCGCCAAAACTGGGAGTTCTTCCTGGGGATTCCCGAAGTCGACCGCCGCACGCTTAGCCTGGGCCAGGTGAAAGACGTTCAGTTGCTGCAGCCGCTGTTTGAATTTTCCGGCGCCTGCGCGGGTTGCGGCGAAACTCCCTACATCAAACTGATGACGCAACTCTTCGGCGATCGCGCCCTGATTGGCAACGCCACAGGCTGCTCATCAATCTACGGCGGCAACCTGCCGACCACACCCTACGCCCAGAACCTTGATGGGCGGGGCCCCGCGTGGTCAAATTCCCTGTTTGAAGACAACGCGGAATTCGCGCTGGGTATGCGCCTGGCGGTTGACCAGCAAGCCCAGTTCGCACGCGAGCTGCTCAAACGGCTGGCGGCCGGTATCGGTGAGGAACTTGTGCAGTCCCTCCTCAATGCCGATCAGTCCACCCAGGCCGGCCTGCGCGAACAGCGTCAGCGTGTTCAAGCTCTAAAGGCGCGGCTGGCGGGAATCTCCTCTCCGGAAGCGCGTGACCTCATGAACGTTGCCGACACGCTCGTGAAGAAGAGTATCTGGGCCTTCGGCGGCGACGGATGGGCTTATGACATTGGTTACGGCGGCCTTGACCACGTACTGGCCAGCGGCCGCAATATCAACGTACTGGTCCTTGATACCGAGGTTTACTCCAACACCGGGGGGCAGATGTCCAAAGCCACTCCGCGCGGCGCCGTGGCCAAGTTCGCCGCCGGCGGAAAACCACGGCCCAAGAAAGACCTGGGCATGATGGCCGTTGCTTATGGCAACGTCTACGTGGCGCAAATCGCGATGGGTTCCAGCGATATGCAAACCCTCAAGGCCTTCAATGAAGCCGATGCGTATGACGGGCCGTCGCTCATCATTGCCTACAGCCACTGCATCGCTCACGGTTACGATCTGGTGCACGGGTGCGATCAGCAAAAGGCTGCGGTGCAGTCCGGCTACTGGCCGCTCTACCGCTACAATCCTGACCTGGTGAAGGTGGGCAAGAATCCCATGCAGCTTGATTCGCGCGCGCCCTCCCTGCCGCTGGAGAAATACATCTACAACGAAACGCGTTACACCATGTTGACGCATAGCGATCCGGTAGCTGCCAAACAGCTGCTGACGTATGCGGAAGAGGACGTCCAGACCCGCTGGAAACTCTACACCAACCTGGCCGCCATGCCGATGAACGGCGAGGCAAAGGAGACCAAGTAAATGACTGACCTCACTACGAAATACCTGGGCTTGACCCTGAAGAATCCACTGGTGGTTTCCGCTTCGCCCCTTTCTGAAGACGCCGGCAATATCCGGCGCATGGAAGATGCCGGAGCCGCCGCCGTGGTGCTGCCCTCTTTATTCGAGGAGCAGATCAACGTGGAAAGCAATACGCTGGACCACTTCTTGTCACAGGGGACGGAAAGCTTTGCGGAAGCCTTGACCTACATGCCCAACATGGCGGGCTATCACCTGGGTCCCGACAGCTATCTGGAACACCTGCGCCGCGCCAAGAAGGCCGTGAGCATTCCCATTATCGGCAGCCTGAATGGCGTTTCCACGGGCGGATGGGTGGGATATGCGAAGAAGATCGAGGAAGC
>Ga0206993_1155_pt1 | contig 12905 bp, 13 predicted proteins | sample Alteio_BWMinCont_7_FD_153499 | JGI IMG/M metagenome (GOLD analysis project Ga0206993, IMG submission 153499) | Enriched cells from forest soil in Barre Woods Harvard Forest LTER site, Petersham, Massachusetts, United States -... | ecosystem: Environmental > Terrestrial > Soil > Temperate forest >... | reverse complement strand
CGTCTATATCGGCATAATCCTCATCCTTAAAATTAAGAAGGCGTTGTTTTAGTTCGGGAGTAACAATTTGGTCGGCATCCAGGCAAATTACCCATGGCGTTTTTATGTCGAAGTTTTTAAGCGCGAAATCCCATTGTTTGGGGTGATTTTCAAACGGGTTGGTTAAAACTTCGGCATTAAATTCTTTCGCGATGGCAACGGTATTATCAGTACTGCCTGAATCAAGCACGTAGATGGGGGCATTTAAATCAGCTATTGATTTAAGTAAACGAGGTAGGTGAACTTCCTCGTTATAGGTAATTACAATAAATGAAAATGGACTGCTCAACTTATTTAATTACTTGTGTGTACATGCCGATATATGGTTTTAAGGTTGCTTTACTTAGGTTATTTGGCGCAAAAATTGGCAATAATGTAACCATAAAGCCGGGGGTTAATATTAAATACCCATGGCATTTAACCGTCGGCAATAATACATGGATAGGCGAAGATGTTTGGATAGATTGCTTAGTAACGATTACTATCGGCTCAAATGTATGTATATCGCAAGGCGCTATGCTGCTTACAGGTAGTCACAACTATAAGAAAACCACATTCGATCTGATCACTGGAAATATTATTTTGGAAGATGGCGCATGGATAGGCGCAAAAGCGGTAGTTAACCAAGGAATTACGGTGGCTACACATGCGGTGCTCACCACAGGATCTATCGCTACTAAAAACCTCGATGCTTATTCAATTTATCAAGGCAATCCAGCCGTTAAAATCCGCGACCGGGTTATTAGTTAACACAATACTATTCGTTGAAAAATATTAGTCTGCATAAAATCATCCTTATAACTGTTGGTGTAATTACCACAATTATGGGTATAATGATATTTGTTTATCCACCATCCATTTTCCCCGATCCAAGTCACGGTTTCCAGGTGATGCGATCGATGCAGATGGGAGCTGGTTTTAACAGATTAATAGCGCCAGATCAGGATGATATTTCTAAAAACACCTCTCACTTCTTAACCTGGTGGTCGCCGGGGCAATACCTTGTACCTTATTCAATAAAAATAATATCTGGCTTAAATACCGGCCGTGCAACTGCAATTGCAATAACCTTGTTTGAATTATCAGGCTTAGCAGGTTTTTATGTATTCTTTAAAAAATTAGGTTTTACCCCACTTATAGCTGCATTAAGCATTGTATTTATTATATGCCAGCAAGCGTTTGTTACACCTTATGTTTTTTATAATGGCGGTGAGGTTTTACTTTTCGGGTTCGAGGGGTGGTTTTTGTATGGCTGCGCGATTGTTAAAAAAGCAGATATTAAACTATTGCTCTTTGTGCTTTTGTCGGGATGGGCAGGTTTTTTTTGCAAATCATCCTTTTTATGGATATACGCGGCAGGGCTGCTATGCATTTGCCTGCGCTTATCGGCGGCGGGTAACCGGCTTAATATCCAACGACTAATAAAAAACGGCATATGGATAGCTATACCCGCTATATTATCGCTGGCATGTATTTACATCTTTTTTCTATCCAAAGGTCAAAGCCCGGCATCAGCGTCAAACGGCATTAAGCTGAGCTGGCAAACATTCGGCTTCCCTTTGGCCTCACCATTAGTTTCAGGTTTTTCTGTTGATGACATCATGCATGGGATGCTATACCCAACCTTTAGCCCAATGTTTACGCCGGGGCATATCATATTGGTTTTAATATTGCTGGCATTAATAAGTTTAGTATTGATAACCTGCATTATTCGCTATGTACCAAAAGATAATTACAGGTTATTTATAGTAGTATTTTATTTAGTGTCGATACTATTTTTTAGTGTAGCCTATTTAAAGCAACTAACAATTTCATATGAGGGCAGGCATTTCCGTATTATCGGCCTTTTAATAGTGCCGGGCATCATTTACCTGGTTAGTAAACTTAAAGTACGCTATCAATTGGTTTTTGGCGCCTTATGTATTGTATTAATCTTTATTAATTATTCATTCCTGATAAAGGGATACATCTTTAATAAAAACATCAGTGCAAGAGGCTCATCGGGCATCGCCCAGGAATACATTGATCAATCATCACTAAATTATATCCTAAACCTCGACGATCAAAACAAAAATGCCCTATTCGTTTTTGTTACAGCCGATCTCCCATTAGAAATAGCTCATAATCGTATTATAACCCTCGACCCACCATTACCCGGTAGTAAATTTGATTATGATGACTATATATACAATGGCCATGCCGGGCCGTTGTACATCCTATTGCCCACGAATTACGCAGGCGAAAGAGCAAATATAGTTATGAAGTTTTTTCCGGGATATACTACCTTTACCCAACAGAAATTGGGTAACAATTATATGCTTTATGCCGGTAAATAGTCTCGGGTGATTATCTTTCCTTGTTGATCTCTGTCCACAACATATCCTTCAGCTCACTGATTCCTTTTTGAGCAACCGATGATATAAAAACTGCCGGTATATCTGCCGGTAATTCCTTTTTCATTTCCTGTTGCAATTCCTCATCCAGCATGTCCGATTTGGTTACGGCCAGTAAACGCGGCTTGTGCATCAGTTCCGGATTGTATTCGTTTAGTTCGTTAAGCAATATCTCGTATTCTTCTTTTATAGTGCGGGCTGTATCCGCCGGAACCATAAATAACAATACCGAGTTACGTTCAATATGCCTTAAGAATCTTATCCCCAAACCTTTTCCTTGTGAAGCACCCTCAATAATTCCCGGAATATCAGCCATTACAAATGAACGGTTATCACGGTAAGCTACAATGCCTAAGTTTGGCACAAGCGTAGTAAAAGCGTAATTAGCAATCTCAGGTTTAGCGGCAGATACTACCGATAGCAATGTCGATTTACCCGCATTCGGGAATCCCACCAAACCTACATCAGCCAATAATTTCAGCTCCAGCACGTTCCATTGCTCCTGGCCATCTTCGCCGGGTTGGGCAAAGCGAGGTGTTTGAAAAGTTGATGTTTTAAAATGCCAGTTGCCTAAACCACCACGACCGCCATCGGTCAAGATGCGGGTTTCGCCATCCTGGGTTATTTCAAATAATATCTCGTCGGTCTCCGCGTTTTTTGGCGATAGTACCCAAAGGCACCTCCAAAATTTCATCACGACCTGTTTTACCACTTTTTTGTGAGCTACCGCCTGATTCGCCGTCGCCAGCTATTACGTGTTTACGATATTTAAGGTGAAGCAAGGTCCAAAGCTGCGCGTTACCTTTTACAATAACGTGGCCGCCTCTACCACCATCGCCGCCATCAGGGCCGCCCATAGCAGTAAATTTATCACGGTGCAAATGTGCAGATCCCGCCCCGCCGTGCCCTGAACGGCAACATATCTTCACATAATCAACAAAATTTGAACCTTGAGACATTTTTAAAAGTTTTTAGTCCAAAAGTCGGAAAGTCCGGAAGTAGAAAATTTGAACTTTCTGACTTGCGGACTTTCCGACTTTCGGACGTTAAATAAAATTAATAAGCGTCAACAACAGCAGCAATAGCGTCAAAAATTTCGCTGATTGATCCGATGCCGTTTATGCTTTTAAATTTGTTTTGGTTTTTATAGAAATCAGCAACCGGTGCTGTTTTATCATTATATTCTTTAATACGCTTGCGTATCACTTCAGGGTTAGCATCATCGGGCCTGCCCGATTCTTTTCCCCTAAGTAATAAACGATGCTCCAACTCATCATCATTAACCTCTAAAGCGATCATGCCTGATATAGCTGAGCTTTTTGATTTTAACAACTCATCCAAAGCCGTAGCCTGTGCAACCGTGCGCGGGAAGCCGTCAAAAATGAAGCCTTTAGCACCTTTATTAGCGTCCAGTTTATTGCTTATCATACCGATAACAACTTCATCAGGAACCAATACGCCATGATCCATCAGCTTTTTAGCTTCCAGGCCTAATGCTGTACCTTGCGAAATTTCGCCGCGCAGCAAGTCGCCTGTTGATAGGTGGATCAAACCATATTTTTCAATAAGTTTTTGTGATTGGGTGCCTTTACCTGCTCCCGGCGGGCCGAACAGTACTAAGTTTAGCATGCTTATATCAAATTAAAAGCCTTCCGGTACATTACTGAAAGGCTTGATATTTTGTGCATTAAGGAGGTTGAACCCTTTATTATGCATTTAAGGGTTACCCCCTTTATTTTGTGCACTTGAAGGGAGTCGAACCCCTAACCTCCTGATCCGTAGTCAGGTGCTCTATCCAATTGAGCTACAAGTGCGAAAAGCATTCGCTTTTTTAACGGACTGCAAAAATAGAATTTTTATTTTAATCCGCTATAAAAATTTTAAATTACTTTACAATTTCTGCAATGGCTGTAAAATCAGGTAAATCACCTGCGTTTTCAAGCACCTCTGCATATATAATTTGCTGATTTTCGTCGATTACAAAGGCAGCACGTTTAGAAACGCCCTTTAAACCGAACACGAAATTCTCGTATAAAGCGCCATATGCTGTTGATACTTCCTTATTAAAATCAGATAAAAGATCAAACTGGTAATTATTTTCTTCTTTAAACTTAGCCAATGTAAACGGCGAATCAACCGAAATGCCTAATACTACCGCGTTTAAACCATCATAATAACCAAAATTATCGCGCATGGTGCACAACTGCGTAGTACAAACACCAGTAAACGCCATAGGGAAGAAATGAATAACTACTTTTTTACCTTTAAAATCAGCTAAAGAAACTTCTTTTAATGCTGATGAATACAAAGTGAATTGCGGAGCGGCTTGGCCAATTGTTAGTGACATAAGTTTTTTTATGCAAAGAAATAAGAATATATCAGCATATATAATGCCTCAAATGATTTTTACATTTAAATAGCTATTATTATATAGCAAACTTTAAACATATTATATAGGTTAGCTAATTATGAAAGCCATAATAATTACCCAGCCCGGCGCACCCGAAGTTTTACAGCTCGCCGAAAGGCCAAAACCAACTTTTACCGCATATGAGGTATTGGTTAAAGTAGCGGCAGCGGGTGTTAACCGCCCGGATGTATTTCAGCGCAAAGGTAATTACCCGCCACCTGCTGGTGCACCGCAGGATATCCCGGGTTTGGAGATTGCAGGGACTGTTGTTGAGGTAGGCGCCAATATTACCCGCTGGAAGGTTGGCGATAAAGTATGCGCCCTGGTAATAGGTGGCGGCTATGCCGAGTATTGCAACGTCCCCGCAGGACAATGTTTACCTATCCCCGAAAACCTGTCGTTTATTGAAGCGGCATCCTTGCCTGAAACTTTCTTTACGGTTTGGAGCAATGTATTTGATCGTGGGCATCTGCAAAAAGGCGAAAGTCTGCTGGTTCATGGCGGATCAAGCGGGATTGGTGTAGCAGCCATTCAAATTGCCAAAGCTTTAGGCTGCACCGTTTATGCAACGGCAGGCAGTGATGAAAAATGCAAATTCTGCGAAGAGCTTGGCGCGGCAAAAGCTATCAACTACAAAACAGAAAACTTTACTGATGTAATAAAACAACTCACCCATAATAAAGGTGTGGATGTGATTTTAGATATGATAGGCGGCGACTATACCGCGCCCAACCTGCAATCACTTGCTGACGATGGCAGACTGGTATTCATTAATACCATGAAAGGCAAGGATGTTAATATAGATCTTTCGATAGTGATGCGCAAAAGGTTAACGATTACCGGCTCTATGCTGCGCTCCAGGGAAATATCATTTAAAGTCGCCATCGCCCAAAATCTCGAAAAAAATATTTGGCCGCTCCTAAAATCCGGCGAAATAAAACCCATCATCTACAAAGTTTTCCCTGCTGATCGGGCTGCAGCCGCTCATCGGCTGATGGAAAGCAGCGAACATATTGGCAAAATAGCGCTTGATTTTGAAGCGATAAAGGCCTGACGGTCATTTTTTAACTATAATTCCCATAGGCTTTAAAAATCTTAAATTTACTCTTTAAATATTAGTCAATAAATCTTAACTTTGCGCCTCTGAAATAGCATCTTATCTATTTGTGGATATTATTTCATATTAAAATTTTTAAAATACCAGGTTATATATGCCAAACATTGGAAAAATCTCACGGATCATCGGTCCGGTAGTTGACGTAAGCTTTAGTGATAACTCGCAACTTCCTAAAATTTTTAACGCGTTAGAAATTACAAAAGATAATGGCCAAAAAATCATTCTTGAAGTTCAGCAGCATTTAGGCGAAGATCGCGTACGTGCAGTAGCGATGGACTCAACAGATGGTTTATTGCGCGGGATGCCGGTAGTTGATACCGAATCTGCCATTAGGATGCCTGTAGGTGATAACATTAAAGGCCGTGTATTTAACGTGGTTGGCGATGCAATTGATGGTATTGAGCAAATAGACAGGACTAATAGCCGTCCTATCCACGCGCTTCCTCCACGTTTCGAGGATCTATCAACCGAAACTGAAGTACTGTTTACCGGTATCAAGGTTATCGATTTGTTAGAGCCTTATGTAAAAGGTGGTAAAATTGGATTGTTCGGTGGTGCCGGTGTTGGTAAAACTGTATTAATTCAGGAACTGATCAACAACATCGCGAAAGCATACTCTGGTTTATCAGTGTTTGCAGGTGTTGGTGAGCGTACCCGTGAAGGAAACGACTTACTTCGTGAAATGCTTGAGTCAGGCATCATTAAATATGGTGACGAGTTTATGCATTCAATGGAAGAAGGTGGTTGGGACCTGAGCAAAGTAAATGCTGAAGATTTGAAAGAATCAAAAGCAACCTTCGTTTTCGGACAAATGAACGAGCCTCCTGGCGCACGTGCGCGTGTGGCATTATCAGGTTTAACTATCGCTGAGTATTTCCGTGATGGTGATGCTGAAGGTAAAGGCCGTGATATATTATTCTTTATTGATAACATCTTCCGCTTTACACAAGCAGGATCTGAAGTATCGGCTTTATTAGGCCGTATGCCATCTGCGGTAGGTTACCAGCCAACCTTGGCAACAGAAATGGGCACCATGCAGGAGCGTATCACTTCAACAAAACGAGGTTCAATCACATCTGTACAGGCCGTTTACGTTCCTGCGGATGATTTAACTGACCCTGCGCCGGCAACAACATTTGCCCACTTAGATGCTACAACAGTACTTTCACGTAAAATTGCCGAGTTAGGTATATATCCTGCGGTGGATCCATTGGATTCAACTTCACGTATCCTTAGCCCTGCTATTTTGGGTGACGAACACTATAATACAGCTCAACGTGTGAAAGAAATTTTACAACGTTACAAAGAGCTTCAGGACATTATCGCGATCCTGGGGATGGATGAGTTATCTGAAGAAGATAAATTAGTTGTATCTCGCGCTCGCCGTGTTCAGCGTTTCTTATCACAGCCGTTCCACGTTGCTGAGCAGTTCACCGGTTTAAAAGGTGTATTGGTTGATATTAAAGAAACCATCAAAGGCTTCAATATGATTATGGATGGCGAAGTTGATGAGTATCCTGAAGGTGCATTTAACCTTGTAGGTGGCATCGAAGACGCTATTGAAAAAGGTAAAAAATTATTAGCAGAAGCTAATAACTAGTAGCAAGTACTTAGTATCAAGTAGCAAGACAAAATTTGCTTTGCTACTTGATATTAGACTATTACTTGATACTTGATACTAAATACTTGATACCAAATAAAACATGACTTTAGAAATTCTTACTCCTGATAAAAAAGTATTTGAAGGCGAAGCTACTTCGGTAACCTTGCCGGGTACCTTGGGTTCATTCGAGATATTGAACCACCACGCCCCTATCATCTCTACTTTGCAGGATGGTAAATTGGTAGTACGCAACCTGGGTAAAGAAGAAGTATTTTTGATCCAGGGTGGCGTTGTTGAAGCCTTGAATAATGTGGTTACCGTATTAGCTGAAGGCATCACGCACCGATAAAATATTCTTTTTTATAAAATATTGAAAGCTCTCCGGAAATGGGGGGCTTTTTTTGTATCGAAACTTATTATCTGTTATTTGCGCTGCCATATAAAAATATTAAATTTGTTTTACAAGTGTTATTAATATGGCAACATTAACAATCAGACAAAAACTAATGTCATACCTGGCCGATGCTGATGACAGCAAGGTAAAAGCTATATATACGCTTTTAAAAAAAGAGATTCAGGAAGAAGAAGGCATAACTTTAACTGATGAGCAGCTTAGTATTTTGGATCAGGAGCATGATATGCATGTAAGCGGTAAAACCAAATCATACAACCGTAAAGAAGCCAGCCAAATAATAAGAGGCCAAAAAGCTTTTTAATGTATACTTTACTACTTAAACCAAATGCTATTGAAATGGCTAAAGATGCCTATCAATGGTATGAGGAACGACAAACAGGCCTAGGCGATCTCTTTTTAGCCGAACTGGAAAATTGTTATGATAAACTTGAGATTTGGCCAACTTCATATAACAAGATAAAAAAGAATTTCAGGCAAATCTTATTGAGAAAATTCCCTTATGTCCTTGTCTATGAAATCATAAATCATGATGTTGTTATTTATGCGGTATTTCATACCAGCAGAAACCCTCGAAAGAAATTTAAAAAGTAAAGTTTCATAAACCCGTTATAAGCGCCTTTTAATAACTTCATAACCCTCTCCCGCCATTTCAGGCAGAAAATCAGCCTATTACTATGCATGCATAAATTATGTACCGAATACCGTTTTAAACTTTGGTATATTTATGAAATAATTATATATCTTTATAAATAAATATATCAGAATTTAATTCTGTTAATTATTCAATTATTGAAATATAATACTAAATCAAAATTTATTTTTACAGCTATTGTTATTAGCGATAGCTATAACTAACTTTCAAATATTGATTCACTAATTATCAATACAACAATAAATCAGCATAAACCTGAAAGAAATTAAGATCTAGTATGAGTACACCAGGCACTAAGAACGTGGAATTAAACAAGTATAGCAAAACATTTACCCAGGACGAAACACAACCTGCGGCAAAAGCCATGCTTTACGGCATTGGCCTAACCGATGACGACATGCAAAAACCACAAGTTGGGGTAGCAAGTATGGGTTATGACGGTAATACCTGTAACATGCACCTTAATGACTTGGCCAAACTGGTTAAACAAGGCATTTGGGATGATGATATGGTAGGGCTAATTTTTCACACCATTGGCGTAAGCGATGGCATGAGCAATGGTACCGAAGGTATGCGTTACTCATTAGTTAGCCGCGACATTATAGCCGACTCGATAGAAGCAGTTACTGGTGCACAATATTATGATGGCTTAATAACCCTGCCGGGTTGCGATAAAAACATGCCTGGTTCTATTATGGCTATGGGCCGTTTAAACCGCCCGTCAATAATGGTATATGGCGGTACTATTAAACCAGGCCATTGGAAAGGTGAAGACCTGAATATCGTATCAGCATTTGAAGCTCTAGGTAAAAAAATAGCCGGCCAGATAGCCGATGAGGATTTTATAGGCGTAATAAAAAATGCATGCCCTAGCGCCGGAGCCTGTGGTGGTATATATACCGCCAACACTATGGCTGCCGCTATTGAAGCCTTGGGTATGAGCTTGCCTTACTCTTCTTCAAACCCTGCTTTAAGCGATGAAAAGAAAGCAGAATGCCTAGCGGCCGGCAAAGCCATCAGAATATTATTAGAAAAAGATATTAAACCTTCAGACATCATGACCCGTGAAGCTTTCGAGAACGCGATAGTGGTAATTATGGTATTGGGCGGTTCAACAAACGCGGTATTGCATTTAATTGCAATGGCTAAAAGTGTTGGTGTAAAATTAACGCAGGATGATTTCCAGGCGGTAAGTAACCGCATCCCGGTATTGGCAGATATGAAGCCAAGCGGTAAATACATGATGGAAGACCTGCACAATATTGGCGGTGTACCTGCTGTAATGAAATACCTGCTTGCAAAAGGTCTGCTGAATGGCAGTTGCCTTACTGTTACAGGCAAAACCATTGCCGAAAATATGGAGGACGTTCCGGAAATAAACTTTGATACACAGAAAATAATTTTCCCGATTGAAAACCCGATAAAAGCCACCGGCCACTTACAAATATTATACGGAAACCTTGCCGAAGGCGGCAGCGTAGCCAAGATCACAGGTAAAGAAGGCACTAGCTTTGAAGGCCCTGCTCGTGTATTCGACGGTGAGTTTGAGTTAATACATGGAATACAAACCGGATTGGTTAAAAAAGGCGATGTAGTAGTTATTCGCAACGTTGGGCCAAAAGGCGCGCCGGGCATGCCTGAGATGTTGAAACCAACATCTGCCATATTTGGCGCAGGTTTGGGTAGTTCAGTAGCGTTAATTACAGATGGCCGCTTCTCTGGTGGTACGCATGGTTTTGTCGTCGGTCACATCACGCCGGAAGCTTATGACGGCGGGGGTATTGCCTTTGTGAAGGATGAAGACAGGATATTTATTGATGCCATAAACCGCACCATTAATGTAATGATAAGCGATGAAGAATTTGCCGCCCGCAAAGCAGCCTGGAAACAACCGGCTTTAAAGGTAAGCAAAGGACTACTTTATAAATACGCGAAAACAGTTAGTACCGCAGCCGAAGGTTGTGTAACTGATGAGATGTAACCCCCCAACCCCCTAAAGGGGGAGCGAGGGTTATCAATAAAGAAAAAAGAATTTAAAACATTAAAAATTCCCCCTTTAGGGGGTTAGGGGGTACTATGGAAGTTGCAAATGAAACACTAACAACACCTGCTATTCAAGAGAAAGCAGTTGAACTCACAGGATCGGCAGCCTTATTAGAGGCATTGATCATTGAGGGTGTGGATACCATTTTTGGTTATCCAGGTGGCGCTATTATGCCGATTTATGACGCTTTGTATGACTACAAAGAAAAATTAAATCACATACTGGTCCGTCACGAGCAAGGCGGCATACATGCAGGCCAGGGCTACGCACGTACTTCAGGTAAAGTGGGTGTGGTGTTTGCAACCAGCGGCCCGGGTGCTACTAACCTGGTTACCGGTTTGGCTGATGCACAAATCGACAGTACGCCGTTAGTGTGTATCACCGGACAAGTGTTCGCACATTTGTTAGGTACTGATGCTTTCCAGGAAACTGATGTGATCAATATTACTACCCCGGTCACCAAATGGAATTACCAGGTTACTGATGCAACTGAAATCCCTGAAGTTATTGCCAAAGCATTCTACATTGCTAAAAGCGGCAGACCAGGACCGGTTTTGATCGATATTACTAAAAACGCGCAGATCCAGAAGTTCGATTATAAAGGTTATGTGCAGTGTGATCATATCCGCAGCTACAGGCCAAAACCAATCATCCGTCAGCAATATATTCAAGAGGCTGCAGCGTTGATCAATCAGGCTAAAAAACCATTTGTACTATTTGGGCAAGGTGTGATCTTAGGAAGTGCCGAACAAGAATTTAAAGCTTTTATTGAGAAAAGCGGCATCCCATCTGCCTGGACAATTTTAGGCGCTGGCGCTATCCCAACAGATCACCCGCTTAATGTAGGTATGCTGGGCATGCACGGCAACTACGGGCCAAACGTATTAACTAATGATTGTGATGTATTAATCGCTATCGGGATGCGTTTTGATGACCGTGTAACTGGTCGTTTAGATAAATACGCAAAGCAGGCTAAAGTTATCCACTTGGATATTGACCCTGCCGAGATCGACAAAAATGTAAAAACCACTGTTCCGGTTTGGGGCGATTGCAAGGAAACCTTGCCTTTGCTTACTGCTTTGGTTGAAAAGAAAGAACATACAGAATGGCTTAAACTTTTTAATGAGTACACTCAAAAAGAAGTTGATGCAGTCATAAACGATGAACTAAACCCAACGTCTGGTGAAATGACCATGGGTGAAGTTATCAAACAACTAAATGAATTAACAAACGGCAATGCGGTTATTGTTACCGATGTTGGTCAGCACCAAATGGTGGCCTGCCGTTATGCTAAGCTTAACAAAACGCGCAGCAATGTTACCAGTGGCGGCTTAGGCACCATGGGCTTTGCTTTACCTGCGGCGATAGGTGCTAAATTTGGCGCTCAGGAACGTGATGTAATTGCCATTATTGGTGATGGCGGTTTCCAAATGACTTTGCAGGAATTAGGCACCATCATGCAAACAGGTATCAACGTTAAAATAATCATATTGAACAATCGTTTTTTAGGTATGGTGCGCCAATGGCAGGAGTTATTTAACGAGCGCCGTTACTCATTCGTTGATATTCAAAGCCCCGACTTTGTAATGGTAGCTAAAGGCTATGGCATTGAAGGCAAATGCATTAACGAACGCGAAGAACTGGTTGATGCTTTAAAAACGATGATGAACCACAATGGCTCATATCTGCTTGAAGTAATGGTTACCAAAGAGAATAATGTATTCCCGATGGTACCGCAAGGATGCAGTGTAAGCGAAATCAGGTTAAAATAATTCACCCCCTAACCCCCTAAAGGGGGAACATTAAAACAATTGACATGAGCGATCAAGCAATAGATAAACAGGAATTTAACATCACGGTTTACACGGAGAACCAGATTGGTCTTTTAAACCGGATAGCTATTATATTTACACGCCGTAAAATTAATAGCCTGAATACTTCTCCATCGGAGATTGATAGTATTCACCGCTTCAACATCGTGATCACTGAATCTGAAGAAGTGGTACGCAAAGTATGCCGCCAGATTGAAAAACAGGTGGAAGTGTTAAAAGTATATTACCACACCAATGCAGATGTAATATGGCAGGAAATGGCGTTATACAAGGTATCCACCGATGTAATTGCCGAGCAGGTAAGTGTGGAACGTTTATTGCGCGAAAATGGTGCACGTGTAGTAGTTTTGCGTAAGGACTATACTGTGTTTGAAACGACAGGACACCGCGAGGAAACTGA
>Ga0206993_1157_pt1 | contig 13376 bp, 11 predicted proteins | sample Alteio_BWMinCont_7_FD_153499 | JGI IMG/M metagenome (GOLD analysis project Ga0206993, IMG submission 153499) | Enriched cells from forest soil in Barre Woods Harvard Forest LTER site, Petersham, Massachusetts, United States -... | ecosystem: Environmental > Terrestrial > Soil > Temperate forest >... | reverse complement strand
TGGGGAGGAAGCCGCATAGAAGAGGGCGACGTCTGAACGATCTTGCGGTCGCTCAGAGCTGTCGATGCCGCCAACCGTCATCACCTCGTTGTAGGCTTTCGCGTATTCGTTGCTCGTGAGCGCCGGTGGCGGACCGAGGAGAAAGTCACTGGCGCTTGGGATGCCGAACGGAGTTATGTTCTGCCATTGAAAAGCGATTCCGACCGCGACTCCATTCACAACTGGACAGCTTGGTGTCGCCTGCCATTCTCCTGGGACGGCCGGGCCGGGAACCTTGAACTGCGGTGGTGAAGACCCATCGTTAGCACGGAGCGCGATCACAGCCGATGCCACAGCGTCCCCTACCGCAATACCGTCGCTCTTAGCTTGGCCATCCGGTATCTGCGCCAGTGAGTTGGTGCGCGCGGCGAGGAGTGCCGATGAGCTGGCTGGAAAATAGGTGCTAAGCACGTGATAGGCAGCCTCTACGGCTGCTGCCTCAGCTGAAGCGCCCGGCGGCGCAGTGATGGTCCCGAGATATGGTTTGTACTCGCCTGTAATCGAGTTGACGGCTTCAAACACAGCAAGCTGCACGATGGCCGCGTATCGCGCCTGGGCAAAAGGGTTCTGGTGGTTGGCAACGGCGGTATTGACAGCAATTATGTTCCAGTCCAAAACGGCATCGGCTCTCGCCGCTGCGCATCCGAACCAGACACTTACCATCAATACGCTTAAGAGCCCGAGATTTACGAGTTTCCAATACATCTTTTTCATTGTAAGTCCTGTATGCTTGAGCGACATCGTCGCGGTTTGGAACCTGAGTGTCCATAGCGGGGCGTGTGTCGCGGCGTTATGTTTTGTGTCCCGCCAAGCACCAGGATTGTTTGCACTTAGGTTGCTCTTTCTCAACTGGTGTAAAATCGTTCAACTTTTTCTGGGCGTACCATGACTTCCCAACCACTTGGAATGCAGCAATCGATCCGGTTCGGCGAGGACTTCGAACTCGACCTTCGTCCCAGGCGGCTTCGTCGCGGCAGTCGCACGTTGAAGCTGGAACGTATCCCACTGGAAATTCTTATTCTGCTGCTCGAGCGCCGGGGAGAAATCGTCAGTCGCGACGAAATCGTGGCTAGGGTCTGGGGCAGTGATGTTTTCCTCGATACGGACAACAGCATCAGGGGTGCAATCCGAAAGGTTCGCCAGGTGCTGAACGACGATCCGGAAACTCCGCGGTTTATCCAGACCGTGACCGGACGCGGGTATCGCTTCATTGCGCCGGTTCTGTCGCCCGAAAGAGAACACAGCGCGGAGCCCAAAGGTGAACCATCAACGGCCTCGGCACACGAGCGGATTTCGCAGCCAGACAGCTCGTTGCGAGGCCTGAGCCTCGACCTGATCTACCAAAAACAAGAAGGGGCAGCGGAGCAGTTACCGGAGACTGAAGCTGATCGTGGACGAGTCATTCGGGGTGCGTGGAGATCGCTTTTCGTTGGGTTAGCTTCGCTGGCAGTTGTGTCCTTTCTTTCACTCCTGGCATTTTGGGGCTGGCGAGCTTCGCGCGTGCGACCTGTTCTCCAGCGCAAGACAGTTTTAGCTGTCTTGCCATTTGACAATTTGAGCCGAGATCCGGACCAGGAGTTTTTCAGTGAGGGACTGACTGAAGACATAGTCGCCCAAATCGCGAAGTTGAATCCGGATCGACTCACAGTGGTTGCCCGCAGGTCTGTCGCGAGGTACAAAGGGAGCACGCTGTCGGCGAAGCAGATCGGTAAAGAGCTTAACGCTGATTATCTTGTTCAAGGTAGCGTTCGACGGTGGTCAGACCGGGTACGCGTTACGGTCGAACTCATTCAACCACAAGATCAGACCGACGTTTGGACGGAGAGTTACGACCGCGAACTCAAGGATGTGCTGGCCGTGCAAGACTCCGTTGTGCGAAGCATAGCGAGCCATATTCACATCGCTCTCACGGAAGAACAGGAAAGGCGTTTAGCCACTCCGCGACAACTAAGCCCCAAAGCATACGAGGCGTACTTGAAGGGCCGCTACTACTGGAACAAGCGAACCGGCGCCAGTATGCAAAAGGCGGAGCAGTATTTTCAGCAGGCGATCGACAACGATCCAGCTTATGCCGCGGCATATTCGGGGCTGGCCGACTGCAACAGCGGACTGGCGTGGCATGGGTTTAAGTCCCCAACCGAGGCGCTCCCGAAAGCTTACGCAGCGGCACGCAAAGCGCTCGACATTAATCCAGACTCCGCTGAAGCCCACGCCTCGCTGGGCCTTGCCATGAGCCATCAGTGGGATTGGACCGGAGCGGAAGCCGAGTTCAGACGCGCTCTCCAGTTGGATCCTCAATACGCGAACGCGCACCATTGGTACGGGGACTACCTCTCCATGCAGCGCCGGCACGAGCAAGCACTTGCGGAAGCGAGGCGTGCACTACAACTCGATCCCCTGAACCTCATGATCAGCACATGGCTGGGACTTCGCTACTACCTGGCACGCGACTATTCCCACGCAATCGAGCAAAATCGAGGCTCCGTTGAACTCGATCCGAACTTCGCAGCCGCTCACCTTCTGCTCGGAGAGGATTATATTCAGGCAGGTTTGCACAGCGAAGCGGTTGACGAGCTGAGGAGGGCGGCAAATCTGTCTGGAGGCAGCCCACTATATACGGCGCAGGTAGGGGTTGCCTTTGCAGTCGCAGGGCGGAATCGCGACGCACTCCGAATTGCCCGCGAGCTAGAAATCATGTCGAGGACGCGTTACGTTTCCCCTTACGGCCTGGCGCAAATCTACTCAGCCTTAAACAGAAAAGACGACACGTTCAAATGGCTGCAAACGGCCTATGACGATCGCGCGGTTTGGATGGGATATCTCGCCGTCGATCCGATTTTTGACCGATACCGCTCGGATGAACGCCTTAAAGATCTTCTCCGGCGCGTAGGCCTGCCCTGACTGGCCGTCCACAACGCTCTTCGAGACGGGATCGTGCCCGAACCGTGCATTTCATCTGATCGATCAGAATCCTGGATGGTTGGTTGGCTACTCGGAAGTTATCATTAGCGGCTATCTGGATGAATGGTCAGCTATGCGTAGATCTGAGTCACAGACTATTTGATGACAGCTGGAATACATGCCGCCTCCTTGAAAAGCCGCTAACGGTCAGCTCTAATTTCCCGTTGCGCTCCTGGCGGTGACGTCGGGAAGGAAGGCGGTGAGCATGCCGAGCGCGGGAAGAAACGAGCAGACGTGGTACACGAAGTTGATGCTCGTGTGGTCGGCAAGCTTGCCCAGCAGTGCGGCGCCGATACCGCCTAAGCCGAACGCTAGTCCGAAGAAGAGTCCGGAGACGGTGCCGATTTTAGTGGGGATGAGATCCTGAGCGTAGACGAGGATCGCGGAAAAGGCGGAGGCAAGGATGACGCCGATGATGACGCTCAGAATGCCCGTCCAAAAAAGGCTGGCGTAGGGCAGAAGCATGGAAAAAGGAAGCACGCCGAGAATGGACCACCAAATGACGAATTTGCGGCCGAAGCGGTCGCCGATTGGCCCCCCGATGATGGTGCCTGCGGCGACAGCACCGAGAAAAATGAAAAGGTGGACCTGGGCGCTCTGCACGGAGATATGGAAACGGTCCATCAGATAGAAGGTGTAGTACGAGGTTAGACTGGCGAGATAAAAGAACTTCGAGAACATCAGGATGATGAGAACACCCATGGTGAGCGCAATTTTGCGCGAGGAAAACGTCGGACGGCGGCCGTGGACTGAGCCAGTGACGTGAATGCCGACCGGAACGGTTTTAGCGCCGGCTTGGCCAAGACGATAGCGGTGCGCCCAATGACCGATTCTGAAGAGCAGGATCATGGCGGTGAGCGCCAGGATCGAAAACCAAGCGATGCTGGATTGGCCGTTAGACATAACGAACACAGCTAAGAGAGGACCCAGCGCGGAACCGGCGTTGCCGCCCACCTGAAAGATGGATTGGGCGAAGCCGTGCTGTCCACCCGAGGCCATGCGAGCGACGCGCGAAGACTCCGGGTGGAAAACGGCGGAACCCGTACCGATCAGTCCTGCGGCGATGAGAACGATCGCGTAGGTAGGAGAGACGGCAAGAGTCAGTAAGCCAGTGAGCGTGATGCCCATGCCTGCGGCCAGGAAATACGGTTTGGGATGACGATCGCTGTAGAGTCCGACGAGCGGCTGGAGCAGCGAAGAGGTAAACGTGGCTGTAAAGGCGATCAAACCAATTTGGCCAAAGTCCAAGCGAAAGGTATTTCGGAGCAAGGGATAAAGAGCAGGAAGAAGGGACTGCACGGTGTCGTTGAGGAGATGACAGATACTGACAGCGAGCAGGACTTTGAACGTGGAGCGCTCAGTAGGACCGGTGCGCGGCTCGGTGTGAAGCGCAGACATGTTGGTCTCGGTTGACATGTTTGTGCCGGACGAAAACGGCAAACTTTTAACCCAGCACCCTAGGATAGAGGAGAAATGAAAAATCGCGAAATTCGGTATTTTTTGGTAAGAATCCCTGGTGTTGGACCGCAGAACATGCAGGAGCGCCAGACCACCTGCTTGGCTGACATGCTCTCGGCAAATACCTGTTCTACAAATGCGCCGGTTTGCCGTGGAACAAAGAAACCAACCATCATGTGATTGATTCGGGTTCAAAGGTTGCCAGAAAATCGGAAGAGCGATTACCTGCCCTGGTTAGAGTGACTCGTGCTAACCATCGGACCCTACGAAATTAGTGACTTCTCCGAATGGCGCGTTAATCAAAGTTGACACTAAACCGGGGCCAAACACTTCGCGTCGACCTGACCAGGAGCAATGCCCGTGTTGCACCGCTCCCCTTTGGCACATCTACCCATGCGGGCATGTGCCAAGTTATATCGATGTCAACAGCAAGAGTGTGTCGTTAGGTCGCGCCCATGCATCGAATCCTCCGTAGCATCCAATACTGCCATGCCAATCTACGGGCCGCCGGGGTCTCTATGTATCGGGTTTTGCCTTCACATCTGAATCTTGAAGACATCAAAAGAGAGGCAACGAATCTCCTTGATCGGTTACGACAGCGCGATGAAACCGCGTTGAGACGATACTATTCTTTCGATCTCTTTGCTGGCAGGTTCGAACCGAGAATTGACGAAGCACAGTACGTGATTGCGCGCGAGTATGGTTACGCAAGTTGGCGGCGACTCATGGAGCATCTTGGTGCCTTGCCCGCAAGGAAGATTCGCCGCGCAATGGCTGCCGCAGCGGGCGCAGGCGTTCAATCCTAAGGGGGACTTGTCGATTTGCACCGGAGTCACGATTGAAGCTCGGCGAGCTTCTGACGTAAACGATAAGAATTGCGCAAGTATCAGTGTAAAACCGCAACGTCCTTGATTGGCCTATCTGAGCCTTTCTAAGGGCAGTAGACTTTCGATCCACTGCTCCCCCTCGATGACGTCCGGGCACGGGCAGGCATTCTTAATTCCGAAAAATCAACCGTCGAACGCTTGCCTGCCATCGTTATGGCTCCCTTTTCGTCCCGTTTTATCTGTAGCTCGAATCGTCTAAGGGCACATAACTTAGGAGGATGAATTGTTTTCGGGTATCGGAGAACTAGCCCACTGCCCCTTAAAGCTTCCTCGCCATCGCGTAAGCTATTGATAATAAATTAGATATTGGTAGGGGCGGTGGGGATCGAACCCACGACCTTCGGCTTAAAAGGCCGCTGCTCTACCACTGAGCTACGCCCCTGCGGACACAAACACTAATTGTACAGGAAAACTCTAATCCCCGCTCCGCGCTCGCGGATGGCGAATTCCGTCAGCCCCTCATTCCATCGGCCGTTTCCGTTTCCACTCGTGTTCGCGGCGCAGGCGCGACTGATGTTTCTTCACCTGCGTCTCAATTTCGCTGAACGCCTTCTTGCAACCAGCCAGCACATTTTTCCCGTTCCCTGTAGCGTGCAATGTCCCATTCGGCAACGATAGCGTCAGCGCGCACGATTGCTCTTCCGTTCTCTGATTTTTCGAAAACACTCCCTTCAGTTGAATCATGTCCGGCTGATAACTCTTCAGCAGCCGGTTCAATTTATCCAGCCGCCGCATCACCTCCACTGCCACTGGTTGTTGCGCGTCCACATGTTTGTAGCTGATCGATACGTTCATGGTTGCACCTGTAGGGTTTGGACAGGAATCCGGAAGGGTTGCGAAGCAGTCGCATTCTGCACCGAATAACAACGCAAGCATAACAAGCTGCCATCGCCCGCGCAACGCCCGCTCATTGACAGACCTCGCGCGACTTTCTAGCCTAACAGCAGCCACCCCATGCGCCCGAAAAAGGACTCCACACACTCACCCGCAGCCCAAGGTCGCCTGCGCATCGGCCCCGCCGGCTGGTCCTACCCGGATTGGTCTGGTTTCGTCTATCCTTCCCGCCGCTCAAAAAACTTTCACGAAGCAACATTCCTCGCCGAATTTTTCGACACCATCGAAATCAACACTTCCTTCTATCAACCCATACGTCCAGACCACGCCGCTGCTTGGATCGAGCGCGTTCCCGCAAATCCCTCGTTCCTCTTCACCGCCAAACTCTGGCAGCGCTTTACCCACGAACCCTCCGCCACCGCCGAAGACGAGCGCAACGCTCGCGCCGGCTTCGACGTTCTCCGCGAAGCAGGCAAGCTTGGCGCAGTGCTCCTCCAATTCCCTTTTTCCATTCACAAATCGCCCGAATCCTCCGCCCATCTTTCCGCGCTTCTGAAACGCTTCGCCGACTATCCCCTCGTCGTCGAACTCCGCCACTCTTCCTGGCAAACGCAAACCACCCTCGATCTCCTGCGCGAACACAACGCCGGCTTCTGCAACATCGATCAACCGATCATCGGCAACTCTGTCACGCCATCCGCTCAAAGCACCTCGCCCGTTGGCTACGTGCGATTTCACGGCCGCCGCTATGACACCTGGTTCAGTGATGATCCCAAGCTGCCCGCCCACGAGCGCTACAACTATCTATATTCTCTCGAGGAACTCCAACCCTGGGTCACGCGCATCCAGGAAGTCCAACAACACACCAGCGACACCTATGTCGTCACCAACAACCACTACCAGGGCAAAGCGGTGGTTAACGCCTTGCAGCTACTCAGTATTTTAAAGGGGACAAAACTGAAAGTGCCCGCCGACCTTCGCCAGCACTATCCGCAGCTTGAGCAAATCGCCAGTGAGATGCAGGCAGCGCCGACACTTTTCCCGCTCGGCTCACCAGTTGGGAAAAAATCGCAGAGAACTACTTCTTGAAGAGGTTTTCAAACGCCTGGCGGGCATCCAAAGGCCGCCCGGTAGAGGGAGGTTCCACGGGAACCTGCGCCGGCTGCATGTACGAAGTCGGCGCCGTATCTTTCTCCACTGTCATCCGGAACTCATAAAAAGTGCAATCGTTCTTTGCGTCTTTCGGCGTAACCCGCGTCGGCACCGGCTGCGTGCATTCAAACTGCGCGCCCGAATCGAAAAACCGGCACTGCTTGCAGCAATGCAGCTCAAACCCGCACTTCGGACATTTCCCGTTGGCGTCAAATCCAGAAACCAGCACCGCCCCGCAATTCGAGCAGCGCGCCCGCGTTACCGTTCCCACCATGCGCGGCGTTCGCGGCCCTAGATGGTCCGTAGCTCCACGCGGGCCACCCTGCGGCGGCTTACGATCTGGTCTTTCTTTTTTTTCATGCTTTTCCGCGTCACGATAGCCGCGGTGGCCGTACTTGCGATCCACAAACGCCTCCGTCCGTCAGCCTCAACGGACTGCCACTTCAACGTGTATTTACACAACTACAGAGAGGGTCTCTTTGCGTCTTGTATCCAATCGGGTTGCTACAATCGCTCGGCAGGCCAGCTTCTCTATGAAGTGTTCCTGGATTGCCGGGTAGCGAGAGCAGGAGATGGGACAACTATGTTTGTAGCCCTCTGGGAGTACGAAGTCAAGCCCGGTTGCGAAGAAAGCTTTCAATCCGCCTATAGCGCCCAGGGCGACTGGGTCCGCCTTTTCCAACGCGATCCACACTTCCGCGAGACTCGCCTCCTTCAGGACCTTTCCCGTCCTCGCTTCTACTTCACACTGGACTACTGGGACTCCGAAACATCGTTCGAGCAGTTCAAGTCCGCAAATCAACCAGCCTATGCCGCCATTGATCGCATGACCGAACATCTGACGTTATCCGAACGTCGCCTCTCCGCGTTCAATCTCGAAAACTCATGAAACCTTGAGCAAGGTTGTCATCCTGAGAGCATCCGATGAGGATGCTCGAAGGATCTCAACGTTAACTTCAACTACGCGAGGAAAAATCCTACGCAAATTCCGTGTGGCACTAACAAAACCACCCCACAAAACCATCCGCCGGCAAATCCGCCTGCAAAAACTTCCTAGGCGTGCCCGCGCTCCGCAGAACCGCCTCCGCCGCCAAATACCCGCTGCGCACCGCGCCTTCCATCGTCGCGGGCCAACCCGTAGCCGTCCAATCCCCAGCGAGAAACATTCCGCGAATCTTTGTCTCTTGTGTAGGACGCCAACGGTCCACGCCCGGTTGCGGCGAAAATGTAGCCGCCGCCTCTTTAATGACCGTGGCCTTCAACAACTTCGCCTCTCTCGCCGCCGGTAGGGCTTGGTGCACTTCCTTCAGGCACAAATCAATGATCTCCTGCCGCGGCTTCTGCAAAAGATCATACGAAGCACTGATCACCAGTTGCAGGTATTGCCCTTTCTCTTTCCCCGCACCGTTTCTATCGCCGTACAGTGCCGTCTTGTTAAAAATCCACTGCGTCGTCGTCTCCAGCAGCGTCACAAACGGCTCTTTCATCACTTCCCTATCAAACCAGAAATGCACGCCGGTAATCGGCGCCACGCCAATATTTCCCAATTCCCCGAGCCGCGGCTCACAACGCTTCATCTCCTCGCTCGCCAATTCCGCCATCGCCGGATGCGGCAGCGCAAACACGTAAGCCTCGGCGCTCTCTTTCCGCCCGCCATCAAATTCCACGCCGGTCACCGCGCCATTCGCCACGTGAATCACCCGGACCGGCATCCGCAAATTCACTTCCCCGCCACGCTTTTCGATCTCTGCCTTGCATCCGTCGTAAAGCTCCGCCAGCGGCACCGACGGCACGCCCATCCGGTATCCCGTGCGGTTCGACAAAAATCCCTTCCAGAAAACATCCACTCCAAATCGCGCATCCGTCCTGTCAAGCTCCTCGTCGAGCGCGCTCACCAGCACCACTCGCCAGAATCGCTCAATCGCTCCCGGCGTCTGTTTCCGCCGTTTCAACCATTCCAGCATCGAAATTCCGCCCGGCTCTTCCATGTCCGCCGTCCGCCCTTTGCCGCGCAAAATATCCAGCATCGCCCAAGCGATGCTGCGCTTGTCCGCCAGCGTCAGCGGCGCAAATGTCGCAAACGATCCGGTCATGTGAAATGGCGCCGGCAACATCCCAGCCTGCATCTCACCGGTACGCCCTTGCGGATCTTGAAACAGCAGCCGGTCAAAAAATTTGATTTTCCCTGCCGACCCAACGCGGCGATAAAAATCTTCCAGATTCGTGCAGCACCCCAGAGTCACATGCTGACAGTTGTCCACATGCTCGCCGTCCGGTAACACGTACGACGTTGCCCGGCCGCCCAAAAACGGTCGCTGCTCAAACAGGCGCACCCGCCAGCCGGCTTCAGCCAGCGCGACGCCCGCCGACAGCCCCGCCAGCCCTCCGCCGATCACGATCACATTTTGCAAGGATGTTCTCTTCCGTATGGCGCCCGAAGCGCGCCTTCGCCATCAACATCATCTTCTCCGGTTTCGAAAGCCGCACCCGCTCCCCAAACACGGCAAAATCCGCCGACTCGATCCTCGCCAGCAGCGCGCTGTACGTGTGCACCAGCAGCCACAGCGTCCCCCGGCTGTCTTCCTCAATTAGCCCCAGCAACTGCGTTCCCTCTTCATACAACTTCCAGGCGCGATCCGCCTCAAACCTCAACAGCTCTCGCACCCCCAGCGTCGCCTCGCTGCGCCCCAAATCCTGTTTCGCCACTCCGTATCGAACAAGATCTTCTTCCGGAAGATAAATTCTTCCGTTCGAAAAATCCTCACGCACGTCCCGAATAATATTCGTCAGTTGAAATGCCAGCCCCAGTTTCTCCGCCAAATCCAGCGCCCGTGAATCGCTGAATCCAAAAATGTGCGTGCACGTCAGCCCGACCGTTCCCGCCACGCGGTAACAATATTCCTTCAGCCGCTCGAATGTCGGGTATTCCTGGATTGTCAGATCCATCTCCGCGCCGCTGATCAGATCATGCAGGTAGCGCGCCGGCATCCGAAAACGCTCCATCGTGTCCACCAGCGCCGGCAAGACTTTCCGCTCGCCGTATAAATCCCCAGCCTCCAGTGACCGCGCCGCGTTCCCATCAAACGCCTGCGACTGTCCCGTAATCGCTTCGTCGAGCGCAGCCCTCCACCTGGCCAAACCGCGCTGCTTCGCCGGCACATCGGCACCTTCATCCGAAACGTCGTCAATCAGCCGCATGAACGCATACACCGCCACAATCCCATCCCGTTTCGCTTTCGGCAGCAGAAAAAAACGCCGGATAAAAATTGCTATGTGCCCTCCGCGCAATTTGGTGACAGTTCCTATAGGACGCGCTAATCTGGGCTGGCGTCGATTCGGCGGCCGCGTAGTTCGACTCTTCGCTAGCAGAGCCGCCATTGCGGCTGCCATCCAGGTCGCCGAGCACGTGCGTGATCAATGCCCGCCCCAGCAACCCAACCTGCTTCACCTTGCTCACTTCCGGCCGCCGGTGCAGCGTGTCGTACCCCATCGCCTCAATCGCATCGAGCACCGCCAGCCCGCCGCGACTGAACATTTCCAGATCCACACTCAACTTCCCTTCCACCTTCTTAGCCAGTGGCATTCCTTTCTCAAACAGCCCGCGCGTGTACTCAATCAATTCCTTCATCAACGAAACGTATCGCGCGTCGAATTTTCTCCCGGCGATATCCTGCTCGCTCAATCCATGCGCCGCCGCCCGATCCAGCGGAATGTAAATCCGTCCGATCTCCAGATCCCGCGAAACGTCCTGCCAGAAATTCGCCAACTGCAGCGCCGTGCAGGTTGCATCTGACAGCCGTTGCCGCTCTTCATCGCGGTAGCCACACAAATAAAGCACCAGCCTTCCGACGGGGTTGGCCGAATACACGCAGTAATCCAGCACCGCATCCCACGACGGATATCTCTTCACCACCTGATCCTGCCGGAACGCCTTCAGCAAATCCGCGAACGGCTGCTTCGGCACATCCTTCGCCACAATCGTCTCCCGCAGCCCCACAAACACTGGATGCGATGGCCGCCCCTCGTAGCAAGCGTCCAGTTCCTGCTCCCACCAATCCAGCAATTCCAACGCCCTTTCTCTAACGGGGATTTCGTCGCCCAGGTCATCCGCCCAGCGGCAATACGCATACAAATTATAAAAATGCTGGTGCAACTCCTTCGGCAACAACCAGGACGCCACATTAAAATTTTCGTAATGATGCGTCGACAGCCATCTCGTATAGGCCTGCGCCTCTTCCGGCGCACAACCATCCGCCGGGAGCTTTGCGGCAATCTTCAATTCGCCCGGGCGCAGCATCAGCCGTTTCTATCCTCTTGGAGATCTAAAAATGGGTGGGCTATCACTTCACTGGCAACTGGTCGCCGGCCTGCCCTGAGCTTGCCGAACGGGTCGCTGGCCACCGCTTACGGCCTTACTGCCAGCTTGATTTCCCCGCTCCGGGTCTTCATGCGCTCGAACGCCTGCGGCAGGTCTTCCAGTCGAATGTCTTCGGTGACAAAATCGTGCGCCGAAATGTCCCCGCGCCGAATCGCCTCCAGCGCCTCTCGAATAAATCGCGGCGTATGGTGGAACGGCGAAATAATTTTTATTTCTGAGTAGTGAATCGTCGCTGGCTCAATCTCCACGCGCGTCCCGGTCGGCAGCCCGCTGAAGAAATTCACCACCCCGCCGCGCCGCACCATCGCCAGCGCCTGTTCCCACGTCGCTGGATTACCCGCCGCTTCGACCACCGAGTCCGGCCCGCGGCTCTCATCGGTCAATGCCCGCACCGCCGCCGCCACATCCGCGGTTTCCGTAACATTGATCGCCGCCACAGCGCCCAGCTTCCGCGCCACCGCCAGCGGGCCTTCGCGCCGCGCCAGCGCAATCACCCGCACTCCGCGCCGCGTCAGCATCCGTACAAACATCAATCCAATCGGCCCGCACCCGATGACCACAGTCGTATCGCCCGTGCGCACTTCCATCTCGTGCACGCCGCGCAGCACGCAAGCCAGCGGCTCCACCAGCGCCGCGCTGTGATCGTCCACCCCATGCGGTACTTCCAGCATGTTTTCCCGCGCGATCCGCCCGGGAATCCGCATGTATTCCGCGTACGCCCCGTTCTTGAACAAAAGATCGTCGCAAAGATTTTCCTGGCCGCGCCGGCAGTGATAACACCGCAAGCAAGGCGCCGAATTCGCCGCAATCACCCGCGTGCCCAGCCGCCACCGGAGATCCACGCGCTTCCCCATCGCCACAATTTCGCCCACCACCTCGTGCCCGAACACTGCCGGCGGCTGAATCATCTTCGCGTGATACCCACGCTTCCACACCTTCAGGTCCGTGCCGTCTGTCAGCGCCAGTCGCACGCGCAGCAATACCTCGTCCACCGCCAGCGCCGGCACATCAATCTGTTCAATTCGCAGGTCTTCGCTGCCGTAGAGCACGGCCGCGGTCATTTTGGAGGGGACAACCAGCTTCTCCTGGAGAGGCGCTTCTTCCAGTCCAAGCTCGATCTTCTTTGGGGACGCTGTTTTCATTTGTGCGTTATCAGAATCTTCAGGGAATCTTCAGTGGGATGCGCCGCTAGCTCTAAGCCCTCCTGGATTCTATCCAAAGCGAACCTGTGCGTGACGATATCCATCACCGGCAGTTTCTTCCCCAGCACCAGCTCTGCCGCACTCTGTTGGATGTCAACCGCCGCACTATAGCTGCCAAGGATTTCCTTCTCGTCGATCCCCACCGCCGAGGCTGGAAACTCTATCTTTGTGACTGGATCATTCGCGGCAAACAGGAGAACCCGCCCCCCAGGCCTCGCCGCCGCCAGCGCTTCCACCACAACTGCCGGATGCGCCACCGCGACAAGCACCACGTCTGCCCCGCGACCCTCCGACCGGGCCCGGATTTCTTCAACTAGCTTACCACTTACAGGGTTAAAAGACTCAAGTGCTCCGAGCCGCAGGCTCTTTTCCCGGCGCGTCGCCACCGGGTCACTCGTATAGATGCGCGCCCCCTCAATTTGGGTCACCATCAATAGCTGCAATCCGATGGGTCCACAGCCGATC
>Ga0206993_1156_pt1 | contig 13412 bp, 12 predicted proteins | sample Alteio_BWMinCont_7_FD_153499 | JGI IMG/M metagenome (GOLD analysis project Ga0206993, IMG submission 153499) | Enriched cells from forest soil in Barre Woods Harvard Forest LTER site, Petersham, Massachusetts, United States -... | ecosystem: Environmental > Terrestrial > Soil > Temperate forest >... | reverse complement strand
GGCGCAGAAGACGGCTAGCAGCCAGACGATGCGGACGAGCGTGGGATCGAGGTCGAAATAGTCGGCCAGGCCGGCGCAGACGCCGCCGATTTTCTTGTCGCGACTGGAGCGCATCAGGCGCTTGGCTGGAGCGGCATAGCCTCCGGCTGGTGGCGCGGCCTGGCCTGTCAACTGGGCGCCGCAGTTGTAGCAGAATTTTGAGCCTTCAACGACTTCTTTTTGGCATTTCGGGCAGAGCATGGTTCACCCCCACAGAGCGATATCCAACCGCATTCTAAACAAAGATACGAATAGTGGGGTAGGAAAGTTTCAGGGACCTGGGAAGCGCCTAGTACTCCAGGAGCTTTGTGACGGCGGCGGTGATGTCGTCGGTTTGGGGAAGGATGGCGTCTTCGAGCTTGGGGTGGTAGCCGCAGAACGTGTCGATGGCTGCTACGCGTTTTACCGGGGCGTCGAGTTCTTCGAAAAGTTCTTCGGCGATGCGGGCGGCGATTTCGGCGCCGTAGCCCCAGCTCATCATGTCCTCGTAGGCGACGACGACGCGGTGCGTCTTGCGGACAGAGGCGGCGATGGCATCCCAATCGTAGGGCGAGAGTGAGCGGAGGTCGATGATTTCTACCGAGACCCCGTTGCGTTCGAGCGCCGCCGCGGCCACTTCGGCGCGGTGAACGACGGCGCCGTAAGTGATGATGCTGACCTGCGAGCCTTCTTTGACGAGGCGGGCTTTCCCAAAGGGAACGGTGTAATCGGAGCCGGGATATTCGGAGCGGTTGTAAGGCTGGCGATAAAGATGTTTGTGCTCGAGGAACATGACCGGATCGTCGCAGCGGATGGCGGTGCGTAGCAGGCCGGCGACGTCGAGCGCGGTGGAGGGCATGACGACGCGCAAGCCGGGGCAGTGCGTGAAGATCGATTCGCCACTCTGGCTGTGATAGACCGCGCCGCCGGTGAGATAGCCGCCGATGGCTACGCGAATGACGACGGGGCTTTTGAATTTGCCGTCGGAGCGCCAGCGCATGACGCAGAGTTCATCGCGGATCTGCATCATCGCGGGCCAGATGTAGTCGAAGAACTGAATTTCGGCGACGGGCTTCATGCCGCGGGTGGCCATGCCGATGGCGCGGCCAACGATGCTGGCTTCGGCCAGGGGCGTGTTGAAGACGCGGTCGGCGCCGTACTTGCGCTGAAGGCCCGCGGTAGCCTTGAAAACGCCGCCCTTCCCTTTTACGTCCCGGAGATTTTCCTCGCGGCTGGCGTCGGCGACGTCTTCGCCGAATACGGTGATGCGCTCGTCGCGGGCCATTTCGTCTTGCAGCGTGGCGGCGACCATTTCGACCATGGTCTTTGGGCCACCGTGGAACTTGGGTTCGGCTGAGAAGTACGGCGAGGTGGGATCGACATCGGGCGAATAGACATTTGAATAAACGGAGGAAGCTTCCGGCGGCGCGGCTGCCAGAGCTTGATCGCCGGCTTCGCGGACTTCGCGGTCGACCTCGGCTTCGAGGGCTTCGATCTCTTTCTGGTCCATCACGGCTTCGCGAATCAGGAAGAGGGCGAACTTGGAGAGCGGATCGCGACGGGCTTCGCCTTCGCGTTCTTCGGCGGTTTTGTAAAGCTTTTCGTCGTCGGAGAGCGAGTGCGAGTAGGGCCGGGTTACGTGCGCGTGGACCAGGGCGGGGCCGCGGCGCTCGCGGACGTAGAGAATGGCTTCCTTGCAGACGGAGTAGCTTTCGAGCGGGTCGGTGCCGTCGCATTCGGCGACATGCAGGTTGGGAAAATTTCGAACGAGTTTCGAAATGCTGCCGCCGGCGGTTTGTACTTCGACGGGGACGGAGATGGCGTAGCCGTTGTCTTCGATGAGGTAGAAGAGCGGAAGCTTTTTGGCGCAGGCGGCGTTGAGGGATTCCCAGAATTCGCCTTCGCTGGTGGCGCCGTCGCCGGAGGAGACGTAGACGATCTCTTCGGGGTCGTGATCGAGCGATTCGCCGAGGGGAGCTTTTTGCGCCTGGGCGAGGGCTTTCGGATGATGGCCGTAATACAGAGTGGCTTCGGCGGCGCCAACCGCCTGGACGAATTGCGTGCCGGTGCAGGAGGACTTGCTGACGATATTGAATTTCTGGTGGCCCCAGTGGGAGGGCATCTGGCGGCCGCCGGAGCTCGGGTCGTCTTTGGCGCCTACGGCCTGGAGGAGGGTTTCGAGCGGGGTGACGCCTAGTGTGAGGCACAGCGCGCGGTCGCGGTAGTAGGGGTAAATCCAATCGACGCCGGGACGAAGAAGCAAGCCGGCCACGGTGGTAACCGCTTCATGGCCGGCGCTGGAGATTTGGAAGTAAATTTTGTTTTGGCGTTTGAGCTGGATTTCCCGGTCGTCGAGTCGGCGGGAGAGATACATCGTGCGATAAATGCGGATGAGGGTTTCGCGATCGAGCCCCTGATGCCGGGGAGCTTCCAGCTTTGCTACTTTCACACGCGTTTGAACCGCCATTCAGTCTGCCTCGCGTTGGAATGGGGATGGGCGTCTACGGAATCTAATTATACCGGAGGGCGCGGTGAAGTGCACATTGGAACGTGCGCGTGGTTGTGAAAAACGTAGGTACTAGAAAAGTGGCGTTGAACGGAGGTAGCGCCGCCATCCTGTTTACCCTGAGATGCGAAGGGGCGGCAAGCGCGCTCGACTGCCCTTCCTTCGTCAGGGCAAGCAGGATGGAGGCGCTATCGGCGGGCGTCGCGCTGATCCCAGCCACCTGGATTTAGTTCCTCAAATTGCTTTTCGGTGTCGTCAAAATGGGCGTCACCAGGTTTCAAAACTTTGGGAGAGGCGGCTAGAAAAGGCTCTTCCGTGGGGATTCGATCGACCCAGCGTTGTTCAGAGAGTTTCTCGTGGTTGGAGAAGCCGAGGCGGAGGAGAAGTTTGACGGTTTCGTTGGAGGCGGGGGTATCGGGTGCGTCCTTGGCTTTTGCTTTGCTCTTGGCTTTGGATTTTTCGGGCTTGGCGGCTGCAGGTTCCGTGGCTGGCGCGCCGTCGGTGGCGCGTTCGAATTTGTAGAGTAGCTTTTTGTCCAGGCGAAAGGCTTGCTTCCAGGTTTCCAGTTTATGGCGGGCGAGTTGGGCTTTTTCCTCGTCCTTGCCAAAGTCGAATTGCATGTAAATGTGGGGCATGGATTTAGTTTGTGACCTGCGTGGCCGGGTGTCAAGACACGGGGGAGCCGGACGCGAATCGCCGAGTCAGCGGCAAATTGAATTTACGAGGGGCGGCTCGTGGGGTATGCTTGGGATTCGGGAAAATGAAGAGAATGCGCCACGATTCCAACGCTCCGGGAAGACGATTGGGGGCGTTTGTGTGTTTGGTGGCGGTGATGTTGCTGTGGGCGCCGGCTTGGGCTTCGGCTTTGCAGGCTGTGGGCGTGGGTTGTTGCGATGGGGCGATGTGCCCGTTGCATGGACATGCGCCGAAGAAGAGTTCGAGCGATTCCAGCCCGGCGAAGAATGCCTCGATGGCCGGGTGCGAGCATCATGCGCGGAAGGCAGCGAGGGATTGCAGCATGGCGTGTTGCCATCCCAAGGATCCCGTAGTGACCGGAGCGATAGTTTTTGTGCTGCCGAGCGCCGCCGCGCTTTCCACTCCGCATCTCATTGGTCCCCCGGCACCCGTCTTGGCTTCTTCGGCTAGTTCTTTTGTGTTTGATCCAGCTTCTCCTCCTCCGCGACCGCTTCTCCTGAGTCTGTAGAAGCTCCCTCACAGCTCCGAATAACCCTGAGCGCGCACTTGCTTCCAGGTGGCCATGGCCGCTTTGGCTCGTATTCTCACGGAGAAGAGACTAATGTTTCGACCGATTTCATTTTTTGTTGGACTCCTGCTGTTATGCGCGGGAACGTTGCTGGCTACGGCGGTCGCTACCGTGCGGGGGATTGTGCACGATTCACAGCACCGGCCGATTGCGGATGCGGAAGTGGTGTTGAAGGCGGAGCATTCGGAGTTCACGCAGACTACCCGGACGAGTGCCGAGGGTGAGTTTCATTTTGATTCGGTGCCGATTGGCGAATATCGCATCACGGTGAGCAAGGCCGACTTCGGGGCGCAGGAAGAAAAACTTACCGTGCTCTCCGGGACCGCGCCGATATTGCACATTGAATTGAAGGTGGCGAAGCAGGCGCAAACGGTGACGGTGACCTCGGAGGCGCCACCGGCGCAGGAGGAGTCCGTGACGCCGACGACGCTGGTGACGCGCGAGGAGATTGCCGAGACGCCGGGAGCGGCGCAATCGAATAGCCTGGCGATGATCACGAATTATGTGCCGGGGGCCTACTACACGCACGATCAACTGCATGTGCGCGGGGGGCACCAGGTGAGCTGGCTGATCGACGGCGTGTCCATACCAAATACGAATATCGCGAGCAATCTGGGGCCGCAGATCGATCCGAAGGATATTGATACGCTGGAAGTGCAGCGCGGCAGCTATTCCGCCGAATATGGCGACCGCACCTACGGCATCTTCAATGTGGCGCCGCGGACGGGGTTTGAACGCAACAACGAGGCCGAGTTGATTCTGACTGCGGGGAATTTTTGTCAGACCGACGACCAATTGAATTTTGGCGGGCACACGAACCGGTTCGCTTACTACGCCAGCGTGAACGGCAACCGCAGCGATCTGGGATTGCAAACGCCTACCTCCGCTGTGATTCACGATCAGGCGAACGGCTACGGCGGATTCACGTCGATGACCTACAACGTGGATGCACGGAATCAATTGCGCCTGGTGGCGCAGTTGCGGCAGGATTTTTACCAAATTCCAATCACTCCGGGGCAGATTCAGAGCGACTCGAATAAGGAGCGGGATGGCTTTGTGCTCTTCACCTGGGTGCGGACGTTCAGCCCCGGCCTGGTGCTGACGGTCTCACCGTTTTATCACTACAACAACGTCAACTATGCGAGCAGCCCGACGGACTTCCCGAGTTCGGCGACGGAAACGCTGACGTCGAATTACGAAGGCGGGCAGGCGAATTTGTCGTGGATTGCGAAGCGCAACAACCTGCGCGCTGGCCTTTTCGGCTTTGCGGAGCAATCGAGCCAGTTATTTGGTTTGCTCTGTAATCAACCGGGGTCGTGCAACAATGTGAATCCACCCGTGACCACAAGCCCCGCGGGCGGCCTTACGGCGGCTTATGTTGAGGACCAGATCAAATTGACGTCGTGGCTTTCGGTAGATGGCGGCATCCGGCAGACGCATTATTCCGCGGAGGTAGTGGAGAATGCCAGCAGCCCACGGGTTGGCGCTTCGCTCCGGATTCCCAAGCTGAACTGGGTGTTCCGCGCGTTTTACGGGCACTTTTACCAGGCGCCTCCGCTTTCGACGATTTCCGGACCCCTGCTGGACGCCGCGAACAATCAGAATCTGGGATTCATTCCCCTGCACGGCGAGCGCGACGAGGAGCATCAGTATGGCGTCACCGTTCCCTTGTGGGGCTGGACGATCGATGCGGACACCTTCCTGACCCGCGCCAAAAACTTTTTCGACCACAACAATTTCAACAACTCCAATCTGTTTTTTCCCATCACGATTCAGGGAGCGCGGATCAATGGGTGGGAATTGACGCTGAGGTCGCCGCAGATTCGGAAGCGCGGGCAAGTGTATTTGACATATTCGAACCAACTGGCGCTCGGCTTCGGCAACATTAATGGTGGGCTGACGGATTTTTCGTTTGGGAACGGCTTCGGGCTGCTGGATCACGACCAGCGGAATACGCTGCACCTGGGCGGGCAGCTGACCTTGCCGTGGCGAAGTTATGCATCCACGGATATTTATTACGGCTCGGGCTTCACGAATGGAGATTCGAGCCTGCCGGGAGATCATCTGCAGCCGCATACGACGTTTGACATGACGCTAGGCAAGGACTTTGGGGAGCGGGTATCCCTTTCCGTGACGGGATTGAACGTGGGCAACCGGCGCGTGCTGCTGGACAACAGCTTCACGTTCGGCGGGACGCATTACAACAATCCGCGCGAGATTTTCGTGCAGTTGCGTTATCGTTTTCACTACTGAGGAGAGAGATGAAACAAATTTTAGGGATTGTCGTCCTGATTTATGTGGGATTTGCGGCTGGTTGCCAGTCCGCGCCCGAAAAGCATTATCCGATCCAGGGGGAAGTGATCTCCGCAGAGCCGGCGAAGAAACTGATCACGGTGAAACACGGCGATATTCCGGGATTGATGCCGGCAATGACGATGACGTACCAGGTGGCGGAACCCAAGCAGATTGAAACTTTGCAACCGGGGGACAAGATCACGGCGGACCTGGTGGTTTCGGACAGCAAGGGACGCCTGGAGAAGATTGCGCTGGTCAGCAAGGGAGACGGGAGGACTCCTCCGGGCATGACGCAGCACATTCCGGAAAAAGGTGACACTGTGCCCGACTTTGCGCTTGTGAATCAGGAAGGAAAGATTATTCACTTCAGCAACTATCGGGGCAAGGTGCTGCTGGTGACGTTTATTTACACGCGCTGCCCGCTGCCGGACTTTTGCCCGCGGATGAATGAGAATTTTCGCGCGGTGCAGAAGCTGCTTCAAGAAGTACCGGGTGTGACGGAGCGGGCGGAATTCCTGAGCATCAGTTTTGATCCGGAGCACGACACGCCGGCGGTGTTGAAGCATTACGCCTCGCTCTACAAGAAGAGCGCGCCGGGTGAGAAGCCGTTTGATTGGCAATTCGCGGTTCCCTCGGCGAAAGATTTGCCGGAGTTGGCGCAATTCTTCGGGCTGGTGTATCGGCCCGAGCAGGCGCAGATTGTGCATTCGCTGAGCACCACGGTAATCGGCCCGGACGGCAAGGTCGAGAAGTGGTATTCAGACAACGAATGGACTCCGGCCGATGCGGTGCAGGCGATTAGCTCGTTGCTTCACCAAGCTTAATGAGACTCGTTCAAGAAACCGAGAATTTAGTTCGCCTCACGCGATTTGGGATGATCAATTGCTTCCTGGTGCGTGAGGCTGACGGCTTCACTCTGGTCGACACGGGCCTCCGGGGTTCTGCGGGCGCGATTCTTCGCGCGGCAACACAGTTGGGTGCACCCATCCGAAGAATCGTTCTGACGCATGCACACATCGACCATATCGGCTCGCTTGACAGTCTTATAGCAGCGCTGCCCTCCATCGAGCTGGCCATCGGCCGGCGTGAAGCGCGGCTACTGGCAAAGGATTTGAGCCTAGATGCCGGCGAGAAAGGCAAAGCGCTTCACGGATTCACGGGTGCAAAAGCGCGGCCTGGCAGATTGCTTGAAGAGGGAGAACGCATTGGTTCTCTGCAGGCTATTGCCTCACCCGGCCATACGCCGGGACATATGGCGTACGTTGATGTTCGAGACAACGCGCTGATCGCCGGCGACGCGTTCACAACTCAGACCGGTGTCGTGGTCGCGGGTGTCTTCAAGCCGTTGTTTCCCTTTCCGGCTCTTTTTTCCTGGAACGCAGTGCTCTCCGCAAAAAGCGCCGCGAAACTCCGGAAATTAAATCCCAGCGTTCTTGCCGTGGGACATGGCCCATCGATTTCTTCGCCAGCGCGGGAGATCGAGGTGGGCTTGGAAGAAGCTTTTCGCCAGCACCCCGAAGCGAGACAGACGTTCGCGTAGAAGAAGTTGCGTGCCGCTCCGGCTGCACGATAGACTCTCCCTAATTTCACGGCGATGGAGTTCGCCATAACCGCCCCGGCCGGACTGGCCGGGGCTGATGACTCCTGGCTGCCAGGCGGCACCAGGAGTTTTTTTCTTCTGTGCGGCGGGAGCGGCCGGATTGGAGATACGTTGCGATTATTTCTGATTGGGACGTTTGGGGCGATTGGAACGCTGGCGAGATATGGGCTGCAGGGGCTGGTGCAGATCAAGATGGGGAGCACGTTTCCGTACGGGACGCTGTTGATCAATCTGACGGGATGTTTTTTTCTGGGATTGATCGGGCAGATTTTGCTGAACCGCGTGATTGTGCCGCCGGAATGGCGCATGGCCATCGCGATCGGATTTTTCGGAGGCTACACCACATTTTCGAGTTTCGGATGGGAGACGGCGAAGATGCTGGAGGCGGGGGAGTGGTTGTGGGCAACGACCTACGTCGCGGCTAGCGTGGCGTTCGGTTTGTTGCTTTCGGTCGCGGGGATCCGGTTGGCGAACAGGTTTTAGGAGCACTCGATGACGCACCAGAAATTTGAGGGTGAGCGGACGCTGATGCGGATTCACATCGGCGAATCGGATAAGTGGCATGGGAAGCCGTTGCACGAGGCGATTGTCGAATTGTTGCGGAAAGACGGATTTTCCGGTGTAACGGTGCTGCGCGGCGTGGCGGGTTACGGTTCATCCAGTGTGTATCACACCGACAAACTGCTGCGGCTTTCGCAGGATTTGCCGATTGTTCTGGAAGTGATCGAAACGCAGGACCGGATTGACCAGATGCTGCCGCGGCTGGACGAGATGGTGGATGGCGGATTGATCACGCTCGAAAAAGTGCGGGTGATACTCTACCGGCCCGCGAAACGATAGGCGGCGCAGTGGCCGACGTTAACTCCGACAAAACTTCAACGCAGAATTCTTCCTCCGGTTGGCTGAACCGCACCGTGCTGGGTGTGGGCCTGACCAGTTTGTTCAGCGATTGGAGCCATGAAATTGCCACCGCGATTTTGCCGGCGTTTCTGGCGACGATTGGCGCTGGGCCGGCGTGGCTGGGCGCGATTGAGGGAATTGCCGACGGGCTTTCGAGTTTTGCAAAGCTGAGCTCCGGGTATTACACGGATCGCTTGAAGAAGAGGAAGCAGCTGGCCGTGTTTGGGTATGCGTTCACGGCGCTGGCCACGGCGTCGTTCGCGTTTGCGACTCACGCGTACCACGTGTTGTTCGGGCGCGCAGCGGCGTGGCTGGGACGCGGCGTGCGTTCGCCCGTGAAAAAGGCGCTGCTTGCAGCTGATGTGGCGCCGGGAGCCTATGGGCGGGCGTTTGGGATGGAACGGCTGATGGATACCGTGGGCGCGATCGCGGGGCCGCTGACGGCGCTGTGGCTATTGCAGGTGACCAATCACAACTATCGGGCGGTATTTTTGTGGACGCTGCTGCCCGGGATGATCGCCGTGTTGAGCTTCTGGCTGCTGGTGCGCGAACGCCCGTTCGAAGCGAGAAAGAAAGTGACGTTCCTGGCGGGGCTTCGCAATTTGCCACGAAATTTTCGGGAATTTCTGGTGGGAGTCGGAGTGTTTGGATCGGGTGATTTTTCGCACACGCTTTTGATTTTGTATGCGTCGCGAATGCTTGCTCCTGCTCACGGCGCGGCGCGAGCCGCCAGCCTGGCGGTTGGGCTGTACACTCTGCACAACGTGTTTTACGCGGGATCAGCGTATGTGAGCGGCTGGCTCAGCGATATCGTGCCGCACCGGAAGGCGATTCTCGCGGGCGGCTACGCACTGGCTGGGGTGACGGCCATCTTTCTTACGACCACGCCTGCTTCCCTGTGGCTGCTGGGTGGCCTGTTTGTGCTGGCGGGAATTTATGTGGGGACCGAGGAGGCGCTGGAAGATTCGCTGGCCGCGGAACTGATTCCCCGCGAGCAACATGGGATGGCGTTTGGAACGCTGGCGGCCGTGAATGCCGTGGGAGACTTTTTGTCGAGCCTGGTAGTTGGATTTCTGTGGTCCGCAGTGTCTGCGAAGGCGGCGTTTTCTTTTTCCGCGGTTTTATTCTTCCTCGGAGCGATCCTGATTCTTCGGCTGCGAAAGTAATTCTCCGCGCAGGGATTGCGGCTCAGCCGCGGCTTCGCGTTTCGATGCCAACATCCGACGATGAACTTCCGCTTGCAGATACTTGCGAAGATTTTCCGGAACGATGCCGGGGGCGGCCAACTCCCGTAAATCCACAACGGTTAGCTTCGGCAGATAACTCAGCACAATCGCGAGCGGTGTGGAGGAGTTGCGCACCAGGGCGAGGCGCACGTTGTAATGCTGCGACCATTTGCGGTGATTGGCGACGGTGAGAACGACGACCTGAGGCAATTTATCATGCCAAAGGACTTTCAGCACCTGCGCTTCGGTGAGGCGCGGATTGTCGAGAGCGATTTCGAGAACCTGTGCGTGACCCGTGGCGACCAAGGCTCCGGCGACGCGCGCGGGACCGCGGCGGGCAAGAGTAATTCTCTGCCCCAACGGCAACTGGGGCAGACGCGCGATGATGTACTCCTCGGCGTGGCGCTTGAGTTCAGTGGGAGCCGAAGGCGACAACGAATACTGAACGAGGTCCATGAGGTAGAGGTCGCGCAGAAGGCGCAAGCCAACCATGCGCGGGGCACCAGGATGAAAAACCAGGGCGCGCTTCACGGCGTAGCTTTTCAGGAATGTTTTTCGGCCGGCGATGTTTTCGATGATCTCGGCGGGCAAATCCTTTCGAGAGAGCAGCAAGCCGAGGAGCGTATCGTCGAGCGCAGGATTTTCGAGCAACGCGAAAAGAATCTCTGGCGACGGATGATAGAGAAACGACTTCAGTTCTTCGCCGGTAGCGAGTCGCGCGCGGTCGCGTTGCTGTTCGAGAAGGGTCAAGTCAAATTCCTCATCTAGACGGCAAGAGTTGCAGCGCCAGATGTGCCGCTACCGAAACCCAACATATAGCGCATGGAAAAAGCATACGCGAGCCGGAAGGTTTTTGGGGCGGTGTTGGCTGAGACGGTGCTGAAAACGTTGCTGCGGTTCACGCGGCGCGGATTGCTTTCTTGACGCACCTGGACGCAGCCATTATTCTCGTCACACTTCGCGGGGCCGCGCGGGCGGCGGCGGAGTTCGAAACACATGCACATCCATCTTCTGGACCTGGCGATCGTCGTCGTTTACCTGTTGGGAGTGACGGCGCTCGGCGTTTACTTCCGCGGCAAACAGCGGGACGTGCGCGACTATTTTCTGGGCGGGCGAACCGCGCCGTGGTGGGCGCTGGCGTTTTCGATCGTCGCTACCGAGACTTCCACGCTCACAATTATCGGGACGCCGGCGCTGGCCTACTCCGGCAACATGACTTTTCTTCAGTGGGTGTTCGGATATCTGGTGGGCCGCTACCTGATCAGCCTGTTTTTTCTGCCTGGATACTTTCGCGGGGAATTTCTGACGGCTTATGCCGTGATCGAGAAACGGTTTGGGCAACGCATGCGTTCGGTGGCAGCGGTGACATTTTTGACGACACGCACGCTGGCCGAGGGCGTGCGCGTTGCGGCGATTGCGCTGGTGGTGAGCGTGGCGATGGGCACTTCGGAGCGATTGGCGGTGTTTATCGTGATCGCGCTGACGGTGCTGTACACGTTTGAAGGCGGGATGAAGGCGGTGATCTGGACGGACGTGGCGCAGTTTTTTGCTCTATCTGCTGGGTAGCGTGGTGACGTTCGGCGTGTTGCTGCACCGGATTCCTGGCGGGTGGAATGAAGTGGCGCAGGTAGCCGCCGCGAATGGGAACAAGCTGCAGATCCTGGATTTCACCTGGAATCTGGCGACGACGTACACGTTTTGGTCGGGAGTGATCGGCGGGGCGTTTTTTACGCTGGCAAGCCACGGCACCGATCAAACCATCGTGCAGCGGTTGCTGGCTGCCAGGAATCAGCGGGACAGCCGGCGGGCGTTGCTTGCCAGCGGGTTCATCGTGTTATTTCAATTCACGCTTTTTCTGCTGGTGGGGGTTTTGCTGTTTGTGTTCGCACAACACTCGCCGCTGCTAGGGCCGGGAGATCGCACGGACAGCATCCTGCCACGTTTCCTGATACGAGAGATGCCCACCGGGCTTGTGGGATTGCTGCTCGCTTCGATCCTGGCGATTGCGATGTCCAACGCAAGCGGATCCCTGAATTCGCTGGCTGCGTCGAGCGTGCTGGATTTTGCCGCCCTGAGCGGAAAAAGCGCGGACCCTGCGGCGTTTCTGAAGTTTTCGCGGCGAATGACTTTGGTCTGGGGCAGCGTGCTGATTTTATTTGGATTGCTTCCGTGGGGGCATCTATTGGAGGCAGGACTGAGGGTGGCGTCGCTTCCCTTCGGCAGCTTGCTGGGGCTGTTTCTGTTGGGCACTTTTGATTCGCGCGCGAATGCCACAGGATCGCTGGTGGGCATGTTCGGCGGATTGGCGAGCGTGCTGCTGGTATTGGGATACACGAAAGTGGCGTTCACCTGGTACGTGCTGATCGGCTCGTGCGTGACGTTTGCGCTCGGCGCAATTGTTAGCCGGATGTTCGCGCAACCGCCCGCGGCTTCCTGACGATTGACGACGGAGGTTGCGCTACACTTTCTTGCCAACCACGATTTCGGAGGATTATGAGCGAAAAACGGCTGGAACTTGTGCGCGGCCTGGGAGCGTGGGCTTCCATGGCGATCGTGGTGGGCACGATGATCGGCACGGGAATTTTTCTGAAGCCGGCGGAAATGGCGCGCGAAGGGCGAAGCGTTTCCATCGTGTTTGCGGCGTGGATTGTGGGAGCGATCCTTTCGATTTTCGGTGCGCTTTCGTTTGCGGAGTTGGGCGCGGCGATTCCGGAGGCCGGCGGTGAATACGCGTATTTGCGGCGCGGGTTCGGCCCGGCGTGGGGATTTCTGTTCGGGTGGATGCATTCGATCGTGGGGCGGCCATCGTCGCAGTCTTCGATTGCGGCGGGGATGATGCGCTTCATGGGATTTTTCATTCCGGCGGTGGCGGCGCCGATTTTCACGTGGCACATCGCGATTCCCGGATTGACGGGTTGGCTGAAGCCGTATGATTTCGTTTTTACCTGGGCGCAACCGCTGGGCGTGTTCTGGCTGGTGCTGATGACGGGCGTAAATTATCTTGGCGTGCGCCTGGGCGGCGGAGTGCAGGTTTTTCTGACGGCGATCAAATTGTTCAGCGTGCTAATGGTGATTGGCGTGGCGTTTGCGCTGCCGGTCTCCGGCGCGCACATGCCGGGACCGATGTGGCCGCTGGCGGGAAGCACGGGGCTACTCGGCGCATTCCTGGCTGCGCTGGCGGCGGCGCTTTGGGCTTATGACGGATGGGAGGATTTGAACCTGGTTGGATCCGAAGTGAAAAATCCGCAGCGAAATTTTCCGCGGGCGCTGGTTGGCGGCGTATCGGTGGTGGCAATTGTTTATCTGCTGTTCAGTGCGGCGTGCCTGAAGGTGCTTCCGTTTGAGAGCGTGGCGAATTCGGCGCATGTGGCTTCGGATGTGGTCGAGCGCGTGGTGGGACACGGTGCGGCGGCTTGGGTGACCCTGGCGATGGTGATTTCGGCGCTGGGCTCAATGAACTCGTCGGTGTTGAGCGGAGCGCGGGTGCCATACGCAATGGCGCGTGACGGAATTTTTTTCAAGATTGCGGATGGGATTCATCCGAAGTACCGGACGCCGGGGCGGGCGCTGATTTTTCAGTGTGTGCTATCGAGCCTGATGGCG
>Ga0206993_1151_pt1 | contig 13880 bp, 10 predicted proteins | sample Alteio_BWMinCont_7_FD_153499 | JGI IMG/M metagenome (GOLD analysis project Ga0206993, IMG submission 153499) | Enriched cells from forest soil in Barre Woods Harvard Forest LTER site, Petersham, Massachusetts, United States -... | ecosystem: Environmental > Terrestrial > Soil > Temperate forest >... | reverse complement strand
GTCGGCATCCACTTGGGGCGTGGCAGGAGCCCTTGGCGAGAGGCGGCAAAGGCGCGCTGGGTAGCCAAAAGCAGCAAGGAGTAGGAAGCGACGGTGAGGGCGGGGGCGGACTCGACCGAGCGGGGGCAACGGACCTGGGCCTGGCCCACGCCGAGCAAGGTTTTTTCTTCGCGGAAATTGACTTCGATATCCCAGCGGTGAAAGTAAGTTTGGATGACGAGTTGGGGGTCGAGATTTTCATCGGTGCAGAGGAGAAAGGCGGGGCGGCGATAAAGCAGCTTGGAGCCTTGGCGCAAGCGATAGCCGAGTGGGGCGATGACGATCAGTTGCAGAACCTGGTGGGCTCCGGCGGCGCGCCACATCAGCCCGGTGCGGCGTTTGAAACGCAGGGGATGCGAGGTGCCGTGGTGGGCGAAGGTGAAGGTCTGCCAGGGAGAATCGTCGGTGCGGACCTGTTCGGGAGTGGGCGCGGGAAGGCCGTAAGTGAGGCGACGGCCGCGCGCTTTCTGAATTTGAGGAGCGGGCTGGAACAGCAGACGGGCATCCTGGCGGAGGCGGCCAATGACCGTGGTGTTGGGGGGAAGATGGCGGAGAACGGTCTGATTGGTATAGCCACCGTCGAAGGCCACCACCAGTCGGCGGGAAGCAGCAGAGGGATCGGCGTCGAGGTCGTGGCGCAGAGCGCGAATCTGTTCCGTGGCGCGCTGGCTGAGGCGGGCGGCGCGAGCTTCGGCACGATATTCCTGGAGCTCGCTGGCCGTAGCTTTTTTCGCGGGCTTGGGAGGAGTGGGAGCGTGGCGGAAGGCGACGGGTAAGACCCGGCAGGAGCCGTCGGGAGCCGGGAGGGCGAGAGAAGTTTGCAGAAAACGTTGTGCGCGCACAAAGTTGGTCTGGAAGCGCGGGCCGAGCGGATCGCGGCGCCAGGCGACGCCGGGAGTGCGGAGGCCGGAACGGCGCAGGAGAGAATCATCCAGGACGGCGCAGACGGGAGCCTGGGGAGGGAGTTCGGCCAGCACGGCGCGGCGGACGACGGAAAAGATGGCGTCGACGGGAAGACGGTGATGGGAGAAGAGCCGGTAACTGGAGGTCCAGTCACGGAACTGCGCGCCGCAAGTGGTGAGCAAGCCGGTCACGGTATGACGTCCCAGACAAAGCAGCGAGCTCAACGCGAGCGTTTGGGCGCGCGTGGCGAGACGCCGCTGGTGGAAGCCGGGGAAGCATTGGCTCCAGAGTTGTTCGAGATGGGAGAAGATGCCGGCAGAGTTTTTTTTAGCACGGCGGGAGGAGTCGAAGCGCGGCGCAGAGCCAGCAGCCCTTTGTCTTCGACAAACCACTCAACGGATTCGCCGCGGGAGAACTCCATGGCCTGGGCCAGAGCGGAAGGGAAATTGATGTACCACTGTTCGCTGGCTTGGCGCTTGATCAGCTGGACCTTGGTGGGGAATCCCATAGAAAAACCTCCTTTTGATGTCTAGTCAAATTACTAGATATCAAAATGCTGACTTTTCTGCAAGAAAGAAATGAGCAGGAGGTTTTGTCTAGTTAAAGGCCAAAGGCCAGAGGGGAGCCCTCCGGGCTCCCGCTGCCGCTATCGCTCCGCGTGGTCACGGACTGCGGGGTTCGGACTCTTGGCTCGGCTTCTCAGATCGTTCAACAAGCGCGAGACTTCCGGGAGGTCGGGTTTGATGCGCAAGGCCTTGGACAACTGCACAATGGCCTCGTTGGTTCTCCCTTGCATGATCAGAGCATGCCCAAGATTGACGTGGGCCTCGAGGAAGTCAGGATTGAGGCGCAAGGCCTCGGAGAACTGTGCCATGGCCACGTCAATTCTTCCCTGGCGGGCCAAAGCAACCCCCAGATTGAGGTGCGCCTCGGGGAAGTCAGGATTGAGGCGCAGGGCCTCGGAGAACTGTGCGATGGCCTCGTCGGTTCTTCCTTGGTGGGCCAGAGCCAGCCCTGAATTGTAGTGTGCCTCAGGGTAGTCAGGATTGAGGCGCAAGGTCGCGGAGTACTGTGCCATGGCCTCGTCGCTCCTTCCCTGGCCAGCCAGAGCCAGCCCTAAATTGTAGTGTGCCTCAGGGTAGTTAGGATTGAGGCGCAAGGCCTGGGAGTATTGCGCCATGGCCTCGTCGATCCTTCCCTGGCCCGCCAGAGCAAGCCCCAGGTTGTTGTGCACCACGGGGTAGTCAGGATTGATGCGCAGGGCCTGGAAGTACTGTGCGATGGCCTCGTCGATTCTTCCCTGGCGGGCCAGAGCCAGCCCCAGATTGTAGTGTGCCTCAGGGTAGTCAGGATTAATGCGCAGGGCCTCGGAATACTGTGCGATGGCCTCGTCGATCCTTCCCTGGCCCGCCAGAGCGAGCCCCAGATTATTGTGCACCGCGGGGGAGTCAGGATTGATGCGCAGGGCTTGGGAATAATGTGCCATGGCCTCGTCGAATCGTCCCTGGCGGGCGAGAGCAACCCCCAGATTGATGTGCGCCTCGGTGAAGTCAGGTTCGATGCGCAGGGCCTGGGAGTACTGTGCGATGGCCTCGTCGATCTTTCCTTGGCCGGCCAGAGCATGCCCCAGATTGTAGTGTGCTTCAGGGAAGTCAGGATTGATGCGCAGGGCCTGGGAGTACTGTGCGATGGCCTCGTCGATTCTTCCCTGGCCGGCCAGAGCACGGCCCAGATTTAAGTAGAAAAGGGGTTGCGGTGCGACCTCGAGAGTCCGCGTGTATAGCACGATATCATTCTTCCAGTCGCGGTCGCGGATGACGATGCGAGCGGCATAGAGCATCCCCACCGTCACCGCGACCAGCGCCAGGGCCCGCCGCGGTGCGGGACTCGCCGCGGTGCGGGACCACAACTTCGTTGCGCCCAGACCGACGAGCCACGCCACGCCGACGGAAGGCAAATAGAGGTAGCGTTCGGTGAAAACGTTCTCCCCCATCCAGTGGGCGTTGAGGACGGGAGCCAGCGTGGCAAGAAACCACAAGATGGCGAACGAAGCGAAGCGGACGTTCCGTTCGGGGGAGCGCCAGTAAACCCAGAATAGAGCAGCAAGGGCGAGCAGGACCGCCAGGCCGGTGAGAACCCGGGGATCAAACGGGCTCGTACTGGGGTGGAAGACGTAAAAGGCGTAAAGCCGAACCGGCCAGACAAGCTTCCAAACGTACTGGCCGACCAGCGCCGTGGCGGAGAGTACGATTTGCCACCGGGTGACCTGGCCAAGCCTCTTTACCGGCACCAGCATTCCAAGAAAGTAGACGCGCAGGAGCAGGTAGGCGGCGCCAACGAGCCACAGCACGCCGTAGCGAGCCAGCTTTTGACGAGTGCTGGTTTCGGAATGGTCCTCACGGTAAAAGTGCTCATAGACCGTGGCGAGGGCCGGCAGGGTCATGGCCTGCTCCTTCGAGAGCAGGGCCAGAATAAACGTCGCCGCCACCACAGCCAACCGGCGTCCCGAAAGCCTACCCCCCGGCCTCGCCAGGGCGAGAAAAAGCCAAAAAGTGATGAGATAAAAGAATGTGAGTTCGAGGTCGGTTACGGCGGCAATCCAGGCCACCGACTCGCTGTGAATGGGATGCAAGGCAAAGATCGCGCCGGCCACGAAGGCGCACCTGCGGTCCCCGGTCAGACGCTCAGCAAGGACAAAGACGAGGCAAACAATCAGTGCATGGAGTAAAAGACTCACGAGATGGAAGCCGTAAGGGTGCAGGCCAAAGATCTTGTAGCAGAGGAGGTAGCCCAGGGTCATCATCGGGCGGTAATAATTGGAGACGGCGGGGCCTTCGAAAGACCAGACGTTGGCGGTAAAGATTTTTTTGACGTGCTGGAAACTCCGGATGTAGGGATTCTGCACGATTTGGAAGTCGTCGTCATAGACGAAACCGTTGAACAAAATGCCGAGGTAAGGCAGGGTAGCGCAGGCCAGCAGGGCCGCAACAAGGACGATGGCGCCGCGATCTAGCGGAAACGCGGCCCGCTTGGACACGGGCGGCGGCGCTTCGGTGGTTTTTCCGGCCCTGGCTGCCGGCGCGGAGGCAGTCCGGCGGCTTGCCGCCGGGGACCCACGCTTTGGCTGACGTGCCAATCTGAAACCTCTCCACCGAGTTTTTCGCCCTCGGGTTTCCGGCAACATGCCCGTGCCGACAATGTATATCAAATCGCCGGTAGGACAGAAACATAAGCGAGGCCGCAGGAGTCCGTAGCGCAGCTCAAAAGTCCGGCTTCCTCCCTCGTGACACACTTCCCCGTTTCGATTATCGACCGTTTCAGTCGAGAGCTTGTGCCAATTTGCTGCGCCGGATTGTTTTCAATGACCCGATGGCAGAAGAACACTGACGGAAGGGAAGTGGCTAGTGGTTAGTGGTTAGCACGCCTTTGATTTTCAATGACCCGATGACCCGATCTCAGTGACACACTTCCCCATATCGTCTATCGGCAGTTTCGGGCGGGACGGTGAATCCGAAAAGCAGTGAATAGTGGCTAGTGGCTGGTGGCTAGCGACGAGCAAGCGGAAGATTTTCAATGAACCGATGGCCCGATGAACCGATGATTCGATCTCAGTGACACACTTCCCCATAACGTCTATCGGCAGTTTCGGGCGAGACGGTGAATCAAAAAAGCAGTGACGAGTGACAGGTGGCGAGCTGAACGGCAGGTCACAGGTCACTGGTTACAGGGAACAGGAGGCCGGGCACGAACCCATTTACGTGTTTAGTGACGAATGGCAAGTGGCAGGATGCGAGCAATGTTGCGATGGGCGATGGACGGAGAGGCGTACCATGGGCATCTTGCCCATGCCCGAGACATGGCCAGGATGGCCATGGTACTTCCCCCGTGACACACTTCCCCACAACGTCTATCGGCAGTTTCGGGCGAGACGGTGAATCTGAAAAGCAGTGAATAGTGGATAGTGGCTGGTGGCTAGCGACGAGCAAGCCGACGATTTTCAATGAACCGATGGCCCGATGAACCGATGATTCGATCCCTCCCTGACACACTTCTCCATATCGCTGATCGACCGTTTCAGGGCAGAGGATGAATTCAGGATGAGTCCGACGCCCAAAGAAAAGTAGATCGTGGCAAGTCGAGAGCAACGTTGCGACGGGCGATGGACGGAGAGGCGTACCATGGGCATCTTGCCCATGCCCGAGACATGGCCAGGATGGCCATGGTACTTCGCCCCGTGACACACTTCCCCATATCGTCTATCGGTAGTTTCGGGCGGGACGGCGAATCCGAAAAGCAGTGAATAGTGGATAGTGGCTGGTGGCTAGCGACGAGCAAGCGGAAGATTTTCAATGAACCGATGGCCCGATGAACCGATGATTCGATCCCTCCCTGACACACTTCCCCGTATCGTGTATCGACAGTTTCGGCGAAAGGATGAATTCAAGTTGAGCCCGACGTCCCAAGAACATTGGATCGTGGCAAGTGGAGAGCAACATTGCGATCGGCGATGGACGGAGAGGCGTACCATGGGCATCTTGCCCATGCCCGAGACATGGCCAGGATGGCCATGGTACTTCCCCTCCTGTGACACACTTCCCCATATCTCTTATCGACCGTTTCAGCTGGGAGCATGAACCAATTTGCTGCGCCGGATTGTTTTCAAGGGCTCAATGATCCGATGAACCGCTGGCAGAAGGGCAGTGGCTAGTGCTTGGTGGCTAGGGACGAGCAGAAGGGCAGGGCGCAGGTAATAGGTTACAGGTAACAGGAAGTCGTGCCGCACACCCTCGTGACACACTCCTCCGTTTCGCTTATCGACCGTTTCAGTTGAGGACTTGAATCAATTTTCCACGCCAGATTGTTTTCAAGTGCCCGATGCCACAAGGGCGGTGGCTATTGGCTCGCGGTTAGTGGTTAGCACCTTTTTAATTTTCAACGACCCGATGAACCGATGAGCCGATGGCCAGATCCGCCACCAATCGCCGATCGCCAATAGCCCGATGATCCGATGAACCGCTGGCGGAAGAGCAGTGACAAGTGACAAGTGACGAGCAACCTTCTGCTTTTCAATGACCTGATGACCCGATGAACCAATGACTCGATCCCCCCGCTTTTCCCTCTTGACAATATGTCGAGGCGTGCTTATATTCAACCCTTAGGTTGAATGATGATGGTGAACGCATCTCCTTCCAGTCTCGACCACACTCTGATGGCGCTGGCTGACCCCACGCGGCGCGCCATTCTTCAGCGCCTGGCGAGGGGTGAAGAGCGGGTTACGGCGCTGGCTCAGCCTTTCGCGATGTCGCTGAACGCGGTTTCCAAACACATTCGAGTGCTGGAACAGGCGCAACTGGTGCGGCGCCGGCGCGCGGGACGCGAACACCTGCTGTCATTCAATCCCGTTGCCCTGGATGAAGCCGCGGCGTGGATCGAGGAGCGGCGCGCCATCTGGACCGCACGCCTCGACGCTCTGGAAGCGCTGCTGCGAGCCGAGGATGGCGCGAAATCCCAACTTCCACGAAAGCGAGGACCGTCACGATGAGTGATGATTCGAAGCCTGAGAGTTCCCGGACGCCGGCGCTGGATGCGGGCGAATTTGGCGTCGAGACCGAGCCCGGGTCGCTGCGCCTGGAACGCGTGCTGCCCGGTCCCATGGAACGCGTCTGGGCCTACCTGACGGAATCGGACAAGCGCGCGCTGTGGCTCGCTCCGGGGGCAATGGAACTGCGCGTGGGCGGAAGCGTGGATATGAAATTCCGCCACAGTGAGCTCTCGCGCGACCCCACACTGCCTAAAGATCAAAAGAACTGCGAGGTTAGCGGCAAAGTCACGCGCTGCGATCCGCCGCGCTTGCTGAGTTATACGTGGAACGACGGCAGCGGCGACCGCTCCGAAGTGACCTTTGAACTGAGTCCGCGCGGGTCAAACGTGCTGCTGGTTTTGACGCACCGCCGCCTGGACGATCGCGCGCACCTGGTCGGCGTCGCCACCGGCTGGCACACCCACGTCGGCATCCTGCTGGATCGACTAAATGACCGGGAACCGCGGCCGTTCTGGCAAACGAAGCTCCAGATGGAAGCCGAGTACCAAAAACGCCTGGCAAAATGACAGGAGCCGTTGTCTGGACCTGGGCCAAAACCTGGGCCCGGAGGTGGGTCCGCACCTTGTTCCGGGCCGCGGCAGGCACGGCGCGGCGGGTCGGACAAAAAGTCTGAATCTGGGCAGGTGGCACTGCGGGATTTCGGGACGTCTTGCGAAATAACTTGGAATATCCACAATGGCCATTGTCCAAACTATTTCCGGCGAAAAATCATTCAAGGAGAAATGAAACGTGAAAAAAGAAACCAGCAATATCGAAAAACACAAGGTGGTTTCGCATGAAGAATGGCTCGCAGCACGAACTGCGTTCCTTGCGAAGGAAAAGGATTTCACCCGCCTTCGCGATGAGCTGAGTCGCGAGCGTCGCGAATTGCCGTGGGAAAAAGTTGAGAAGGCTTACACCTTCGATGCGCCAAATGGCAAAGAAACTTTGGCGGCGCTGTTTGAAAATCGCAGCCAGTTGATTGTCTATCACTTCATGTTCGCGCCCGCTTGGGACGCGGGCTGCAAGCACTGCTCATTCTGGGCGGACAATTTCAACGGCCTTCCGGTTCACCTGAAACATCGCGACGCAGCATTTGTGGCCATCTCGCGCGCGCCACTCGCGAAGCTGGAAGCCTTCAAAAAACGCATGGGATGGAGCTTCAAATGGGTTTCATCGGCGCCCAGCGATTTCAATTACGACTATCAAGCGTCGTTCACTCCCGAACAGAGCAAGAGCGGCGCGGTGTTCTACAACTACACGAAAGCCCCCATGGATATGAGCGATCGCGAGGGTGTCAGCGTTTTCTTCATGGACAAAGGCGGTGCGATTTTTCACACATACTCCAGTTACGCGCGGGGAATCGACATCCTGAATACCGCCTACAACTATCTGGATTTAGCTCCCAAGGGACGCGATGAAGATAACCTGGAATTCTCGCAGTCGTGGGTGCAGTACCACGATCAATACAAGGATTAACGAAGGCCGGAAGAGGAGGACGCATGAGAAACGACGGCAGCAGCGACATCAAGAATCACGCCGTGGTAGCAAGCAAGGAATGGCTGGCCGCGCGCACGGTTCTGCTGGCGAAGGAAAAGGAATTTACCCGGCTGCGTGATGAGCTCAGCCGCCAGCGCCGCGAATTACCATGGGAGAAGGTCGAGAAGCCTTATGCCTTCGACGGGCCGAACGGCAAACAAACCCTGGCCCAGTTGTTCGGCAAGCGCCGCCAGCTAATTGTCTATCACTTTATGTTCGACCCGGAGTGGGACGCGGGCTGCAAGCACTGTTCATTCTGGGCCGACAACTTTAACGGCATTCCGAGGCACGTGGAACATCGCGATGCAGCGTTTGTGGCCATCTCGCGCGGGCCTTACGAAAAACTGGCCGCATACAAGAAGCGCATGGGCTGGAGCTTCAATTGGGTTTCATCGCTGCACACCGATTTCAACTACGACTACTACGTAACATCAACGCCCGAGGAAGTTCAGAAAGGGTTGGGATATCTGAACTACACGATGCAAAAGCCCTACGGCCCGGAAACCGTGGGCATCAGCGTTTTCTATAAGGATGAGGCCGGCGATGTGTTTCACACCTATTCATGCTACCGGCGCGGAGTGGACATGCTGAACGCCGCGTACCACTACATGGACCTGCTGCCCAAGGGTCGCGATGAGGCTGACCAGGGCCCCAACCCGCAAGCCTGGGTGCAGCGGCATGATGAATACACAGACTGATCCTGATGCCTCCAGCGGAAGAACTGATGGACCAACCGATTGAAACTGCCGCGGACAGAATTCGCCCGGATTTGGAGGGTGCGCGGGCGTTGCTTGCCGTCAGCGCACTGCTGTTCATCGCGAGCGCCGTGGGCACATTCTATTGGTGCGGTTCCATGACGGGCGGAATGGAGATGCCCGGCGGCTGGACCATGTCAATGGCGTGGATGCGAATGCCGGGGCAGACCTGGCCTGGCGCCGCGGCGATGTTCATGGGGATGTGGGTGGTGATGATGGTCGCGATGATGCTGCCATCCCTAACGCCGGTGCTGGTCAGCTATCGCCGCTGCCTGCATGAGTCGGGTGAGACTCACTTGGCCTCAAAGACGACGCTCGCGGCCGCGGGCTACTTCATTCCGTGGACAGCCTTTGGCGCGGTTGCGTATCCGCTCGGACTTGTGGTGGCTGCGGCAGAAATGCGTTGGGCAACGCTGGCGCAAAGCGTGCCCGTGGCGGCAAGCGTCGCCATTGTGCTGGCAGGATGCTTTGAGCTTACGAAATGGAAAGCTCGCCATCTCGGGTGCTGCCGTGTGGCGCCGGGTTGCGGACCTGCGCACGGTGGCGATGCAAGCGGCGCGTTGGCGTACGGCGTCCGCCTGGGCGTGCACTGCATCTTGTGCTGCTGCGGCTTTATGATGATCCTCTTTGCGGCGGGAGTGATGAGTCCCCCCGCCATGGCCATCGTAGCACTTGCGATTACGATTGAACGAATAGTTCCATGGCCGGCCCTCGCAGCGCGGGCAACGGGATGCGTCATCCTCGCCGCCGGAATTTTCCTGATCATCCGGGCCACCATGCCAATTTGAACTGCCTAAAGAAGCCAGCCAGGTTTCCAGCGCATACGGTTTTTCAATTAGCCCTTCTGCCGCGTAAAGTGACTTTTTCGCCATAATTTTTTGCATAAGCCTTCTTCAACACCCACTAACATCGACTTCTTGTCATGAAATGCATCCCCATGCATGAGGATGGTCTCTTGGTTGCTGACTTTTCCTCCGTATGGGCCAAAGCGCGAGATTCAATCGCCGGAAATTCATGCAAATCGCCGCCGTGGCCAGTGCGGCCGGACCCATGGTTGCCTGTCTCGGTCCCGGCAATCCATGGCGATTCTTCAGCGCAGACGAAGCGCGCACGCTGGAAGCAATGTGTGAGCGCATCATCCCGTCCGATCAGGATGCCGGAGCCGCATGGGCCGGCGTGGTCATCTACATCGACCGCCAACTGAAGGCCCCGTACCGCAAGCATCGCAAGACATATCAATTGGGTCTCGCCGGAATTAATGCAACTAGTCGTGCGATGTTTAGCCAACCCTTCGCGGCGCTCAAAGCCCCACAACAGGATGGCGTGCTCGAATCGATGGACAAAGGTCAGGCGCGGGGGGAGTACTGGAAGCAAGTTTCCGCCAAATCGTTCTTCGATCTCGTGGTCAGTCACACGATGCAAGGATTTTATGGCGACCCACGGCATGGCGGCAACCGCGACCGGGTGAGTTGGAAAATGCTGCGTCTGCCTTACCCGCCCCTAAGAGGGCGAGTAAGTGGTTAGTGGTTAGTCCGGTCAAGTCAGGTCGACTCACTAAGCGCAAAACGCTTGTGACTAGCCACTATCCACTAACCGCTAAGCACTCTTGCATGACGGTTTAACGAATGTCATTACGTCACGTCAATGCGGTGATCGTCGGAGCCGGAGCGGGCGGCGGAATTGTGGCCAAGGAGCTCGCTGAGGCCGGACTGGCCGTGGTGGTGCTTGAGCGCGGTAAATGGTACACCGCCTACGATTGCCGAAAAGACGACCTGCGCAATCAGCGAACTTCCGTGCTGGGCTGTGCGTTTGGACCTGATGATGAGCGCAACAGGCGCGTCGTAGTGGCGGTGGATGGGCAGGAACAGGTCGTGGCGCCGAGCGATGGCGCGTACAACAATGACGCGGCGTGCGTAGGCGGTGGCACATTCAGCTACGGCGCGATGGCGTGGCGTTATTTGGAAAAAGACTTCCGCATGCGCTCCACTTACGGTGCGGTGGCCGGAAGCACGCTGGACGACTGGCCTCTTAGCTATCAGGATCTTGAGCCTTACTACACGAAGGCCGAATGGGAAATCGGCGTCTCCGGCGACGACACCAACAATGTGTTCAAAGGCGCGCGCAGTCGGCCCCTTCCCATGCCACCGCTGCCGCCCAGCCGTGAGCACACCATCCTGAAGGCTGCGGCGGAGCGACTGAAGTTGCACTCTTTTGACATACCCATGTTGCGCAACAGTGTCCCCTATAACGGCCGGGGAGCCTGCATGCGTTGCCGCTGGTGCGCGGGTTTTGCCTGCGAAGTGGATGCGAAGTGCGGCACGCACAACACCGTGATTCCCCGCGCTCTGGCCACTGGGAATTGCACCTTGCGCACGGAATGCGTGGCCAGGAAAATCCTGACCAACGATCAGGGCCGCGTAACCGGAGTGGAGTATATCGACGACCGCGGCCGCCTGCAGGAGCAACCCGCCGATCTGGTGGTGGTGGCGGCATCAGCCACGGAGACGCCGCGCCTGTTGCTCAACTCGGCGAGCCGTTTGTTCCCCACGGGCCTGGGCAATCGCTACGACTGGGTGGGCCGGAATTTGATGGGGCACGCCTACGCCGGCGCTTACGGCCTGATGGACACTGACACCTATGATGACCTTGGTCCCGGCGCTTCCATTGCCGTCTGCGATTACAACCACAGTAATCCCGGGCTGGTCGGTGGAGCGATGCTGTGCAATGAGTTCGTCTGCCTGCCCATTCACTTTTCCGCCCTGCACCCGCCCGGAGTGCCCGCGTGGGGTGCGGCTCATAAAGATTTTATGCGCAGGAATTTCAACCGCTGCATCGCCGTGCATGGGCCCGTGCAGGAGATGCCGGTGTTCGACGCGCGCGTGCAGGTGGACCCGCGCGTGGTGGACGATTGGGGAATTCCCGTGGCCCGCCTTTCCGGCTGGCGACATCCGCATGACCTGGAAGTGGCCAATTACATCTCTGGGAAGGCCGCCGCGTGGCTTAAGGAAGCCGGCGCCACCACGATCTGGCCGAAGCTTCCGGGCAGGGGTCTGAGCGGCGGTCAGCACCAGGCCGGAACCTGCCGCATGGGCAACGATCCCAGGAGTTCAGTGGTGGATCGCTACTGCCAGGTTCACGACATGGCGAACCTGTTCGTGATCGATGGCAGCGTGCACGTAACGAACGGGGGGTTCAACCCTGCCCTTACCATTATGGCCATCGCCTACATGGCGTCGGAGCACATCGCCCAGACCTGGAAGGGCACGAAGAGCAGGGGTTAGGGATTAGGGTATAGGGGTCAGAAAGAATCGTTGATGTCTGATTCAAGGCCAAAGTTTCGCTATCTTCGGTTCGTGCTCATCATGCTGGGCGCTGCGGTGCTTGCCATTCCCGGCGCCAGCATCTATTACGAGTATTCGGGCGGCAAGGCGTGCGCGCGCTGTCATGAAATCTGGCAACCTTACTCGGATTGGCACACGTCGACGCATCGCAACATCCCATGCGGCGCGTGCCACGGCAACGTTTTCACGCTGGAAGCGGGATTCCATATTAACAACATGCACCGAGTCTTCAACCACCTGCGCGGTGATGTGCCGGATCAGGTGCGACTGAAGACACGCGACGTTTACCGCGTCAGCGAGCGTTGCCAGAATTGCCACCGGCAGGAATGGGCGGAGTGGTCGTCAGGCCTGCACCATGCCGCGTACAGGGAAATTTTTCTCGAGACGCAGCACAACCACAAGCGCCTGCTGATGGACGATTGCCTGCGCTGCCACGGCACGCATTACGACGGAAGCATTCGCGACTTGGTGACTCCCATTGACACGCAAGGCCCGTGGCAACTGCGCGACGCCACGCTTGCCGACCGGCCCGTTATCGTCTGCTTGAACTGCCACATTATGCACCGCCACGGCGATCCCCTGGCGCGACCGGTTGAGAAATCCACCACCAGTGCGGCGCAGGAATTAAGCCGGCCCTCCATCGCGCTGTTCGACCGCCGCGAAATGCAATCTGTCCCGTTGGCGGATCTGCCTTTGCCGGCCATGAGAGAAGGGGAGCGGCAAGTGCAGATCAGCCGCGATCCGCGGCAGGCATTGTGCTACCAGTGTCATGCGCCGGAGGCCTCAAGCCAGGTCCGCTCCGGCGATGACCGCACGCCGCTAGGAGTGCACGAGGGACTTAGTTGCTATGCCTGCCACGAAAACCACAGCATGCGCACCCGCGCCACCTGTGCCACGTGCCACCCGCGCCTGTCAAATTGCGGCCTAGACGTGGAGACCATGGATACATCGTTCAAATCCACGAAGAGCCCGCACAACATTCATTTCGTGAAATGCGCGGACTGCCACACCAAAGGAATCCCCAAAAAGCACCGGCCTGACGCGCCTGCCACGCTGCAATCATCACGATAGTGGCTCAGGCGCAGTGGCGACTGCCCAAACTCTCAAGCCAGAGTCTTAAATAAGTATTGCCAATTGGGCAGCGGCGGCGTGGGAATCCTTCACTTCAGGGCAGTACTGCCGGTGGGGGGACATCGGTCGCAACGTCAGGCTCCGCCAAGGCATCCAAAACCTCGCGAACCTTGTGCACCAGAGATGTTGGTGTAAAAGGTTTTTGCAGGAAAGGCACGCCCGGATCAAGTACCCCATGGTGGGCGATTGCCTGGTCGGTATATCCGGACATGTACAGGACTTTTGTGCCGGGTCTCGAGGCGCTGATCTGTTCTGCAACCTCACGCCCGCTCATCTGAGGCATCACCACGTCCGTGAACAGCAGGTGGATGGTGCCTTCGAATTCTTTACTGATCTTCAACGCATCCAGCGGACGGCCGGCCTCCAAAACGGTATATCCATGCGACTGGAGGACCCCGCGCACGAGCGACCGGATACCCTCTTCATCCTCCACAAGCAGAATAGTCTCTGAGCCCTGCGGTGGGGCTGCGTGAATTGCCATCGGCAGCGCCGGCTCCATGATTGCGGCTACGCTCGGTAGATAAATCTTGAAGGTAGTGCCGATTCCCGGTTCGCTGTAAACCCAGATATTCCCGCCACTCTGCTTGATGA
>Ga0206993_1150_pt1 | contig 13912 bp, 9 predicted proteins | sample Alteio_BWMinCont_7_FD_153499 | JGI IMG/M metagenome (GOLD analysis project Ga0206993, IMG submission 153499) | Enriched cells from forest soil in Barre Woods Harvard Forest LTER site, Petersham, Massachusetts, United States -... | ecosystem: Environmental > Terrestrial > Soil > Temperate forest >... | reverse complement strand
TCTCGGCGATGAGAACAACGTTGCCGGCTGGCAGCGCTCCGATGGTCACGGGGAAACGGGTGGCGCGATAGTCGGCCAGCAAGCCGAAGTAGGAGCTGACGATTCCGGCAGCTTCGAGCGCACGCTCGGAAGGCGCGGAGGGAAAGATGATGGGAATGACGGGAGGCTTGGTGAGCGCGGCATCGAAGAACGGCAGCGGCAGAAGCTTCAGGTCATTCGCAAGGGGAAGGAGATCGCCGGCGAGAGAGATAGAGGTGGAGGGATCGATCCTGCTCCAGAGCACGGTGTTGGCGGGGTCTTCGCAGGTGCGGGTGTAGTGCCCGACGAACTCGAAGGTGAGCTGATTGTTGCGCACCAGCAGCTCAGCGGGGATGGTGAGCTCCTGATCGAGCACTGAGTCTGCACGGGACCCAGCCGGCGGCGCCTGCAGGGTCGCGAAGAGCGTGCCGTTGAGCATGATCTTGATGTGGCTGAGCTCGGGGATCAGGCTGGGAGAGAAGTGATAGACCACGTGAATGCGGGCCTGCTTGACCACCTGATCGTTGGGCAGCGAGAAAGAGATGTCATGGCTGCTGTCGATGCCGCGAAACTCCATGGTGGCCGGTACGCCGAGGTCCTTGAGCGTGAACTCGCTTTTAAATGTGCCTGCGGCTGTTCCATATATCGGCTGGACGGTGGTCTCCGCCGCTCGCGATGCCGGCTGGGCGGTTACTTGGCCGGCGGTTTGGGCCGCGCGCGCGTGAGGAAGAGCGAAGAGCAGCATGAAGAGCAGAAGCGGGCCGATGCTCTTGGCGGTGAAGGGCGTGGGAACGGGAAGGGAGGTTTGCTTGTTCTTCAGCCAGGGAATGAGGGAGGCGAAGGTGACACGCAGGCCGTGCATGGACAGCACGAGGATGCGATAGAGGCTGCGCATCGGCCGATCGACTTCACGCGATTCGCCCCAACCGAGCCAGGTGTCGGCACGGGAGTAGAGGATGATCGTGAGCATCTCTTCTTCAGCGATGGTCAGAGGCTCGAACTGCAGGCGTAGTGTTTTTCCTTCGCAGGCGATGACGGTTGCGGGCAGCTCGGCATCTCCGATACGGAGCGGGAAGGATATCCTGACCGGCTCGCCGGAAACGAGCGGCCGGGCTTCGACGAGTGTGAGCGAGACTCCGCCGCTTGAAACGTCGATGGTCTGACCGGGCAGGATCGATCCGTTGCCGAGCTTGATGCGGGTGGGTGCGGCGAAATTGATCCGGACCTGCTGGCGGGTCTGCATGGATTCTCTGGCGACGGCGATGGCGACTCCGAGGATGACGATGTTGAAGACCGTCCAGAGGCCATTCATGAAGATCGTTCCCGGGTGGGTTCCATCCCAGAGCCAGCGAAGTCCGGGGACGTGTATGGAGCGGGGGATCACCAGCAGCAGTCCGAGAACGTTGAAAAGCAGCAGCACGATGAAGGGTTGCGCGATGCGGGTATCGAAGAATGTGCGGCTGACCACGCCGCCTTTGGCGGTTACATTGAACTTGCCCAGCTTGGGATTGATCATCGCCATGATGGTGGGCAGCAGGATGTAAGGCGAGAGCACTGTTTCGTAAATTTCATTCCAGAACGAGTGCCGGTGCTGCCCCTGAATGCGCGAGTTGGTGAGACTGGACAGGGTAAGGTGCGGGAGCGCATAGGCCAGGATCGCGGCCCAGTATCCGGGAACGTTGATGCGCGAGAAGAGCAGATAGATCAAGGGCGCGGTGAGGAAAATAAGTCGCGGCAACGCGTACATGAAATGCGTCATCGCGTTGAAATAGCACAGCCGCTGTGACAATTTCAGGCCGGGGGCGGTAAGAGGGTTGTCGGTCCTGAGAATCTGCACCATGCCGCGCGCCCAGCGGATGCGCTGCTTGACGTGACCGGAGAGGCGTTCGGTCGCGAGGCCGGCGGCCTGCGGAATATTGATGTAAGCCGTGTTCCAGCCATTCATCTGCATCCGCAGCGAAGTGTGCGCGTCCTCGGTTACGGTTTCGACCGCGATGCCGCCGATTTCATCGAGTGCCGTGCGGCGCAGCACGGCGCAGGAGCCGCAGAAAAAGGTGGCGTTCCAGAAGTCATTGCCGTCCTGAACGATGCCGTAGAAGAGCTCGCCCTCGTTGGGGATGACGCGGAACTGGCTGAGATTGCGCTCGAAGGGATCGGGCGAATAGAAATGGTGCGGCGTTTGCAGCATGGCCAGGTTCTTGTCGCGCAGGAACCAGCCCATGGTGACCTGCAGAAAGCTGCGCGTCGGGACGTGATCGCAGTCGAAGATCGCGACGTAGGGGGCGTGCAGCCTTTTGAGGGCGCGATTGATGTTTCCGGCCTTGGCGTGATGGTTGTCCTCGCGGGTCATGTAGCCGACGCCGGCTTCGGCAGCAAACTGGCGAAACTCTTCGCGCTTTCCGTCGTCGAGGATGTAGACATGCAGCTTGTCCGCCGGCCAGTCGATGTTCATGGCTGCCAGAGCCGTGTATCGGACGACGCTCAGCGGTTCGTTATAGGTCGGAATCACGAGATCGACCTCGGGCCAGTCTTCGGGCCGGTCGGGCAAGGGGACGGGCGCACGGCGCAGCGGCCAGATGGTCTGCATGAATCCGAGAAAGAGGATGCAGAAGGCGTAGGCCTCGGCGCCGACCAGCATGAGGATGAAAAAGGCGTCGAGCGGTCCCCACCTCACGCCCGGGTCGCGAAAGAAGTCGATCACCGTTCCGATGCGCCACCAACCATAGCGGAAGGTGGCAAACATCGACATGTACATCAGGGTGAGCGTGATCAGATAGGAATTCGATGCGCGCCCCAGCCAGAGGGCGATCAACAGCATCAGCAGACCCATCACGGCCTGCTGCGGCCAGGTGAGCGGCAGCGAGGCAAAGAAAAACAATGCGAGGGACCCAAAAACGACGATCAGGTAACGAATCAGTCTGTAGCCGAACCCCTCACCAGACTTGAGGCCGTCCAAGACGTCGACCTGGGTCATCTTTCACTCCATCGCAGACCTCGGAAGCCGCTGTTTGCGGGGGCAGCGATGCTGCGAACCCAGGTCGACAGCTTTCTGTAGTCGTCGGTGATCGCGGCAGAAGGGGCGTAATCGATCACGGTCATGCCCTCGGCCAGCGCCTCGCTCACGGCCATGCTGCGCCGCAGGACGAAAGGCAGCAGGCGATCGCCCAATTGGCGGCGAAGAAGCTCCTGCACCTCAAGATGCAGCGGCAGTGATGCGTCGAACTGGTTGAGGATGTAGTAGGGCTGCACGGCCTGGCCGGTGGTCTCTTTGTGTTTGCGGAAGAACGCGGCGGCGGCTTGCAGAGTGACCACGGAACTCATGTCCGGCAGAATCGGGACCAGGACGGTGGGATTAAGGCGAAGGACGCGGCGGGTGACCGAAGCGGCGGCGGTGGCGAGATCGATGAGGATGCGGTGCGCGCCGTGGCCATTGCGCAGGACTTCATCGATGAGCTTATCGTCGATCAGCTCGTCGTCACCGCTTTGCGCGGCTTGCCGCGAAGCCGGATTCCGGTCGGGATCGAGGCTGATCATTTGAATCGGGGTATCGTTCGGGCTTCCTGAAAAAGTTCGCACCACACCGGGGCGCAGATCCTGCGCGCCAAAATAGAAAGGCAGAGGACCGTGCGCGGCGGTATCCACGAGCAGAACGCGCTCGCCCTGCGCGGCCAGGGCGCGGCTGAGGGTGGCTATGAGGCTGGTCTTGCCTACGCCGCCGGCGAATGAGAAGACGGCGATGGTGGGGGTAGCGGCTTCCCTGCCCCGCGAAATACCGGGCTGTTCGCCAGCCTGGTCGAAGATACCTTTCAGCGCATACCAGCGCGATGCATCGCGCTCCGGTGCCGGCTGCGGCACGGGCTCGGCAGATGGAGATGCGTGTGTGGTAGAGCTGGGCTCCGGCTGACGCGCAACAGATCCGGGCGCAGGAGGTGCAGGGACCTGAGTGGGTGGCGCCTGGGTCATGGGCGTCTGGATTCGGGACGCCTGAGTCCATTGAGTACCTGCAATCACGCGGGGCTGGGCCTCAGGTTGCTGCCTGCCGGCAGGTTTCTCCGGTGTCTGGACTTCTCCCCGTGACGCTTCCGCCTTTGCCGGCTTCATCCCTGGAGCTTCGACTGCTGGCGCGCTTTGGGATTGTGCCTGAGGGTCATGCGCTGCGCGCGGCAGCAGCTCTTCCCACGTGACGCGTTCGGGGGTGGCGCGTGCAGGGGAAGGGGCATCGGCTTTGGGTTCCGGTGGTGGTGGAGCAGCCGGGGAGGGTTCGGAGTTCGCGCGGTGACGGGTCTGCGATCTTGCTTCCTGGCGCGCGGCACTGAAGTCGCGGTATTTCGCTCCGTGAAGATTGGCCCAGGAATAGAGTGTCGCCACATCATCGTCGGGCGGCGGCGGGTCGTGGGGCGCTTTACGCTCGGTCATATCCTGATCCTTAAGAACGGGCAGAAGTCGAAAAGTCTTGCTGGGAATGAAAGGTCTTGCTGGTGCGAGTCCGAAGACTCGCCGTCTCCGTGCGGACGACGATTTGTTCCAACGCCAGGCGTGGTCGGGCGCTGGTTGCAAATAGAGAATCTGAGAGCTCAGGGTAGCTTGTACCATGTAGCCGAGACAATACCATTCAGGTGTTACTTCCGTGTACCTAATAATCAAAGAAGCAACAGATTGCCCGCATTTGCGCGCCGCGAAAGAACTTCGATCGGCCAATGGTTTCAGAGAGTTCGAGCAGTTCAACGGAGCTGAGGGCGCCATTGGCGGTCGCGGATATAGTAATCCCAAAACGAGCCAGCTGACTGATTACTTTTGCGGCTATGTTAACTTGTAAGAGGTAAGAGCTCGTAGCTCAGTTGGTAGAGCAACGCCCTTTTAAGGCGTGGGTCCTGGGTTCGAATCCCAGCGAGCTCACCAAAATCAACAATTTATAGCCTTCACGTTAGCGCGGATTCGATGAGCCCAGCTCTCCGCAGACGAATCAACTCCCAAAAAAGAAGACCGAAGCGACGATCGGAAGCGGTAAGCAACGGTTGCCGCTTGCTGAACGGCGTGGGGGCAAGATAAGCCTGCGGAGCAGCGTGGCCCGGGCAAGAACGGCACCGCCTTCAGGATTTCCCTTCCCGCCTAGGTAATAGAGGCCCGGTTCACCCGAGGGCGGAAAGCCCGACACATGCATAGCTTTGCTGATTCCGCTCCAGTAGAGCGGAGCACTCAGGGTGTAAGGACGATCTTCCCGATGCCGCCCTTCTCCCCTTTGGCATGAGCGTCCGCGGCTTCGCCGAGCGGCAGCACGAGGTCAATCGGCAGTTTGAGTTTGCCGTCGCGCACAGCCTCGGCGAGGTGCGCCATGGCCTTGGCATCGGGGTGCGACCCGAAGACCTTTACCTGGACGGTTGGGTGCAGCGCGGCGTCCTGCGGTGGACCCACGATGGAGACAAAGGTGCCGCCCGGTTTGATATGCCCGAGCAACTTCGAAGCCAGCGGTCCTCCAATGGCGTCGCAGACCGCGTCCAGGGAGCCGAGCCGCGCGATCTCGTCCTCGTCGCTGATGTCGATGGCGGCAGTTGCCCCAAGAGCGAGTGCCTCGTCGATGTGCTTCTTGCGCACACCAGCGATCACCCTGGCTCCGAGCTCGATGGCGGTAAAGAGAGCAAAGCGGCCCACGCTGCCGAGAGCTCCGGTGAGGAGAATGGATTGGCCGGACTGCACCCTTCCCTGCTCGCGGATGAGTTGGTCTCCGGTGGTGGCAACGACAGGAATGGCCGCTGCGGTGGTCAGCTCCAGGTTCTGAGGGACCTTCGCCAGCTCGTCGGCTTGGGCGACGGCGAACTCCGCGTAGGTGCGCTGGGTGCGGGCGAAGACACGGTCGCCGGGAGCAAAGCCGGTGACATCTTTACCAACCTCCTGCACGGTTCCGGCCATGTCATAGCCGAGGATCGCGGGAAAGTCTATGGAGAACATCTTCGCCATCGCTCCGGAGCGGATCTTCCAGTCGATAGGGTTTACGCCGGTGGCGTGGACGCGAACGAGCACCTCGCCGGGGCCTGGTTTGGGCGCTTCGACCTCTTCCAGCACAAGGTTCTTCGCTGGGCCATATTCGTGCAGCACGACTGCTTTCATGATGGAACCCCTTTACGCTATGCGATGCAAATCACGTCGAAGGTGCTGGAAAAAGTTTGTCATCCGTTTTATTTTAGAGTGAAATGCTTGGCCGGTACCGATCGCAGGCGCTCGGCCGCGCTTTCCGGAGTGATGTCGCGTTGCGGCATGCCCAGCATTTCGAAGCCAACCATGAATTTTCGCACGGTCGCCGAACGCAGCAGCGGCGGGTAGAAGTGGGCGTGGAAATGCCACTCGGGATGCTCTTCTCCGTCAACCGGGCTCTGGTGAAAGCCCATGGTGTAGGGGAAGCTGGTTTCGAAGAGGTTGTCGTAGCGCGTGGTCGTCTGCTTGAGGATGTCGGCGAGCGAGGTCTTTTCCCGGTCAGAGAAATCGCGGAGCGAACCCAGGTGACGCCGGGAAAGCACAAGCGTCTCAAAGGGCCAGACGGCCCACCACGGGACAACAACGAGGAAGTCCTCGTTCTCGCAGACGATGCGCTCTTTCGCCTCACTCTCGACCTTGACGTAGTCGCAGAGAAGGCAGCTGTGATGCTCGGCCTGATAGGCCTTCAGAGCCTCGGTTTCCTCGGCGGGCTCGTCGGGCACGTGCTCAGTCGCCCATATCTGGCAATGAGGGTGAGGATTGCTCGCGCCCATCATCGCGCCGCGGTTTTCGAAGATCTGAATGTAGCGGATCTCGGGGTTGCGGCTCAGCTCCTCGTATTGCTCGGACCAGGTATCGACCACCCGGCGAATGTCATCGAGCTTCATTCGCGGCAGGGTCAGGCTGTGATCGGGATGGAAGCAGACGACGCGGCAGCGTCCGCGCTCGCGCTCGGCGCGGAGCAGAGGCGAGGCATCGGCGGGAGGCGCGGGTGACTCGGGCAGCAGCGCGGCGTAATCGTTGTCGAAAATGAATACGTTTTCATAGTGGGGATTGGTATGCCCCCCGGCGCGCGTGTTTCCCGGGCAGAGATAGCACTGCGGGTCATAGCGCACGGAGGAAAAACCCGATGACGGATTGACTTCTCCCTGCCACGGGCGCTGGGTGCGATGAGGAGAGACGAGCACCCATTGGCGGCGTAGACGGTTGTAGCGGCGGTGGGGAAACTGAGCTGCGGAGGGTGATGCAGGCTGGGAAGTCGGGGACGACACGAGGTTCCTTTCGATTATGCGGTTGGTTTTGCCGGAGGCGGCGCAATTGCCAGATATTCCTGGGCAAAGCGTTCACTGTAATTATCAAGCAGAGCACGCACCCGCTCGGGAGCGGGGGAGCGGACAATCAATCCGGCGTGGTGATGCTTCTTCATGCGATATACGATCTCGGGCGCATCGAACATCGAGGTATCGGGCTCGGCGCTTTTGGCGAGACACAGAACGCTGCCGGCGTAGTCGCTGCGGAGCTCGGGCAATATATAAGGTGCGCTGCGCAGGGAGCTGACCTCGATCCGCGCCCACTCCGCCCACAGGTTGATGCCGGTGGCCTGCTCGATTACATCGGCGATGAAGGCGCCGCCGACGCGCGCGGCAACTTCGAGAAAGTAATAGCGGCCATCGGCTCCGCGGATGTATTCGGCGTGAGTGACGCCGCGCACCATTCCCATGGCCGGAAGCAGACGCGCATTGAGGGCAGTCAATTCGCGGGCGGCATCCGATTCGCGATCGATCACCCGGGTGGTGAAGACTCCACCCTCGTGCATGACCTGCATGGGCGGCTTTCCGTACTGGCTCGCGGCGGCGAAGACGACTTGCCGTTCGCTGATGATGGAATCGACGTGAAAGATGTCGCCGGGGACGAAGCGCTCGAGCAGGTAGTAGCTCTGGCGGTCGCCCAACTCGGCGAGGGTACTCCAGAGCTGCTCCGGTTGATGAATTTTGCGGATCCCGATGGCCGATGCCTCAGCACGCGGCTTGAGCACCCAAGGTGCGGGCACCGAATTCATGTACGCGCGCAGGTCGTCGTCGTTGAGCACGGGGCTGAATTCGGGAACCAGAGCATCGGCGCACTGCGCCTCAAAGCGCATGGCCAGCTTGTCGCGGAAATGCGTAGTCACGGTGCGGCCCATGCCCGGGATGCGCATGTGTTCGCGCAAATGCGCAACCGTCTCCATGTCGAATTCGTCGAGCGCGACCAGGCGGGCGAATTTCCGACTGCGCGCCAGATATGTGACGGTGTTGGTGATTTGTTCGAGGGTGAGCCCTTCCGGCATGAAGACGATTTCGTCAAGAATGTCGCGCGGCCAGTCGGCATGGCGATGCTTTTCAAGCGTGAGCAACAGCACGCGGCAACCCATGGCGGCGCACTGGCGCATGAATGCCTGGCCCTTCTCATAGGTCGTTAAACAAAGAATGAATTCGCCGCTCTGTGGAGTCATCTTGAATGCTCAGGAAAGATGTCTGTGAGGGGTAGAACAGACGTCTCTTTGACGTTAGTTCTACCATAGGAAAGAAGCTGTATTTTTTTTGACACACCTAATTCTATCGATGACCATCCAGTCCCATCCGCCGCTAGCCTATCTGCTCTCCGGAGAAACCGTTGTTGCTCTCCACGACCGATCGACGGCACTCTGGCACCGGGAAACACCGGCGCTTCCAGCGGATTCTCGCGGCCAACTGCTCGATGCGGTGACCGCGCAGCACCTGGCGAATTTCGAGCTCTGGCATTTCGAAGACCTGGCGCGGGCTCCGGGAGCAACGGACCGGGAAATTGCCGCGGTCAAACGCGACGTCGATCGCGTGAACCAGCGGCGTAATGACCTGGCGGAGGTATGCGATACGGTGCTGCTGGCGTCTCTCGATCGCGAAGGGCTGCCTGATCCCGATGCGGAGCTCAATTCGGAAAGTCCGGGACTGATTCTCGACCGGCTTTCGATCCTCGCGCTCAAGATTTTTCATACGCGTGAGGAGATTGACAGACCTGACGCTCCAGCCGGCCATGCTGAACGCAACCGTCAAAGACTGGAAACATTGGAAACCCAGCGGAGCGAGCTGGCCGCATGCCTCGACCGCCTGTGGCAACAGACGCTGGCGGGCAGCCGCCGGTTCAAGGTCTATCGCCAGCTCAAGATGTACAACGATCCATCGCTGAATCCGGCTGTGTATGCTACTCGGAGGGGGACTTGAACCACGCGGCAGCGTCTGCTGCTGTATGCTAGTCATCACTCCGTTGCCCGGTGAGGGTTTCGCGGTCCCTTGACGCCGGACAGTGTTGTGCGTATAACTGCGACGTTAATAGGACTTCACCTTCCGGCGGCGACTTGAGAGACCGCAATAATCGGCAACCTAACATCCCAAGGATCACTTCGATGCAAGAAGCACGTCAGGGGAGCGCCAAGGGCCGCCAGCTTAAGACCGTTGCTGGCAAAGCCAAGCCTGCAGCGAATCCAGCTCATGAACAGTCGTTGACGCATTATCAGAACGCCGTACAGTTGATGCAGGAAGGCAAATTCGAAAAGGCACGCACGCTTTTCGAAAAGATCAACTACGACCACGCGCCGGAGCTGAGCGAACGCTCGCGCATCTACATTTCGGTTTGCGAACGACACAGGCAAAAGGAGAGCCTGGTCTTCGCCGATCCTGAAGAACAGTATGACTATGCGGTTTCGCTACTGAATACGGGAAACTACGAAGATGCGCGCGATCAATTCGAGGGCCTGCTGAGAAGAAACTCGAATGCCGATTATGCGCACTACGGCCTGGCGGTGCTCGACAGCATTACCGGACAGGCGGAGGAATGCCTCCATCACCTGGCTCATGCGATCGAGCTGAATCCGCAGAATCGCATCCAGGCGCGTAGCGACATCGACTTTAACGATATGGCCGATGATCCGCGCTTCACTGAGCTGCTTTATCCCGAGACTCCGTCGTAGCTTGCGAGACGGGTACAGGACTGGCCATTAACGATAGCTGTTCCGGCTGCGGGGCAACCGGATTTTGAACTGATGGTTCGAATGATGGAACGGTAAACTCTTAGACACACCAGCCTGATGAATTCAAGCGTAGTCTCGAGCACCCCGACTCTTACCTCCGCCAGAATCGAGCGGCCGAACTTTCGCGTGGTTGCGATGGGTGGCGGAACCGGCCTTTCCATGCTGCTGCGCGGGCTGAAGGAGTACGTGCCTTCGGTCTCCGGCGCGCTCACGGGAAGTTGCGAAAATGGCCCCTGCCTGATCAGCCATCTGGCGGCGGTAGTCACGGTGACCGACGATGGCGGTTCGAGCGGCAAGCTGCGCAAAGACTTCAATATGCTGCCTCCGGGAGATCTGCGCAACTGTATGGTTGCGTTGTCGGAGGATGAACACCTCATCTCTCAGCTTTTCCGCCACCGCTTCCGCACCGGCAAGGAGCTAGAGGGCCACAGTTTCGGCAACCTCTTTGTCGCCGCACTGGCGGAGATGACGGGCGACTTTGGGCAGGCGATCAAGCTGGCGGCCGAGATCCTGGCCACGCGCGGACATATCTATCCGGCCACTTATGCCAATGTGGCGCTCATGGCTCGCATGGCCGATGGATCAACCGTGAGCGGAGAGACAAACATCACGAAAAGCCGCGAATCGATCGTCGAACTGATGCTCGATCCTCCAGTCGCCGAACCGCTGCCCGAGACTCTGGAGGCGATTGCGCAGGCCGACGTTATCACTATCGGTCCAGGATCGCTCTACACCAGCCTGATCACGAACCTGCTGGTTAAAGGCATTCCCGAGGCACTGGCGAGTGCGCAGGGACCACGCGTCTACATTGCCAACCTGATGACGCAGGCCAACGAGAGCCTGCATCTCACCGCTTCCGAGCACATTGAACGCATTTATGCGCACGCGCGCCAGCCTATTTTCGACTACGCACTGGTGAATACGGGCACGATCTCCGATACGATCCGTCAACGCTACGCCGACGAGGGGGCGGAGTTGATCCAGGCAGATATAGAACGCATCGAGGCGATGGGCATACGCTGCATCACTGGCGACTTCGCCGCGGAAGGGGATGTCCTGCGGCATGCCTCGAATCGCGTGGCGGCATGCGTTCTGGACGTGGCGATTGAGGCCAAGCGGTAGCTAGGGGCCTGTTCACACGCCCTAGTTCGGAAACAACAAACAGAAAATAGTAGTCGGCGAACTACAGCGAATAGCGGCTGAATAAGGGCCTGACAGCGTAGTTCCCTCTTTCCGCTTTTAGTCCGCACTTATCATCTATCCCTTCCGCCAGCCACGGTGGCTCACTTGAGCTATCTGGTTTTCTATCCGCAGAACACTCCTGATTAACCGTCTAGTCGCGAAATTACAACACCAGCTTCATGGAATAGAGACAGAGCAACGGTAATGTTTGCAGCGCTACAAAGATTTCTCTTTTGAGGTGCTGTAAATTTCATGATGAGTGACCGCCGTTCCTTCCTCCAGCTTCTTGCCACCGGAGCGCTTACCGCAGCCTTTCCGGCGAGCATCAGCCGCGCGCTGTCGATCCCTGCACACAATCGCACCGGCACGATTGCCGACGTTGAACACATCGTGTTCATGATGCAGGAGAACCGCTCCTTCGATCACTACTTCGGAACGCTGCGCGGGGTGCGCGGCTTCGGTGATCCGCGCGCAATTATGCTGCCCTCAGGAAAGCCGGTGTGGTATCAGCCCGATCCGAACAATCCTAATGGTTATGAGCTGCCGTTCCATCCCGGCGCGCCCAATCTTGGCCTGCAATTCATTGAAGACCTCGCGCATGACTGGACGACTACGCACGGAGCGTGGAACAACGGCAAATACGATCAGTGGATTGCGAACAAAGGCACCACATCGATGGCTCACCTGGTGAGGAGCGATATTCCCTTTCACTACGCGCTGGCCGATGCGTTCACCGTCTGCGATGCCTACCATTGCTCGCTGCTCGGGCCAACCGATCCGAATCGTTATCACATGTGGACGGGCTGGGTGGGCAACGATGGACAAGGCGGCGGTCCGGTCATCGACAATGCCGAAGCCGGCTACGACTGGTCGACTTATCCGGAGGTTCTGCAAAAAGCCGGGGTTTCATGGAAGATCTATCAGGATATCGGTCTGGGATTGAATGCCAGCGAATTCTGGGGATGGACGAACGACGCGTACATCGGCAACTACGGGGACAACTCGCTGCTCTACTTTCACCAATATCAGAATGCGCAGCCGGGCAGCGCGCTCGCCGATGGTGCGAAAACCGGAACCGATATCTCCGCCAGCGGAACGCTCTTCGATATCTTCCGCAGCGATGTGCTCAACAACAAGCTGCCCCAGGTTTCCTGGGTCGTTGCGCCGGAAGCCTACACCGAGCATCCGAACTGGCCGGCGAATTATGGAGCATGGTATGTCTCGCAGATTCTCGACGCGCTGACTGCCAATCCCGAGGTCTGGAGCAAGACGGCGTTCTTCCTTTTGTATGACGAGAACGACGGCTTCTTCGATCACGTGGTTCCGCCAACTCCGCCGCAGTCGAGGTCGGAAGGCATTTCGACAGTCAGCACGAAGAATGAACTCTTCGCGGGAAATTCCGAAAATCCTGCCGGCCCTTACGGGCTGGGCGTGCGCGTTCCGATGGTCGTCATCTCGCCGTGGAGCAAAGGCGGATGGGTCAATTCGCAGGTCTTCGACCATACGTCGCTGATTCGCTTCATCGAACGGCGCTTCGGTCTCAATTACCACGGACTGCAGGAGCCGAACATCACGGAATGGCGGCGCGCTGTCAGCGGAGATCTCACTTCGGCTTTCAATTTCGAAACGCCGAATGATGCGAAGGTTACGCTGCCAAGCACAGTTGCCTATGTTCCGCCGGACAATCAGCGGCATCCGGATTACGTGCCGGCTCCGCCCACGCAACAGGCATTGCCAACCCAGGAGCCAGGTGTGCGGCCCGCACGCGCAGTGCCGTATGAGCTGCATGTCCACGGAGAAGCCAGCTTCGCGAAGGGCACGGTAAAGCTGGATTTCGTCAACACTGGCCGCGCAGCCGCGGTTTTCCAGGTGCGCTCGGGCAACAACACCAACGGCCCCTGGGTCTATACCGTCGGCGCGCTGGATGAAGTCGCCGATACGTGGGCTTACACGGCCAATGGTCAGACGGAATACGACCTCTCGGTCTACGGTCCGAATGGCTTTCTGCGCACATTCAAGGGCAGCGTATCCGGCAAAGGTAACGCCAATCTGAGCGTTCGCAGCCTCTATGATCCTGCTCGCTCGGGCATCGTACTGGAGATTCTGAACGAAGGTGCGGAGACCGCCAAGGTGCAGGTGACGGACTTCTATACCAAGCAAACGATCTCGCGCACGCTGAGGCCCGCGGAAGGCATGACAGAACACTGGCGGCTTCAGGACTTCTGGGGCTGGTATGACCTGACCGTTGAAGTCAATTCAGATTCCAGCTTTGAGCGGCGCTTTGCCGGCCATGTCGAAAACGGAAAGGACAGCGTGACCGATCCGGCGATTGGAACATTGACGGCACAACAGGAACTGGCCGGCGTGAACGGATAAGAGCGTTCAGCGAGACGTTCACCTGCGCGGAAAATGTCGCAGTACAAAATACGAATACCGATCCGGCCTGCAGGCGACACACGGGTGTCTCTTGCAGGCTGGTGTCGTTTGCGATGAAGTTTGATCGCGAGAGTTTCTCTTCCAGCAAGCTGGGCAAAGTTTGAGCAGAATTTGGGCAGAATTGTCGAGGCACCCAAGGCGCTTCGGCATTTATGATGCTTGGGTGCATTCCGCATGTCTCGAATACTTGTCTAAGCCGTAACCGATAAAGAAGGGCTACGCATGTCGATTCTTGTTTTTGCATTTTTTATCGGAGTCATT
>Ga0206993_1033_pt1 | contig 14150 bp, 13 predicted proteins | sample Alteio_BWMinCont_7_FD_153499 | JGI IMG/M metagenome (GOLD analysis project Ga0206993, IMG submission 153499) | Enriched cells from forest soil in Barre Woods Harvard Forest LTER site, Petersham, Massachusetts, United States -... | ecosystem: Environmental > Terrestrial > Soil > Temperate forest >... | reverse complement strand
CGAGAATGGCATCGCCGTACTTGACGATGGGATAGATCTTGCGCGCAGCGTTGGTGGCGCCGTTAGATGCCGAGGCCGGGAGAGAAAACTCCTCGCTCCTCGCCCGGGGCACGCCGATCTCGCGGGCTCACAAAAATTCAATTTTCACGACGCGCGCTACGTCCTCGAACGCGCCTCCGCTCGCGAAACCGCGGCCCGCGTCGCTGCTGGTGCGTTCGCCAAGCTGCTGCTTCGCGAATTCGGCACGGAAATTGCCAGCCACACCGTTCAAGTCGGCCACGTGCGGCTGGAACGCGGCGCAACTTGGAAAGAAATTCAAGCGGTCAGCGCCGATCTGGAGTCACCTTTGCGCTGCGTTGATTCCGCCACCCAGGAAAAAATGAAGGCCGAAGTGGACGCCGCTCTGAAAGCAGGCAACACCGTCGGCGGCATTTTTGAGATCGTCGTCCACAACGTTCCCGTTGGTCTCGGCAGCCACGCCCAGTGGGACGAGAAACGCCTGGCCCAGGCGCTCATGAGCGTGCAAGCCGTCAAAGCGGTCGAAATTGGCGCGGGCGTCGCTGCGGCCGGCTCTTACGGCAGCGAAGTTCAGGACGAGATCTTCTACGAAAAACCAGCGCGCCGCTTCCGCCGCTCCACGAATCGCGCCGGTGGGATTGAAGGCGGCATCAGCAATGGAGAAGATGTCGTCATCCGCGGCTATCTGAAACCCATCTCCACGCTGCGCCAGGCGCTGCACACTGCGGACATGGTCACCAAGGAACCCGTGGCGGCCGCTTACGAGCGCTCCGACTGGTGTGTCGTCCCGGCGGGCGCGGTGGCCGGCGAAGCCATGATCGCACTTGTGCTAGCGGACACTTTTCTGCAAAAATTTGGAGGAGATTCCCTTTCCGAGATGCGGCGGAATTTCGACAACTATGTCAGACAAATCGACGAGTTCTGAAGTGGCTTCCACCCCGGCCTCGGCATCTATCGGCGCCACCAACGCTGCGCGCAAGATCTATCCCATCGTCAAGTACGGCGATGCCATTCTCGAAAAGCCGACCGCGACGGTAAAAAAGTTTGACGCCGATTTCGAGCAGCTCACAGAGGACATGTTCGCTTCGATGTACGCCGCCCAAGGCGTCGGCTTGGCCGCCCCGCAAATCGGCTTGACCCTGCGCGTGGCCGTCGTCGACGTCACCACGGGGAAAAACCCGGAAGCGAAAATCGTTCTCGCCAATCCCGAAATCATTCATGCCGAAGGAGAAGTTAGGGAAGAAGAAGGCTGTCTCTCGATTCCCGGTTTCCGCGGCTACGTGATGCGCCCGCAATTCGTCACCGTCCGCGCGCAAAACGCCAAAGGTGAATCCTTTGAGATTCGCGCCGAAAACCTGATGGCTCGCGCCTTCTGCCACGAAATCGATCATTTGAACGGCATCCTGTTCCTGCAACACCTCAGCATGCTGAAGCGCGACCTTATCCGGCGCAGAATCAAAAAACTGAAAAAACAAGGCGAGTGGTAGGCTCTCTTGCCGGCTGCTCCCCCGCCCGAAGGAACGCCGAGGGCCTCGATGCGAGTCGTTTTCTGTGGCACGCCGCTTTTCGCCGTCCCCGCGCTCAAGCACCTTCTCTCCCAATCTGATTTCGAGATAGCCGCCGCCATCACTCAGCCGGACCGGGCCCGAGGCCGCGGACAGGAGGTCTCCTTTTCACCTGTGAAGGAAACAGCGCTCGCGGCCGGAATCCCCGTGCACCAGCCGGAAAAAATTCGCGCCCCGGAAGCTCAGGAGCTTCTAGAAACACTCGCGCCAGACGTCATCGTCATTATCGCCTATGGGCAAATCATCCCTCGGCGTCTTCTAGCCATCCCCAAACTTGGCTGGATCAACCTCCACGCTTCGCTGCTTCCAAAATACCGCGGCGCCGCGCCCATCAACTGGGCCATCGTTAACGGCGAGAGCGAAACCGGCGTCACCTCCATGCGCATCGATGCAGGCATGGATACTGGTGAAATGCTGTTGCAAAGAGAGATGGAAATCGGGCCTCTGGAGACCGCTCCCGAGCTAGCCGCTCGCATGTCCGAACTCGGCGCTCCGCTCATGACGGAAACGCTTCGCGCATTGGCGGCCGGCACGATCTCTCCGCGCCCGCAAACTCATGAACTTGCTTCGAGCGCCCCCATGCTCAAAAAGGAGGACGGGCGCATCGACTGGTCCCGGTCTGCCAAGGAAATCTTCAACCGCATCCGCGGTTTCGCGCCCTGGCCCGGCGCTTACACTTCTTTCCGCGGTCAGACCTGCCACATTTGGGGCGAGCCGGCGCCTGCTGACTTGGGCGAGGAGCGCCGGAAGCAAGCGAAACCCAACGTTGCCGGAACCTTGCTCGTCGAACGGAATGCGGCGATGGTTCATTGCGGTGGCGCAACCTATTTGCGTCTCCTCGGCGTCAAACTGGAAGGGCGCAAACGAGTCTCGGCTGCCGAGTTTATCAACGGCGCCCACTTGTTTTCTGGCGAACACTTCGGCGAAACCTAGTTTGCGCGGTACTCAACGCTCAGGCATACTCAAAAATTGACCCCCTCGTCGAAACTCTCTCTGCTCGGGTCTTTGGCAGGATTGGCAATGGATACACCAGCATCGGGAGCTCACATTCCATGAACAGTTCGAAAGCACCACTAACGAGCGGGAGTTTCAGCACCCGTGCGAAGCAATTCTTTCGCTTGGCCGCCTGCTGGGCGCTGGCTGCGCAACTCACTGGCCTGCCCCTGACTTTCGCCTCCGGCAACACTTCCTCGGCAGCCGCCGTCGATAAACCCGCTCCAAAAGCGGCCAGCGACCCGGTTATGAGAGTCATGCAGGCCGAACTGGCCCGCGCCTCTTCGGACCTGGGCAAAACGGACTCCGCGCCCTACTACATGAGCTATACCGTCTATGACCAGAATCTGGTCGTGCTGGTGGGCGCTTATGGCAGCCTTCTCACCGATGCTTCCCTCGAGCGCCGCCAAGCCGACGTGGTCATGCGCGTGGGCACCCCGGCCCTCGACAACACGCACGGGCAAAGCCGCTCGACAGGAATGAGCTCTGGCAACTTGCCGCTCGGCGACGACCAGGACGCCATAGCCCGCGTGCTTTGGGAACTGACGGACCGAGAGTACAAACGCGCCGCGCCTGCATTTCTAAACGTAAGAACAAACACCGCCGTGCGCGCGGAAGAAGAAGACAAGTCGCCGGACTTCTCCAAAGAAACTCCCGAAACGCATCTGGGCAGTGTCACTCCCCCGCCCGCTTTCGATCGCTCCTCTTGGGAAGGCGAAATCCGCCGCCTGTCGGGAGTTTTCCGCAAATATCCCGATATCTATTTTGCTACGGTGGTCCTGCAGGTAACGGACTCCAACGCCCGCATGGTTTCCAGCGAGGGCAGCGCCATTGAAACTCCCAGCGCCACCACGCGCCTGGTCATGGAAGCGCAAACCCGCGCCGATGACGGTATGGAGCTGCTCCGCGTGGAAACCTTCCAGGCGCCTTCGGCCGGCGGCCTTCCCAGTGAAGGCGATCTCGCTGCCAAAATCGCCAAGATGGCCGACGATTTGAAGGCTCTCAAAAATGCCCCGGTCGCCGAGCCTTACGACGGCCCCGCTCTGCTGAGCGGCCGCGCCGCCGCAGTCTTTTTCCATGAAGTGCTCGGTCACCGCCTGGAAGGGCACCGCCAACGCGATGAGGAAGAAGGGCAAACCTTCACGAAAAAAGTCGGCCAGGAAGTGCTCCCGAAATTCCTGAGCGTCACCGACGATCCCACCATCCACGAGTTGGCCGGCATGAAATTAGCTGGCTCCTATGACTTCGATAACGAGGGCGTTCCCGCAAAGCGCGTCGAAGTCATCAAGGACGGCATCCTGAAAAATTTTCTATTGTCGCGCATGCCTATCAAGGATTTCAGCCAGTCCAACGGCCATGGCCGCAGCCAGCCCGGCCTGATGCCCACGGGCCGTCAGGGCAACTTGATTGTGACTTCCACCGAAAACGTTCCGGAAGCCGAAATGCGCCAGAAGCTGATCGAGGAGGTAAAAAAGCAGAACAAGCCCTACGGCTTGTACTTCGACGATATCCAGGGCGGTTTCACACTGACCACGCGCTCTCTGCCGCAAGCCTTCCAAGTTCTTCCCGTGATCGTCTACAAAGTTTACGCGGATGGGCGTCCCGATGAACTGGTCCGCGGCGTGGACATCGTTGGCACCCCTCTTGCGGCGCTCACTCGCATCTTGCTGACCGGCGACCAGCAGCACGTCTTCAACGGCGTTTGCGGCGCGGAGAGTGGCCAGGTACCGGTCTCCGCTGTTGCTCCAGCCATGCTCTTTTCAGAAATGGAAGTGCAGAAGCGCCAGCATTCCCACGATCGGCCGCCCATCTTACCTGCGCCCGGTTTTGAAGACCCAGCTCCTCGAAAAGACGCGCAAGCCAAGCCGGCGGTGAAGCCATGAAAATTCTTCGCGCACTGACCAGTTCTCTTCTAGCAGGTTTGCTTCTCGTTGGCGTCGCCGAGCTTGGGGCTGCCACGCCCAATGCCGTTCCAAGAAACTTACCGGGAACGCTCGGCGAGTCGGACAGCGTTCGATGGGACGCCGCCGCGCCCCATCCCGCTGCCGCTGGCGATGCCTTGCTGGAAGCTCTTCTCACCGAACTGGACCGCTCCAAAGCGCAACTCAAAATCGAGCAAGTCCAGGCACCTTATTACATCGAATACCGCGTCAACGATGTCGATGACTACGACGCCGAAGCCGCTTTTGGCGCTCTGCGGGAGAGCCAGCGCGTTCATCTCCGCGTCCTTCGCGTGGTCGTGCGTGTCGGCGACTACAAGCAAGACAGTTATTTCGGCCAGGGCATGGGCGAAACCAACATTCTCCCGCTTGACAACGATCCCATCGCTCTTCGCCATCAGATCTGGCTCACAACCGACGAAGCTTACAAGGCTGCCGGGCAGGCTCTTGCCGAAAAACAAGCCGAAATGAAGCGCTTCAGCGCCGACCCCAACCCCGTTGACGATTTTTCCAAAGAGACCGTGGTCACCGCGCTCGATCCCATCGTTTCTCTCAAGATCGATGAAGCGGCCTGGAACAAAACTCTCTCGGAGATGACGGATCTTTATCGCCAGTATCCAGAAATTCAATCGGTCAGTGCTTCGGCCCGCTTCTCGGCCGTCAATGAGTACTTCGTCGACTCCGAAGGCACCGTCACGCGGAATGGCAAGACCACCTACAACCTGCAACTGAACAGCTCCGCACAAGCCGACGACGGCATGCGCCTCAGCCGCAATCCCTACTGGATGGTTGGCCGCGCAGAAGAACTCCCTTCCCGTGATAAATTGCTCAGCGACGCGAAGCAGGCCCTCGAAACCGTCCTGGCCCTGCGCAATGCGCCCATTGTCGAGGAAGAATATCGCGGTCCCGTGCTTTTCGCTCCGGATGCCTCTGATGACGTGATCGCCTCGCTGGTAGGTTCAAACATTGTGGGCCGCAAGCCGCAACCGGGACGACCCAATCGTACCGTCGGCGCGTTCGCTACCAGCTACAAAACCCGCGTGATGCCCAGTTTTCTCACCATCATTGACGACCCTACGCTGAAAGATTTTCAGGGGCACAGCCTGGTGGGAAGCTACGACGTGGACAACGAAGGCGTCAAAGCCAAGACCGTCAACATCATCGAAAAAGGCATGCTCAACAACTATTTGGTCGGTCGCCAGCCCGTCCGCGATTTTCCCGCGTCGAACGGCCACGGCCGCGCCGCCCCGGGCTCCGGACCGTCGCCGAGTCTCGGCGTGCTCCTGTTAAAGAGCGCCGAAGCGCAACCTCCCGAGGAGCTGAAGAAAAAAATTATCCAGATGGTCGCCGAGCAGGGCAAACCCTACGCGTATCGCGTCGACACCCTCGGCCCCGGCAATTCTCCGCGTCTCTTATATCGCGTTTACGCGGACGGCCACGACGAGTTGGTACGCGGGGCCGTGTTCAGTGAACTGGATGTGCGCGCCTTGCGAAGCAATCTCATCGCCGTCGGTAACGATCCGCTCGTCAGCAATCGCAGCGGCGGCGTGCCCACGACTATTATTTGCCCTTCGCTGCTCTTCGACGAACTCGAGGTGAAGCGCGCGGACACCAGCAAAGACAAATTGCCGGAGTATCCGGCGCCGCCACTGAAAAAGTAAAAACCCTTTCCGTTCCCGCGCTTGCGGTTTTACAATCAAATCAGCCACCGAAAACCTCGGAACGGCCAACTCGCATGACTCTCAGAGAACGACTCGAATGGGTAAGCCGGATGGCGCTGCTGGTCTTCATCCTGGCGGCAGCAGCGTTTCTCAGCGCCATCACGGCCATGCGCATCGCCATCCATGGCCGTGAAGTCAATATGCCCAATCTGGTCGGCAAGAACGTCGCCGAAGCCAACAGTCTGCTGCGCACGCGCGGCCTCGTCCTTCGCATAGCGGACCGCATTTGTAGCGAGCTTCCTATCAACGTCGTCGTGCGGCAAAGCCCACCGCCGGGCATGCTTATGAAAGTTTCGCAGCAAGCCCATGTAGTTCTCAGTCTGGGCCAGCGGCAGTTACAAATCCCACTGCTCGAGGGAAACTCCCTTCGGGCCTCGCGCATTGAGCTGCTTCGCGCGGGCCTTCAAGTCGGAGAAGTTTCCGGCATCACCACGCCCGAAGAACCTGCGGACACCGTTATGCTCCAAACGCCGCGCCCCGGCGCGGGCGCCGCCACTCCTCGCGTCGATGTCCTGGTCTCCGCCGGCCCGCGCGACGTTGCCTACGTCATGCCCCACCTCGTCGGCCTGAACGAAGTCGACGCCCAGCACCGCCTCGATGTCGCAGGTCTGCGGCGCAAGGTCAACTACGTTTCCGCTCCTCAGTGGCCCCACGGCGCGGTCATCGATCAAACTCCGCTGTCCGGCCAGCGCATCCCCGGCTCCGTGACCATCGACCTCACGGTTGCAAATTAAGCCTCTTCCGGGCCTGGCGTGACCCAACCAAGAACCGCTGCCCATCCGTAGCCATATGCAGATAGAAATCAAGCAGACACCAGGCCGCCACGGCTAAGACTCTGCTCGGTTTATGTCCCCTTTGGGACAGACAACGGAATTCCCTACGTGATATCTCTAGTTCTAAAGGATTTGGCCCTCCTCTGGCTTACAGCTACAGGCTTCCTCACTCGCAAGACGGAGTACTTGGTAAGGAGAATTTCACATGAAAGTGTTGCGGTTCGCCGCCTCCCTATTTGCGCTCACGGGCCTGGGAATTCTCGCTCCCGCTCCAAAAGCACAGTCTATCGTTGGCTCAACAGCCACGACTTCAAGCCCGGCCGACGCCCCTGCCCCGTTAGACCCCGCGCCACCGCTCTTCGTCTACAGCCGGCCAACCGAGAGAATGAAGATTCGAACCTATGTATTCGATGCCTTTGGTCCCTATCCCGTCGTGGGGGCCGCACTTATAGCGGCAGTCAATCAACGGGAGGGAACTCCGCCTGAGTGGCGGCAAGGCGCGACAGCCTACGGTGAGCGATTCGGATCCAATCTCGCCATCGCCGCGGTAACCACCACGACGCGTTACGCCTTGGCGGAAGCCTTCCGGGAAGACACCGTCTATTACCGCTGCGAATGCAAAGGAGTTTTTCGTCGCCTGGGGCATGCTCTGATTTCGACGGTGACGGCACGCCGGGGCCAAGATGGTCATCGCCGCTTGTCTTTCCCGGCCGTCGCTGCACCCTACGCAGGCACGATGATGGCTGTCTATGCGTGGTATCCGGAACGCTACGGCCCCAAAGACGCCTTGCGCATGGGCAACTATAACCTCCTAGCATTCGCGGGAGGAAACGTCGCTCTCGAGTTCATCTATGGAGGACCTCACACTCTATTCAGTCGTCTTCATCGCCCGGCGTTGTCAGGGACAGATGCAGGAAGCACCTCGAACCACTGAGCACAAATTGTGAGTCACAACGCAAGTATTCCTCACCGCCTGATCGGCCAGGACGCGCCGCCCGCTCCATCATTGGTGCGAGCTACTTTCACTGTCCTGTGGACCCCGATCAACGGCTTCCTGGAGTGGTTCGGCGAACTCGGTCTTTTTTCATGGCAGGTTCTGCGGGCGGCGGTGCGGCGACCCTTTGAAGGGCAAGAGCTGCTTCGCCAGTTCGATGAAATCGGTTCCAAATCCTTGCCGTTGGTGGCGCTCGCGGGCGCAGCCATCGGTTTCGTGCTCTCCTTGGAAAGCCGCAGTAGCCTGGTGCACTTCGGCGCCCAGTCCATGCTTCCCGCCGCGCTGGTGTACTCCATCATCCACGAAACTGGGCCTATCGTAACCGGCCTGGTCGTCAGCGGCAGGGTGGGCGCAGGGATCGGCGCTGAATTGGGCTCCATGAAAGTGACCGAGCAGATTGATGCCATCGAGGCTTCCGGCGTAAATCCCTACAAGTTTCTGGCCTTCACGCGCATCCTGGCCTGCATACTCGTGCTTCCTCTGCTAACGATGGCCGCCGATTTCTGCGGCGTGCTCTTCGGTTGGATCGCCGAGACCGCGGCCGCGCCGGTTTCCTTCCAAAGATTCGTCAGTCAGGGGTTTGCCGGGTCCAGCTTCAAAGACTTTCTTGCCCCCACCTTCAGAACACTCGTTTTCGGACTGATCATCGGCATGATCGGCTGCTTCCAGGGAATGCGCACGCGAGGCGGCACTGCGGGCGTGGGACTTTCGGCCACGAGTTCCGTCGTCCTTTCCTCGCTCTTTGTCATTCTGGCCGACGTCATCTTGGTCAAAATAATCCTGGTGTTCTTTTCATGATGCCCGCTGAACAACAAGTCTTGCCTGTTCTGGAGGAAAGCGCAGGCACCCGCACGATGGCCGGCTCCAGCAAGCGAAGCGACACACCTGCGGTGGTCCTCGGAGGCTTGCATAAGTCCTTTGGCAGTCAGGTCGTGCTGGACGGAATTGCTCTGACCGTCCAGAGTGGTGAAACTCTAGCCATGCTCGGACGCAGCGGCACCGGCAAAAGCGTCCTGCTCAAACTCATCATCGGCCTCGAAAAACCAGACTCGGGCTCCATTCACGTCCACGGCCAGGAGATCACCCGCCTCGATCTCGAGGCACTAAACGCCATCAGGAAAAAGATGGGCTTTTTATTTCAACACGCGGCGCTGTACGACTCCTTGAGCGTCGAGCAAAACATTGCCTTCCCGCTAAGGCGCCACACAAAAATGACGGACTCCGAATGCACAGATCGCGTAAAGCAACTCCTCGCGAGCGTAGGCATGGAAAGCGATCTCAAGAAAATGCCCAGCGATATTTCCGGCGGCATGCAAAAGCGCGTAGGCCTGGCGCGGGCCCTGGCGCTCGAGCCCGACATCCTGCTGCTCGATGAACCAACCGCGGGTCTCGATCCCATCACCTCCGGCGAGATCGATGAGCTCATTCTCAAGTTGCAAGAGGAGCACGACATGGCCTCCATCGTAGTCACTCACGATTTGCAAAGCGCAAAAACGATCGCCGACCGCATCACACTTCTCCACGAAGGCCATGTGCTCATCGACGGCAGCTTCGAAGACCTGGAGAAGAGCGATAACGAATTTGTCTCAGAATTTATGAAGCGGGATTCTTAGGGAGCGCATATGTCAAGGACGGCGAGGCTCGGAGCTTTTGTCATCGTAACGCTGGCGATTCTTGCAGCGGGAGTCTTCATCATCGGGAGCAAGCAGTACTTATTCACTCCCACCTATCGGCTGAAGGCCCAGTTCGCCACCGTCGTGGGCCTCGATCGAGGCGCGGAAGTTCGCATCGGCGGCGTGCACACCGGCACGGTTCGCGAAATCGACCTACCCAGCAAGCCCAACGACAAAATCACCGTGTTGATGGATCTCCAGCAATCGACCCACGGGATCGTCAAGCAAGACTCCATAGCTTCGATCGAAACCGAAGGGCTCCTTGGAAACGAATACGTGGCAATCTCGTTCGGAACCGCCCAAGCACTGAACGTGAAGGATAACGATACCATTGGCAGCGAACCGCCGCTGGTGATCGCCGACCTGATGAAGAAAGCCGACGGCATTCTGGACACCAGTCAGCAAGCCCTGACCAACGTCACGGTGGTAACCGCCAATCTCAGTTCCATCAGCGGCAAGATCAATCAAGGTCAGGGAACCATCGGCGCACTGGTAAACGACAAGAAGGTGTATACCCAGCTGGATGAGACCACCGCCGGCCTGCGCGACACCGTCAACCACGCCCAGGCAGGCGTAACCGCTTTCCAGGAAAACATGGAAGCCATGAAATCGAATTTTCTCGTGCGCGGATTCTACAAGAAACGCGGCTACGAAAACTCCGCCGACCTCGAAAAAAACGAAATCCCTCAGCTTCCTGAAACGGCACCTCTAAAGACGTTCACTTTCGACTCCAAACAGCTCTTCGACAAACAGGATAACGCCAAACCAAAGAACCAGAAATCATTGCGCGCTGCCGGCCAGTTTCTGACCGACACGGAGTTTGGCGTCGCGGTCATCGTGGTTTCTACCGGCGCGACGGGGGACACGCAGAAGGATTTGGTGCTCACCCAGGCTCGCGCCATGGTCGTGCGAGACTACCTAGTCGGCAATTTTTCTTTCGACGATTTACAACTGAAGACTCTGGGACGCGGCAAAGGCACTAGCGACACTCCCGATTCCGGCTGGGGCACGGTAGCAATCATCGTGTACCCGGCTGACACCGAAGCCCACACACAAACCAGCGCGGCGAATCCGAAGTGAATATAAAGCGCTCAGCCGCTTCGCCGGCCGTGCGGCTGAATGTCCATCCACGCTGAGCCGGAGTGCCTCGCATGAAGACATCGCCGTCTGACCAAGCTGTGAACAATCCAACGCAGTTTAATATCGCCGCCATCGCCAAGCTGGAAGAGGAGGCCCTGGATCGCAGGACTGGTACCGAACGCCAAAGCGATGCCATCGTAAGATTCATCGGCAGCCCCAGGTTCCTGCTGTTGCACTTAATTCTGGTGGGCACCTGGATGGCCGCAAATCTCAACCTGATTCCCGGCGTGCATGCTTTCGATCCTTTCCCGTTTGGTATTCTGGCGCTTTTTGTTTCCTCGGAGAGTGTTTTCCTTACCATCTTCGTGCTCATCAGTCAGAATCGCATGGCTCGCCAGGCGGAAAGGCGCTCGCATCTCGATCTTCAGGTAGGCATGCTGGCCGAGCAGGAACTAACCATGCTGCTGCAGATGCTACAAAAGCTTTGCCAACACTCCGGCATAGATATGAAATCAACAACCCGGCAAGTGCAGGGCTTCAGCGAGACCACCGACGTTCAAAAGCTGGCCAGCGAACTCGAGGAAAAGCTCCCGGACCAGTAGCCAGCGTGGCTCGCTGTCTGTCCGTCACTGGCCGTAAACCAGCACGTGAAACGTGCCTTGAATCGGCGCGCGGTTGGGGTGCGGCCGGTCTGCGGTGGGCGCAGGCGCCGGAGCAAAGTCCGCCGTGTCCAGGAACAAATTATGCGTCTTGGTATCGAGGCCCATGGTCTTGGCACCGTATTCCGTCTTGATCGTTTGCGCTTCGCTGAACTTGTCCGGCGAATCTTCGTGGAATACATGCACCATTCCATCGCGCGTGGAAACAAATACCATCCCGGTTTCCGGATCGTACGCAGCTGCATCCACTCCTGCAGTAATCGGAAATGACTGAATCACTTTCCCGCTCTCGGAGTCCAGCACAACCATCATCTGCGGATTCCGTCCCGCGCTGAACAATCGGTGATGCCGAACGTCCATGGCCAGCGCGGTAGGCGCACCCGCGGGAGCCAGCGGCCACCTTGATTTGATCTTCAGCGTTGCGCTATCAACGGCCACAAGCTCGCTCTTATCCTCCAAATTGATGTACACCGTCCCCTTACCATCGGCCACGGCAAACTCCGGCCCGCCTCCAAGGTCAATGGTCCCCACCACAGTGCCGCTCTGGGCATCAATCACCGTCGAACTGTGCGGATCGCCGTTCATCACGAAGACGTGCTTCGAAGCAGGATCATAAATCACGCAATCGGCGTCATTATCAGCCTTGGCTTCCCCGGTAACCTTGAGGGTCTTCAAATCAAAAATGATCACTTTACCTTGAGCGCCATCGCTAATGAATCCACGCCCAAACTCGCTGGCCACGGCAACACCGTGGTCCTGCTTTAAACCGGTGATGTTTGCGAGAAGCGCACCGCTGTCGGCGTCGATCACCTTGATTTCCGTGCCGTGTGAAAGATAGACGCGCCGCGCGGCTGAATCCACGGTGACGTAGTCGAAGTACTCACGAGTGCTCCCCTCGGCCGCACCAAAGCTGTATTTCTTCAACAGGTGATAGCCGTTCGTCGCGGCCATCACCACCGAGGCCGCACCCAGCACAATCAGTAGGCCGCCACTTGCAAAACGCCCGAATCCCTTACCGTTCATGAGCATCCTCCGTCCGAGATAAATCGCTTCCCTAACGCTCGATGGTTCGAGTCCCGCTTCCCGCAGAAAAATGGGCTTACCGCGTCAGAAACAAACTAGCGCGTCGCGTCTAAACAGAAGATAAATCGTGGCGGCCTAGGTATGCGTTCCTTCCTTCTCTCTAAGGCACTGCGCCATCAATCCGGAATGCGTAAGCGCATTTGCCCGGAGCCTCGACCGGAAGTTCGATCCGCAATCCATCGGCTTGTTGCTTGAAGGCAACCTTGGCTTCTGGTCCAAGCAAAGTAACCGATCGAATGGTTTGTCCATTCATCGCGCTGCTCCCAAGCGAACGTATAACCGCCTGGCCTCCGGAAGGCCAACCTAGCTCAATCGCGTACAGCGTCTTCCCTTTGACAGTGAATCGAAAATCCTCTGCGGTGTAGCCCGTTGTGTCGGTATCGTGAAACGATCCCGCCTGAACTTTCGTCGGCCCTTCCCCGAACGTCTTCCATGGGCGCGTCCCGTAAATCGCTTCTCCGTTGGCTTTCAGCCACGAACCCACATCCCGCAGCACCCCCTGCACTTCCTCCGGTATTGTGCCGTCAGACCGCGGCCCAATATTCAAAAGCAAATTCCCATTTTTACTCACGATATCGATCAACTGCTCGATCACGAACTCCGCCGTCTTGAAGGTATCATCCTGGATGTATCCCCACGACTTGTTGCTCACCGAAGTGTCCGTCTGCCAGTACAGCGGACGTATCTCTGCCAACTGTCCGCGCTCCAAATCGAGCACCGCGCTGTGTTCCTCGATCGCGTAATCCTTGTAGTTGATCACTCCGACATGGTCGCCGTAGCCCAGCGAGGTGTTGTAGTAAAATGCCGCGAACCGCGTCAAATCCGCCCGCACCCGAGGCTGCCCTATCCACCAGTCAAAATACATGATGTCCGGATGATATTTCTCGACGATCTCCGATGAGCGCGCCAGCCAATCCCGAGTCCAAGCCGCCGATACAAACGTGAAGTCATTCGACAGTGGCGTCCCCGGTTTGGCTTCCATCCAGGTATGCGCCGGCCCGTAAAATGCGGCGTACTTAGGATCATTGATGTCAGACGCAATCTGCCGGCCAACGCCCAGAAAGAAATTATGTTCCACGCGATGTGACGACGCACCAAAATGAAGCCCCTCCGTCCTCACCGCCTTGGCCAGTTCCCCAATTACATCACGGTGCGGTCCCATCTTCGCCGCCGTCCAGTCACTCAAACCGCTGTCATACATCGCAAACCCGTCATGATGTTCCGCCACCGGCACTACATATTTGGCTCCCGCCTCCTTAAAGAGCCAGGCCCACGCCGCCGGGTCAAACCGTTCCGCCCTGAACATCGGAACAAAATCCTTGTACCCAAACTTATCCACCGCCCCATACGTGGCGATGTGGTGCTTGTACTCGTCCGATTCCTCTCGATACATATTTCGCGGATACCACTCATTTCCAAAGGCGGGAACCGAATACACTCCCCAATGTATGAAGATTCCAAACTTCGCGTCCTTATACCACCCCGGCACTTCGTACCTCTCGAGCGATTCCCAATCCGGGCGGAACGGCCCCTCCCGGCCCTTGCGGTCCACTTCTTCAAGGATGGCCGCTCGTGCCTCATCATATTTTGCGCTGGCCCGCTGCCAAGCTTGATCGATAACCTTTGGTTCTAGAGAGGCCGTCGCAGCGCT
>Ga0206993_1145_pt1 | contig 14256 bp, 12 predicted proteins | sample Alteio_BWMinCont_7_FD_153499 | JGI IMG/M metagenome (GOLD analysis project Ga0206993, IMG submission 153499) | Enriched cells from forest soil in Barre Woods Harvard Forest LTER site, Petersham, Massachusetts, United States -... | ecosystem: Environmental > Terrestrial > Soil > Temperate forest >... | reverse complement strand
TCTCCAATCCTTTCAACGTCACCGGCTACTGTGACACGGCGAGCATGAACACCGCCCGGCGCAATCACATCGTTATCGCTCTTCCCAATGGGAAGATTCTGTTAACTGGAGGAGCGACGAACGGGAATGGCACCGGTGTTACGACGAATGCGGAACTCTATGATCCGGTCGCGCATACCTTCACCACGATCGGCCCCATGAATGTGCCGCGAGCGGACCACACGTTGACGCTGCTCCCCAACGGAAAAGTCCTAGTCGCGGGAGGGTTCAACGACACGATCTCCTCCATACAGAGCGTCGAGATTTTCGACCCGACATCCAATACGTTTTCGCTCCCGACCGCACCGATGACCAGTCCGCGGGCCGAGCACACCGCTACCTTGCTTCCCAATGGAAAAGTGTTGATTGCCGGTGGAAACGACGCTAGTGGCAACTCGCTGGCAAGCGCGGAACTTTATGATCCTATCGCCGGAATCTTCACCGCTTCTACTCACGCGATGAACTCCGTCCGGCAGATTCATCATGCGGACCTGCTCACTAATGGGCGGGTACTGATCAGCGGAGGATTCGATACCAACGGGAGCCCACTCGCGTCCGCCGAACTGTATGACCCGGTGGCGGATACCTTTACACTGACCGGCAGCATGGGGACGGCACGTGGGAATCACGCCTCTGCTCTGCTTTACAACGGCAAGCTTCTCGTGGCAGGCGGGCTGGCGCCCAGTGGCACAACCACGGCACTCACCGCAACAGCGGAAGTTTACGATCCCGTCGCTGGGACTTTTTCTCCGACGGGAAGCATGTCAGTGCCACGTGGGCAATACTTTGCGATGGTGCTTGACGATGGAACCATCTTCATCGGCGCCGGCGCGGGCACAGCTGTCCTGCCTGTTGGTGCGAATGCGGATATCTACAACCCGGCTAGCGGGACGTTTAGTGCCACTTCGCCGTTCTCCATGGTGCAGACTGGCTTACGCCAGGCGGTTACGCCAGATGGCACCGTGCTGATTGCCAGCGGGGTCAACTCATCCGGCGTTACGGTGCCCAATTCGGAAATCTTTTATCCGCCCACATTGGCTCCGGGCATCGTGATAACGACTCCCGCAACTTTGCCGGTGGGCGTGCAAAACCTGCCTTACACTCAGGTTCTGCTCGAACATGGTGCAGTGGGCGGCGTGACGTGGTCGACCATCAATGCTCCGCCTCCTGGCCTCAGCCTTTCAGCGAACGGAATTTTGACGGGTACCCCGACGCAACTCGGCACCTTTAGCATCCCGGTGCAAATCACGGATAGCAGCACGCCGGCGCAGACGTCAACGGCGACATTGAGCCTACAGATCGTGGGACCGTTGGCGATCACACCGGCGGTCTTGCCCAATGCGCCTACGGATTCGGGTTCGCCCGCGATTCCCTATTCCGCGCAGATTCAAACCACGGGTGGAGCAGGAGGAGCGCTTACCTTCTCCGTCGTATCAGGCGCGCTACCCCCGAGCATTACGCTGAATCCGGCGACGGGTGCGCTTACCTCTTCCGCGGTCACGGATCCGGCTAACACTTATGTATTTGCGATCCAGGCAGCGAGTGCGGGACCACCAACGTCCACTGCCACCCAGCAATTTGCGCTGACTCTGGTTCCCCTTTTCACCGGAGGAACTCCCAACACACTGCCAGCGGGAACTGCTGGTGTCGCATACTCTCAGAATCTAAATTCTTCGGGTGGCGTTACTCCGTATACCTACCAGTTTGTCTCGGGGAATTTGCCGCCTGGGCTCTCGGTCACAACGTCGAACGCGACGACGGGACTGGTGAGCGGAACGCCAACCATCGCCGGAGCCTATAGTTTTAGGATCCAGGCCACAGACAGCTCCGCTCCGCCCCAGGGTTATGTCGAGGTGCTATCGCTGAATGTACTGCCGCAGCAACCCACCAACCTGACGGCGACCTTAATCGCCGGCACGACCAACGTGATTCTGAGTTGGACTCAGAGTCTTTCGAACGGCGTAACCGGCTACAACCTGTACCGGGGGACAACATCCGGCGGCCCGTACACTCTTGTTGCTTCGGTGAACGCCGCCACATTTGGATTCCAGGACAACACCACCACGGCAGGGAACACATACTTCTACGTGGTGACCGCCACCGCTTCTGGAGGCGTTGAGAGCGTCCATTCGAACGAGGCGTCCATCGTTGTTCCTTGATGGCGGACGATGGGCGTTTTGCAGTGCAAGGAAACTAGCGGCCGAATGAAGAGTTCCGGGCTTGGCGATGCATCCGGGCGCGACTTTGCTGGCTGGATTGCGCCAGCATTTCGAGCGTGCGGGTTTCCTCCAATCCTTCCTGACCATCGAACACGTTGCCGAGGAACTGCACCAGCCCACCGAGTGGGTTGAGTCCAAGTGCCGCCGTCGATGTTCCAACCCTATTCCATTTCACAACGTCGGCAATCATCGACTGTTCGTTTGGTCGGAGGTCTTCAACTGGGTGACATCATCACCGAAGATTATTCACTCCCGCCACCGTCGTCGCACTAAGGAGGACATTGATGCGGTCAGGAAAGCGAAGGCTAGAAAGGCTAGAAAGGCCGCGTAACTGTGGGCCTCGAAGGATTTGAACCTTCAACCTGCGGATTATGAGTCCGATGCTCTAACCGGATTGAGCTAGAGGCCCGTGGCACCATCATACCTTGATCTTGTAAGTCTTGCGCATTGCTTCTGCCAGTTTCCTCAGTCCCGCCTTGGTCTTATCAGGATTCGGAAACACATAGTGTGCCGTCGTTGTTGAGATGCTTGCGTGCCGCAGTATGCTCTGGATGTTCGTGAGAGACATCCCCATATCGTTCAACCGAGTTCCGAGTCCTCGACGGAAGGCGTGCCATCCGCGCCATGCGCCGTTTATAAATTGTGGAATCGCTCGCCGCGACAGGTTATCCATGTCAATCTGCTTCTGCTCTTTCGACACGTAGAACATTCCAACCACCTTCCACCGGAGGGTAGTTTCGGTCCTTCCGATACTTCGCCAATATCTCTTGTAGCAGCGGCGCTACCGGGACTGTTGCCTTTCTCGCCGTTGTCTTCGGTGCTCCGATATGTCCCCGCCATTTCTTGCTCACCACGCTGATCTCGCCGTCTTTATAATCTTCCCACTTGAGCGCAGGAATCTCGATGCGACTTAATCCTGTGAATGCTGCAACCGCGAAGATGGTTCGTGCGGGTACTGGTAGTTCGAGCATCAGCGCGATCTCGCCGTGATCGTAGGCGTGGCCGTTCGATACCCGAATCTTCAACTCTCTCTCCGTCAAGTCCCCGGCCTTCCGGCCCTTCGACATCCCGCCCGCCTTGGTTGGCGACATTGGATTCACACCCGTGATGACGTTCGATTGGAGCGCGACGGTGAACACGCCGGACAGAAACGCGCGAGCACGCAGGTGCGTCTTGTGTGACAGGCTTTGCGGCCAACTGTTGAGCCAGTCCTGACCATCCTTCGCGGTGATGCGATTGACTCGCATCGCCGTGATGGGCTTCCCTTCGACGTGCTTCTGTAGACTCTGCGGTAGCCGTGGATGGTAGAAGGTTTCATGTGATTCGCAACCTCCAATTGCTGGCGCATCTCGCAGTGCTTCCAGTAAGACGCGTTCGATGTCAGGTAATAAACAAACAACCGGTTCGAGCCGTGCTGCTTAATCTGTCCCCGTTGTCCCCGTGGGCTAGCCATGTTAAAGCCTCCTGAATTACGCGTACATTATGGGGACAAAAGCATCGAATTGTTTCGCTAGTGACGTGCGGACTCATAATGGGCTGGCCCTAGACCCCATTTGCTGATTCTAAAAGGGTAAGATAGGACGGAACAGGCCGCAATAGGCACGAAAAGGGCCTGTTTGCAGGGTTTTGGATACATTACGGATACAGTATGGGGACAAAACAAAAGCCGGGAACATGTCCCGGCCCCGCTTTATATACCGTCCCTGCCGAAAATGCTATCCGTCGCGAATACCTTTAAAATCAGCGACCACCAGTGCAACCCGCGCTAACCCGGCGAAAGGATGTAACAATGCTACATGCTCTGTGGTTGGAGAAATAACAATTCGCCAGCCACAGGTTGTGCTGTCGCAATGTCAGTCTGGATTTCAACGAGCTATTCTACTGATTTCAAATACCCATGGAATTTTGGCGAGCGACAGCTTCGCAATCTTCTGGACAAGTCCGACGCTACTAGAAAGGCTCGCGACTTCGAGGCCCTGTTCAGACTTGTCGACGCGGGCGTCAAACCGATTCCCGGAATCGGTGAACTCTACGTGTACGACACATCCCTTCGCATCGGTGCGAAGTTGAACCTATTGGTATATCGTCACGCAGGTACGAGGCTCGGGGCGCGCGCCCTCGTGCTGGATGGCAGCGCGGCGACGCTCAGAGTATCGGCCCTGCCAAGGGAATTCCGCAGCCTGGAGCCACACGAGGTCGAAGATGTTTTGAGCATCTTCAAGGATGAATTGAAAACCACAACCGCTGCGACAAAGCCACCAGAGTCCCCAAAACGCAGCTGATGCCACTAGGGAAAAGCCTACGACTTCGCACTGGCCCAACCATCCGTCCTGAAATGCGCACGCACAGGCCCAAGCCGTCCAGGCAGAACGCCATCACAGGTGAGGCCCAGATATGTGGCCGCACGCGTCACACCCACGTAAAAGAACCGCTGAAACAGATCGGGTATCCGCTGCGCGAGACAATCAATGCCTACGAAAAAGACGGCTTCAATTTACGGACCCTTTATATGCTTATGCTGTATGTCGAAAACGCGTACCTCACGAGCGTCCCCTACAACACGGCCTTCCTTGCAGCCAACGATCAGGATACTTTTGTCGGTCAGAATGTTCCGGCAAGGCTCGACCAGCGGATCGATCTGGGCGTCTCCGTCAACAAACACGGCAATCGAGGGTAGTCTCCCGATTTCTCCTTCTACCTCGTAAATACGTTCAGCAAGCCATGCCGCGAGTTTATTTCCCGAAAGCTCCTCCCCGAGCAATGGCCAGACATCCGCTTCCTCGCTCCCCCCGTGGCGCCTTCGTCGCCACTTGAGGATCGCCGTCAAGCGCCGCGAGCGCATCCGCCAAATCGAGCAACCTTTCGCTGCGACGGCATTTTGGCGAGGGAAAGGATAAAACTGGTGATAAAGGAGCCGCGCAATCACTCGCCTAAACCGAAATGCGAATTCCCTAACTCCAATGCTGTAAGAATCTGGCGAAGAGGGGGGATTCGAACCCCCCCGGTAGGAGTTTTGGCCCCTACAACGGTTTAGCAAACCGCGACCGTCATCCTCTCAGCCAAGCTGTTCTCGTTACCTCCTCCGCATGAGACTAAGAACTGCATGGCCCTGAGAATCTCTTCCATTCCGCGGCGGAGTGGCCACACTTCCTCGGTTCGTCCCATCGCTAGAACTACAAAACAGAGCGCAAGGAGCCTCCAGTTCTTGGAGGAACGGGGGCGCTTCGTTCAAAAGGCGTTCTGGAAAGTTCGCAGCGAACCCTTGCGAGATCAAGGACACCATCCAAACTCTGCCGATTGGGTGTAAAGACGGCTATGAGTTTCTCCGGGAGAATTGAAGTACAGATTCCGCTTGTATCAGTAATGCCAGTTCGCGAATCTATCAAGACATATTGAATTCCGTTGCTGCGCGCAATGCCAAGCGGCGTCATAGCGCCTGTTAGAATAATAGGCATCCCGAGATCAGGCAACGCTCGCTGCGGATAGAGCCCGTCTGTACCATGGTCTCGGCGCCGTGCGTAATGACAATCGGTGGTTTCTATTTCAACACTACTCGCACCATGCCAAGGGTAAGAATTCTGGTCCTCGTCGGGCATCTCCAGGCTATCCTTGTTCATCGGCGGCACAACGTTCACTTCGAAGTTAATCAGCCGCAACAGGCTCCAAATAACTATCAATCTCGCTCTCGATGTTCGCGACATTTCAATACGGCTGACGAAGGACTCTCTCTCCGTCACTAAATGACAAGGCGATATCGCATTCGTAGAAGCCCGGCGATGGTCACAACGATGGGGTGGCGTTTCATACCCACTCCCGGTGCCGCCGGCACCGTCCCGAGTTCGCACGACCTAGCACCCCTTAATCAGCACCAGGTTTGTGGCCTTGTCACCGTCAAAGACTATCATCCATGAACTCTGCCCAATGAAGAGCACCTTCCTGTCTTTCCAGGATGAGTTCTGGTAACAGCCTCTGAGGTACGGTGATGCTTCCGCAGGTGAGAGGAGTGACCCGAATCTATCTCGAAGCTGCGTTTTTGTCTTACCCACGACGAGCTTGTCCCTGCTAGGGTCTCCGACCATCGCGGTAGTCGCCACGTCAAGATTCACCCTGTAGAGGCCGGCCTTCCATAGAACGTACTTCATGTTTTTCGGATCGCTGGAGGATGGATACATCAGCACCCATCCGCCAATGCAGACAACAAGCAAGGCCAAGAGGAAAATCACGATTCGCATATGCCGTCCCATCATTGGTCGCCCCCGACGTAACGTCTCAGGACAGGCGCAGGATCTTTCGGGCCTTCACCGTTTTCACCGCGACGCCTGAATCCCCAGTCATTCCGACTTACTATTCCTGCGGGTTTAGTAGTCGAATTCACCGAAACTGTTTGTAGTTTCCCGTTCCACCATACAACCACGCCAGCGTGTCCGTAGGCCCCGTGGGCCTGAGCGATTATGTCACCTGGTTTGGCCGAAGATACGGACATGGGGGACGACCAGCCCGCAATGTGGACGTTAGGATCTGCTAGTTCATGGGCCGTAGGATCTCTGGTGAACCCCAACCAGCCGAGGATACCCGAACGTGGCACCTTTGGCCTTGAGGCCCCTGACTCTTGAACCACATCGGCGCACAACTGATTACATTTGTTCGTACCAGCCTTATAGTTGTCCTTGCTTTTGGCCTGCTCGTACTCGGTGTGATCTACTTTGTCTTGTGCGACTTGAGCAATCTTCTCTTGCGCCTGCTGGTTCTTATCTTGGGCTTCCTGCTGGGTTTGGGCCTGGTTGGGGGCTTGGCTGCCGCAGCCGCTGTCGGACGAGCCACCGGGCTGGCCCGACGCAGCGCACGTGGGCGTGGAGTACTGGACGCCCTGGCTGGCCTCGTGGCCGTCGAGGTCGGCGGAGGTTTCAGGGTCGTCTGAGACCATGGCGTAGAGATTAAGGGTTTGCGGGTTGGTGAGATTGGCGTAGGGGACAGGAACGGGAACGTTCGACCAGTCGGCGGAGAGCCAGCGGCCGAAGCGGCTGGTGTAATAGCGGGCGCCGAAGTCGTCGTTGCCGGTTTCGGTGTCGCGTTCCTTGCCTTCGAATTTGTAATTCTGCGAGCATGTGTTGGTGTAAGCGTGTTCGCCGCCGAAGGGGTCGAAGTCGGCGTCGTAGCAGGGTGTGCCATTGTTTTGCGTCATGGCGCGGGAAGAGCCGAGCAGGTCTTCGATGTAATACTGCGCGTTGCCGCCAGAGGGGAGGATGGCAATGCGCTTACCGCCTAAGAAAATGTACTCGTTGAGCGTGTTTCCGGAACCGTCTGTTTCGGCAAGAATCTCGCCGCCGGAGCCGTACCAGTAGAGTTTACCGTTGGATTTAGAGACGCGGCGGCCGGAACCGTCATAGGAATACGTGACACCAGCAGCGGTTTTAATTTGGCTCTCGGCGTCGTACGTGTAAGCGATGGTGCCATCGTTCTGGGTGTTGCCTTGAGTGTCGTAGGTGAAGGCGGAGATATGGTTGTTTCCGTCCGCGGTGACAGAACCCATGGTGGCTTCAGAGCACCCGATGTAGTTCGGGGACCAACCGGCCTGGGCGAGAAGATTTCCCCAAGCATCGTAGTTGTAGAGATTATTGACCCTCGGTGAACGGTTCGCATTGCGGCATGGAGACGAGGAATTCGGAATATTATGTACGCCTAGAACCTGCGGCCACGGTAGCAACTTTTTTGTAGACGGTTGAGATAATAGTCCAGGCGTACTGCTGCTGCATTGCCAAAATTTCGTCTGCACGCTCGTCATGATTCTCCGAAGGAAAAGGCGAGTGGTGGCGGGAAATGGTGTAAGGACGCAGTGGCGGAAGTTTTACTGTGATTCAGCAGCCTTGTGCACCTGTCTCTGGCGAATTGACACGGCGTCAGTGAGACGATCGGATCCGCGAAACGCGCCGCGAATACCGGTAAAATCTCCCCGCGTTCGGCTGGATCGCAATGCTGTCACGAAAACGTAACGCCAATTGCGGAAAACGGCGGTAAAAAATGCCGCAAATAACAACAAGGGAAGGAGAAAGCAGGTTGCACTTACCGGTCTGCGCGCCTGCCGTCCCTGGTTCTTGGCTCTGCAATTCCGACACGCGCCAAGAGGCCATGTGGAATGAAGACATCTCCCGCAACGTCGTTTGGAGACCACAACCGCAACTCCGGAGTTCTGGCAAAAAATACCTCCACAAGACGCGAGCACCATCCTCAACGCAGCCGTTTCTGAGCGTCGGGTCCGACGTTCGCATCTTACGGATTCGTGCAAGACTCCGCTGGGATTAAGCGGCTAGACCCACCCCCATTTGAAACCCGAGAGCAGAAACGGAGGCGCGATGCCGAACGACCTGGCAAAGCCTGGGTTCAGATCTATTCCCGCACCATTCGTAATTTTGGCTTTGCTTGGCATCGTGTCCCTTAGCTCGCCAATAACGGTGCCTCTGACCTAGTGGTTCTGCGGCAAGATCGGCTTTTCCCTATCGGGAGTGATGTGCATCCAGTGAACCGCGCCTTGCGCGTTCCCGCATCGAAACAAACGGATACCCCTCGTTTCGAGTGAAGGGCCGTTCGAGACTGACCGCTAGCGAAATTCACGTCAAGAATTTTCCGAAGGGTCCGCGTCCTCGTTTTCGTGAACAGCGGCGGCGCCTTCATCGGCTGGGCCAGTAGGTACCGAAGGAAATCGAAAGACCGCGAATCGGACCGGCTTGCTCTCGCGCGTCTTGTAGTTGGCCCCTTTTGCGTTGACGAACACACGTCCACCGCTCCCTTCCGTGCGAGTTAAGTATTCTTGCTTCAAACTCTCCAAGAATCGTATTCCCTTCAAACGAGGTCGCTGATTAGGCGGAGTGTTGCCCCACCTGGTGAAAGACCACTCTTTCCCGCGGGAGTTTGTGCTAAAGACTGCGACCCAGCGTCCGCCATCCAAGTAGCGGGGGGTCATCTGCCGTTCGCTCAACTCCACAATGTCGTGCCACTCCTCGTACGTCACGTCAACCGTCAACATGGTGATTCCCTCTCTGACTGACTCTACGCCTATCGAGGCGCAGCCCAAAAAGAGCATCGTCGTGCCCGCTCCCGTCCGCTGCAACAAAAGGTAAACCGGAAGTAAACCTGGAGATCATTGCACGAACGTAATTTTTTTGACTCTCTAGAAACCCTCATTTTTATTGATGATTCTGGTGGACGAGAGGGGATTCGAACCCCCGGCCTCCTCGTTGCGAACAGTGAGGGCAAAACGCTAAGGCTAGGCGCCACAATCACTTAGCTATTTTCATGGGGCCCTTAATTGGCAAACCTGGCAAACCAAGCTATTTGCCTTCTTTTTCATCTTACCTGCGTTGTGGGTTGCCGAATTTTAGCCGACGGCGCTCGTCGGACCGGATCCTCGCCGGCTTGCTGGTGAGGTGAAGCTGGCCGAACTCGCGGCTTTTGTTCCGGGGAACAATCCGCCTTATGTGGCCAATTCCATTTTGTGGCGTTTCCGGGATGAAATCTGGTTCTTACCTCCGCTCGGAAATCGCGGGATCGATGTCCGACATGTTCAATCAGTTCTGTCTGGCAATCCTATTTCGCGTGCTCCACCTGCTCGATGAGCGCCGCCTTCCCTATGAGTCCATCTTGCTTAGCCAGGTCGAGTGCAGTCTTCCCGCTTTGATCTCGAGCCAAAACATCAGCTCCCTTCTCCAATAGCACTTGGACGACATCTGGTTTCAACGCACTCATCAGCGGCGTTCTTCCACTTCCGTTTCGGGCGTTGACGTTTGCACCTGCTTTAATGAGCTCTAGTGCGACGTCGGGGTCCAAGCGACAATCGATGAGCGCCGTATTGCCTTCGTTGTCGCGTGCGTTGGGATCCGCTCCAGCCGAAAGCAGGAGAGCAACCGCCTTCGACCGATCTACAGGTGGGTCTTCTCTGTCCTGGTCCAATTCACCTATTGCGTACATCAACGCCGTCTTGCCTCTATCGTCGCGGGCATTCACATCCGACACGCGTTTGAGCATTCCCTCTACGACTACCGGGACTCCCGATTCCGCAGCCGCCATGAGCGAGCTTTTGAGACCCTCGTGGGACTCGGGACTTGCACCGTGATTCAGCAGGAGTTCCGCCGATTCGACATTGCCCGATTGAAGGGCGAGGATGAGTAATGGCCCCACACCTTGGGCATCCGATGCAACCGCGTCCGCGTTGAGGAGGGCACGGAGAATTTCGGGATCCCCTCGCGAGGCAGAGCGTTTGAGTGGACTCCACTGCTTATCATCGACACCGTTCGTAGGCGCGCCGGCAGCGAGCAAGTCCCGTACTGCCTCTGCATTCCCGAATTCGACTACGTGTGCCAGGATGGTAGCAGCTTCAGGAGAGCTAAAATCTAACTTCTCGTCCCTCAGTATTTGGATCGTTTCGGCATTGCCCTTAGTCCAGCGAGCTGTGTCTGCAAGTTCGTCGATGCTATCCTCTAACTCAGATACTGCCAAGGGCATTCCGACTGCTATGCCTGCATAGTCGGCCACGGTTTTTCTGCGGTCACCAATCTTGATGGATGTCCTAAACAGTGGTAAGTCAGTAGCACCCAAAGCGTAGTATTTTTGAACAGAGTAGTAATCCGCTTGACGGAACTTATTTATGAGATCCGTAACATTTTTCTTAGTCGTAGAGCCTCTATGCTGGCCCCTAAGTGCTACGAAGGCGTGTCCGTCGTAGAGGACCGTGCCGTCACCGTGAATTTCGACCTTATAAGCCGGACACGTTCCAAAGCATTCGTCACGTTCCAGCGTGATACGAACGGATTCCCAGTTGCGCGGTGAGGGAAACGGAACGTGTCGGGCAGATTCTCGATCCACCGGCAATATGGGTACCTCCTCCTCAAATTTCGCCAGAACTGCGCGCCCGTTTCGCTGAAATGGGCGATAGTGCAGAGCACGAACCACGGCCACAGCTTGGCTTACTATATTCGGCGGGACCTCAGGGTCCGCTTGGATGGCGACGGCTTCCGTCACCGCCCCATCGAGGCCAACCGTCACCTCTACGAGGATTCCCTCCATGATTAGCGTCTCAGCTTCCTGTTTGTCCAGCTTGACCCGCAATACAGGCCGGCTGTGTATCCGATTACTATCAACCTCCTTCGCTGACAGTTGCACAGGCTTGGGTGAATCGTCCGGCGTCTTGGAATTGATTTGGACCACGAAAAGTGGCGGCGAAAACGAAAGCAGGAAAAGGAAGCCGAGTACCAAGATCGGCATTTTCATTGGCTGTATGGTAACGCCGCCCTCGGCACGCTGCAACATTCCAACTACAGACGCTCCTTTTGCGGAAGAGTCTGCTCCAGGGCACATAACGAGTCACGACCAGGCGCATGATGGACTGCATCCCAAACTCTGGATGGAGGTTGTCATGATGGAACAATACTTCCTAAGGCCGACGACCGTCGATCGAATCCGTTCGAATTGGTTAGCTCCACAGATCGAGCACTACGTCGAGCGGTTAGAGCAGCGGACTCATAATCCGTTGGTCCCAGGTTCAAATCCTGGCGGGCCCACCACTTAATAAGCCCTGCCTTCCCATGAGTTGGGTTTTTCCGCTTTGGATCTTCTCCTCGAACTCGAGAACCCGCGGAGCGAGTCGACAGCTAGCAGCCGACAGTCGGCCGTGCGGACGCAGGAAAGAATCTCAGCACGCCCCGACCGGGTCGGGGTCCCATTGCAGACCGGGTCCGAAAAACGCATCCCGCAGGATCATGCGGGACGCAACAAACGCTGACGAGGAGAACTGAGGAAGGAGTTCTTTCTCGATTGGTTCTTTGTGGGTTTGAGTGAATGTGGCTTTTGCTTTGATACTGAGGCGGCTTGCGCAGTGAAGAAGCTGGTCCACCAACGGACTCAGCTTTGCCCCGCATACCCCATGCCGGCCAGCACGCCTCGCATATAAGCAAAGCTAGCGATGACGCCCGGCGTCGGATCGTCGGGATGAACCTCATACTCCAGGTCGACGAAGCCCCTGTACTTTATCGCGCTAAGAGCTTCAAAAATCTTCTTCAGCGGCATGATGCCTTCTCCCACTGCTACCTGGCTCTCCTTGCTCTGGAAGCTCGTGAGGTCCTTCATGTGCACGTTAAACACCCGCGCGCCCGCCTCGTGGATGGCCTGAACCACGTCCGTGCCCGCGCGAACTGTATGCCCGACATCTATGCAGCAACCGATGCGCGGATCCAAACTCTTCACCGCTTTCAGTACATCCAGCGGCGAATGCCACAACTTATCTTCCGGGCCGTGATTGTGGATCGCGATACGGATGTCGTATTCCTTTACGAACTTCTCAAGCCGCGGCAGAGTCTCCGGCGCGGGGTCGCCCGCGACAATCACGCCAATTCCCGCCCGCCTGCAGTATTCGAATTTGCTTCGGATGTCGGCATCTTCATCTTTCGTGAAATAGATGGTTCCGGCAGCGTGAAGCTGGATGCCTGCCGCGGCATAGTCTGCCAGGGCAGCCGCCTCCTCCTGGGTTTCCATCGGGAGATGGTCTTTTACGTCCTTAGCATTCAGCTCCAACACGTTGAGCTGTTTCAAGTAGCCGATCATCTGCGCCCGGCTGAAATTACGAAACGTGTAGCTGGCCAGCCCCAGACGAATAGCCGATCCTTCGTCAGCCGGAGCTCGTTCCGCGGACCCTGCCAAGACTTGCTTCGAAGCAGCGAAGGCCGCTGCAACCAGTGCACCGGAGCAAACGAAATTGCGGCGCGAGAAAATGCTTTTCGTTTCCGTCTCATCGTCCGGCGGGCACTGCTGCCTTTTAGACATGCGGCGCCCAGTCGTTCTCGTACTCGCGCCCCCACAGCTTCATCGCTTCGGGGTCGCCCTGGATCCGTCCGTCCTTCGTGTCAAGATGCAACTCCCGGTTGACTTCCCACGCGATGTTGGAAAGCTGCAGCATGGTGACGGCGACGTTGCCGACAGAGATCGGCGCGTTCAGCTTCTCGCCATTCCGGATTCCCGCGATGAAGTTCGCGAAGTGAGCGTCGGTCATGGAATCGGCTCCGCGGAGATCGGCAGATGACGTTGTGCTGCCGACCTTGAACTCGTTTGTCTTATTCCCTTTGAGGTCGTAGATCTCGTAGCCATCGCGATCCACAACCACTGTGCCAGTCGTTCCCATGATGGCCGAGCCGCGGTCACGGCCGTAATACTTCATTCCCTGGCAGCTCTTGCCCTCCCAGGTGAGCATCCTATCTTCGTATTCGAAGCTGGTCACCAGCGTGTCGTAAAACTGCCAGTCGTCTTTGAATTGGTACCTGCCGCCTGACGCGGTGACCCGTTTCGGGTAATCGACCCCCAGCGCCCAGCGGCACACATCCACCTCGTGCGTTCCATTATTGAGCGTTTCGCCAGTGCCGTAGTTTCTAAACCAGTGCCAGTTGTACGGATGTACGTTGTCCCTATAGGGCTGGCGTGGCGCCGGGCCCTGCCACAGGTCCCAATCCAGTTGCGACGGCGCGGGCGCTTCTTTGCCGGTGCCAATCGACTTCCGCACATTGCTGTACCAGGCTTTCGCGAGGTACGGCCTGCCTATCATGCCGCCGTGAATCTTTTCGACGATCTCGATGCTGTGTGGCGAAGAGCGCTGCTGCGTGCCCATCTGCACAAGCTTTCCATACTTCTGCTGCGCCGCGACCAGCATTTGCCCCTCAGCGGGATTGTGGCTGCATGGCTTTTCCACGTAGACGTGCTTGCCCGCCTGCAAGCCGGCGAGGGCCATCGGCGTATGCCAATGGTCGGGAGTGGCGATGGTGATGGCGTCCACATCCTTGCGCTCGAGAATCGTGCGAAAGTCCTTTTCTGTTGCAGGGGACTCGCCTGTCTCGCGCTGCACTGCGTCGGCGAACTTCTTGAGAATGCTGTCGTCCACATCGCAGACGTGCGAGATGCGAGCAGATTTCGTGTTCGCTTTAAGCGATGAGAGATGAGCATAGCCGCGTCCGTTAAGACCGAT
>Ga0206993_1106_pt2 | contig 14299 bp, 17 predicted proteins | sample Alteio_BWMinCont_7_FD_153499 | JGI IMG/M metagenome (GOLD analysis project Ga0206993, IMG submission 153499) | Enriched cells from forest soil in Barre Woods Harvard Forest LTER site, Petersham, Massachusetts, United States -... | ecosystem: Environmental > Terrestrial > Soil > Temperate forest >... | reverse complement strand
ACAGCAATCGCGTCATCGTCAACTTCGATCCCGACACCGCCGGCGCCAACGCCTCGGAAAAGTCCATCGCCCTCCTCACCGAAGAGGCTTTTGAGGTCAAAATCGTCACCCTCGAGGGCGGTCTCGATCCCGACCGCTTCATCCGCGAGCGCGGCGCCAAGGAATATATGTCCGCCCTGCGCTCCGCCCGCCGCATTCAGGACTACCTCATCGACCGTGCGCTGCAACTGCATCCGCCTCGCACGCCTGCGGCCAAGATCGAGGCGCTCAATTACCTGCTGCCTCACATCCGCCGCATCCCCAACCGCATCGCCCGCGACGAATTCGCCACCGACGCCGCGCAAAAGCTGGGAATCGACTCCGCTCTCGTCCGCGAAGAGCTAAAGCAGGCCGCCGCCAAGCGCCGCGACTTCATTGCCACCCCGTCGACAGCGCCGCTCACTCGCGCCGAGCAGATCCTCCTGCAGGCCTTTTCCTCGCCACAAACCGGCGAACTCTACCGTGTCGCCGATGCCGCCTACCGCGAACACGAAGCCGACTTCGCCAAAATGCGCGCCGACGTCCACGAGATCGTCAACCACCTGCGCGCCCGTCCCGCCCACGCCGACCCCATGCAATCGCTCTCCGAGCCCGCCCACCGCCAGATGCTCGCCGGCATCTTCGTCTCCGTCCATGGAGCCGAACCCGATGTCGAGCATGTGAAAGAGGCGATCATGACCGTTCGCCGGGCCGCCCTCGAGCAGGAGCAGCGCTCCCTGCGTGCCGCCTTGCACGACGCCGAGCGCCATGGCCGAAGCGAAGAGATCCTGCCCTTAAGCAAGCGAAAACAGGAGATCGATATGCGTCTCCGGCAACTCGACTGAGCATGAAGCCCAACTCAATGCCCCTGATCCAGACGCCCTTGGCCCGGTGCAACAGGTCGAGACAGGCCCAGACTTCAGATCCTCTGCCCGTCCATCTTCGAAACCGGGCCGGCTCGAATTTGAATCCATTCTTCCCGAAGAAAATCCCTCACTTGTCGATCCCATGAAACTGCTCGCCTATCTCACCGAAACCTTTATCGCTACCTTTGGAATAACCCGCCCCCGGCCCGAGCAGGAGCGGCTGGCCAATTTCCTCATTGGCGGATTTCTACTGACGGCCATCGTCGTAGCCTTCAGCGTCGTTGGTTTCATGGTTTATTCCGTCTACTCCAAGTAGTTTGCAGCGCTCAACTTCCCTCACAATTCCTTCTAGGTTCTTGAAACGTATTTGCCTTTTGCACATCTAAGTAGGTACGGATTCTGTACAGAGTAGGCCAGAAAATTAGCCCGGGCAGGCTTAAATCGCGTCAATTCAGCGCTTCGGCGTGCTATTCTGTAAATCTTTGGTGGACGTGCGCCTTGCGCCCAGCGATAACTATATCGCTCCGGGATACGCCTCATCGGCCTCGACCGCACTTTGTCCTATCCAAGCAGACAGATCCGAACATATTGACGCGGGAGACGAGACGCGCTTGGCGATAGAAGACAAGTACGAAGAGGATATTCAGAAACTGATCGATACGGGCAAGGAGAAGGGTTACCTCACCTACGGTGAGGTCAACGACCTGCTCCCCGGCGATATGCATTCGCCGGACGACCTCGACGATCTCATCACCACAATTGGCACTCAGGGCATTGACATCCTTGAGGGTGGGCCGAAGATTGGCTCCGATGCATTCGAAGGCGAAGGCGAAGAAGGCGAGGATGTAGAACTCGACCTGACCCCCGGAACCCTGGAGAAAACGAACGACCCCGTCCGCATGTATCTGCGCGAGATGGGTACCGTGCCGTTGCTCACGCGCGAAGGCGAAGTCGAAATCGCCAAGCGCATCGAGCGCGGACAGCTGCGCGTAATGAAAGCGATTTCGCGCTCGCCCATCGTCATTCGCGAGATCGTTGCCCTGGGCGAGGACCTGAAGCGCGGCGTCCGCAATATCAAAGAAGTTGTCATCTTCGACGAAGAAGAGATCACCGAAGAGATTCTGCAGGCGCGCGTGCGCCAGACCGTCAACAAGATCGACGGCTTGATCAAGCACCAGAAGAAATCGGCGCTGCTCGACGAGAAGCTGGCCACCATCAACCCCAAGGCCAAGGCCAAGGAGCACCGCAAGACGCGCTGGGCCATCGCTCGTGAGAAGGTCTATGTCTCGCGCATCGTCCGTGAGCTGAAGTACACCAACCAGGAGCGCAAGCGTCTGCTCGACAAGGTCAACAAGACCGTCGACGTCATGCGCACCCTGGAGCGGCAGATCCGCACGCTCGACCAGAAGTTCGACCAGTCGAAGAGCGAAGAGCTCAAGAAGGAATACCGCCGCCAGCAGAAAAACTGCAAGGTCGATCTCGAAAAGCTGGAGCAGGAAGCCGGCGTCTCGATAGCCGAACTGAAGCGCACCCAGCGCGAAATGATCCAGGGCGACATGGACGCCGAGCACGCCAAGCGCGAGCTCATCGAAGCCAACCTTCGTCTCGTCGTCTCGATCGCCAAGAAGTACACCAACCGCGGTCTGCAGTTCCTCGACCTGATTCAGGAAGGCAACATCGGCCTGATGAAGGCCGTCGACAAGTTCGAGTACCGCCGCGGCTACAAATTCTCGACCTACGCCACCTGGTGGATTCGCCAGGCCATCACCCGCGCTATCGCGGATCAGGCCCGGACCATCCGTATCCCGGTGCACATGATCGAGACCATCAACAAGCTCATCCGCACCTCGCGTCAGCTCGTCCAAGAACTCGGCCGCGAGCCTACCTCGGAAGAGATCGCCCGGCGGATGGACATCCCGGTCGCGAAGGTCCGCAAGGTCCTCAAGATCGCGCAGGAGCCCATCTCGCTCGAAACGCCGATCGGCGAGGAAGAAGATTCGCACCTCGGCGACTTCATCGAAGACCGTCAGGCCGTATCGCCTTCCGATGCCGTCATCAGCGTCAACCTGAAAGAATACACCTCGCAGGTGCTGCGCACGCTCACCCCGCGCGAAGAGCGGGTCATCAAGATGCGCTTCGGTCTTGAAGATGGTTCCGAGCACACGCTCGAAGAGGTGGGGCAGAGCTTCCAAGTAACGCGCGAACGTATCCGTCAGATCGAGGCCAAGGCGCTGCGCAAGCTGCGTCACCCCTCGCGCTCGCGCAAGCTGAAAGCCTTTGTCGACTCGGTCAACGAGTAGCTTCACTCTCGCAAGACAGCAAGAGCCATCCTCGGATGGCTCTTTTGCTGGAAATACCGGCCCCATTCCCGTATACTTGGAATGCTGTAAGTACGTTCATCGCAAGCAGGAAACCATGCCCAAGCTAAAAACACACAGGGGCGCTGCGAAGCGCTTCAAGAAGACTGGCACTGGCAAAATCGTTCGCGGCCAGTCGAAGATGCGCCACATCCTCACGTCGAAGGAGACCAAGACCAAGCGCAAGCTGGCACACAGCACGCTCGTCTCGGACGCCGACTACAAGAAGGTTGCGCGCATGATTCCCTACGCCTGATCTGTTTTCAAAAAGCCGTGCGAAGTCTCCAGCACGGCAGAAAACAAGGGCCGGCAACATTGGCCCCCGGTTCTCAAAATTAGTTCTCAAAATCAGAACCGAGCGAATCAGGCATAACAAGCGAGTGAAGAGGTCAGCGCAGGCCACCAGCCTTCGCATCCTGCCTCCAGCCGCACAACGAAACACCTAAAGGAGAAAGAGCAATGCCCCGCGTAAAACGTGGAACAAAACGCAACGACCGCCGCAAAAAGATCCTCAAGCGCGCCAGCGGCTATTTCCTTACAAAATCGAAGCTTTATCAGGCAGCGCAGGAAGCCGTCGAGCGCGGACTTAAGTTCGCCTACAGCGGCCGCAAGCAGAAGAAGCGGCAGTTCCGCTCTCTCTGGATCGTGCGCATCAACGCCGCCGCCAAGCTCAACGGCATCAGCTATTCGCAGCTCATCCACGGCCTCAAGGCCGCCGGCGTCGAGCTCGACCGCAAGGTTCTGGCCGACATCGCCGTCAATGACGCACCGGGATTCACCGCTCTGGTCGAGCAGGCCAAGGCCGCTCTCGGCAACTCTGCGGCAGCCTAGCTTCAAATCCATAATTCAGCCATATCGGGGCGCGAGCAATCGCGCCCTTGCTCTTTTTACGGAGTGAACAGTCCCTCGCTCTCCCCTCAGCCTGATCGGCGGGGCTTTGTAGTACTGTGACTTCTATGCCGCGTCCGCCCAGGCCCTCCACCGGCTCCCCATCCCCGCGCATGAGCTTCTGGCTGGTTGCGGCCATGCTGGGCATGATCAGCGTGCCTGCTTACTTCACGCTGCACACGGCGCGTGTATCGTCTCCCGCGATTCCGCTCTCGCCCGACCCATCGCCCTGCGGATACACCGTAAGCCTTCTGCTCTTCATCATCCCAATTGTTGTGATCGCCTTCTGGTTCATTCCGCAGGAAGGCATCAAGATCGCGCAGAAGTCTTTCTGGTGGACGATCGGAATCCTCTTTCCCATGGGCGCGTTGCTGGACTTCCTCTTCGCCAGCCATTTCTTCCTCTTCCTCAATCCCGGAGCCACGCTCGGGATCAAGGCTCCGGCGCTCGGCGGCGGAGTGCCCATCGAGGAATACGCCTTTTATCTCACCGGCTTTCTCGCCGTTCTGCTCCTCTACATCTGGCTCGATGAATACTGGCTGTCGGCCTACACCGCGCCGGCCGAAGAGCGTCCCCGTTTCGACCGCCTGTTGCGTTTCCATCCCGAATCGCTGCTACTCGCCGTCGTGCTGATTCCTGCGGCATTTCTCTACCGCCATCTCTTTGCGCCCGCCCTGCCGGGCTTCCCCGCATACTTCATCTTCCTGGTGCTGGGTGCGCTCGTGCCCTCCGCAATGCTGCTACCCATGGCGCGCCCCATGATCAACTGGCGCGCCTTCAGCCTCACCCTCTTCATGATCCTGCTTATCAGCCTCTTGTGGGAGGTGACTCTCGCTCTCCCCTACGGCTGGTGGAACTTCCAGGATGACACCATGATCGGCCTGCGCATTACCGCCTGGGCGCGGCTGCCCATCGAAGAGATTTTTGTCTGGATAATGGTCAGCTACACCAGCATCATCGTCTACGAGACCGTCAAGCGGTGGCAGGCATCTGGGCGCAAGGCCATGCACGCCTTTCTCGGCAGCACGAAGCCTTCCGTCAGCTGACTGTGGCTATTTCGCGTTCACAAAATCCGCGACACTCTTGTTCCACATCTTCGGCTGATCCACAAAGGCCATATGCCCGCTGTTGGGCAGAATCACCAGCTTCGATCCCTTGATCTTGGCGTTCATCTCCTTCGCCAGCGATGGATCGCACTCATCGTGATCTCCAGCCATGATCAAAGTAGGCACCTTGATCGTCGGGAGTTTGTCCACGTACTCCGCGCTCGTCAGATTGCCGTCGATGACAAACTCACCATGCGAGCCCCACATCTCGCGATAAAGATCCCACGCCGTCGTCGTGTTCTGAGCCTGCGGATCGTAGTTCGCATCGGGCCTAGCGCCGTACAGATACGGAAAATACCCCCAGCCCCAGGCCAGCGTCGCATACTGGTCGGGATATCGTCCGCGGCTCCACGGAGTTCCCTTGCCGAAAAGCCCGGCCTTCTCGAAAGCATTCGTCAGCGCCAGCTTATCGGGAGGCATATGGCTCTTCTCCCGCTGCAGAACCTGATTCATCTCTTTGGTGCTCGGAAAAGTACTGGCCAGGATCAGGTGCGACAGATGCTCCTGGTACTTCAGCGCATAGGCCTGCGCCAGCACGCCCCCATAGGAGTGGCCCAGAAGACTTATCTTCCCCAGCCCCAGCGCCACGCGCACCGCCTCCACGTCCTCGGCCATGTTCTCGACCGTGTATTGCTTCACGTCCTCCAGCTTCTCCGACCGGCCCGAGCCGCGCTCGTCGATGAAGATCAGCTTGTTGGTCCGCGCCAGCGGCAGCAGATAAGGCAGGAAGTAGTCGTGCGACGCCCCCGGTCCGCCATGGACAATCAACAGCGGTGTTCCGCGCCCCATCGTCTGGTAATAGATCATCACCCCGTGCGCATCGACATACCCTTCCTGGATCGGATAGACGCTGGCTGCAGCCGCGGCCGTCCGCCGGGTGGTTTGCGCAGGCAACAAAGCGGCGCATCCAAGCAGCACTAAGGCCGCAAAGGAAAAGCTAGGAGTTCTTTTCATGGTGCCGCCATCATACCGGCAGCCTGGTTGCAGGCGGAAGATTTACGCTGGGCCATTTCCGTCACACCGAACCCCTCACAGCGCATTCAGGATCGCATCGGCAATCCGCGCCGCCTCAACCGCCGGAGCAACATCATGCACCCGCACGATGTGCGCCCCGGCCAGAATCGCCGCCACCGTGGCGGCAATCGTCGCATGGCCGCGCTCCGTCACCGGCGCATCCACCCCGCCACGCAACTCAGACAGCGTTCTCCCCAGAAAGGATTTCCGCGACACGCCTGCAAGAATCGGCCGCCCCAGCTCGCGCAATTCTTCCTGGCGCGCCAGCAGCGGATAATTCTCCTCGAAGGATTTTCCGAAGCCATAGCCCGGATCGAGCACGATCCGCTCGCGCTCGACACCTGCCGCGGCCACCATTTGCAGGCTCTCAGCGAGATCGCGCTTAACCAGAGGCAACACTTCTCCATGCTCTAATGGCGGCAGCTTGCGCCATTCAGCCGATCTTCCCCGTGTGTGCATCAGAATCACTCCGCACCCCAGCCGCGCACACGTCCCGGCCATCTCCGCATCCCAGCCACAGGCGCTTATGTCGTTAACGATCTCCGCTCCCGCCTTCACGGCGAGCTCTGCCGTCAAAGCCTTATACGTATCGATCGAAAACAGAGCCTCCGGCCTCGCCCTCAATACTGCTTCGATCACCGGTAGCACGCGCCGCTGCTCCTCCTCTGCCGTGATCGCCTCATATTTTCCCGGCCGCGTCGATTCGCCGCCGATATCCACGACATCGGCACCCTCATCGAACATGCGCAGCGCCTGCTCCGTGCCAGCCTCCACATCGAAGAAGAAACCGCCGTCCGAAAACGAATCCGGAGTCACATTCAACACGCCGACAATCAGCGTCCGCTTGCCCAGCTCCAGGCTGCGTCTCCGTAACTGCCACCGGAATTCTTCGCGACGTACAAAAGCCATACTGCCGTTAGTCTATAGAGAGCCAGGCTGTACACTCCGCCCAGTGATGAAAGCTCATCGCCGCTTCCCATTCGCCGCCCTGCTCCTCCTCGCCGCCGCGAGTGCCGTGTCTGCGGACGCGCAGCAACCCCGGCCGCACAAAGCCCGACCCGGCCCGCTGTCGGCAACCATCAACGCCATCGTCTCCGAACCTTCTGTCGTGCGAGCCCACTGGGGAGTCTCCGTCGTCAGCGCGGACGGCGCGCCCCTCTATGCGCTCAATGACGGCCAGCTCTTCGAGCCCGCATCGAATGCCAAGCTGCTCACCACCGCCGCGGCCCTCGCGCTCTTCCCGCCGCATGTCACTTATACGACCGTCGCCACCACCCAGGGCGAACTCGACAGCAATGGCCGGCTCCACGGCAACGTGATCCTGCTCGGAGCCGGCGACCCAACCCTCTCCGGACGCACCTATCCCTACGCCGAAAAAACCGAGCGTCCCAACCCTCCGCTTGCCGCCCTCCAGAACATCGCCGACCAGATCGCCGCCAGCGGCGTCCGCTCCATCGACGGAGACATCATCGGCGACGACTCCTGGTTTCCCTTCGAGCGCTACGGCAGTGGCTGGGCCTGGGACGATCTCGCCTGGAGTTACGGCGCACCGGTCTCAGCGCTCACCATCAACGACAACGTCGTCTACCTGAACCTGCCGCCGAACGGCCAGCAGCCGTCGCCGTGGAATCCCGACACCCCCTACTACAAGCTCGAAAATTCCCTCACGGTGCTCCCCGGCACGCAGCCCGCGAACCCTGGAATCGATCGCCAGCCCGGCTCCAAAACCGTCCGTGTCTTCGGGACAACAAATCAAAACGGTCTGCATGTGGCTCTCGCCATCGAAGACCCCGCCGAATACGCGGCTATCGCACTCCGCCAGATGCTGCTCGGCCACGGCATCGAGATCACCGGCAGCCCGCGTGCCCTGCATCGCCTTGCGGCGGACACCCAGGATTTCCGCGCCGAAGTCGATCAACCGCTCGTCCTGCATCCCCTCACCCTCACTACCATCCAGCCGCCCGCCAATGGCCTGCGCGTGATCGCCTCTCACGTCTCCCCGCCCTTTGAGCAGGACATCGTCGTCACCAACAAAGTCAGCCAGAATCTGCACACCGAGCTCTTCCTGCGCGTGCTCGGCCGTCTCGAAGGAGGCGACGGCTCGATCGCCCAGGGAGCCCGCGTCGTGCGTCAGTTCCTCCTCAACGCCGGTGTCGATCCCTCCGACTTCATCTTCTATGACGGCTCCGGACTCTCGCCCCAGGACCTGATCACGCCCCGCGCCATCACCCGCCTGCTCACCTACGCTTCGCGCCAAAGCTGGGGAGGGACCTATCGCGCCAGCCTCCCCATCGGCGGCGTCGACGGATCCCTTGCCGGACGATTTGCCGACCACACGCTCAAAGGCAAAGTCTTCGCCAAGACCGGCACGCTTGGCGAGGTCAGCGCGTTAAGCGGATATCTGACTGCCGCCAGCGGCCGGACGGTAATCTTTTCCGTCCTGTGCAATGACCACGCACCTACCGGCGACGCTGCGCGCGTGGCCATCGACAGGATCGTGGCGGCCATCGCCGCGGCAAATTAGCTATCATTGCCATATCCATTGATACCTCTGCGCAAATTGATTCCCGGCCTTGCTGCCATGCTCGCCCTCGCCGGATGCCAGGCCTCGCTGCCGCCTTCGAAGCCTCTGAGCGAGCTAACGCCCCAGGAGTCCGCCGGACGCCAGGTCTTCTCCGCCCGCTGTGCCGTTTGCCACTATGCCGATAGCCAAAAGTCATTGCATGGACCCGGTCTGCAGGGCCTTTATAAAAAGAAATACTTGCCCAGCGGAGCGCCCGCCAACGACGACCGCATCTCCTCCGTTATCCGGCGTGGACGTGTGATGATGCCCGCCTTCGGCGATACCCCCGGCTTCGGCAATGGCGACGAGCAGCAGCTCGACAACCTGCTGGCCTACCTGCACACGCTATGAGCGAACCGACCCGGCCAATCCGCCCGCCCAAAGCTGAGGCACCTCACGGCCTGCTGCCCGGCATGGCCGTCATCTGCTTATGGCTGCTGGCACTCTGCGGATTGGGACTGATCGGCGTCATCACCCACGGCCTGCCGCCTCTGGCCATGATTGTGTGCGTGATCTTCGCCGTCGCCGCCAACGGACTGCTCAAGCTGCGTCGCTGGGGCTGGGCCCTGACGCTGGCCGCCGTCTTTCTCTCCATGTGCTATGGCGTCTACATGCTCTTCCGCTTCCGTCAGGGACCGATGATCGTGATGATCGTCGTCAACCTCGTCTTCTTCCTCTATCTTGTCCGGCAAGAGGTTCTGGAGCGGTTGAAGTAGCAGCCGTCATTACAATTTCGGCATTCGTCTAAAATTTGATATAGTGCCTTCCGATCAGGCATGGGCGGTTTCAGCGGAAGGAGATTTGTACGCGATGACCCCGGATCCCGCTTTTCACTTTGAATATGAGAAATCGACAGACCAGCTCCAGTTGCCGCTAACCACGATCAAGTGCCATGGCCGGCTTACAGTCAACAGTGCAGCGGAACTCAAAAACTTCGTCAAGCCTCTCATCGATGCCGGTGGCCACCACATCGTGATCGACTGCAGCGATCTGCAATTAGTGGACAGTTCGGGACTCGGCACACTGGTTGGACTCAAGGTCTCTGCCGTCAACAAAGGACTGGTCCATCTTGAGCTGGTCAACCTGTCGTCCCGCGTAGCCGAATTGCTGAAGCTCACCCGCCTTACCGATCTGTTGACCAAGTAGGACAGCTAAAGAGCGGAAAGCAGCTAAAAAGCGGTTGGCAATGGAATGGTCAGCTGGGAAACGGTCAGCAATGGAGTGGTCAGCACCGAACCTGCAGTACAAGTGGCGGAGGATGACGTAGTTCCGCGAAAGACGCTAGCCGTCTTCTCGCTAACCGCTTTTCCAGCTACCCGCTTCTTAGCTGCCTCTCCGCCAACCGCTTTTTAGCTGCTCTTTCGCTACAATAAAGCTTCATGGCCACCAGCCCAGAGCTCGTCCAGATCAACCTCGCGCCCAAAGTCCCGGTCTCGAAGCCTGATTGGCTCAAGGCCCGCGCACCCGTCGGCGACAACTATCACAACCTGAAGAAGCTGGCTCGCGAGCTCAACCTGCACACCGTCTGCGAATCGGCTCACTGCCCCAACATCGGCGAGTGCTGGAACCACCGGACCGCGACCTTCATGATGCTCGGCAACCTCTGCACGCGCCGCTGCGGCTTCTGCGCCGTGCCCAAGGGCCGCCCCGATGCCATCGACTTCGATGAGCCTCGCCGCGTGGCCGAGGCGGTCGCTACCCTCGACCTCAAGTTCGCCGTCATCACCAGCGTTAATCGCGATGACGATATCCTCGGCGGAGCCCGTGCTTTTGCTATGGTCATCGACGAGATCCGTAAGCAGGCGCCCGGTTGCCAGGTCGAAGTCCTCATCCCTGACTTTCAGGGCAACGAAGACGCCATCCGCATCGTAGTCGACGCGCATCCCGAGATCCTCAATCACAACACCGAGTCCGTGCCGCGTCTCTATCGCGCCGTGCGCTCCGGCGCTCGCTATGAACGGACTCTGCGGCTCCTCGAATTTTCGAAGCAGCTCGCCTCGACCGTCGTCACCAAGTCCGGAGTCATGGTTGGCCTCGGCGAAGAGATGCACGAGTTGCTCGACGTCTACCGCGATCTGGCCAACGTCGGCGTCGACGTGCTGACCATCGGCCAATACTTGCGCCCCTCGCGTGATCATCTGCCCATGACTCGCTACTACACGCCCGAGGAGTTTCAGTTCATGAAACAGGAAGCACTCCGAATGGGCTTCCGTCACGTCGAATCAGGACCGCTCGTCCGCTCTTCTTACCACGCCCACGAGCAGGCTGACGCCGCGGGAAGCGTCCGCATGTTGGTCTAGTCCGCCGCTCCCGATTACAATACAAAGCTTGAAGACCGCAACAGAAGGACGATAAAGCCATGGCAGTTTCGGTAATCGCGGGCATCCCCGCGCTCAAGGACAGCTTCCAGCAACTCAGGTCGCGCATGGACAAGGCCGTTCAGGATTTCCAGGCCAACCTCGCCTCCACGCGCACCGGCCGCGCGTCCATCCAGATGCTCGACCAGGTCCGGGTCGACTACTATGGCACGCCCACCCCGCTGAATCAGGTTGGCCAGCTCACCACCCCCGACGCCAACATGATCGTCATCCAGCCCTGGGATCGTGGCATCATTGCCGAAATCGAAAAGGCTCTGCGCACCTCCGACCTCGGTTTCAATCCCCAGAATGACGGCGAAAAAGTCCGCATTCCCGTGCCGCCCATGACTGAGGAGCGCCGCCGCGATGTGGTTAAGCACCTCAACAAGGTTCTCGAAGAACACCGCACCGCCGTGCGCAACATCCGCCGCGACGGCAACGACGCCATCAAGAAGGCCTACAAGGAAAAGAAAATCTCCGAGGACGAGGAGAAGCGCGCTCTCGAAGAGATGCAGAAGCTTACCGACGACGAAATCCGTCGCATGGAAGAGATGAGCAAAAAAAAGGAAGCCGAGGTCATGCACGTCTAGGAATCTGTTCCCAGGCCTAGGTCGGTCTCTTAGAGGCCGCCCTTCATTCACCGAAGAGCGCGAAGCAGTCTAATTCTGATCTTTTTGCTGATCAAGCCCGTTCGGAGCTCCGCCCAGAAGAGCCGCTGCCGATGACATCGCCGGACCCGACCACTCCGGAACATTGAACGGCCGAGACGGATGCACCGACCGGTCTTTACCGAATGCATGGTGGTTGACCAGCGTCTGTGCCACCAGGTTCATCGCCGTGGCCTGCTCCTCCGGTGAGCGGCGTTCGAAATAAAGCTTATATTTGTGGCCGCAAATCTTGCATGAGATATCTGCCCCATGCTCTTCCGTGGTCACGCACAGAACCTGCATCTTGAATTACCCCTCGGGAATTGTTGTGAAACACAGGTCAATTTAGATTGCGCGTTTCAGGGTTGACGATGCCACTTCGGTCAAACGCGCTACAACTCTCTAAGAGTTCGCCTCCCACAAAAGGGTTACCTGTCGACTGCAAGCACTTTTTCGGATTGACGAAAGATTCATCCCGAGCGCTCCTCACATCTCATTGCAGGCCCGGCAAACCGCTCAGCTTTTTCCACCCGTCGGGCACCGCAAACTGCGCATCGCTCAGCGGTCCGGGCACGACTTTCGTCACTTCGACAGCCGCCGTCTCCCCTTCCCGCTTGCCCTGCTTGAATGCGAGTTTCATCTTGAGCGGCATCCCCGCCTTCTTCAGTGCTTCATCTCCGCTCATCGCTCCGCCCAGCGGTCCGTTCAGCGCCTCCGCCAGCGGATTATCTCCAAATTCCTTGGTCATGCAGGCCGTCCCCGAGTACTTCACGCTCTCGAGTTTGTAGTTCTCGCACCGATGGCCGGCTACGGTCTCTGATGTTCCCAGATCGGTCAGCGTCGGCGTCGCGCTCGCCGACATCCCCGTAGTAGCCGCGCCGGTATGCACCGCATACGCCTTCAATTCGGGAATCAGAATCGTCTGCGTGCCGGCTTCGAGATCGATCAGGATCACATTCGTCCTGAGCGTCGTCTGCATTTCGATGCGGGCCTTATGCCCTTTAATCTCGTAATCGACAGGAATGCTCTGCCCATTGGCCTGCATGGTCATGCTCACCGCGCCTTCAAAGCCGGCCTGTGCGACCGCGCACGAAGGCGTGAAGAGAAACGCCGGAAGACTACAAATCAGTCCCGCAAATATGACCCGTCCTGCCAATTGATGCCTCCATTTTTCGCGCCCATTTTTCACACCCGGAGCGCCACTCGCGTCCCCGCCCAGTCGCGTTCCTATTAATTAGTCACGCTCCTACTTAGACGCGACCTTCTCGTTTTCTGTCTTGCCCCGTTCCTTCGCCTGCTCTTTCTTTCGCCAGCTGCTTCTCGGCATAGGGCAGCCAGCGCCTGTAGCGTTCCGATTTCTCTGCCCGCAGCGAGTCTTCCACCGCCTTGCGATACCCTCCGGAGTAAATCGCATACATCAGGGCCAGAGCGCAGCCTGCTCCAAAGAAGAACCCGAAAAAGAGACCGATTATTCCACCGGAGAAGAAATTCATCGTGCCAGCCTCTCCTCTCAGCCTAACCCAGCCGCAGAAAGGCCTCTCATCCTGACTTGATCTGTATTGGGGTTCTTTTTGCCCACGTAGACCGGGCCGTGGACACCAAGATCTACTTGCTCAGCACTCCGGCCAGTTCATGTCCCGGCGATTCGTACTCCCTCACCTGCTCGATCGCCTCGCGCAGCGTGCTTACAATCGCATCCGGTTTCGCATTGCCGAACCGTTCGCGCAGCACTTCTTTGTCGCCGGTCGTACCCCACAGCCCCACCAGCACACGGTTATGAGGAAGCGCCTGGCGCAGGCGCAGCGCCATATTCCGCGCTTGCGCGAAGGCAAAGGGCGGCACTGCCGAGATGCAGATCATCGTTCCCCGCTCCTCGCCCAGCCGCTCCAGTATCTCCGGCGAAAGCGCCATGCTCGGCAGCAACAGCGTTTTGTGGCCGCACTGCTCGAGCAGTTGCGCGAACATGGTCGCAGCAATCTCATCGGCCTGATCGCCGGCTGGAACGCAAACCATGGGATTGGTCCGCGGAACCACGGCGTCCGGATCGCAAGGCGAACCGACAGTCAGCGGCGATTTGTAATCCGTCAGCTCGGCGATTAATTCCGTCGCACTCTGGAAGAGGTACGAGCTGCGTACATCGTCCAGGACCCCCTTGTGCCGGTCCTGCTCGGTCATGATGAGTGCGGGCATCAGCACGCCATCGTACAGGTCGACCAGGTTGCGCCCTTCCAGAAACCGGTCGGCCACATTGTGGGCTTCCGCCTGGTCCATCGCCAGCAGGCGCTCATAAAAGTGCGCCTCTGGAGCCAGCTCCGCCTCATCCCCCAGCAAAATATGCAGAAAAGACATCTGCGGAACGTAGCGGCCAAAAACAATCAGGCAAACCGTCAGCGGAGTCGACACCACCAGCCCCGGCCATCCCCAGAGCATCGTCCACACAATCGCCATCGTCACCAGTGCCAGCGCCGAGATTCCCGTGTGGC
>Ga0206993_1141_pt1 | contig 14519 bp, 14 predicted proteins | sample Alteio_BWMinCont_7_FD_153499 | JGI IMG/M metagenome (GOLD analysis project Ga0206993, IMG submission 153499) | Enriched cells from forest soil in Barre Woods Harvard Forest LTER site, Petersham, Massachusetts, United States -... | ecosystem: Environmental > Terrestrial > Soil > Temperate forest >... | reverse complement strand
TGTGAACGCTGACTTCATAAATATAGCGCTTGCATTTGTCCTGGCCAACGTAAGGTCGCTGGTCGAAAGTTCCTTCGACATAAAGATTCGTCCCCTTTTCCAGTTCGACCGCAAGCGTCGCCAAGTCCCCGTAGAAGACGAGAGTGAACCAATTAGTGTGCTCGGCAGACTTGTCGTTGCGAGTGAAGCGATAGGTTTGGCCAAGCCTCGCATTCGCAACGGGCACGGAGGACGGTAAATAACTCAGTGTTGGTTTTGCTGCGAGGTACCCGGCGAGTTGAAAACGGTTCTCCTGCATGGTTCATCTCTTCAAATTGATATCCAAGCGCTCCACCAAGCCCTCTGGCGGGTGAAGTTCAGCATTCGCTGGTGGTGGAAGCTGGTCGAACAACGTAGCTGTTTCGGGACCACCGCCGGATGAAGCAGACACGCGTCGCCGGGGGTGTGCTCCCGATGTCGGCTTTGGCTTGAAGGCCAAGGCCGGCAGTGGGTCTTGAGGCGAGAGGCCTCCGTCGTGAATGGAATAAAACTTTGTTGGCGGAGAGATTTCGGCGCGGGAACGCAGGATTGGGTCAAAGAAGTAGAGCATTTGTGTGCCGTATATGGGAGGGTGCCCGGAAACAAATATCAGCATATCGCCGGGAGCGATGATTTTTTCCTGGTTTCCGGCGCTCTCTTTTTTCGGGGGCCGCAAGCGCATGATTTCGTCCGGGGTCATAAGCGCACGCTCGATCTCGTCCATATGAGTGCTGACGTGGTCGAGAACCGGAGCCATGCGGGAGCCCGAGAAGTTGAAGGACGCTTTTCGAATGGTTTGCGTGCCGGTCATTTTGCTGAGGAGTTCGGCGGTGTCGTACTGATTGGGGGCAAAGGCGACACGAACCTGGCAGTTGCTGACGATGCTCTCGTAGCGCCCGTATTCGTCCACGATTTGGCGAATGTCCTGCGTGATGAGGTAGGCCTTAAGGCCAAAGCCAGCCATGTATGAAAGGGCGTCCGCGAAAATCTCCATGCGCTTGAGCGAGGGGAATTCATCGATCAGGAACAACAACCTGTGCTTGTTGCTGAGTTGCTGGGGGCCTTGAAAATCGAGTTTTTCAGTGAGGCGGTTAACGATCATTGTAAAGATGAGGCGCATAAGCGGGCGAAGGCGAATCTTGTCGCTCGGAGGGACGACGAGATAAAGCGAGACGGGCCGTTCGTGATTCACAAGGTCTTGAATTGTAAAGTCGCTCGCGGAAGTAGTTCGGCTGACCAGCGGATCGCTGTAGAGCGTCAATGCCGTTTTCGCCGTGGATAGGACGCCGGAGAAATCCTTATCCTCCTTGTCGAGCATTTCCTGGACTTTCTCTTTCACGACAGGATGGGTCCGCGTCGGTTCGCCTGTGGGAAGCCGCCAGTTATGCGCGTTGTCTTTGTCGTGCGTATAAGTGAGAAGCTCGGTGAGCGTTTCGCGGAAGTTAAAGCCGGGTCGCGTGAACACGCCGGCGAGCAGGCTAAGAGAGGCCTGGCGCCCTTCCAGAGCAGCGGCGTAGCAGACGTGCAGGATCATCCCGGCAGTGATGGATGCGGCGGCGTCCTGCCAATAGCGTTCCTGCGGGCTGTCTTCGCCGGTGCGGACGAGCATGTTCGCAATGTTTTGTGCGTCGGAAACATCGCGGTCGGTGAAGAGGCGAATTTCTGCCAACGGATTAAATCGGGAGGAGTAATCGGGCTCTACGGGCGAGAACTTGAAACAAATTTGCCCCGACTGGCTGCGAAAACCCGCAGTCTTGGCCCAATTCTCACCCTTAATGTCGTAGACGACGGTGCTTTCCGGCCACGCCAGGAGTGTGGGAATGACGATGCCTACGCCTTTGCCGCTCCGTGTGGGAGCAAATGCGAGGATGTGCTCCGGGCCGTTGTGCCGTAAATAATGGAGGTGCTTGATGGACTGTTCGTGCCAACCTCCGACATACACGCCCTGTGGTGTTTGCATCAAGTTGGTTTCCAAGATATCGGCTTTCGTGGCCCACCGCGCCGAACCGTGAAGGTCCTCGGTGTTTTTCGAAAGGGCCTTGGTGCGAGCGAGGTTCAGAAGGAAAAAGAGGGCGCCAGATGCGAAGGCTCCGCCAACAATAATGCCTGCGCCGATGAGCAGCGGAAGTTTGATTCGGATGTCCCCCGTGTTTCCCTGCGTCCACACCCAGACAAGCCATTTATAAGGTGCGTAAAGGTAGACAGGGCCGAAGCGGACCAAGGCAGGGCCAAGCGCGGGCTGATATTCGAAGCGCCAGGCAACAAATTGCGTGGCAACGACATTCGTCAAGAAAAGGCCGATGAATCCAACGATTGTCGGCGTCCAGTAGAAGCCGCCGACATACCCCGGGTCCCTCGGCTTCCGGTATGCAGTTAGCTCTTTCACCGTTCTAGCTCCTGCGTTCTGGTCCTTTCCCGGACTGGGAACACACGGGCATGGTCGTAGCTGTAGGCGACGCGCACGTTTTCTCCGATAGCCGGGACCATATCCAGAAGTTCTTTCCGGTGGACAACTGCGGTATGCGAAGTGATTTGCTGAATCAAATTTTTCTCAGTATCGGCGATGATCCTGCCCCGGTAGGTGCCACTGTCCGTCTGCGCGTGTTCAAACCGCGTATCAAGAGCCATCTGTTTTAGCGCCGATTGGAGGCCATGGGGCAGTTCGCCTCCGCCAAGCAGTTTGCGTACGTCGGTGCCCGTGATTTTGTCGTGAAGCTCAACGGCCCCGCTTCCGGGTTGATGCACAGCTACAGCGGTAGTGGTCTCGTGTCGCGCGGTATCGACTTGTGTTTCGAGAGCGGGAGTGGACTGGTGCTTTTGTTTCTCCCAGGCCCGTATGTCCAATTTCTCGATGAGGTATCTCAAGTCGTGGCTGTCCGCGGGATCGAAGAGCAGTTCGTATTCAATTTCTTGCCGCTCGGTGCGGGCGCTTGCGATTTGAAGCGTAGAATCCCCGAGGCTCTTCGGTCTGCGTTCACTGTTTACTTCTTCGAGGTACTCACGGGCGAGGGCTGCGTCCCGGTCAAAAGCCGCCTCGAGGACATCCTGGAGTTGCTCGGCATCAAGCGGGACCCTGCCGGTCGCATCGGAATCGAGATACGCTTCCAGATATTGACGGGGCCACGCGATCAGGTCGTGGTTGAGTTCAGAGATGAGCAAGGTTTCAACTTGCTCCGGTGAGGACGTGGAATTTACCAGACTGGAGATTTGGTGGTCCACGGAATTTATGACTACATCCTGTCGGGTGGCCGCGTTGTTACTCTTCATTGGGGGAAACCTCCCAATCGCTCTAAGGACCGATTTCGGTGGACTACAGTCTCATGTACTGATACATATAGCATACATATAGCACCATTGAGGTAGTGCGTGTCAATATTTAACATGGTAGGTGAGTTCCATCCAGGTTCTAGCCCGCAGTGGTCATTACTTACTGAAGTATCTTTGGTGCGGCTCGTCGGAACTGCGGCGCCCTGCATCCTTGTACTCTCTACTCCTTCATGTATTCTTCCCGATGAGGTTGGGCCGCAATGCATCGGCTTCCGCAACCCATATTCGACATCTACGCCCTCTCGCTTCCTCGTGGCCATGCGTTCGGGGACCGGCCGCCCGTAGAGGCATGGCAAAGTGAGGATGGTTTAGCATGGGGGGCCGTTACCCGTGATGTGAATGACCGGAGCTTTGGAATTCTGGTAATGAGGCGCCGTGAAGATCACGTCTGGGTCACGGTTCACCAAGAGCACGGGTTCTCGAACTCAACGGATGCCCGGAAGGCTGTAGAATACTCGATGAAGGAGGGCGCGCGGCCCGAGCCGATTCCGCCGAGCACAGCGCGACGTCCGGCATTGCATGACGTGCAAAATCGAAAGCCGAGTGAGATTTTCATGCTGCTTGCGCGACCGTCACACCACGTGGCGGCCTGGCTACTCAACCAGGTTTACCTCGCCTTTCCCAACCCGGATGAAAGCTGGGCTGGAGATTGCCAAACCGACAACTTCCATACCCGCATGTGGGAAGCTCACCTGCTCGCTTGTCTTCGGGAGCAAGGAGTATTGGTAACCCAGCCTTATCCCTCCCCAGACTTCCACATAGAGAATCGTCGTGGCGATGAAGCTTGGATTGAAGCGGTTACGGCGAATCCGCCGATTCGCTACAACCAAGCCAATGCGCCGCCCACAAATCCCCCCGAGGATGCTCGGGAGCGCTTCTTCGGCCCGGCCGCGTTACGATTTGCCAAGACGCTGGGAAGTAAACTTCAAAAAGGCTATGACCTCCTGGCTCACGTTGCCGACAAGGCGTTCGCAATCGCATTAGCTGATTTCCATGCCCCTGGTTCCATGGTGTGGAGTCGAGAAGCTCTGATCAGCTACCTGTATGGTATGCAGGCCGAGGTCACTGAGGTTAACGGAAGGCGGATTGCCTCGTCGAGTAGTGTCTCCCACCTGTTGGGAGACTCGGCTTTTCCTGCCGGACTTTTCCGCACTACCGCGCATAGCGAACTATCCGCCGTCATCTTCACTAACGCCTGTTCCATATCCAAATTTAACCGGGTGGGAGTCTCGGCCGGCGCCCTAACGAAGGGCCTTCGCTATGTGCGATTTGGCAAGTTTTATGACCGAACACCTGGAGCGCTTGAGGGCATCCCATTTTGTCTGGACATCACGTCCGCCGAATACAGGGCCCTTTGGCCGCAAGGCTATGAGCCATGGTCGGCCGAGCTTGAAATCTTTCACAACCCCTTCGCTCGACACCCCATTCCGCGCACTCTGCTGCCTGAGGCTACGCACTGGTTCCATGCTGGTGGTGAAGTCGTTTGTGAATCGCACTACGAGACCTCAGTGCTATGGTCCAGAACACTGATCCAAAATGACAGTGACCCGATGCCTAAACTCCATAATCCTAAGCTGCCAGTCGAGCCTGAGGAATGAACGCACTGTGCTTGGCGTGGTATATTCGCGAAACGAAAGATTCTACTTCCCTTTTTCTATCTATTGTATCCCGTTGTTGCACGGTGTTCGCGACGATTCGATCCCGAGTGTTCCTATCCTCTGCCTAAACCCTCTCTGATGTCCTCAAACCCGCTTCTCGGGAGTTGGCGAGTTCAGAAAAAGAGCGGGAGGATTGCGTTCCGAGTACGTCTACCCTCACAAGATAATTCGCAGGACGCTATACGTCTTCAACATTCGCGCTCTTTGACCCCTTCTGTTCGTTCATGCGCAGAATGGATCGTTTCCCGATTGCAGTCGGACTGTGAAAATTTGGATGCGACCTCACCTGATCGGACATACACTCTGGTTTAGGCGGAAGAAGATTGTGACCAGACTTCGTCAGTCACTCGTCGCTGTCATCAGCGTGATACTAACCCTAAGCGTCCCTATGCGCTGTGCCGTGTCGTCGCTGCCCCAGAAGATCAGCGACCAGGAGTTTTGGGCCATGGTCGTCAGTTTCTCCGAGAACGGCGGTACCTTTGTCTCGGACAACATTATTTCAGATGAGATTGAGTTCCAGCGCGCCATTCCAGATGTGCAGAAAACGAAATCGCACGGCGTGTATATGGGCGTCGGACCAGAGCAGAACTTTACGTACATCACTGCGTTCAAGCCCTCAATGGCCTTCATCGTAGATATCCGCCGAGAAAACCTACTGCTCCACCTGACATACAAGGCGCTCATCGAACTGTCGCCTGATCGAGTCGAGTTCCTGTCGCGTCTGTTCGCCAGAAGACGGCCGGATGGCGTCGGGCCTGATTCGACTGCTCGGGTTCTTTTCGAGGCGTTCGGAGCGATGCCCGTCTCCGAGGACTGGGCCCAAGCCAATCTGCGATCGATTCTGGGCAATCTTGAGCAAGCGCATCGATTCCTATTGAGTGATGACGACAAGCGCGGTATCACAGAAGTGTACCGGTCGCTGTACGTCGGTGGTCCCCACATGCATGGCGATTTTGGAGGTGGGTCGTGGATTCCCTCGTATGCGCAACTGATGGCCCAGACGGATCTCCAAGGGCATGATCACAGCTTTATCGAATCTGAACAGAACTTTCAAACGCTGAAAGAGTACGAATCCAAGAACCTGATCGTGCCGTTGGTCGGCGACTTCGCCGGTGAGAGGGCGATTCGTTCGGTGGGTCGCTACCTGAGGGACCACAATGCCACCGTCAGCACGTTCTACACGTCGAATGTTGAGGAATATCTGTTCAAGGGCGGCAAGGCACAGACCTTCTTCGCGAATGTAGCAACCCTTCCCTTTACCGACGACGCTTTCTTTATTCGCTCGTTCTTCACGCATACTGACGCGGGATTGCATACCCTGCTCGACTCGATAGGTGAATGCTTGGCTGCGGTCATGAGTGGCGAAATCCGAACGTACGCTGACGTGATTTCGCGCTCGACATCACCCAGGCCATAAGCAGAAGCCTACGCCAAATCGTGATAACTCCGAGAAGTCCGGTTGTACAATGTTGCAAGGTCCGGTCGGAGCTTGCTGGGGAATGAGAATGAATTACACCGTAATCGGAAGTATTTCAAATGTTGGCTAAGCGTTGTACGCGCACGAGTGGTTCTCCCGTTGCGCGAATTACGTCGAGCGTCCTCCGTGTCCGAAGTTCTGCCGTTTGTGTCTCATGGGATTTTGTAGTTCAGTTTGCAACTTCGTTTGGTATTGCCCCAGCCATCCTCCCCAGGAGGGCTGAACCTCGTGAACGCCCCGGCGAAGTAAGAGATCCGCTTCTTTCTGGAAGTGCGTAGAGTTCTGTAGGAGTGCATTCGCGTCCCCAAGGTCATCCACTTGTAGTGTGGGTTTCTTATTCGCAAACCGTTTTTCGATGCGAACAAAATTACCCACTCTGAGCTTCCCTTCGGCCCGGGCTTCCTCAACCGCGCCGGTGTGATAGATCAAATGCACCTTTGCGTCTGTGCCTTCGATCAGCATGTAGCGTTTCCCCGTTTGTTCATCTTCGGTGTGGAGAAGGACGCGGCCGGCCACACGCTGTAACTCGCGAAGGGGCATGACTTGAAGGGGAAGGCGCTTGTCGGATAGCAGGGCACCATGCGCGGCGAGCATCTTTTGCCGGTCCCCACTCTGTTGCAGTGTCCTCAGCACTTTCTCAAAGTCCGCCTGCACGCTCCACTGGTGCGGCCCCATGTACTGCGCGAGGCCCATCTTTTGAAGATGCATGAGCCGCGCGGCAAGGTGTTTCCGAAGATTCCGAGCGGATTCAGAAAGTGATCCGTCCTCGGGGTTGGCCGTAACCACAAAATGGGAAGAGGAGCCATCGTTGCTGAATTGGAGGATGCGGTCGAGCGGCGTGTAACGGGTTTGAATCGCTTCGCGGCGGTGCGCCTCCTGGGCATCTGCCGGAGAACGATAGCCCAGAGCTTCTGTAGCAATTTCCTCCGCCCGCTGGCGTAGGCCCCCGCGAATGTATTCCCTCGGCAAGCGAATCGGAATTCCCTTCTTGTCCACTCCCCTGAGAGCAATGTGAACGTGTGGATGCTCGGTGTTGTGATGGACCGCGGCGACCCATACGAGTTGGGCTCCCAGGTCGTGTTCCATCCGGTGTAGCAGCTCGCGAGCATATTGATGGAGGTTCAGGCGATCGCCAAACTCGGGAGATACAATGATCTTGAAGAGTCGGTCGTCGCCGGCACCTTGCCATTTGTCGAGCTTTGCAGCGATATCTACCTTTTGCTCGGTAGCATTGAACCCAGCCTCCGCAGCCTTTCCTCCTTGCGTCGCGCTCTCGCGAGCCACATATCTTCCGTGGGCCTTCCACTGCCCCGGATTCTTGTTTGCCGAGTAACTGACCCGGACAGCTACGCGCTGATTGAAGGTTCGGTTTGCACGGGCATTCCCGCCTGCACCTTGTGTTCCGCGTGCCTTTTTTTCCGCGCTTCGACATCTGGACGATGCGAAGCATGGATCGGAGCACACCCGTGTAGTTGCGCGGATTGTCATTTGGGCCGTGCTTGGATTTTCTCGGCCGTAATCGAATTATTGGTTCGTCATTCATCTGCCACCATCCCCTTGAGAGTGTCCCTGTTCTTGTTGGAGATCCCTTCCGCGGCCGCACGCACCAACTTTTCATATCGCAACCTGGCTCGAACTCGCGCCGCGGGTAGCGCATCTTCCGGGGGTTCGACTACGCACGTAATCACGTATTTCAGGAACACGTCGGTGAGAGCCACCTGGGCATGGGCGAGCGTCTGAAGTCCCTGCACCTGTTTCGCCAGATTCGTAAGCGTGGCTGCCACCCGCGCCTCAAACTGCTCGGTCGCCTCGGTGTTAGCGCCCTGCCGAATCTCGTGCTCGCAAGCAGCAATGAGGAATGCCTGCTCGGAACGAAAGCCGCGCTCCTTGACAGCGGCTCGAACCTGATCCCGTAACTCGGCGGAAGGGTATCGAAAATTGCGGGAAAAACCCTTTTTATCCACAAACACTCCTTTCAAGAGCGGTACCACAGTGGCACCACTTTCTGCTCGAAGTGGTACCAACCAAATCGTAAGAAATGTAAGAAGTTAAGCCGGAAATACACCACGAAGTGGCCCCAACCCTTTATGTTCCAATCCCTGTGCCTTTCGCCGATGATCCAACTGCATTGCATGCGCCCCACTCCTATTGGTGTCGAAAAATGTCTATTCCTGTCGATTGGCGTCGACTTGTTGCCACTTTTGTGGATTCTCGTCGACTTTTGCCTATTCCTGTCGACTCTTGACGAGAACTGTCTACTGCGGGCTTTTTCATACTTTACTTCCACGAAGCATGGTGCTATATGTACAGCAGCATTTAGGCGCATGTCAATGAAAAAAGACTATCAGCACTGCTTGGATAAACTCGCCACCGCAGCACCCGAGACGAAATCTGCGCTCATTCGAACTCTTCTTCCCGCAATAGAAACAGCACTGAACTCAGGCCAGCGACTGAAAGCCATTTGGGAAGCGCTGCGAAGAGAAGGGCTACAGATGAGCTACCACAGTTTTCACAAGACAGTATCGCGCAGCAGACAAATGAAGAAACCAACCCCGGCCAGCGGCCTGGGAAAACACGAAGAAGCTCCTGCGGCGCAAGGGTCGATGGAAACAAAAGTGGCGGCAGTTGAAGACCGAGACCCATTTGCAAATCTAAAACGACTAGAAGAGAACAGGCCTGGTTTTCATTGGCGGGCTACACGGAATTTGAAAACGTCGGTAAACGAAAGGGAGGACTTCAGTGACAAGCACAACCGGTAATGCAAGCAGTAAAACGTCGATTCACATCTTGCTGCAAGGCAAGGGTGGGGTTGGAAAGAGTCTGATATCCGCAATCCTTTCCCAATACTTATTGTCGAAAGGGCAGGATGTGTGCTGCGTTGATGCGGACCCGGTGAATCACACACTCTCCGAATACCAGGGTTTGGCGGTGAGCTGCCTGAATCTGCTGAAAGAGGGAAGCGTTGACCAGCGTGAATTCGATCTACTCATGGAACGGGTTCTGACAGAGAAAGGAACCTTCGTTGTGGACACGGGTGCGTCCACCTTTATTCCGCTCTGGCACTACATCCTTGAAAACGACGCGCTCGATTATTTGAGGGAGAAAGGAAAACGCGTGTTCATCCATTCGGTTATTACCGGGGGCCAGTCGCTGAACGACACCCTTGATGGGTTCGAGCAACTCGCTGAAACTACGCGCGAGAAGAACATTGTGGTCTGGTTGAATGAGTATTTTGGCGCGGTGTTACCAGCCGGAAAACCATTCCACGAGATGACGGTTTGTAAGAAGCATGCAGATAAAGTCCATGGCTCAGTGGGGATCGTGCGGCGCACGGCGGACACATTTGGCCGGGATGTGGAAGAGATGATCCGCCAGAAGATGACCTTTGATGAAGCACTGAATGGAAGTGGTTTCACGATCATGGCGAAACAGCGATTGCGGGTAGTCCAGCGCGAGCTCTTTGCGCAGTTGGATGCAATTCCATTCGTGCAATGAAGACACCCGTGCGTGGTGGGAAAAAGTTCTAGGGGAAAAGTCCGATGAAGAGTGAAGTCGTGCTGGACTTCAAACGGATAATCGCGGAAGTTGCAACGCGTCACGGAATGCTGGTTAGCCACGATGATCCCGCGATGCTACTGGTCACGATGAATGAAGTCGTGTTGCAGCAGGTCTTCAGAAATATAGAGGCTCGTACAGAGGAAATCGTCGCCGGCCTGGAAGCGGGTTTCCGTTCGGCACAACGCGAAGCGTTGGGAAGCGTTGAGAGGGAGGCGCGGAAGGCTGGGATCGCCGTGCGTGAGGAGATTCAGAAGGATATTGACGCCGGGCGATTACACGCGAGAGAATTAATTGTAGAGTTGAACCAAGCTTACACGCGATCCGCGATCCGCCGTTGGGTCGCAATAGGCGTGGTTGCGGCGAGCGGGCTTCTGGTGGTGGGTATTGGTTTAGGAGTGCTGCTTGCGAGGGTATTGAAATGAGATCTTGGCTTGCGATGTTGTTTTACATCGACCATAAATGCACCACCCAACCGGGCTTTCGAAAAACGTTCCTGGTGTTAATCCTGATTTTTGTATTCCTTTTGTGGTCGCCGTGGCGCCCTTTGCTCTGTCCAGTATTCGGCGTTTGCCCTGGCCCTGTTGTGCATGCTGAGAGTTCTGCCCAGCCTATGCCTCAAGGTCCTCGGGTGAAGCATTCCAAACGCCCCGCGTCAATTCCTGTTCCGGTTCAAATTCCAGAGTAGCCCCCGGATCAAGCTGCGCGTCGCCCGTAATCTCTTCGAAAAGACATTCCCACTGTCGTCGCGTGGAAATCGTCAATGATTCGAGCGCGGGCAGGAAGCCGTTAAGCAATGGAGGCCCTCCAGAAGCGCGCCTGAGGTGTCAATGGGCACGGTCAATCGCATGGGCTGTGGCGCGTGTTGGAGCAAAACTTCTAGGGAAAACGGGGATGTGGTGCGCGGAGGTTGGGCCGAGTTGCCAGGCGACTGCCTGTGAACCCTTCGGTTTGACTAACCTTTCCAATTATCCCCGATTCGCTCCCGAGCCTTCTTAATCGTGCGATTGACATACTCCTGTTGCCGTTTCGCATCTCCTTTGTGCGTAAGATCACGCGATGCAACCGCATTACGCGCCTCATTTTCCGGGACGCCGTGGGCCAAAGCGTAGACGGCATACGCGAGATCCACGCGCGTCTGGTCGCCGCCGTAGATTGGCTTTGCCCGGAAGTCTTCGATGCTCCTCAGATTCGAACGCCTAAGTCTGCGGCACTGCAAAGAGGCAGGAGCCGCCACCTTGTATTTTTCGGCTTCATATATGCTCTTCACTTCCGCGAGAAAAGCGACCGCATTTGAATAGACCACCCCCGTTGCCTCATGCAGCCGGACGTACGGAAAGGTTCCATTGGTTTTTCGGTACTTGTCCTTGCGATTCGTAAATCCGGCAAGTCTTCCGTAGTGCCTCCAATCCGCCGAGGCAAGGTCACCGCCATAGCGAGACGCCAGCAGTCGTGCCGCAAGCGTAGAAAGATGTTTCGGCAGAATCTGAGCGTGGCGCAGCCATGTTTGAAAGTTCCCCGGAGAAGTTTCAAGAACAACCGCTGGGGCAAAGCCTTCTGATTTCAAACGCTCGACGACCTGGATATTGGCGTCGTCGATTAACGAAAGACTATGCTCGCCGGCCGGGCGGATGTAGATGTGCCGGCCTTCAGCGTTTTTCAAGCGTAGCCAAGAAACGGAGCGAAGCAACGTGTCGAGATTCCAAAGACGCGGGAGCATCGCTCCCTCCGCGGCGTTTGGATCGAAAAGGCCGATGTCGAAAACCTGTGCGCCCATAGCGCGACTCTGCTTCTCCACTGCTTCGAGGGTGAGGGTGGCGGCCATTTCTTTTGACTTGACAAGGGCACAGCACGAGCGTAATAACGTACCCTGGTCGTAAACACCCTGTACGTATAGTACCACTGGTTGGCATACAGCAGGATAAAAAGGTAGACCGATTGATTCTGTACATTGGTAATATCGGATGCGAGAACTTCAGCAAGTGACCGAACGCCGCAATGAAAAACTGGTCCGAGAACTGGGACCGCTGGTCGCTTCCTGCCTTGAAGATCATCACACCGAAGATATCTTGCTGAACGCCGATGGGCGGGTATGGGTGAAACGTACCCATCAAGATTTTGAAGTTGTGGGGTCTATGCTTCCCGCTCAAGCCTTGAGCGCGTTTGGCACCATTGCGGCGATTCGCGATACGGTCATCAATCACGACAACCCCATTCTGGAAACGGAGCTACCTACGGATGGCAGCCGGTTTGAAGGATTGATTCCCCCTGTGGTCCGGCAACCAGTTTTCGCGATTCGGCAGCGCCCTCATCGCGTATTCACCCTCACTGACTACGAAAGCGCGGGAATACTTACGGACAAAAGTGATGAGCTGAACCGCCAGCGGCATCGAGATTATTTTGTGGAGCAGGTACGCGGTAAACGTCACGGGGAAGTGATCCGCGCCGCGATTAGCCACCGGAAAAATATTCTAGTTGCCGGGTCAACGGGTTCCGGCAAAACAACCTTCATTAATGCGGTCCTCGATGAACTGGCAGGCATTTCACCGGACGACCGCGTGCTCATTATCGAAGACACGCCCGAATTGCAATGCAACGTTAAGAACTCCGTTGCGCTCCTCGCGGTCGGGCGCGTGTCGATGCTCGATTGCTTGCGCGCCTCTATGCGCTTGAAGCCGACAAGAATTGTCGTAGGAGAGGTGCGTGGAGCGGAAGCGCTGAGCATGTTGAAAGCGTGGAACACCGGCCACCCAGGGGGCGCGGCAAGCGTACACGCAAACGACGCGCACGGGGCTCTGATTCGGCTCGAAAGTCTGGTGGCGGAGGCTACAGCCGCACCGCAGCAGCAGTTGATTGCTGAAGCAGTGAATGTGGTCGTCTTCGTGGACGGCGAGCCAAGTATTCGCGCGGGCCGCAAGGTCCGCGAGGTGGCGGTCGTCATGGGGCACCGCGATGGGAACTACGAGCTGGAATACGTATAGGGGGTTGTATGGAAAACAGGACGCAACTGGAATCTGCTCGAGGCGTGAGCCTGCCTTGGAGCGTCTTGTTTGTCGCGGCTGCCGCGATGGTCGCTGCGGGCGCGTTCAGTCTCCTTCCAGTGGTGCGGACATCCCAAATGAGTTTGCCTGAAGAGGCCCGTGTCGCGCTGGTGGTCCTCATTATGGCATTGGGTTTTTCCGGTGTGCTCGTGAGCACGCTGCTGAATCTGCCAGACACATTGCGGCGCACGGCGCTGGTTTTGTTTGCTGCCGCACTTTTATGTTCAGGGTTCGTTGCACTTGTGGGTTGGTTTGCCGTCAGTGGAGCGAGTAGTCGCTAGTTTTGAATCTCGACACGAAAGGAAAAATCGAAATGAGACCATTTACAAGAACAGTGGGATGGCGGCGCCTCGTGGCGCATGTAGGTTTGCTAACGCTGGCCTCGGTGTTTCTCAGTGTGCCCGCATTCGCGGCGGGTGGCGGGCAAGCATTGCCCTGGGAAGCCCCGCTCACTCGCCTACAGCAGTCGTTGAGCGGTCCCGTAGCGGGAGCGATTGCAATTATCGCACTCGTAGCGATCGGCGTAACACTCGTGTTCGGCGGTGAGTGGAACGAATTTGCTCGCCGAGCGGTGTATGCCGTCTGCGCAATCGCTTTCATCATCTCCGCGTCTGCCTTGCTCGGAGGGTTGTTCGCGGTAGGCGCTGCGGTGGTCTAACGATGGACGGACCACGGGAAGTGCCGTTTCACGAGTCGGCCAATCGGCCGCAATTGTTGATGGGCGGGGACCGGGAATTGATTTTGGCTTCCGCCATCCTGGCCGCGATGTTGGTTTTTGCGGTGATGAAGTGGTGGAGCATACTTGCCGGGCTCGTTCTTTGGCTGATTGCCGTGGGGGTTCTCGCGCGGATGGCGAAAGTTGACCCCCTCTTGCGTCACGTTTATATCCGGCACATTCGCTATCGCGATTTCTATCCTGCCAAGAGCCGGATGTCCGCTCCCCCGACTACGACCCCCGCGAGTTGGAGATGAACCATGCCCCTCGTTGAACAGCGCCGTCATGCGATTGGATTAGCTGACCTGCTTCTCTATGACTCCCTGATTGAAGATGGGATTTTCCTACTGCAAGACGGCGGGCTGCTTGCGGCTTGGAAATTCCAAGGGCCCGATCTCGGTTCGGCAACGAACGGAGAGATGGCGGCGCTGAGCGGGCGCTTGGGGGCCCTGCTCCGACTCGGCGGGGGCTGGATGGTGCAGTGTGACAGCGTTCGCGCCCCGGCTCCCGGGTATCCTGAACATCAAGAGTTCCCAGACTCGGTTACAAGGATCATCGACGATGAGCGTCGCGAGCAGTTCATGTCAGAAGGCATGCATTTCGATAGTGATTACTACCTTTCCCTGACCTACCTTCCGCCCGTTGCCCGAGAAGAAAAGATCAAGGGATGGATGTTTGAGGGCATGAAGAACCAGCGGGGGAATGCTGCGCGCATCGTAGATTATTTC
>Ga0206993_1140_pt1 | contig 14652 bp, 10 predicted proteins | sample Alteio_BWMinCont_7_FD_153499 | JGI IMG/M metagenome (GOLD analysis project Ga0206993, IMG submission 153499) | Enriched cells from forest soil in Barre Woods Harvard Forest LTER site, Petersham, Massachusetts, United States -... | ecosystem: Environmental > Terrestrial > Soil > Temperate forest >... | reverse complement strand
AGTCCTTGTCGACACGTTGCGCCGCCGCGCGCACAGGCATCATGCTGCAAGCGCCAAACGCCGCAAACATCATCAGGACCGCCAGCATAAATTTTCGATTCATGGTTTCGCCTCTGCCGTCTGAGGCACTTTCACCGGATCCTTCGTCCGCCGTGGAAACAGCAGCCGGATCAAAGTGTCGTCCGTCTCGATCAAATCCCTGCGCACGATCTCCAGCGGCGGACGCAAATCTTCCGGCGCCACGAGCAAAGTATCCTCCACCTCGCGGATGCCCTGCCGCACCTCCAACTCCAACTGCCGGTATCCCCCCGGATGGCGGTCCGCATCCGGCTCCTGTTTCCTCAGAAGCTGAAACGCCTGCCGCACGTTGTCCCGGTATTTCTCAAATACCAGGCCGACAGCAACGAAATCGCCCGTCTTGCTCGCTTGAACTGCCGCGTCAAATTCAAGCGCGCCTAGTTTCTGCAGGTCTTTAATTTTGGCCCCGGCGTGGTTTTCCCGGTCGAAATGAGTTTGCAGCTCTTTCAGTTTGTCCGTTGCCGCAAACGCGCCGGCGCACGAAAGCGCCGCGGCAGCCATCAGGACAACCATCCGGCCGCCCCGTCCGGCGCGCCGGTCATTTCTTCTTCTCCGCCCGTTTTTCGAGGACATGAATCCGCTGGTTCGCCTGCCAGACCTGGTCCGGATGCTGGTTCTGGTCCAGGTCCAGAAATTTCCGATAAGCGTCCAGGGCGGGTTGAACCTGATTGAGTTTATCGTAACAAAGCGCGCGAATAAACCACACGCCGGCGCCCGGCTTTTCCATCTTGTCCACAACGTCGTAACCCGCCAGCGTCGCGGCATAATTTCCGCCCTGGTAAAAAGTCGCAGTCAAGTCCTTCCAGTAAACGACGTTGTCCTTGTCCAATTGAATCGCAATCTTCAACTCGCGCTCGGCATCCGCAAACTCCCGCTTCTGCAGATATAAGCGCCCCAGTCCGCCGTGCAACTGCGCATCCTGTGGTGCAACCGCAATCGCCTGCTTGAGGGTGGAGATGGCTTCCTCGAACTTGTTTTGCCCGATCAGGATATCAGCGCGCAATCGCAGCGTGTCGAGTGTCGGGGCCTGTCCGCTCCCCGGCTTTTCCGTTTCTGCAAGCGCTTCGTCATACCGTTTGTACGCGAGGAGAAGCTGCACAAATCGCGCCCGGATCGCGGAATCCTGTGGTTCGGCTGCCAGATAATTTCGGTAAGCCTCGAGCGACTCCGGCTTGCCCTCCGCATCAAGACTCAGCGCCAGGCCTCGCAGCCCCACCTCGGACTTCGGCTGGCTTTCGAGAACCGCCCGAAATTTTTTCTCCGCGTCGGCCGGCTTTTTCAGTTGCAGGTACACCCCACCCAGATGGGCCAGCGCGTCCGTATCGCCAGGACTCAAATGCGCGGCGGACTCAAACGCCTCAGCCGCTCCCGCCAGATCTCCCGAACGCTCCAGCGCAACGCCCAGAAGAAAACGCGGCCGGCTCTGGCTGGGGAACAGATCAACAGCCCTGCGCAGTGGCGCCACGGCCGCGGCGGGATCTTTCTCCAGCAGTAAGATCCCAAGATTAAGCTGCGCCTCCGCCATCTTTGGCTCCAGCGCGACGCAGCGTTCGTATTCGGCGCGAGCTTCCTCCACCCGATTCAGTCCCGTGTACGCATAAGCAAGCTGGAAATGAGCAAACCCCACATTCGGTTTTTCGGCCAGAAATTTCTGCAGTGGCGCAATGGCTGCTTCAAAATTATTCTTGTCGAGCGCCGCTTGCGCCTCGTCCAGCAGGTCGTTCAACGGATTCTGAACTTTTTGTGGTTTAGCCTGTGAAGATTTGCCGGGAGGATTCTGCGCTTGCTGAAAATTCGAAGCAGGAAACGCTCCAGGCATACCGGCGGAAAGCAAAAGAAGAAACGCGAGTGCCATCCTGCGCTGCACGCGTTTTCTCATCACGGTTCCCGCGAAGCTGTCTTGCCGCTTTCATCGCGCGTGCCAGCCGGGCCATCACCCGTCGCGACACCATTGCCCGGACGCTTCGCCGTGCCGTTCCCGTTCGCAAGCGCCTTCGCCAGATAACGCCCGGTGTGCGACTGCGCATTCCGCGCCACCTGCTCCGGCGTTCCCGTGGCGATAATTTTTCCACCCTGGTCGCCGCCTTCCGGTCCCATATCAATCAACCAGTCGGCGGACTTGATGACGTCCAGATTGTGCTCAATCACCAGCAGCGACGCGCCAGACTCCAGCAACCGCCGAAACGCGCCCAGCAATTTCGCGATGTCGTCAAAGTGCAGTCCGGTCGTCGGCTCGTCGAGAATATAAAGGATGCCTTGATTCTCCGAACGAGTAAGATGCGCCGCCAGTTTCAAACGCTGCGCCTCTCCGCCGGAAAGCGTCGTGGCCGATTGCCCGAGGCGCAGATACCCAAGTCCAATCTCGTTCAGCACCCGCAGTTTCGAAACCACCTTCGGCACGTTCACAAAAAATGCCAGCGCCTCGCGCACGGTCATGTCCAGAACATCGTGCACATTCTTCCCGTGGTAGCGCACTTCAAGAATGCTCGACTTGAATCTTTGCCCGCGGCACTCCTCGCAAATCAATTCCACGTCCGCAAGAAACTGCATCTCGACGGTCACCGTCCCGTCGCCCTGGCACGTTTCGCATCGCCCCCCCGGCACGTTGAACGAAAAATGCCCCGCCGCATATCCGCGCCGCTTGGCATCGGGCGTTTCCGCAAAAACGTCGCGAATCGCATCGAACGCCTTCATATAAGTGGCCGGATTCGAGCGCGGAGTCCGCCCCACCGGCGATTGATCCACGATAATCACTTCCTTGATCTGATCGTCACCGTCCAGTCGGTCGCAAAATTCCTTGCTGCTCGCGCTGTTGCGCTTCGCCAGCAAAGCCCGATAAAGTACGTTGTGCACCAGCGTGGATTTTCCGGAGCCGCTGACGCCGGTAACGACAGTCAGCGTCCCCAGTGGCAACATCAGGTCCACATTCTGCAGATTGTGCAGCGTAGCCCCATAAAGCCGCAGAAATTTTCCCGTCGGCTTGTGCCGCGTGGCCGGAACGGGAATCCGCGATTCCCCGCTCAGATATTTCCCGGTGATGGATTTCGGATCCTTCAGAATTTCGTCGTAAGTCCCGGAGAACAACAGTTTGCCACCCAACTCGCCCGCGCCCGGCCCGAGATCGATCACCCGGTCCGCCGCCTGAATCGTGTCCGGGTCGTGCTCCACAACCAAAACCGTGTTGCCAAGATCGCGCAGCGATTTAAGAATATCGATCAGCCGTTGCGTATCCCGCGGGTGCAATCCAATCGAAGGCTCATCCAGCACATACATCGCGCCCACCAAATGCGAGCCAAGCGATGTCGCAAGCTGAATACGCTGCGATTCGCCGCCGGAGAGTGTTGAGGTAAGTCTGTCGAGCGTTAAATAGTCCAGTCCGACTTCATCCAGGAATTGCAGCCGGGTGCGGATCTCCTCCAGAATCTTGTCCGCGATCTTCCCCTGCGATTCCGTCAGCTTCAACTCCGCAAAAAATACCCGCGCGTCTTTTACCGTCAGCTTGCAAAGGTCGGTGATCGATTGCCCGGTAATCCGCACCGCGCGGGCCTCCGCCCGCAGCCGCGTCCCCCCGCACTCCGGGCAAGTCGCATACCCGCGATACCTGCTCAAAAACACCCGCACGTGCAGCTTGTATTTCTTCCGCTCTAGCCAGGTGAAAAATCCCTTCACGCCTTCGAAATCGTTTTCCGGATCGCCTTCCAGAACCAGCCGTCGCTGCTCCGCCGACAGCTGCCGCCACGCCACGCCCGTCGGCACGCCGCGGACCTTGGCCCATTTCTTCGCTTCCTGCAGCAGCACGCGGTATTTCGGCTTGGTCCACGGCTCGATCGCACCGTCATCCAAAGATTTACTCGGGTCCGGCACCACCAGGTTCAAATCAAAATCAATCGTGTTGCCAAATCCCTGGCAGCGCGGGCACGCTCCATACGGATTGTTGAACGAAAACAGCCGCGGCTCCGGCTCCTGATACAACGTGCCGTCAATTTTGCATTCGAACCTCTCGTTGAACGTCAACCGCTCAGCCGCGCCTCCCGCACCATCGGCCACGAATTCCAGGATGGCTTCCCCGCCCTCGCGATAACAAATTTCGAGCGAGTCCACCAGCCGCGACCTCGATTCCGGGTTTACCGCCAGCCGATCCACCAGCACCCACACCGGCTTTGCAAAATTCACATCCAGCAAAGTTTCCGGGGAAGAGAATTCATGCACCCTGCCGTCCTGATACAACCGGTTAAATCCCCGCTTCTGCAACTCCGCCAGGATTAAACGCAGCGCTTCCTGTGTCAGTGGCGCTGGCTTCTTTCGCGCTGGCCGCTTTCCCGCCCCGCTCGCCTCGGCCGCGGGCATGCGCAACAGATACAGCATGTAAAACCGCCGGCCGGGCTGTAGCGCCAACACCCGATTGGCAATCTCCTCCGGCGAATCGCGCCGTACTTCACTGCCGCACTTGATGCAAAAAGTCTGCCCGCAGCGAGCAAACAGCAGCCGCAGATAATCGTAGATCTCGGTCGAAGTAGCTACGGTCGAGCGCGGATTCCGCGTCGAATTCTTCTGCCGGATCGCCACCGCCGGCGCGATGCCGGAAATCTCATCCACATCCGGCTTTTCCATGCGCTCCAGAAACTGCCGCGCGTACGCCGAAAGCGACTCCACATACCGCCGCTGCCCTTCCGCGTACACCGTGTCAAACGCCAGCGACGATTTCCCCGATCCGCTCACACCCGTAACCACCGTCAGCGCGTTGTGCGGTATATCCACGCTGACGTTCTTCAGGTTGTGCACCCGCGCTCCGCGGATGCGCAAAACTTCCTGCTGCTCGAGGATGGGGGGTATGGTTTCGCTTATGGCCAAAGGGAAGCCCAGACAGCGCGCTTTCCGCACACTGCCTAAACTTTAAAGTATACGACTCCGCTAGTACGTGAGCAAATCGGGTTTTGCTGCAAAAATCCCCGGCGGATTACTGCTGCTGCAGCCTGATGCTGCCAATTCCGCCGTTGACCGAAAGATGGATGGTCGCTGGCGATTTGCCGTAAGCCTCATTCACATACTGACCGTCTTCTTCCTTTAGCCCGTGCGTGTCAATTGATCCCAGCCCGCCGTGCACCGTCGCCACCACTCCTACGTCCTTCGGCAAACGAATCGTCGCTTCGCCCACGCCGCCCTGAATCTCCGCTTGCAGATCTTTCGCCCGCTCACCGGAAAGATCCACATCCGCCTGCCCTGCGCCAATGTTCAGCTCCAATCGCGTCAGGTCCACCTTCGCGAAGCGAAGAACGCCGCGGCCAGCTCCAATATCAATCTCAAGATCGAGCGGAATCGAGTCATTCACTTTCAGATTCCAGGTATTATCGGAATTGGTCACCAGCGTCCCGCCGCCCTCTTGGTCAATTCTTAACTCTCCGGCGCCATTGCTGACGGAATATTCGATCTTCGGCGCGCTCCACGAGCTTCCAAACGAAAAATCGGCGTTCAGCAACGACTCCGCTCCGCCGCTCATGGCCAGATCTCCGGCCGGCATCTTCACCGACATCCGCACGCTCTTCGCGTCCTTCTTGTCAATCGATTCCACCCGGTGCGACCGCGTGGTTGAGTGGCTCGGCCATTCACGCGAGGCATAGGTATGTCCCCGCCAGATCAATACCAGCAGCACCAGTAAGAAAAGAACTGTCCCCAGCGCGGCTCCCACTGGAAACGCGGACGGCGCATCCGGATTGCGCAACCGACGCGAGCGGTCCCAGAACATTCCCGCCCCCGCGAAAATCAGAATCAGCGGCCAATACTTTCCCACCACCGGCCACGGATCAAAATCGGGAAACTCACGTGAAAGCAGTATCAACACGCCAAACGCAATCAGCAGCATCGGAAACACAATCGAGCCGCTCCGCACACCGCGATTTTCCGCCATGTCCGACCTCATCTACCAATAATTACGCAATTTCCGCCAAAATGTTCCGCTCTTACTTTGGAGTGCGGCCTGCCCTGAGCCTGCCGAAGGGCAGCCCAGCCGCCGCTCTTGACACCTCAACCAAACTACCAAAACATCCCTTGTAGCGGCCCCGACCCGGTCGGGGGCGCCTTTTTCCCCATCCCGAATGCTTTTGCGAGACGGGCGCGTTGTTGCCCGCATCGTATGTCCCCCACGCCACAACGTCAATTCACAACTTCCCAAACCCCTATGCTAGAGTTCGCTAAAGCATCCAAGGGATACCAATCATGGCAAAGTTCGACCGCATCATCTGGATCGTTCTTGACAGCGTAGGCATCGGCCCGCTACCCGACGCCGCCGATTACGGCGACGTCGGCCGCACCACGCTAGGCCACATCGCCGAGTATCGTGCACTGCAAATCCCAACTCTCGTCGAACTCGGTCTTGCCAACATCGCCCCACTAAAAAGTCTCTCCCCCGCCGCCACTCCCAAAGCCTCCTACGGCAAAGGCGCAACCCGCTCCCCCGGCAAGGACACCACCACCGGCCACTGGGAAATGGCCGGCGTCTGGCTTGACCAGGCCTTTCCCGTTTACCACCACGGTTTCCCCCCAGAAATTATCGAGCCCTTCGAAAAACACGTAGGCCGCAGAACGCTCGGCAACAAACCCGCCTCCGGCACCGAAATCCTGAAAGAACTTGGCGAAGAACACGTCCGCACCGGCAAGCCCATCGTCTACACCTCTGGTGACAGCGTCTTTCAGATCGCCGCCCACGAAAGTGTCATCCCCGTCCCCGAGCTTTATAAAATGTGCGAAATCGCAAGAAAACTTTTAGACGGCAAGCATCGCGTCGGCCGCGTCATCGCCCGGCCTTTCGAGGGCGCCGCCGGCCATTTCACCCGCACCTCCCGGCGCCACGACTATGCCGTCGATCCTCCCAAACCCATGCTCATGGACGTGCTCGCCGAAAAGAAAATCCCCGTCTTCGGCATCGGAAAAATCCACGACATCTACAACGGCCGCGGCGTGGACGACTATGCAACCACCAAATCCAACACCGATGGCATGGAAAAATTAACCGCTGCACTTCAGCAACGCCCTAACGGCCTGATCTTCTGCAACCTCGTGGATTTCGACATGCTCTACGGCCACCGCAAGGATCTGGAAGGATTCGCACGCTCGCTCGAAGAGTTCGATGCGCAACTCGCACCCTACCTGAAATTACTCGGGGCCAAGGATCTCCTAATCATCACCGCCGACCACGGCTGCGACCCCGACCCTCGCTGGGAAACCACGGACCACTCCCGCGAGTACGTCCCCATCCTCGCCCACACGCCTGCCCAAAAGACCGGCGCAAACCTGGGAACCAGGGCAACTCTCGCCGACATGGGCCAAACCATCGCGAAAAATTTCAGCACAACAATTCCCCACGGCACCAGCTTCCTCCCACTCCTGGCGTAGCGGCCACTTTCAAGCTTGCCCTGACGAAGGAATGGGTGGCCCCGCGGCTCCTTGTGGCACAGCCATTCCTGGCTGTGCTCTTGGGTTTTGTTTAGGAGACCGGGGCTTCAGTCCCGGCATAAATCTTCGCGAAGAAACTTTCTGAGTTACTTCCCCGAAACCCCGCTGCTCGCCGTAGGCGCGTAATACCCGTTCCTCGTTCGCGCCACCAGCTTCCCATGCCCTCGCGGCGGGATCACGTCCACGCGCACAGTCCGAAACGTTCCGTCCTTAGCCCCATTCGACGGGTAATACGCCAGCGTGTACTGGTGCCGGATATCGTGCGCCACCTGCTCGCAGATCGCGTGCACGTCGTCCACATTCTCCGGGAAAAACGCCAGCCCGCCCGACGCCAGCGCAATCTCCGACAGCGCCTTCTTTGCGGTCTTCGCGCTGCGCTTGTTCTCCTGGCCCAGCAAGCCAATCGTATAAATCACCGTCGACGTCTTCTGAATCTCCCGCAGCGTCTTCTCCAGCGAATTCCGGCTGGTGTTGTCCTCGCCGTCCGTAACGATCAGCAGCACCTTCTTCTCTTTCACGCCCTTCTTCAGGTGATCCAGTGACCCGATGATGGCATCGTAAAGCGCCGTGCTGCCCCGCGAATCGATCCGCTCCAGCGCTTCCTTCAGTTCCGGAATGCTGTTCGAAAAATCCTTGTCCAGGTCCAGGTAAAAGTCGTCGTTGAAATTCACCACAAACGCTTCGTCCTGCGGATTGCTGCTCTGCACCAGCGTCAGCGCCGCTTCATTCACCCGCGGCCGCTTGTCGCGCATGCTGCCGCTGTTGTCAATCACCAGCCCCATGCTGACGGGAATGTCCTCGCGCTTGAAGATCGAAAGCTTCTGCTCCACCTTATCTTCATACACGCGGAAATTATCCTGCGTCAGACCTTCCACAAACTTTCCGCGGTCGTCGTTCACCGTCGTGTGCAGCACCACCAGGTTGACGTCCACCTTGATGCGCCCGCCGGACGGAGATGTGCCGCTCTCCTGACCGGGAGGCGGAGGAGGCGGAGGAGTAGCAACGGGAATTTGCGCGAACGAACCGCTCGCCGCAAAGAGCGCGGCAAACAGCAAGCTGGCGATGGCCAGCCCGATATGACGGAAACGCTTGCCCGCTTCAGTGTGCCGGCGCGTAGTATCCGGTCTTTGCGTAAGTCGAGAGGGGTGGGAGTCCCTTGGGGGCGCGCAGCTTGACCTTGATCTTCCGCCACCGCGCGTCGTGAACGTGATTGCTTGGTTTGTATCCCAGCACATATTGATTGCGCAGCTCCATGCCGATTTTCGACGCAATGTCCGGCAACTCATTTAGATGCTCGACAGCGAAAACGCGGCCACCCGTTAATTCCGTGACTTCGGAGAGCAGCGTTGGGCCATTCAGCTCTTCCGGGGTGCGATTCCGATTACCAAGCGGGTCGTAGATGCCGATGGCATAGAGCTGGGTATCCGCTTCCTTGACCAGTCGCTTGATATCGTTTTCGTTGTACCTGCTATGATTATCCCCTCCATCGGAAAGAATCAGCAAGGCGCGTTTGGCGTTATGTGCACCCCTCATCTGGCTCAGGCCCAGATAGATGGCGTCCAGCAGCGCTGTGCGCCCTCGCGGCGCGGTTACCATCATGCGGCTTTGCAGGTCCTCCACGCTGTTCGTAAATGCACTGGTCAGTTCCGCCCGCTCATTGAAAGTAACCAGGAAAAATTCATCCGCCGGATTCGCGGTCTTGAAAAAATCCAGCGCCGCCTCCCTCGCTTTATCGATTTTGTTGGACATGCTTCCGCTGAAATCGAAAATTACGCCGATGGAAATGGGCACGTCCTCCGAGGAAAACGTCACGACCTCCTGCTCTATGTTGTCCTCATATACTCGGAAATTATCCTGCTCCAGCCCGGTGACCAGCCGGTTGAACGGGTCCGTCACGGTGACGTTGACCAGCGCAAGGTCTACGTCCGTGTGGATTACCTTTCCCGGGTGAATCGTTACCGCGGGGGTGTTGTGGGAAACATCCGTCAGCTTGGAAGGCGCCGGCGGTGGAACTGGATTATTTGAGGTTGAAGATTCCTGGGCCCGGAGCAAGGGTAGGGCTGCTGCCAGACAGAGGCAGCTGCACAGCCGGGCGGCAGCCACTACGGACACTACGCGAATCCTGCTCCAATCGCGTTTCACGGCTCCCCCATCCTCCCGGTTCCCCAGGATGGCCGCGCGGATTCCTCATCATAAACATCCGGCCCTCCGAAGGCAATACCTCGCTTCCATCATTAAATGTCAACAATTTGTCCTCATGCTCCCCCCCGCGGAGGAGAACTCTCCCAGAAATTGTCGCCAAACTCTGCCTCCCCATGGCAGCAATAATCCGGCCGCCCGGAAGGAGCGCAGCCATTCCAGACTCTGCTCTTGATTTTGACTTTGCCCTCTTGCGGAACTAGCGCCGCAACGGTCTCTCCATCTGCACCGCGGCGAGACACATGCTAAAATTCAGAAGCTCGAGCCACTCACCTTCTCAGCGGAAACGCCGTTGTCTCGAGGAATATTCTGTGAATTCACACGGGTCTTTCTTGCGAAACATTACTTGGGGACAATGGATCATCGTTACCATTGGGGCGCTGCTGTTTCTGCTCGGCGTCGATCGCTTCGTCACCAGGCATCGTTTCGCGTTCATCGACGCATTTTATTGTTGCCTCGCGCTGCTTCCAGCGGCCTTGTTGCTGCTGGTCTTCGATTACGTCATTCACCATGCGCGGTTGGTCTCCGTTCTTCCTCTTGGTTTCGCCGGCCTCCTGGCCTTCTCCTCCCCCGTTTGGGATGTTGCTCTGGGATCCGTCCTGATGGGAACCATGATTGGCCCGGCGCTCAGCGACTGGAAATACGAAAAGTCTCTGCACAATTCAGCACCGGCGCCTGGTGACAGCAACGAAAGCCGCGAATAAAACCACTCCAGTCATGCATCCTCTCGGCGTGCTTGACAGTCCTCCCCCCGTCCACCACAATCCGCGTAGTGTGTCATCGGCCGGGACGCGACTCCAACAGGACCTCCCTTTCTCGATCCGCACGAATTGCATCAATTCTCTTCACCTGAAATGCCGGAAACCAACCAGCTCCCCTCTTCGCAACGCAAAAACGCTACCATCCTCTTTGCGGATCTCTCCGGGTTCACCGCCATGTCCGCGAACCTCGACCCCGAAGAAGTCCGCGACGTCGTCAACCGCTATTTTGAAGCCCTTGCGGCCGCGGTCCGGCGCTACGAAGGCTCCATTGATAAATATATCGGCGACTGTGTTATGGCCGTCTTTGGCGTCCCCGCCACTCATGAAAATGACGCCGAGCGCGCCTGCCGCGCCGCATTGGATATGCTTTCGGCCGTGCGCGACCTTGCCTCCACCTTTGGCAGTGGCTCCCAGCCTCCCGACATTCACATCGGTGTCAATACCGGATTGGTCGTAGCCGCTCCAATGGGCAGCGGCGATAGCGCGCAATTCACCGTCATGGGAGACGCCGTCAACCTGGCGTCGCGCCTTTGTCACGAGGCGGAGAACGGCCAAATTGCCCTCGGTGAAAGCACCTGGACTCTGGTCGAGCATGACTTCGATTTTGCTCCCAAGGAGCTCCGCTCCATAAAGGGCAAAGGAGAGAAAGTCCCCGTTTTTTTTCTTCGCGGTCGTTCGCAGAAGACCGTCCGGGAACGAAAACGCTCGCAACCCGCATTAGTCGGCCGCAGCCAGGAAATTTCCCTCGCTCAAAATTTGCTGGCGCAAGCCCGAAATAAGCAGGCTGCGCTGCTCTACGTCACGGGCGATCCGGGTATCGGAAAGAGCCGTTTCTCTTCGGAAATTTCGCAGTGGGCCTCCGCAAACGGATACCAAGTTCTGGACGCTTCCGCGCAGCCGCTCTCGGCCATCGAACCCTATAGCTTGTGGCGCCAGTTATTGGAGCGGCATCTCGGGATCGTTCCCGGAATGGCGCCCGCCGAAGCTAGCACGCTGTTCGACCGCATCATGCAATCGAAAGGCGTAACCCCGGAGCAGACAATTTCCCTTCGAGCCACACTCGGCTTGCCCACCTCCGAATTTGAATTGTTGGACGATGAAGGTCGGTCCGCGACGATCAGCCGGGGATGGACAGCATTTTTGCGCCGCCTGGAGGCGGAAAAACCGGTTCTGCTGATCCTCGACGACTTGCAGTGGGCCGATGCTCTCTCTTTACGCCTCCTCGATCAAGTCATCGACTTTGTTCCCGGCCATGCCATGGTCCTCTGTTGCCTGGCACGGCCCGAATTTCAGCACACCTGGACAAGCCGTTCTTGCTTCCATGGAATCGCGCTGCGCCCCCTCTCTGCGGAAGAGTGTATGGCTCTTGCGAAAGCCTTGATGAAGGACGGCGCGGCGTTCAACCAGGCGGAAGCGGTCGCGCGTGCGGATGGCAACCCGTTCTACCTCACAGAACTCTCGCAAGCCGCCATCCAAAACGGAGCGGGCAAGCTGCCCGCCACAATCGAGGCCATGATTCTGGAACGCATCGATCGGCTGGAACGCCAATCACGCCAGGTCCTGGAGCTGGCATCCGTCATCGGCCGCGAGTTTCCGGATCGGCTGCTCCGCGCACTCGCAAATCCCAAGCACCTCGATTCCCAGCTGCCCCGTCTGAGCGAACTCGAATTTATCTATGAAAAGGAAGTCGCTCCGGAATTGCTCTATCTCTTCAAGCACTACCTTACCCAGGAAGCCACCTACAACAGCATCCTCATCCAGAGGCGCAAGGAGATGCACGGGCAGGTCGCTGCCGCGATCGAACAGATTTACAAAGACAGCCTGGACCGCTATTACTCCGTCCTGGCGCAACACTATGAAAAAGCCGCCGACTTTCGCCGAGCCTTCGAATGTTTTCGCCTCGCCGGAGATCAGGCGCAAGGAACCACGAGCGACAGCGCCGCCGTCCAGTTCTATGAGCGGAGCGAGTCCGCGCTCCAGATGATGCATGAGGATCGCCCCACGCTGCGTAACAAATGGAAAGCTTTTCTGATCATCGGTGGGATCGGCGCACTTTCGCTTGCTCTCGGTTACGCCCTCGAAAGACTTCTTCCCCCCGCCCATGGCGGCCACAGGAGCTCGGACTGGTCGTGGGGTTACCTCCTCGGCGGTATGATGGGTTTCGTCGTTGGCCTTGGCCTGCTGGCGTTCTGGTCAAAACGATGGTCGTTCCTGGTCTACCCAGACCGAATTAGGATCAGGAGCAAACGCCGAGCGGTTGATATTCCTTTCGAGGGCATCACGGGTGTCCGGGTGATCTCGTATCAACACCGGCCGACCCCGAGAGTGCTTTGGACTGAGCTCAAAATCTATTATGATCCGCGATACCCAAAATTCGGCATGGGCCAGATGCAAGTCCTGCGCGGGGTACGTGAAATCATCCGCATCGAATGTGCTCATCATAAATGGAGAAAAGGATACTACCTGGATATGGAAGAGCCTCGTCCCTTTCTCCAGACTCTGGAGCGCGCGCTGAATCGTTACCGGTCCATCCGAAGCTCCAAAGTTGCGTCAGCTCTTCGGTAATTTTGTATTCCGCTCCCCTGCTTAGTCGCAGGCCCGTGCCGTCGAACTGATTGTGTTAGCATCGCCAAGCCGCTCACGAACTGCCTGATGACGTCTCTTTGGGAGGGCACGGCTTCAACCGTGCCGATAGCCGAGCGAAAATCCTGGGCTTCAGCCCCTGAGGTCGCAAAATGTTTCATCGCCCGCATTGCCATGCTAACTCTTAGGTTTCCAAGGAAACTTCCATGAGTGCCGACCAACCCACCGTCGTCGTAGTGATTCCCGCGCGCTACGCTTCCACGCGCCTCCCCGGCAAGCCCCTCGTCTCCCTCGCCGGCAAGCCAATGGTCCAGCGCGTTTACGAGCGCGCCAGGCAAGCCCAAACCGTTCATCACGTCGTCGTCGCCACCGACGACCAGCGCATCATGGACGCCGTTCGCGCCTTCGGCGGCGAAGCCCGCATGACCCGCTCCGACCACCGCACCGGCACCGAGCGCATCGCCGAAGTCGCCGCCCACGAGCCAGGCGACGTCTTCGTCGACGTCCAGGGCGACGAACCCCTCATCGACCCCTCTTCCATCGACGCTGCGGTTGCCGCTCTCCTCGAAGAGCCCGCCGCGCAAATCTCCACCGTAGCTACTCCCATCCGCCACGCGGCCGACATCATGGACCCCAACGTCGTGAAGACCGTCCTCGATTTCGATTCCAACGGCCTCTATTTTTCCCGCGCCCCCATCCCCTGGATTCGCGACACCCAACAGAAAATTCACGTGAAATACTGGAAGCACCTCGGACTCTACGTCTTCCAGCGCGATGCCCTGCTCGAATACCCAACGCTCCCGCAGGGCGAGCTCGAAAAAATCGAGCAGCTCGAACAGCTCCGCTGGCTCGAAAACGGTTGGAAAATCCGCGTAGCCGAAGTCCAGCACGACGCCGTCAGCGTGGACGTCCCCGAGGACGTAGCCCGCGTCGAAAAACTCCTCCACGAACAAAAACTCTAATCCAAAAATGTAGAGGCGGCCGACCTGAGGCCGCCGGTCCTCTTGCTGTCTCTGTGACCTCTGCGCTCCGACCTCGGTGCACTCGGTGTTAGATCTTTTCTATTTTCTATTTTCTATTTTCTATTTTCTATTTTCTATTTTCCATTTTCCATTTTCATTTCTTGTTACTGCGTCTGTGGCGAAGCCACCCCCGCCGTAGTCCGGTTGCCATCCGAACAAACGACCAGCACCGTTCCGTTATCGCCCAAATAAGCTACAAAATTCACGGTAAACGCCGACGGCCCTCCAATCACGATCTTGTACGTATTGTTCTGCGTCCCGTCTCCGGCAATCGTCAACGTCCCGGAAATCCCGGCGTTCAACGTCACTCCATTCGTATTAATGGTGTTCAATCCCAACTGCGCATAGTCCACCGCGCCGGCGATGTTGCTGGTCGCTGCGCTCGTCTGCGCATATTGCCCGACATAGTTCTCATCAAACGGCGATGGCGCCACCAGTTCCACTCCGCTCCAGCTGAAACTGTAGTTCCCCGCCAGACTTGCCGCGGTAAACGACGCCGCCGATTGCGACACCATCGTTCCGTCCGTCACAACCGCCGCGCTCACATCCTGGATCGCCGC
>Ga0206993_1139_pt1 | contig 14718 bp, 13 predicted proteins | sample Alteio_BWMinCont_7_FD_153499 | JGI IMG/M metagenome (GOLD analysis project Ga0206993, IMG submission 153499) | Enriched cells from forest soil in Barre Woods Harvard Forest LTER site, Petersham, Massachusetts, United States -... | ecosystem: Environmental > Terrestrial > Soil > Temperate forest >... | reverse complement strand
GACGTGGGAAGAGAGACGGCGATCGGTGAGAGAAACTTTTGCGGCTGCGGCTGCGCCGAACGTGGCAGAGATGCCGGGGACTACTTCGAAGTCGATGTTGGCTTCGCGGAGGGATTGGATTTCTTCGGCGGCGCGGCCGAAGAGAAGAGGGTCGCCTCCTTTGAGGCGGACTACGATTTTGTGTTTGGCGGCGTTGGAGAGGAGGAGGGCGTTGATGTCCTGCTGAGTTAGGAGACGGAAGCCGGCGCGTTTGCCTACGTCGATGCGTTCGGCGGTGGGAGGAATTAGATTTAGGATTTCGGGACCGATGAGGGAGTCGTGGAGGACTACGTCGGCGGATTGGAGGATGCGGAGAGCTTTTAGGGTTAGGAGTTCGGGGTCGCCGGGACCGGCGCCGATTAAGAACACTCTTGAGTAGGGAGAAGTCTGTGTGAGGTGACTGGTGACTGGTGATTGGTGACTGGTGGAAGAGGAGTGGTCGGTGGCGAGTGGCGAGTGGCGAGTGACGGAGGCGGATTGCTCCCTGTTGGGAGATACGATTGAGGGTGTGGCCTCTCGATGTTCGGTGATCGTCGGAGCACAGGCAGGAATGCCTGTGCCACGCTGGCCGACCTGAAGGTCGGCCACTACATTTTTGGGAGAGCGGGACATCAGGCGGCTCCTTCGGAATTGTCGGTAGAGGTGGCTTGTTTGAGGAAGCGTTCGAACATGGGCTTACTGGCGAGGATGTGGAGCCAATGCTTGGTGGTTTCGGGGTCGGTGGATTGGGCACGGAGGGTTTCGCGGGCGGCACCTAGCCACTCGAGCCAGTGTTCGTATTCGGGGCCGAATTGTTGTTCGAGTTCTTTGCGGAGGCGCTGGGCTAGCGCGGGGCTTTTGCCGTTGGTGGAGATGGTGATTTGGAGGTCGCCGCGCTGGACGATGGAGCCTTAGTAGAAGTGGCAGTGGTCGATGTCGTCGACGGCGTTGCAGAGGATGTTGCGGCGGTCGGCTTCGCGATAGACGTGGGCGTTGAGATCGCGGAGAGAGGTGGCGGCGATTACGAGGAAGGTGCCGTCGAGGTCCGTGGGTTCGAAGGGTTTGGGGGACCAGTCGATCTGGCGGTTGCGAACCCATTCGGCTAGTTGGGGTGCGAGTTTGGGGGAGACAACGTGGACGCGGGCTCCCGCTTCGAGGAGGCTGCGGATTTTTTGAGCGGCGATGGAGCCACCGCCGACTACGAGGACGCGGCGGTTCGTGAGTTTCAGGAATGCGGGGAAGAGGGACATTAGTTGTGGCTCCAGAAAAGGTTGAGAGAAGAAAGAGAGATTCCAACACGGAGATGCCCCGAGCGGGTTTGGGTAGAGGCCGAGCGCGGAGTCGGCAGAAAGAAGTGGAAGAGCTCCCGCGCGAGTGCCGCGCCTACGGCGCTTCGGAAATTTTCGGGGGCGTTTTCCCAGCGCTTCCGCGCTGGGCTAACATGTTTCGCACCTACGGTGCTGGTTGCGAGTTGAGGCTTCATGGGCGGTCCTCGATGCTGTGCGGGACGCGATCGGAGGGGAGATCGCGGACGGCAAATTCGGTTTGTGCGGCTGGTTGGCCGGAGAGGATGGAGCGGAGGCTGTCGGTCGATTGGCGGGCCAAGAATTTTTGCAGCGGCTCGGCGCGATGGCGTTGGGCGTGGAAGTGAGCCAGGAGGCGCGTGATGGCGTTGGGGACTTCGTCGGCGGCGCAGCGATAGCCGACGGGGCGGGCGATGGCGGCGAATTGGCCCACGCTGCCTCCTACGCAGAAGTAGTAGGCGTCGACCATTTTGCCGTCTTGCTTGATTTTCTTGCCTTCGATGCCGATGTCGGCGATCCAGTGCTGGCCGCAGGAGTTGGGGCAGCCGGTTATGTGAAGCTTGATGTCTTCCTGATATCCGGGGAAGCGCTCTTCGAGCTGCTCGGTGAGCCAGCGGGCGTAGGATTTGGTTTCGGTGAGAGCTAGTTTGCAGAATTCGGAGCCGGTGCAGGCTACGGTGCCGCGCACGAAGGCATTGGTTTCGACGGGGAGGCCGTTGGCGGTGAGTTCCTGGACGACGGAGGTGACGCGGGATTCGGGGATGTTGATCAGGAGAAGATTTTGCATGAGCGTGGCGCGGAGGTGGCCGTCGCCGTGGTGCTCGGCGAGATCGGCGGCTACGCGGATTTGCGCGGGCGTGATGCGGCCGCGGATTACGGAGGCGCCGATGGTGAAGAGGCCGGGTTGTTTTTGCGGGATGACGCCGAGGTGATCGCGGTGGATGGAGGCAGGGAGTTGTTCGGGAGCGGCGGGGTCGAGTTTGTAGCCTAGTTTGGATTCGATGGCGGCTAAGAAGGAGTCGGCGGTCCAGCCGTGTTGGAGGAAGAGGAATTTCATACGGGCGCGATCGCGGGATTGGCGGAGGACTTCGCTTTCGCGGAAGACTTCGGCGATGGCGCGGGCTACGGGGAGGACTTGTTCCCAGCGGATGAAGGCGTTTAGTTTTACGGCGAGGTGGGGTTCGGTGGAGAGGCCGCCGGCGATGCGGAGGGAGAAGCCGACGGAGTGATTGGTGACTGGTGATTGGTGACTGGTGGAAGAGGAAGAAAAGTCAAAACCCGCACCCTCAAAACCCGAGGGTGCGGCACCCGGGGAATTGCGGACGGTGGCGGTGAAGCTGATGTCGTTGATTTCGGGGTAGGAGCACCAGTCGGGGCAGGCGGTGATGGTGATTTTGAATTTGCGGGGGAGATTGTAGAAGTCGGGATTGCCGGCTAGTTCTTTGTCGAGAGCTAGGGCTAGCGAGGAGACGTCGGCGATTTCGTGGGCGTGAACGCCTGCTAAGGGGCAGCCGGTGATGTTGCGGGTGACGTCGCCGCAGGCGCCGGTGGTGCGGAGGCCCACGGACCAGAGGCGTTCGAGGAGTTCGGGGAGATTTTCTACGCGGACCCAGTGGAGCTGGATGTTTTGGCGGACAGTGATGTCCGCTACGCCGTTGCCGAAGTGGTCGGAGAGGTCGGCGATGGTGCGGGCTTGTTCGCTGGTGAGGAGGCCATTAGGAATGCGGATGCGGACCATGAAGTAGGGGACGGCCTTGCCTTCGCCGTTTTTGCCGCCGATGACGCCGACGCCGTCGCCCTGGGTGTAAATGCCCCAGGGACGGAAGTAGGTGCCCAGCCATTCGGGAGGAATGGAGTCGAAGCCATCGCGGGCGAATTGGCGGATTTCGTCGAGGTGGTCCCAGGGATTTTTGGCGCGTTTGAGGCGCTCGACGCGCTGGGCTTTGGTTTCTTTTAATTCGGGCATTGACGGTTACAATTCCCTTTCCATTTGGGTTCACCCAAGAGCACAGGCAGGAGTGCCTGTGCCACAGAGACTGCAGAAAAACGAAAAGCCCACGTGCCGGTTATCTGGCACGTGGGCTTCGAAGCTGAAAGTTCAAAAAGAGCTAGATTCGGAAGCACCTCTGGCCAGATGTTAGTAGCCGACAGCAACAGCAGGCTACCGCGGTACAACAACAGATCTGGCAAGAGTTACGCATATCCAAGAGAGGCTACGCGGGAGGGGCAGGGATGTCAATCCGGGTAGCGTCGCAATTATTGGATGCGGTGGATTGGGGATTTGGATACATGGGGATTAGGAGGATAACAGTTAGCAGATAACAGATAGCAGGAGGCGGATGGTCGTGCTGACGGCCGTGGTGGAGGCTAAAACCTTGCCACGGTCCCTCCACTCCGTGGCCGGCGCGCCGCAGACGGCGTGGAAGAGGAAGAGAAGAAACGTCAAAACCCGCACCCTGAAAACCGCAGGGTGCGGCACCCAGCGGACAAGAGTAACCCAAGAGAGGCCGGGCCCTTCGGCAGGCTCACGGTAAACGAGCCCGGCCCCTACAAGGTAAGAGTTTTGATTACTGGGGTCTGGGGGTGGTGGTAGTGGCTGGCTTGGCGGCTGGTTTGGTGGCTGGCTTGACGGCTGGTTTGGTTGGGGTGGCTGCGGCTGCGCCTATTAGGGTGGCGGATTTGATGGTGTCTAGTTTGGGCCAATGGGTGGCTATGAACTTCTCGCCACCTTTGGTGATGTTTTCCTGGTCCATGCCGGCGGATTCGCCGTATTGGTCGTAGAGCATTTCGACGATGTTCATGCCGTTGCCGTCGACCTGGCCGAAGGGGGTGAAGCCCTGGGAGTCGAGATTGGAGCCGTTGTCTTTGAGATTGATGAAGAGTTGGGTGGTGCGGGTGTTGGGGCCGGCGGTGGCGAAGACGAGGGTGCCGCGGGTGTTGCTGTGGGAGCGGGGATCGTCTTTGATGGTGGCTTTTTCCCAGGCGGCGTTGACGGCGGGTTCGGCGCTGAGGCCGAACTGGACGACGAAGTTTGGAAGGACGCGGAAGAAGCGGGCGTTGTCGAAATAGTGGTGCTTGACGAGATTATAGAAGCGGTCGGCGCCGAGGGGAGACCAGGCGCGGGTGACGGTGATGGTGAATTCGCCGCGGGTGGTGTCGAATTTGACTTGATAGGTGTCGGGGGCTTGGGCTTTGAGGAGGGCGGGTTTCAGGAGGGCGTGATCGTAGGTTGCGGCTGGGGGCTTGGCGGCGGTGGCGGATTTTGGCTTGGTGGGCGCGGCGGGAGTTTGGGCTACGGTTGGGATGGCGAGGGTTAGCGCGGCCAGGAGTTGCGCGCAGGTTTTCAGGTGCATGGTTCGTTGGCCTCCGGAAATTTGGGAATTCAATGATTGGTGTTTACGGGGATTAGTTTTGCATATTTTGGGGGGAAGAGGAAGAAAGAGGGGACGAAAAAGATCTACCACAGAGGGCACAGAGAGCACGGAGGAAGACAGAGGAAGATTTCAACGCAGAGTACGCAGAGAGCGCAGAGGACGCTGAGAAGAGAACCCAAGAGCACAGCCAGGAATGGCTGTGCCACATTATTTGTTGAGGTCGCGGCTAACTTGTTCGACTTGGGTCAGGACGCGGAGAGTGTTTTCGCCGAGGATTTTGCGAATGTCGGATTCGGAGTAGCCTTTTTTGAGGAGGGCGTCGGTGATTTGGGGGATGTGGGTGACGTCCTGCATGCCGAGAGGCATGACCGCGCCGTCGAAGTCGGAGCCGAGGCCGACGTGATCGGCGCCGGCGATTTTTACGGCGTGGTCGATGTGGTCGATGATTACGGTCCAATCGACTTTGGGGAGTTTGCCGGCTTGCATGAAGTCGCGGACGACTTGGTCGCCGGTGGTTAGTTTGCAGGCTTCGTTGTCGCCGCAGCGTTTCTTGACTTCTTCGGTGATTTCTTTTTCGGCTTCGGGGTGGGCTTTTTCGAAGTCGCGGAATTCCTGACTTAGGAAGCCGACGTGGTAGTTGATCTGGATGACACCGCCGTGTTTGGCGAGGTCGCGGATCATGTCGTCGGTCATGTTGCGGGGGGCTACGCAGAGGGCGCGGCAGGAGGAGTGGGAGGCGAAAATTGGCGCCTTGCTGGTGGCGATAGCGTCGGCGAAGGTTTTGTCGGAGACGTGGGAGATGTCTACGATGATGCCGAGGCGGTTCATTTCGCGGATGACGTCTTTGCCGAAGTCGGTGAGGCCGTTGTGGGCGGGTTTGTCGGTGGAGGAGTCGGCCCACTCGTTGTTGTCCATGTGGGTGAGGGTCATGTAGCGGACACCCAAAGCGGCGAAGGTGCGGAGGACGGAGAGGTCGTTGCCCATCATGTGGCCGCCTTCAACGCCCATGAGGACGGCGATTTTGTGTTGTTTTTTGGCTTCGCGGATGTCGGCGGCCGAGGTGGCTAGCATCAGGTCGTTGGGATTTTTGCGGACGAGTTCGCGGACGGCGTCGATTTGATCGAGGGCTTGCTTGACGGCTTCGGGGCCGAGGATTTTGCTGGAGATCCAGATAGAGAAGAAGATGGCGGAGAGGCCGCCTTCCTTCATGCGGGGGATGTCAATGTTGCCGTCAGAGTGGCGGAGGGAGAGATCGAATTTGGGATTGAGGAGGCGCTGGGTGGTGTCGTCGTGGGTGTCGATGACGATGGAGGTCGACTGGAGTTTTTTGGCTTGGTCGGAGATGGATTGGGAGGCGGCGAGGGTGGGCATGATTAAGAGTAGCAGAAGAGAGACGGGGCGGTGGCGCGGCATGGGGCTCCTTGGAATTTTGCGTTAGTAGAGTAGCAGAAGAGGGGAAAGTTGAGAGTTGAAAGTTGAAGAGAAGAATTAAAGATAACGCAGAGGCGCAGAGAACGCGGAGACTCGCAGAGAAAAGAAAAGATTTAACACAGAGAAAACAAACCAAGGGCACAGGCTGAAGCCTGTGCTACTTGGCGGTTAGCCGAGGAGCCAGCCGAGGAGGGATTGTTTCCAGGCTTCGCGGTTTACTTCGGCTATGGATTCGGTTAGGGGGATGCCTTTGGGGCAGGCCTGGACGCAGTTTTGGGCGTTGGCGCATTCTTCGATGCCGCCTTCGCCGAGGAGGGCCTGGATGCGTTCCTTTGCGTGCATGGCGCCTGTGGGATGCATGTTGAAGAGGCGGACCTGGGAGATGATGGCGGCGCCGACGAAATTGTTGCCGGCGTTCACTTGCGGGCAGACTTCGAGGCAGAGGCCGCAGGTCATGCAACGGGAGAGCGGGTAACCTTTTTCCTGGATTTCGGGGGAGACGCGGGGGCCTTCGCCGAGGCTGTAGGTGCCGTCGATGGGGATCCAGGCTTTGACGCGCTGGAGAGAATCGAACATGAATTGGCGATTGACGGCGAGGTCGCGGACGATTGGAAATTTGGTCATCGGCTCGATGGTGATGGGTTGGGTGAGCTGATCTACCAGGGCTGAGCAAGCCATTTTTACTTTGCCGTTGATGACCATGGCGCAGGAGCCGCAGACTTCTTCGAGGCAGTTGGAGTCGTAGGAGATGGGCGTGGTTTTTTTGCCGTCGCGAGTGACGGGATTTTCGGCGATGTCGCGGAGACAGATGATGATGTTCATGGAGGGGCGCCAGCGGAGGGAGAATTCCTCCCAGTGGGCGGGTTGGCCCGGTGAGGATTGGCGTTTGATTTTGAGGAGAACGTGTTTTTCGGCCATGGGTCCTCGGTGGAGAAGCAAACAGTAACTAGTAAACAGTCGTCAGTAAAACGCGATCAGCGAACAGATAACAGCGATCAGGAAACGGGCCTGGGCGCGATTTAGATCGAGGAGCCCACCCTTTGCGAAAGGCGCAAAGGGTAGGCCACCCGGGAAAAATCAAGAGCAACCCAAGAACCCACACGCAAAACCGGCGTGTGGGGCACCCAGGAAAAACAAAATTCATTTGGCGGCGTCGTATTTGCGGACGCGCGGGGGAATCAGCGAGATGTCGACGGGCTCGTAGGTTAGCTGGATATCGCCATTGGTGAATTTGGCGCGGGTGGTCTTGAGCCAATTGGCATCGTCGCGTTCCGGGAAATCGGGTTTGAAGTGGGCGCCGCGGGATTCGTTGCGGGCGAGGGCGCCGAGAGTGACGACGCGGGCGAGGAGGAGCATGTTTTCGAGCTCGCGCGCGAAGTTCAGGGTTTGGTTGGACCACTTGGTGCGGTCGCTGAGATTGATTTTGCGATAGCGGGCTTGCAGGGCGCGAAGTTGGCTGTCGGCCAGTTCGAGGTTTTTGTTGATGCGGGTGACGGTGACGTGCTCCGTCATGATCTCGCCCATTTCCTTCCAGATAGTCATGGGGTTTTCGGCGCCGTCTTGGCTGAGGAGGGCTTGATTTTTTTCGTCCTGGCGTTTCTTTTCGCGATCGAAGACGGTGGAGGGAACGGAGGCAGTTCCCTTCTCGAGATTCTTGGAGTATTTCACCGCGGCGGTGCCGGCGATGCCGCCGCCGAAGATGCAACTGACGAGGGAGTTGGCGCCGAGGCGATTGGCGCCGTGATACTGGTATTCGCATTCGCCTGCGGCATAAATGCCGGCGACATTGGTGGCCTGATCGACGGCATTCACCCAGACGCCGCCCATGGTGTAGTGCATGCCGGGGAAAACCTTCATGGGCTCTACGCGGGGATCGACACCGCAGAATTTTTCGTAGATTTCGAGGATGCCTTCGAGTTTGCGGTCGAGAGTTTCGCGGTCGATGTGGGAGACGTCGAGATAGACAGCGGCTTGGCCGTTGAGGCCGAGTTTCTCTTGATAGACGATGCGATGGATGGCGCGGGTGGCGATGTCGCGCGGAACGAGATTGCCGTATTTCGGGTACCACTCTTCCAAGAAATAGAAACGGTCGTTTTCGGGAATGGATTTTGCGGGGCGGGTTTCGTTGGGATTTTTGGGGACCCAGACGCGGCCGCCTTCGCCGCGAGCGGATTCGCTCATGAGGCGGAGCTTGTCTTCGCCGGGGATGGAAGTCGGGTGAACCTGGATGAATTCGCCGTTGGCGTAATCCACGCCCTGCTGGAAGAGGGCGGATTGCGCGGAACCGGTGCAGACGACGGAATTTGTGGAGCGGCCGAAGATGGCGCCGATGCCGCCGGTGCAGAAGATGACTGCGTCGGCGGGGAAAATTTTGACTTCCATGGAGCGAAGGTCCATGGCGGAGATGCCGCGGCAGACGCCGGCATCGTCAAGAACCGCGGAGAGAAAGGTGAAACCTTCGAATTTTTTAACTTTGCCTTCGGATTCGTGGCGGCGGACTTGTTCGTCGAGGGCGTAAAGAAGTTGCTGGCCGGTGGTGGCGCCGGCGAAGGCGGTGCGATGATAGAGCGTGCCGCCGAAACGGCGATAGTCGAGCAGGCCTTCGGGGGTGCGATTGAACATGACGCCCATGCGATCGAGGAGATCGATGATGTTGGGTGCTTCGTCGCACATGCGCTTGACGAGCGGCTGGTTGGCGAGGAAATCGCCGCCGTAGATGGTGTCGTCGAGATGCTTGGCGGTGGAATCGCCTTCGCCCTTTTGATTCTTAGCGGCGTTGATGCCGCCCTGGGCGCAGACGGAATGGGAACGCTTCACGGGAACGATGGAGAAGAGATCGACCGGGACGCCGGATTCGGCGACACGGATTGTGGCCATGAGTCCGGCCAGACCACCACCAACGACGATGATTTTAGGTTGTGTCATTTTAGCCAGTAGAAAGAAAAGGGATGCCAATTGAGGCGGAAGCTGACGAGAATCAGCACGCCGACGAGGCTAAAGGTAACCGCGACGAGAATGCCGAGTTGCCCGGCAGCGCGCTGAGCCTTGACGGTGGCCGCGAGCCCCCACTTGCAGAGGAAATTCCAGATGCCGATCCCGAGATGGAAGGAAGAGGCAAGGACGCCGAGAGCGGTGAAGAGAAGGAAATACGGATTGCTGAGAAATATTGCAACTTCGGCGTAGGTGGATTTGCCGTGAGTCAGCCAGCGCTGAGTGTAGAGATGCCAGGCGATATAGACGAAGGCGATGAGGCCGGTGTAACGCTGGGTGGAGTAGAGCCAGTTCCCTACCCAGGGGTAGGAAGAGACGTTGGACTTGCCGCGTATCCATATATAGATGCCGTAGCCGGCGTGGTAAAGCAAGGGGAGGAAGATGAAAGCCCATTCGACGAACGGACGAAAGGGGATGGTCTGGAGGTCGTAAGAAACCTGGTCGTATTTGTCCGCGGAGACGAGGGCGGCGCTGTTGGACCAGAAATGCTCGGCGAGGAACGCGCCAACGGGAACGATGCCGGAGAGCGAATGAAGTTTTCTTAGAAGATAGTTTGTGTCAGGCCGGGTTGCCGTGGAAGACATGCCCTCTCCGCCGCAGGAGTCCCGAAGATTTTAGTGGAGCGCGAAAGATGGGCGCGATGGACTTGCAGCACATCCAGTATAGGGAGTTGGGAAAGGGCTTGCAAGTTTGGTCGTATGGGTATGAAAGGCACAAGGGAGCGGAAAGATTGTTGCGGGGCACGGGGAAAGCGATGAACATAAAAGGAGAGTGGATGGAAATGGAAACGCAGGGCCCCGCGTACCCCCTGCAGACGAGTAGAGAAAATTCTAACTATGAGCACAAGTCTGGTAATGGAATTGGAGCGACTGGCCGAGGCATTGGACGTGGAAGGTGCGGCGCCGGTGGAGATTCCACTGGGAGCGGTGGCAGAGAAGATAGCGAAGAGCCTGGGGGTCCAGACGGACGAGGTGGCGATCCTGGGAGTTTCGACGCGATGGAGGCACCTGCATTTTCTGGTGCCGCAGGCGCTGAAGAACGTGGGGTTCATACCAATGTCGAGCACATCGGCGCTGGCGGCGCGGACGGCGCGGGAGAGCAAGCCAGAGATCAACAACAATTTTCCGTCGGTGCGGCACGCGACGGTGTTTGAGGGAGTGAAGGCGGCGACGAGTACCGGAGAATCGATCCAGAAAATTATCAGCGCGCCGATTTTGTGCGAGGGAAAAATGGTGGGAGTGATGCAGATCAGCCGGAAGGGCGGGACGGTGATGGAAGTGGGCGCGGATTTTACGGCGGAGGATTTGGGGAAGGTGCTGGCGCTGTGCCGGCCGTTGGGGAAGTTGGTGAGGCATCTGGCGGGGGAGTAGGCGGAGTGGCTGGTGATTGGTGACTAGTGAAAAGCCCTTCCCTTCTAAATTCCGAAAAACAAATTAGAGTCTTAGCGAAGCGCGGCCAGCGCAGAAGAAATGAATTTTGAGTGGATTGCGCATTGACAGTGCGTGGCAAGCTTGTTACTTTTCCACAGGACCTGAATTTTTTTTCAAAATCACACATGGACGGTGACCCAGCACTATGGCGTTTGTCGCAAAGAAGATTTTCCTGACCAAGGGCGTGGGAAAACATCGCGAGAGGCTGTCGAGTTTCGAGCTCGCGTTGCGGAACGCCGGAATTGCCGCGTGCAATATCGTGCGCGTGTCGTCGATTTTTCCGCCGAACTGCAAATTGATATCGCGGAGCGAGGGATTGAAGCTGATCAAGCCGGGGCAGGTGGCGTTCACGGTGATCAGCGAGAATTCGACGAAGGAACCGCACCGGCTGATTGCGTCGAGTATTGGTTTGGCGCTGCCGAGCGACCGGCCAATGTATGGATATTTGAGCGAGCACCACTCGTTTGGAGAAACGGAAGAGGTTGCAGGCGAGTACGCAGAGGAGTTGGCGGCGGAAATGCTGGCGACGACGCTGAACGTGGAGTTTGATCCGGATCTTTCTTGGGACGAGAAGAAAGAGGTTTACCGGATTTCGAACAAGATCGTGCGGACAATGAATATTACGCAGTCGGCGGTGGGGGATAAGAGAGGATTGTGGACGACGGTGCTGACGGCGGCGTTTTTGATTGGGGATGATGATTGAGGGGTGATTGGTGACTGGTGACTAGTAAGGACTTCACGGCCCGCTGAAATGGCGGGCCGTTTGTCTTTGGGGAGAGTTTTGGGGAGGGATGCGATGACAAAGAGGATTATTCGGTTGGTGGTGGGACTGGTTTTGGCGGCGGTAGTATGCGGGAGCGGTGCTGCGGCGGATCGGGTGACGATTTTGTATGACGCGTTTGGGGATTCGAAGGAGTTGACGAAGGATTGGGGATTTTCGGCGCTGGTGGAGCACGACGGGAAGAAGATTTTGTTTGATAGCGGGAATAATGCGGAGATTTTCGAGCATAACGTGAAGGCGTTGGGCGTGGATTTGACGAAGATTGATTTTGCGGTGATTTCGCACCGGCATGCGGATCATGCGACGGGTGTGAAGTATTTGTTGAAGGTGAATCCAACGGTGACGATTTATGTGCCAGCGGATGGGGCGAATGGATTTGGCGGGAACCAAGTGCCGCCGGCGTTTTTCCGGCCGGACGCGGAGTTGCCGGCGAAGATGCGGTATTTCGGGGGGACGCCGCCGGAGAGTTTGAATTCCGGAAAATTGTATGACACGGGAAATTTTGTGCTGGTGAGGGCCACGACCGAGGTGGCGCCGGGAATTTTTGTTGTGCGGACGGTGTCGGAGAAGAAAGGGACGCTGGAGATGCCGGAGTTGACTTTGGCGATCAAGCGACCGGGAGGATTGTTGCTGGTGGATGGGTGTTCGCACGCGGGGATTGAGGCGATATTGGAAGCGACTAGCACGATTGATCCGCGGACGGAGATTGTGTTTGGAGGATTGCATCTGGTGACTACGCCGGTGGAGGAGATTGATACGCTGGTGACCAATCTACAGACGAAGTGGAAGGTGCAACGGATTGCGCCGGGACATTGTACAGGCGAGCCGGCGTTTGCGCGATTGCGGAAGGCGTATGGGGATAAGTATCTGTATGCAGGATTGGGGACGAGCATAGTGATGAAGTGAGGGGGGTTGCAGGTTAGAGGTAACACAGAGTTCGCAGAGAAAGGAACACAGAGAGCACAAATGAGGATGGGGCGCGCCGTTGGTGCGCCTTTTTTATTTGGTATCGGGGAGGGTGTAGGTGAAGTCGTAGGAGTGTTTGGCGTCTTTGATGATGATTTCCATGGAGCCCTGGAGGCCGGTTAGTTGGGCGGTGCCGGAGTCGGGGACTACGATTACGTTGAGGTGGTAGACGCCGTTTTGCATCGTGCCGTTGTGCTGGAGGATGAAGGTGCCGGTGCGGCCGGCGAGAGTGCCGGTGACGCGTTCGATGGCTACGTAGCCGCCGGAGCCTTTCACAGTGCCCATGCCGCTGAGCATTTCGCCTTTGCTGGTGGCTTCGAGGGCGCCGTGGAATTGTTTGTCGAGAGAGTAGCGGCCGATGGAGTTGTCTTCGGATTTAAAGGCGGGGTCGAGGGGAGTGACTTTGACTTCGAAGGTGCCGGTGGCGTTATGGGGCATGGGGGGTTCCTTTTGGGCGGCGCGGGTTGCGGAAAGAACGATGACACAGATTGGAAATGGGAGTAGTAGCGCAGCGCGGAATTTGGTTTTCATGTTTTTCTCGTGTGGTACGGGATTGGGAGGAGAAATATAGCATAGAGAGGGGAGAAGAAAGAAAAGGATAACGCAGAGGCGCGGAGAGCGCAGAGATTCGCAGAGAAGAGGACCCCAAGAGCACAGCCAGGAATGGCTGTGCCACAGTTGTTCAACGAGTGTTGCGCGAAGTGAAAGAGTATCTTGGGGCCGCAACCGGAAAAGCGGCAGCAGAGCTGCCGCACTCCAAAATTAGTGCTTGAAGTATTTGAGGCGTTCGAGAACGGCGCCGACTACCAGAGGGAGGGCGACTGTTGCGTCTTCGAGGACTTCGGCGAGTTGGCCGCCTTCTTCGCGGGGGACGAATTTGCCCCAGCTTACGGCTTCGGTGTAGGTGCTGCCGCTTAGGCCGCCCCAGTGGACAGGCTCGGGGCAGATGCGGACACCGTAGGAATAACGCTTGAGAGGAAGTTGTTTGTAGCCGCGGCGGGCCATGAGTTCGGCATAGACGCCGAATTGCTGCGACCAGTTGCGCGGGACGCCGCCGCCGACGGTGAAGATGCCCATTTTTTTGGTGGCCATCATGGTGTTGGCGAATTTTTCGAAGTCTTCGAAAGGATCGAAGTGGAGGAGCGGGCGGTGGTCGCGCTGGCGGCCGTATTTATTCAAAGCGAAATCGAGGCCTAGTTCGGAATCGGAGAAGGCGGGGACGAAGACGGGGACGTTGTGTTCGTAGGCAGAGCGGAGAATGCCGCGGCCGGTGGTGTGCTTGGTGAGATATTCGCCGATGCGGCGGTGGAGTTTCCAACTGCAGACTACTTCTTTCGGATCCCAGCTTTCGAAGATGGCGTCGACTACTTCTTCCACGTGATCGAGATTGGTTTCGGGTTCGAGAGAATCGTAGACGCGGTTGTAACCGGCGAGGAAGAGTTCGTTGTCGTTCATTTTGCTGGGATCGTAGCGGAAGTGGGAGAGGCCGGTGGCTTCGACGAGGCCGTGGGCCATGAGTGCGCCGGTGGAGACGACGGCTTTGACAATGCCGGATTCGATCAGGTCGCAGAAGACGAGGCCCATTTTGCCGACGGTGAGGGCGCCGGAGAGGGTCATGACGACGAAGCAGTCTTTGTCGCGGGCCATGGCTTCGAGGACGTCGGCGGCGTCACCAACCTGGCGGGCGGTGTAAGCGGTGTTGCCCATGGCGCGGACGAGGTCGTCGATGGTTTTGATTTTGGAGAGGTCGAGAGGAAAGATGGGGCGGAGTTTGTCTTTGACGGGGTCGTGAAGGACGCGCCCGGTGACGGTTTTTTTTGGCTTTTTGGCCATCGACTCTCCTGACGGAACGTGAAAGATCGCGATGATTTTGGGCGAATAAAATTTGTATGAGTAGTGTACTAGAAGTGGAGAGAAAAAATGCAAGGATAGGAAGAAAGAAAAGATTTCACACAGAAGGCACGGAGACAGAAAACCCAAGAGCACAGCCAGGAAAGGCCGTGCCACGGGAGGAGAGAAACCCGAGAGGCTGGCTTAAAAGACCAGCGCTACATTGAGGAGTGAAGAGAGTGGGGAGAAGAGAAAAATGTTCGTGATAGGATTGGGAGTATGAGCGACAAATTTGCTGTGGGACTGGTGCAGATGCGGTGCACGACGAATAAGGAAGAAAATCTGGCGCGGGCGGCGGAGAAGATTCGCGAGGCGGCGGGGCGCGGGGCGCAGGTGATTTGCCTGCATGAGTTGTTTGCGGGGGAATATTTTTGCCGGACGGAAGATCCGGAATTGTTTAATTTGGCGGAGGCGGTGCCGGGGCCGACTACGGAGCGGCTGGCGGCGGTGGCTAAAGAGAAAAAGGTGGCGCTGGTGGTGTCCGTATTCGAGCGGCGAGCGGCGGGAGTTTATCACAACACTTGCGCGGTACT
>Ga0206993_1135_pt1 | contig 14746 bp, 16 predicted proteins | sample Alteio_BWMinCont_7_FD_153499 | JGI IMG/M metagenome (GOLD analysis project Ga0206993, IMG submission 153499) | Enriched cells from forest soil in Barre Woods Harvard Forest LTER site, Petersham, Massachusetts, United States -... | ecosystem: Environmental > Terrestrial > Soil > Temperate forest >... | reverse complement strand
TTGCAGCAGCGCCGGAAGCGTCGTGACGGTCACGTCACCCGATGCCGCCTCCCGATATTCCAGCGCAGCATTGATCAAATCCGCCGCGTTGTCGCCCGTCAGGCCCGACAGACGTACGCGTGACTTGGCCGGCGCATCAAGCGCAACGGCACACGGCGTCCGGCAACTGCCGAGGCAATGGACCATCATCACGGTCATACCATGGCTGGTCAGTCTTTCTTTAATTTCGCTATAGATAGCCAGTCCCAGCTCACCGGTGTGGGGCAGGTCCCTCGGGAAGGTGCGGCAGATTGCAACGATGCTCGACTGGTCGCGCCCATTCATACCCGGGCCGACGGCCTCGAGTAGTACTAGGCTCTCGTGTACGGTGAGCGTCACACTGTCTCCTGACTTCAACGATTTAGAGGAAAGAACTGTCCCTCGTTTTCTGAACCTTGTTCGGACAACCAGAAACTGCGAACCCTGTCGGTGAATTCTAGGGGTGTGTCCAATCGCACGCTTATCGGTCCGTCCAGTCGCGTATCCGGGAATCCAGCTCAGAGACTGAAATCCTTCAGCATCCTGTGTTCTTCAAACTCCCAATGGTTCCGCCGACGCATTGTTATCAAATCGTCCATCTTTTTTCGATTCGAATAAAAACTCCAAGTGCGTGGCGAATATCGACATATTGAAAAAACCAAGTGCATCCGGTTCACGACGTCGCGATGAACAAGTTCGCCGCCGGTGCGACGGTATCCTTTGGAGACGTCCAGAAGATCCCGCTCAATTCCGTACAGCTACTCAGAAGCTACGCGTCTCCCAGACATCACATGACGCAGGACGTCGTCGCACCGGACGCCTAGAACACTGCGGCACATGTTACGGCCGGACAGCTTCAGCTGTTTATTGAAAAAGACCGTAGGATGTAGCCGTAATCTTCAACGCCCGCCGCCCCGTTAACCCGAGGGGCGACGCCACATCGCCACAGTTCGACCTGCCGGGAGTCGAAAGAGGAAACTCTCTAAGCCGCTCGGTGCAGGGATTGCGTCCCACATACCTGTTCAATGACGCAAATACAGTTCGCTGTCAGCCGCCGCTACACCGCCCTGATTTCCTGACTGTGAGCTCCCGCTTATCACACCACCATAGGAAGGCTGTGTACTGCCGCCCGCTGCCGTGCCTGCATGAATCTTCGCTTCCGCGGCCTGAATATCTGCCGGATAATAAAGACCGCGCCCGTTCGGAGAATAGCCGGCCTTTTCGAGTGCGACCAGTTCAGCACGCACCTGCTCACGCGTGATCGGGGTACGTCCTTCCTGTGCGCTTGCAAATACCGGCAGAGCCAGCGCGAGACCAATAACCATATTGGCAATCTTGAAGATCATTTTCGTGCTCCTGTGCATCAATGAAAATTTGGATGAGCGAAACAACATGCTGTAGTGCGGAACGTTTTAGCCTACGATTCCTCAACAGACATTTGCTCAATGAGTTCGACTTGGCTTTAGTCCGTGGATATCCAGTTACACTAGGTTCCACCCTTTGGTCTATCCACTCATTGACCTTGACGATATTTTCGTCAACGCCAAACAAAACTTCTACGTACGTCAGGGCATATCTGTCATGTCGTCGCAGCATCGCATGTCTCGGATGACTCGTCGGCAAACATCTCCTCTTTTACAGTTGGCGAATTCGCCGCGCCCTATCGCTAGCGCGTTCTGTCATCCTTTAGTCAACACCGCGTCGAAGCCTCGGCGGCGTTGTCACATTGCCGGATCTGTCGCGTAAGATCGTGTGATGAAGAATGCCAAATCGCTTTATCACGGCCGCCGCTTTCCGGCTGCCGTCATTGGTTGCGCTCTACACTGGTATTTTCGCTTTCAGTTGAGCCTGCGCGATATTGAAGAGTTGTTCTCTGAACGCGGTGTGATCGTCAGCTACGAAACGATCCGGCGCTGGGCCAACAAGTTCGGCACGGGGTTCGCGCATCGCGTCAAGGCTGCGTGCGCGTCGCAAGCCGGGCTCGACCTGGCACCTCGACGAAATGTTCGTGGCACTGTACGGCGAGCCCTATCTGCTGTGGCGAGCAGTCGATCAGCACGGCGTCGAACTCGATATCCTGCTGCAGAAACGTCGGGACAAGGGGGCTGCCACGCGATTTTTCGAGCGCGTTCTTGCCGCTTGTCCCGAGACACCGCGCAAGATCGTGACCGACCAGCTGCGCAGCTATCCTGCGGCAAAGACCGAGACCCCGGAACTGATCAACGTCAAGCACGTCTTCGTCAAGGCCTGTGCCCGGGTTAGCAACCGCGCTGAAAACTGCCACCGGCCTACACGTGAACGCGAGCGACGCATGCGTGGTTCTCGTGATTCCAAACGCACGCAAGCCTTTCTGTCGAGCTTCGAACCGATCCGGCAACACTTCGCGCTGAAGCGCCATTTGCTGCGTGCGTCGCTCTACCGAAAACAAGTCGGCGAACGTTTTGCCGCGCGACATCGTTTTACCGAACTTAGCCAACATCCGTCTGATTTTTGAGGAAAAATCAGTTTACCGAACTACTGCGAGTCCAACACTTTAATGTGACAACGCCTTCACCAGATCGGAGTTCCGTCCGCGTTGACAGCTACAATAATGGTCCGCCTGCTGCTGCACAGTTACGCGCGCCCTTACGCTTGGAGGCGGCCCGGGAAATCACAGCGCCGCCGCAGAGCCGTGACTGCAGCGAGCAGTGCATGCGGACATCTCACCTTCCTACCTTTGTCAACCGGAGACGCCTTGGATTCGCAAAGCCAGCAAAAACTTGAGCTCCTTGAGCAAGCTTTCAATTCAGCACCTGTAGGCCTTCTGATCGCCAAGCAGCGAATCGTCTTTTTCTACAACACGGCTTTTTCAGAAATGTTTGGGTACGGACCCGATGAACTCTTCGGGCACTCGCTCGACCGCTTATATCCGTCTGTCGCCGAATTCGAGCACATCGGCGAGCGAGCCACCGAGATCATGCAAAGAGACGGCCGTTACAGTGACGAGCGCATCATGCGTCATCGCAGCGGACGCCTGTTTTGGTGCCATGCGACGGGGCGCGCCTCAGATCCAAAGGCTCCGCTTGCGTCGGCCACCTGGGTTTTCGAAGATATCTCGAAGGAACGGCCAGTCACGGCTGAATTGACCGTTCGTGAACGGCAAATTGCCCGGCTCCTCGTCGAAGGCAAGTCGAGCAAGCTCATTGCAAAAGAGCTCGAAATAAGTCCTCGGACGGTTGAAGCCCACCGGGCGCGGCTCATGCGAAAACTGAACGCGCATACCACGAGTTTGCTCGTCGCGAAGTTAATTGGACGTTCCGATACTTGATAACCTAGACCACCAAGCTTGCCACCATTGATTGCATTGAAGTAGGGCTCGCATAAATCGAAGTTAGCGATATTCCTGCTCTAAGGGTCCCTAGACCCCGTACCCTCCATGGACGCGAGCCACTGCGCGCGTGCTCGACCCAAGTTGCATGCTTGCGCGCGGCTAAACCCTGAGGAGGGCTTTGTCCTCCAACACCTCCAGGCCGGTGACCGTCTGCAGCGTCTTGAAGATGAAAACTTCAGAACCGAAAGGAGGATTGGGACGCGACCTGCTCTTGAACACGACTTTACCTGAATCGACAGGCGTCGAATGGCGCGCCGGTTTTCGCACGAAGCTCGTCCAGAGTAACCGTAGGCCCCATCGCTTCAAGCGCGAGACCTTCTGGTCCCACACTGAAAACGCAAAGGTCCGTGATAATGCGACTGACGACGCCTTTACCGGTTAGCGGCAGTGAGCATTTCTCGAGAATCTTCTTCTCCCCTGTCTTCGTGACGTGCTCCATCATGACGACAACACGCCCAACGCCCGACACGAGATCCATCGCGCCCCCCATGCCCTTGATCATTTTGCCTGGGATTAGCCAGTTGGCAAGGTCACCGCTTCCACTCACCTGCAGTGCGCCGAGGATCGCAACGTCGATGTGACCGCCGCGGATCATCGCAAACGAGTCAGCTGACGAAAAGATTGACGATCCGGGAAGGGTCGTCACGGTCTGCTTCCCGGCATTGATAACGTCTGCGTCGACCTCGACCTCTGTAGGCATCGGTCCGATGCCGAGCAGTCCATTCTCCGACTGCAGCCAAACCTCCAGACCGTCCGGAATATGATTTGCTACCAGCGTCGGAAGACCAATCCCAAGATTGACGTAATACCCGTCCTTGAGCTCTGAGGATGCCAGTGCAGCCATTTCGTCCCGACTCCAGCTCATTTTGCCTCTCCCTGCACCCTGACTACCCGTTTTTCAATTCGTTTTTCCGGATTCGCATTGACGACGATTCGCTGCACAAAAATACCTGGAGTATGGATCTGATCCGGGTCAAATTGACCCACGTCGACAATCTCCTCGACCTCTGCGATCGTAATTCTAGCGGCCATCGCGCAAAGCGGGTTGAAGTTCCGAGCAGTACGCCTGTAGATCAGATTGCCGGTTTTGTCTGCCTTCCATGCTTTGACTAACGCAAGGTCTGCAAGAAGAGCATGCTCCATGACGTAGGACTTTCCGCCGAACTCCCGTACTTCCTTCCCTTCGGCGATTGATGTCCCATACCCGGTTTGAGTATAGAAGGCCGGGATGCCAGCCCCTCCCGCCCTCAATCTCTCAGCAAGCGTGCCCTGCGGGGTGAACTCAAGATCCAGTTCCCCAGCCAGATATTGACGCTCAAACTCACGATTCTCGCCAACATAAGACGAGATCATTTTCTTGATCTGACGGGTCTGCAGTAGAACGCCAAGACCAAAATCGTCGATGCCAGCATTGTTGCTGATGCAGGTCAACTCCCCGACTCCCAATTCCTTGACACCTTCAATCAGCGCCTCAGGGATTCCGCATAGCCCAAATCCGCCGACAGACAAAGTCTGTCCCTTGCTCAGTACGTCACGAAGCGCATCGACGGCCGACTCATACACGCGGTTCATACACGCCCCTCCAGAATACAAAGGTGTGTATGGGCGGACTTGAACCGAAGAGCGGCTACTTCCTGGTACCGTTCGGAGAAGTAGAACTCCTTCGCGCGCTCGAAGGTCTCAAACTCGAGGAGCACCACCCGCTTGATCTTTCGATCTCCCTCGATCACCTCTGGCCGATCCGTCGCCACGAGAAATCGTGCTCCATAGCTCTCCAGAACCGAACCGACTTTCTCCATGTATTCAGAGTAGAACACTGCTTCGTCGAACACATCCAGTTCAGCTATCAAATAGCCACGCGCTGCCATATTCTTTCCCGTTTTAACAATCGTTAATCTAGGTCCCAAGCAAGGTTCGGTCACTTCAGCCGTTCAAGGATGCTCACATAGCTTGTGACTGCTGAACCACCCATGTTGAATACACCGCCCAGTTCAGCCTTGGAAAGCTGCATCTCTCCTGCCTCACCGCACAATTGCATCGACGATACGACGTGCATGGAAACGCCTGTCGCACCAATTGGATGACCCTTCGACTTAAGTCCACCAGACACGTTGATTGGAAGTCGCCCCTCCTTCTCAACCAACCCCGACTCAATTGCTTTAGCGCCCTCCCCGCGAGCTGCCAATCCCATCGCCTCGTAAGAGAGCAGTTCAGCAATGGTGAAGCAGTCGTGAACCTCCGCGAACGACAGATCGTTGACCCCGATACCTGCCTGTTGTAGCGAAGTCTTCCAGGCTCTACTAGGCCCTTCGAACGCAATGGCATCTCGCTTCGACATCGGAAGGAAGTCGCTGACGTGCGCGCGACCCCGAAAGCGGACGGCCTTTTTGAATTCGGAAATGAGGTCTTCACTAGCAAGCACAAGCGCCGCAGCGCCGTCTGACACTAGCGAACAGTCGGTTTTTCGCAATGGCCCTGCAATTAATGGATTACGATCCGATACGGTGTTGCAAAACTCGAAACCCAAGTCCCGCCGCATATGGGCGAACGGATTACTCATGCCATTTCGGTGATTCTTGGCCGCGATGCGCGCAAGCGCCTCTGACTGGTTGCCGTAGCGGTCGAAATATTGCTGTGCAACGTGACCAAAGATGCCCGCGAATCCGCCATCGATGGTAGCTTCCTCTTTCACATAAGAGCAGTTACCCAGAATCCGAGTCGCCTCGTGCCCCGGCACGGCAGACATCTTCTCTGCACCGACAGCCAGTGCGATCCGCGCGGCGCCTGACTCAATGGCCTGAGCCGCTGAATAAATTGCAGCAGAACCTGAGGCACATGCGTTCTCGACCCGCGTGGCAGGTTTCCAGCGCAGGCCTTCATCCGACTGCATCACCAGCGATGAGTTGAAAATCCCTGATTCGAACCCTCCGTTCAAATTTCCCAACCACACGCCGCCTACTTCTTGCGCCGACACCCCTGCATCGGTCAACGCGTTGCGTGATACGGAGGCGATTAGGCCTTCCAGATCGAGGTTGTCAAATTTTCCAAATGGAGAATGAGACCATCCGACAATGACTGCACCCATAACGCCTCCGGTTTGATTACGGAGAAAATCTACACTCATGCTCCGTCCTTAAACAGACGAAGAATTACGTCAGGGACAACCCTTAAGCGATACCTTCCCGTCATAGTCCTCTAAAGGAACGCTTTGGTTCGAACTCGCCTCTCTCACAGTCGGATCTTCGGCTGATTCCAGAAGAAAGAAACCAGTGCTCAACGCGTCGCAGCACTGATGAGCGGACGCACAGAAAATTGGCAGAGAGGCAAGCGGGTCAATGCCCATCGCTTGTACAGCATTGGTGGCCCTCGTCGCCTGTTTCTGTCGGATGTCATCTAGTGGCTCGCATCCCGGAGACCGATGGTTCGCAGAAGGCCACGTCCTAACACGTGTTTTGATGGAAATCAGCTGTCTTCATCGACGCTGATGCGATCTCAGGGATTTTTCTTTTTAGCACCGCGCTAGGTATAGACACTAGCGTAATTTTGCGACTGCCTTAGGAGGACCGCCCATATTAGATTGAGTGCGACTGACAACAGCCTCGAGAGGCTCCGATAGCCGCCGCCTGCGAGCTCCGCCGTTTTGCGGCGGCCAATCTGACCGCAATCGGAAGAAACCGGCGACGGACGATGGTCTGGCATCCGGTCAGAGTCGACATGATTAAATAACTAGCTAGGAGACAGAAGATGTTTAAGCCATCTTTTCAATCGTCGTGCGACTCCCGAATGACTGCGGGGTTAGCGAAACCGACCATGTCCGCGAAAAAAACAGAGACATTCTGGACAACACTTGGTTCAAACCGGCTTACTACTCCCTTTGTCGGCAAGCAGACTCCATACGCGCCTGTGCACGACCAGGATACTTGTAACGCCGCGCAGTGGTCTGAGGCACACAGCGGACGAGTCTGGACTTCGCAACAGAATTTTACACGGCACGCTGTTTAAGCGAGGTGACATCATATGTCGGTTCTAGTCGCTACTCTAGGATTAGCATTCCTTATGATACTTGCGTATCGGGGATTTAGCGTAATCATGGCGGCACCCATCGCGGCCTTGATCAGCATCATGCTGATCAACCCCGCGCTAGTTGCTCCAGTCTTTTCAGGTATATACATGGAGAAAATGGTCTTCTTCATGAAGCTCTATTTTCCGGTTATTCTCCTCGGCGCAGTGTTCGCCAAACTCAATGAACTGGCGGGATTTTCCGAGGCGATTGTAGTGGCAACGATCCGCTATATCGGTCAATCGCGCGCGAACACCGTTATCGTCACAGCCTGCGCATTGCTGACCTACGGCGGCGTCTCGACATTCGTTGTGGTTTTTGCTGTATATCCGTTCGCCGCGGAGCTCTATCGGCAGGCAAATATTCCAAAACGCCTGATGCCCGGCGCCTTGGCGCTCGGATCGTTCTCTTTCACGATGGACGCGTTACCCGGATCACCCCAGATCTCGAACATCATTCCTACGACATTCTTCAAGACAACGTCATGGGCTGCTCCAGTCCTTGGCGTGATAGGGTCTATTTTCATCGTTGCAGCGGGTTTGACCCTCCTGGAATGGCGCCGCCGCATCGCGATGCGATCTGGTGAAGGTTACGGCACCGGACATATCAATGAGCCGGAAAGGACTGACACTATGACGTTGCCTCCCGCCCTTCTTGCGGCGGCGCCTCTAATTGTGGTCGTGGTGGGAAATTTCTGCTTCACGGAATTAATTCCGAAATGGTACGGGACTTCGGTTACCGTCTCTCCCCAGAGGCTTCCTGGCCTCCACTCTCCATTGACATTGTCGGTCTCCAGTGTCGTGGCCCTGTGGGCCATCGAAGCGGCGCTAATATGCGGCATTGTACTCGTCGCAGCTACCGCTTTTCGCCGCGTCAGGGAGCGGTTCGCGGCCGGAACAAGGGCGGCCGTGTCCATCGCGTTGCTCGCTACGGTAAACACCGCCTCCGAATTCGGCTTCGGAAGTGTGATCGCAATGCTGCCAGGCTTCTTCTTAGTTAGCCATGCACTGAAAGAGATTTCGAATCCTCTGGTGAATGCTGCCGTATCAGTGAGCACATTGGCTGGCATTACAGGTTCGGCTTCCGGGGGGATAAGCATCGCACTCGCAGTACTGTCGGATCAACTCATCAAGGGAGCCCAGGCTGCACACGTTCCCTTGGAAGTCCTGCATCGGGTGGTGTCCATGGCGAGCGGCGGAATGGATACCCTCCCTCATAACGGTGCCATCATTACCCTGCTCGCCGTGACTGGACTTACGCATAGGCAGTCTTACCGCGAAATATTCGTGATCACCATCATCAAGACCGTTGCAGTCTTCTTCGTGATCGGACTTTACTATGTGACTGGGTGGGTGTAGCACTGGAATGGGCGGGTGGATGGTGCAGGCTGGATCCGCCGCACTGAAATTACGATCACTGGCACCGAGCCGGGGCCACCTGCCACTCGACGCGGCTCAACTTCGCGAAACATCATTTGTGAAACCGCGCTCACTGCAAATACCGTGTCAGGTTAATTGAAGCGTCAGCTGGGACTCGGGACGCCGCGAGCATCTATTAACCGCGCAGTGTCCCACATACTAACGTTTTGCGGCTCTGCGGACTGGGGCTACGTCGGGGCGATATTGTGCCGAATGCCATCTACCAGCCTCTCCGCCGGTGATTACAACGGCATTCCGGGTGGGGTTGACCCGTAGAGTAGTTTTGCGACTGTTGCACTTCTAGTCTGAAGCGTAACGTTTATTCAGCAGTCAGGCCGCAGCAGCCGGACTATCGCATAGAGTCAAAATCAAGGATATTGGAGGAGCTATGAATTTCAATTCTCGAGCCGCGGTTGTCACGGGAGGCGGTTCAGGTATCGGAGAGGCGACGGCACTTGCCCTCGCGCATCAAATGGTTTCAGTCGTTGTAGCCGACGTCAATATCGACAACGCAAAACGGGTAGCCGGTCAGATTGAGCAAGCTGGAGGCAAAGCAACCGCGATCAGAATTGACGTCTCAAATGCGGATTCAATCGAACGCGCATTCTCGCTCGCCGAAGACTGGAACGGAGGTGCGGTCGATATCCTAGTTAACAGCGCGGGGATTATGGGTGTGAAGCCAATTCTTGACTACCCCATGGATGAATGGGAGCGAGTTATGTCGGTCAATGTCACCGGCTCTTTCCTGTGCGCCAAGCGCGCCGGAAAAGGAATGGTTGCACAGAAGTATGGGCGCATTATCAATGTGGCCTCAATCAGCGCTGCTCGCGCCGGCATCGGGCGTGCCGCGTATGGGACGTCAAAGGCCGCAGTTGTTGGACTGACGCGGCAGCTGGCAATTGAGTTGGGCCCGCACGGAGTGACCGCGAATGCGCTCGCTCCCGGCCCCGTCGTTACCGCCATGACCGAGTCCAGCTACAACACCCAGACTGTGAATGCCTACACCTCCATGATCCCGGCGCGACGCCTTGGAACGGTGGAAGAGATGGCAGACGCGATCCTCTTTCTCGCGTCCGAGACAGCAGGCTTCGTTAATGGTGTCATGTTGCCCGTCGATGGCGGTTACCTCGCCGCGGGCGTCATGAAGACCGGTGACCTTGAAGAAGACTGATTTTTCGATGGTTGGCTTCCGGGAAGGAAGCTCATGCAGGTTAGGAAGGGTGAACATGCACAGCGTGTCGTTCTCACGACATTGAAAATAGGCGTCGGAAGATGTCCTCATTTCGTCATTGAGGAAACTTCAGAACACACCGGCGACCTAAAATCGGATTTCCTATGAATCGTGAACGTTTGAGGACAGCGGCACAGATCCTGAAAAATGGAAACGACAGCCGAACAACCATCACGGAGCTTCCATCTGACGTTCGACCTTTGAACAAGGCTGCCGCGTACGACATTCAGCGGGAGTATGGGCGGATATCCAACTTGACAATTGCCGGCTGGAAGATTGCAGCAACGAGCGTTACAGGGCAGAAACATATAGGAGTGGTACAGCCTATCGCCGGACTGGTTTTTGAAGATCAAATACTGACGCAAGATTCAACGATCAGTCTCAGCGGAAACGTGATGAAAGTTGCAGAAGCTGAATTCGCTTTCAGAATGTGCCGTTCTCTCGTCCCGCGAAATGCCCCCTACGAGAACGCAGAAGTGCTGGACGCAATTGGCGATCTTCTGCTCGCTTTCGAAATTCCCAACTCCCGCTATGAAGACTTTGCGTCGGTCGGGGAACTACAGTTGATCGCCGACAGAGCATGCGCTGCGTGGCTCGTTCTCAAGACATCTGACGATCCCAACTGGCGCAACTATGATTTCGCTGTTCACGCCGTGAGGACCTTTCGCAACGGACAACCTGTCGGCAAAGGCTCCGGCGCAGACGTTTTGGGCGGCCCCCTATTGGCCATGACGTGGCTCGCCAACGAGTTGAGAGAGTTAGGTATCGGGCTCGAAGCCGAGCAGATCGTTACTACGGGCGCCTGTGCCCCACCTGTGCCGATAGAAGCGACGGGCTAGGTCACAGCGGATTTTGGATCCCTTGGGACGGTAGGCGTTAGCTTTATCTAGCTGGGTCGGGGAAGACAGGATCGTAACCACGGCAAAAGAATCAAACCGGGATCCTTGAGGACGCTCTCGCCCGGACAGAGCACATTTGAGATCTCGGTACTCCCTTTGAGAACGGGCACGAGCTAACGGAGGTAAAAAATGCAGTCAAGCCGTAATGAAAGCAGCAAATCAGATGGACACTATACGTTCGCGAAACAGGGCGGCCCTGAGGTACTGGAGTGGGTGCCCCTTGCCGAACCTCACGCACTTGGAAAAAATGAAGTAAAAATCCGCCATGAGGCCATCGGTGTCGAGTTTATCGATACGATGATGCGCTCAGGTGCGATGCAAATACAACTGCCCAGTGGGGTCGGGTTTTCGGGCGTGGGGCGCGTCGAGAGTGTCGGTGCTGAAGTATCGGTCGTACAAACAGGGGACCGCGTGGCGTATCTTTGCCCAACACCCGGAAGTTACAGTAGTGCTCGCATCGTGCCGGCTGGTCGGGTGTACAAGTTGCCTGACCAAAGTATGTCCCCTCAGGTTGCTGCTGGCGCGATTTTTAGAGGTCTTACCGCATGGTACCTCTCTAACCGGATCACTCCCCTGCGAAAAGGCGATGTGGTGCTGGTCCATGCTATCGCCGGCGGAGTCGGGTTGCTTCTGCTTCAGTGGCTCAAATACCTTGGCGCGACCGTTGTCGGCACGGTTGCATCCAGAGACAACGTTGAAGTCGCAAAGAAATACGGTTGCGATCACGTGGTGGTCACGCCCGATGAAAGCTTCTCAGCGATGGTCAAAGAGGTATCCGCAGGGGCGGGTGCCAAGGTTGTCTACGAGAGCATCGGCAAAGCAACGTTTGAAGAATCTATCGATTCTGCAGCTCGGTTCGGATACATTGTCTCTTACGGATGGCCGTCCGGCGATCCGGATCCTGTGCCGTTAAGCACGCTTCGCACAAAGTCGTTGTTCCTGACACGACCAACGGTTAGCCAATACGTAGCGGCTGATGCAGATTTTCACGAAGGCGCCAAATGCCTCTTCAACTTGATCTCGGCTGGGGAGATCCTAGTCAAGTACACTGAGTTTTCTCTCGAAGATGCACCGCGAGCGCAGCAGGATCTAGTCGACGGCAAGACTACCGGCTCCGTTGTGTTGGTACCGAAACTCGATTGATCGTAGCACTTTGCCCGTCGCCCGGCGGGCATTACTTCCTATGGGGTTGCTCCCGGCGACCTAGGCATTTATCGGGATGTGTCGTAGTAAGAGATCGACAGTAGTACTCTCCCGATACAAAGTCGCTGACGAAGGAATCGATGAAGACGCTGATCCCGGCGTTGGCCAAGGCACTGAAACCCTTGCACTATCCGTTGGAGGTGATTCTGACGTGCGTGCGCTGTACGTCGCGTATCCGCTGAGTCTGCGTCATCTTAAGAAATGATGGCCGAACATGAGACTTCGGTCGATCATTCCACCGTCCATCGCAGGGCGCTTAAACTGTTGCCGGTACTGAAGAAAGCGTTTTGTCGTCGCAAGCGGCCAGTTGGAAAAAACTGGCGAATGGACGAGACGTACATCCGCGCCAAGGGCGAGTTGAAATATCGCCACCGGACCGTCGACAAGGACGGCAACACCATCGACTTCCTTCTGTGCGCCCATCTGGACAAGACTGCAGCTCGGCGCCATTTCGAGAGATCGATCGCTCAGAATGGCGCCCCCGAAACGGTGACCATCGACAAAAGCGGTGTCAATCTTTCCGCGCTCGAAGCCATCAATGCTGATCGTGAAACACCTATCAGGACCCACCAGTCCAAATATCTCAACAATTTCGTCGAGCAGGACCATCCGGGCGATCAAGCGACGCACGCGGCCCATGCTGGAATTTAAAACGTTTCGCTGCGCCCGGATCTTGCTGGGCACCATCGAAGTGATGCGTTTCATCACCAAAGGACAGATGAAGTGTGCTTGCGAAACTCCTCCAACCGCCACCGAGCAATTCTACGAATTGTCCACATAAGTAGTACTTTGCATATCGATGACCTTTCCTCCGCGAACCTTACTGCGACAAAACCGCCCACAGGCCTTGGCCATACCTGCCGTGCAACTGGGAGATTCTCCGCGAGCTAGGGTGCTCAGATCCAAGTGTATAGGCAGGTCGGTCGCAGGACTCGAACTGCAGGCAAAATTGAACGGCCAACGCATTTCTGAGGACGGATCTGCCTGTTAGACCGGCCGCCCAAGCGGCCGGCCCCACACTTAGAACCTGTGGGTGATGCCAAAAATACCGGCGAGTTGGTGGTTGTTGGACGAGTAGGCGCTACCACTGAGATCAGCAACGGCCTGCTTGCCTGTCGAGTCGATACCCGAAGCCGTCTCATAGAAGCCGATCGCGTAGAGCGACGTGCGCTTCGACAGCCAGTAAATGGCACCCAGATTGAACTGGTTGTACTTCGCACTACCCAAGTTGTTCGCACCGCCGTTGTGTGTGTAGATATACGCGCCATCGAGCTGCAGAGCTGGGGTCACGCGGTACTTGAGGTTTATCTCACCCGAGTTGAAGGTCGCCGTGCCGCCCCTGTACTTCGGTCCGGTGATCGCCCCGACGGCATTGAGTGAACCAAGGTTCTGGAATTGCGTGTTCGAGTACAAAAGGCCGATGGTTGCCGGACCGAGTGCATACGAACCACCCGCCACAATGATCTGTTGCGAACCGGCCGACGCATAGCCGCCAAAGATCTTGTTGTTCATGTTGTCGTTCGCGCCTGTAGGCGAAGACGACGGTGTCGACGAATTGCCCTGATCGCCGAAGGTCGCGTAATAGGGATCCTTTGTGAACGTATAACCGACACCGAGTTTGAGCGGGCCGTTCGAATACGAGACCGCTGCATCCACCACCGAATTCTTCGAAAAATTACCCGCCTGACCACCGAGGCTGTACAGCACACCCGCCTGCAGACCGTTGTAATTCGGGCTCACGTACTTGATCGAATTTTGGATGCGGTTCGACGTATTGACGTTGTCGACGTCGCTCGCGCGTGTCCCGTAGCCGAGACCCGTGGCAGCCCAATCGGCACCGGACGCGAACGTGGCGGTCCAGTCATTGCTGACCGAGTATTGACGGCCGGCCGTAAGCGTACCCCACTTGTTGCTGCTCAAGCCGATAAATGCCTTACGGCCGAACTCCAAGCCACCTTGAGACAACGTGCCCGTACCGGTGGTGAAACCGTTTTCGAGGGTGAAGATAGCCGAAAGGCCACCACCGAGGTCTTCCGTGCCTTTCAGGCCCCAGCGCGAAGAGGTTCCTTGCGAGAACGCATACTCGTGTGAGCCCTTGATATTGTTGTTGATCAACATACCCGCATCGACGAGACCATACAGGGTCACGCTGCTTTGCGCGTGCGCGGCGCCGGCAAACGTACCAAGTGCCAGTAGGGTCATCGAGGTCTTTTTCAGTTTCATCTTCATTTCACTCTTGTTTATGAATTATCTATCGTTCGCATGTCTAAAGTAATGAATTTACGTCCATTCTTCAGCCTATTTATATTACGGATTACTATGTAACATTTGAATCAAATCAATACTAGGACTGTGTCCGGGCTCGCGCTTATCGGAACGTCCAGCCGCGTATCCGGCAATCCAACTCAGTGACCGGGCTGCTCATGGAGCCCCTTATTTTCATATGTTCGGTGATTCCGTCGACGCCCTTTTATCCGAAAGTCCAACTTTGTGAGGGTCCACGCGTGCACTCCAGGTGCAAGACCAATACCTGGCTCTTCTCATGCG